>JAABUV010002597.1_pt1 | contig 24146 bp, 29 predicted proteins | sample 5559971 | NCBI WGS metagenome assembly JAABUV01 (sample SAMN10711881, study PRJNA513362) | rock metagenome | isolation source: Antarctica rocks | place: Antarctica: Victoria Land, Knobhead nord | collected 2015-12-19
TGCCTGAGCAAGCTTCACAGCCTCAAGGAAGGAGGCCAAGATTTACGTCGGAGGAAGATGCGCAGTTGGTCGATTTGAAGCAGAACGGAAATTTGCCATGGAAACAAATCGAACGTTTCTTCCCCGGGAGAAGCATCGGAACATTGCGGGTGCACTACTGTACAAAATTAAAGACCACGGGTATTGCCCGGAAGAAGCGGCGGTTGTGAAGGGTCGTCGACAATAAGCATGTAGCGGGGTTTTTAGTGAAGCTTAGAATGGGAATGATGTAGACTATGAAATAGTAGACCATAAGCGATGAAAGAGTAGCCCATGGTGGAGTAAGCGAACCACGATCGCGATAGAAGCTAACTCAAAGGACATTTTACACCAGTACAAGTGCGAACGAGAAACGCTGAGGGACGCTGGAAAGAGCGTGGCCTTGGAAGAGAGTAAGTTCTGAGAAGTAATTCCTAGGAGAATTTCCGAGGAGAATACTCCTGGGAGAGCGTGGCTCCTCAGAAAGAATGATTTGCCGAGAATCCGTTCCCAGGAGAAGATTCCTGGGAGACAGTCAATCCTAGTAAAAGAAGGGTGATTGTCCGGCTCGTAGCCCGCGAAGCGATGGAGGCTGTGTTGCTTCTACCTGAAATTGTCTATTTTAACTGTCAAATAACATGAATGTATGATTATATAACATGTTTAAAGCAATAACATTAACATGTTTTATTGAATAATCTTGGTCCCGGTGAAATGTTCGGCTTCGGGTTTGGCGCGGCCTGTTTGGGGTAAAGCGCCCCTTATCGGCCGACTCGCCGCTTTCTCTCCGACGACCAAGCTATAAGAACCGGCCCCCCTCGCTGTTTTTCCATCTTTCCTTCATCCTTCCTTTCTAACACTCGGGCTCGTCCTTGCAATGCCGCTCTCTCTACCACCCTCATTCATCAGCCGTCCTAACCGACTGATCCGCTCCTGTATGAGACATTTTTATTTATCCCCTCTTTTTGCATAGTCTGCCTCACGGTTGCACGTCTTCCCCCTCAACTCCTGCTCTATACCCCGAGCTAACGCACCCCGTCGTGCCTTCCCATTCGCTGCCCGCGTCTGTCCCGAGGCCGGTGTAGGCGCACGATCCCGTTTGGCAGGGAGCTGAACTCCCCTCGGTCGACTCTACCTGTTTGGGGACGTCCCATCCCTGCCCCTCTTCGCCGCCCTCATTTCATCTCGACTCAGCTGACCCCTGGGCTTGCCGTGGCATTGGCTCGAAGTGTTCGCCTTTAGTGGGGACCGGTAGAGGCGAATCCGCCGGATCGGAGATTGCTGCAACACGGTCCAATGAGGGAAATGCCTCACTGCGGCTGGCAGTAGTCTCCCCAAATCTGCCTGGCTGCGCCGACACGGATCCCACATTGGCAGTGATATGGTGACGCGGCCTCAGGGGGGGCTGAGCGTGGAGGTGGAGGCGCCATTGAGTTTCACAAAGGGAAACGGACCAATGGAGAAAATGCCTCAACATGGCCGCAGCGATCTTTCCTCGATTGATGGGGTTGCTGCCTAGGCTATGCCGGAATGGCCTGTGTTCATGCGTCATGCGTCATGCGAGGATTGGGGGGGCTGCTTATCTGCATTCCATGGATTCGCCTGGCCCCCAAGACTCCAACATCTTCATTACGCGGCGACGGCGGATTGGTTGATTTCCGGTGCCTTTCGTTCCACGGCACTGCCGATCTTTTGGGCTGGCCATTCAGGCGATCTTTTCGCCTTGCCATTGCCGAGTGACTTGGCATGGGCCAACTTCTGGAATTGCCCGCAGAAATTGGGGTGGAACCTTGTCCAAGACTGAGAGAAGAAGCTAAGCCGTTCGAGCATCGTGATACGCAATCAGCGACGGGGATCAACCAAAGCTCGGACGAGTGACCTGGGCTTGCAGGCTCCAGAGGAGAGAACAGGGAATCTTGGTAGTCAATGGTTGAGCCGTGTCAGCCTATGCCTCGTGAAGGCGGCGCTGAAAAATGGGCGAAACTGCCTTGCCAGTCATAGGTAGCACCGAGGCGGGACTTTCATGCAGTATAACGTTGATGCAGACGGCCTCGCGATTGGTTATCGCCTCAGCCATTGACGTTTGCTCGACTGGTTGGAAGGGGGGGGATCCCGGGCAGGATTAGAAGAGGCTCCTGAATGGAGCCTGCAGTCCATCGTTTACTTAAACCCTCTATCCCCCCCCCAACTCTCGAAAACTATCAGTCATTTTGATCTTCGTGGATATTGAGTGATGGATAACATCAAATTCTGGCAACCGCCATCTTTTCGAACCCAAAAACCCGCTTTTGAAGGTCTACAGATCGAAGGAACCAATGCCCGGGCTTCTTCCGTTAGCGGTAATGCTATTTTCCCAAAGCTTGATGACTGGGACGAAACCTTGTAAGCCCTCGACGTCGTGCAATCCGTGGATATGACGGCACCAGACGATGTAGATCTCGGTACGCAATCAATAGAGCGGGGAATCGATATAGAGCAACTGGATTTCTTGCAAGTACGCCGTCAGCCTGCCGAGTTCAAATATCCTTCGGGGCTTGCTCTTCTCTGTGGACATGGCGGACAGGAGGGGTTGGATTCTATTAATTTGAGATCAGGCGGCTCTCAAGGTAAGTAACATGATTTCCACGATCTAAACATCCCTTGCTTATGACTTTAAGATGACCCCATTTTACTGAATGAGGACGACGGCGATAATAAGAAGCGGTCAAACCCCATTCTTTTCTCGTTCCCAATGATATCGTTCTAATTCGATATGCAGCAGACCCAAGCTCTACTGAAAGAGTCAAACCTTGAAAAAGAAAAACGCATCAAATACAAAGGAACCGCCCGCATTGGACTAGAGTGGCTTTATTTTCGGGAGAAAGACCTCGATATTACACACGTTCAGGAATTACAGTCATTATTTCGGAAAGACTGTCGTCGGCTTGATGCACGTAATCATGTTCCAGCCATTATCGATCAACATCATCTTGATTCTGCGTTACGGGTCTCCGAGATTCGAGAAGACGTGTTGTTCATGAATTCGCAACATAACATTCCGGAATTGATCTTCTGGTCCGGCTATCAGCTCGAGTGCTTGCACGGACGACATAGAATTCAGGCGGCCAAACAGGTTCTGTCGCCATCGAATAAATGGTGGACAGTAGATCTCTATCTTGCAGGTATGACTAATCTCGCTTTCTCAACACCTTCTGATCGAACAGCCAGACATCAGTAATGAATTGAAAACAACTCTGGCTGAAGAGTACGCAAACGAAGGTCAATCCTTTGATGGCGAGATTTATCGTAAAATACGTGAGTATCATGGTAAAAACGAACGGAGCAACGAGGCACGATGGTGGGCTCGTTTGTCTTCACATAAGTCCAGAAATTTGAAACAACTCTTGCAGCACAAGGAATTCACCGCTGCTTTCGACTCTTTCCTGGAGATACCCGCACTCTTAGGGGGAATGAGAACAAGCACTCTGCACAAGATGTTCGCGATCAGATGCGATGAGGTAATCACGCTCATTAGCCGCGAAATTATGCTCATTAATCGTTAGAAATTACTACATTATCTTCAGCACATTAAGAACTTCTGGTCTAATCTGCTACGACAAGACAAGATCGCAATGAAGAACATAGATCAAGTTACGGTGAAAGCCTTGGAACTCACAGCACCTTGGGCATCAACAGCAGACGCTCGTATCCTACGTGGTAAAGTGCTCGGCGGCGAAGTCTTTTGCTCTTTCAGTCAGCAAGAGCGTGAAGAGATCTGGATTCAATTACAAACCTTCAAGGATCTGGTTCCTTCTTTATACAGCTTCTTTGAGGATATCAAATTACTCGAAGCCTGGTCCAATTGCTTGAGATGGATGATATGTTTAAGCCCTCGGGACACAGTATTCACGGCTTTGGAGGATGTTTATACTGGTGTAAATCAGGATACAGGATCGGCTTTGGTGCAAGAAACCGAAACACTCTTCAAGACCGTCCCAGCAAGCTTTGCGTATCAAAGGAATCTGGCACGTCGACAATTATGGGCTTTTGCTATGCGCTATCACCGCGAGATTCCCAGAAGATCCAGCGGGAAGGATCTTTTAGCAAAGCCAACGGTCATATTGAACACAGCGAAGCTGCGCGAGATGGCTGACCTTGCCGATCGATTGGGTTTTGAATCCCCAGAGATCAGAGCCTTACAGCAGTATCCAAGGTCTCAAGAGACAGCAGTAGCAACAGGAAACAACAGGCCTGTGCTCGTCACAGATGGTCCCGGAGAAACAAGAAGAGAGAGATGCGGAATGCCATACATTCAGAGCTATGAAGAGGATCGCAAGTTTTTGTTCATTACTCATCTGCATGATGATAGAAATGAACAGTCTGAGGGAATAACGTCGTTCTTCAGACTAAGATCTGTATACTTGAAATTCTATGGCATGCCGCGTGACGCTGTTAACACGACGATTGATTCTAGTTCACAGCATCTCTCTACACTGCTGAATGAATCACAATTCTTGAATTCTCATTCAGCTCAACCGATCTCTTCGTTAACACGAGATCAGATACGCGAGCATGAGCACATGAATATTGATGAGGAACAACTTGAAGTCGAACAGACAGCTTTGCGGACAGAGAATGCTTTCGTGCAAGAAACGTTAACGGAAGAACAGCAACGACAAGAATTTCCATCCGACGTTGACATGTCTATGGAGCTAGAACAAGAGACACAAATGCGACAGCAAACTGGGCAGGAGGCAAATGCACTCGGAACAGCAAATCAGGAGCAAGTACAGACCCGACAGCAACTTGAACAGGACGCAGATAGGCTCAGAGAACTAGAGCAAGAACAAGAGCGACAGCGACAAGCACTAGAACTTGATCAAAGCGCACTCGAAACAGCGAAGCAAGAGCAAGTACAGACTCGGCAGCAACTTGAACGAGACGCAAATATGCTCAGAGAGGTAGAGCAAGAACAAGGGCGACAGCGACAAGCACTAGAACTTGATCAAAGCGCACTCGAAACAGCGAAGCAAGAGCAAGTACAGACTCGGCAGCAACTTGAACGAGACGCAAATACACTCAGAGAACTAGAGCAAGAACAAGCACAATCTCGACAAAAGCTAGAGGAAGACGCCAGTGCACTCAGAGAACTAGAGCAAGAACAAGAACGGTCTCATCAAAAGCTTGCAATAAACGCGAAAGAAGTAACTAATCGACAAGAAAAGCAAAGCAAGCAACTTCTAGCTCTCGCAAGACAAGCTAGAGAACTTGTGATACAAGAGCAGAATCAAAACCAACAACAACAAGATCTTGCAAGAAAAATAAAGCGACAGAGAAGGTTGAAGAAAGATCAACTGAAGCAGGAACGCGAAAATAGTAACGCAGAGCAGAGGGCGTTGCATTTAGAACAGAATGAGCCAGGAACTAGCCTGGAGCAAGAGGAGCGGAATATGGAGGATCTTCAAAGACAAGGTCAAGACGAACTAGCGGATCTTGAAACGCCATCTCCTCTAGAGCTCGGAACTCAAGCATCATATGCCCATCAAATCATAGATGAAGCTCCAGCCGACAATTTTCACGAAGTCTACGAGGATGAAGTCTTCGAAGATCAAGCAGCCGGGGATCAACCACAAGGAGAGATTCCCCCGCTGAAACCATCGCCAGAAGACGGTCCAACGCCAGAAGAACATCCAACAGGAGAGCATTCAACTTCAACAGGAAAGCATCCAACGCCAGAAGAGGGTCCAACGCCTGAAGACAATCTACCGCAAACACAGGATCAATCGAAAGAGCGGCACGCAAAACGCGGCCCGGAGCTTGAGGAGATCGATGACAGCGAAGCCCTTCGAGCACAACAGATACAGGAAGGCCGAAAACCTTTAAGAAACAAGTTCCAACGGCTTAGCGGATATCCACTGTACCGTATCAATTACGAAGGTAACACGTTCATGGATGGCACTGAATAGAGAGACAAGGATAATAATCCGGCAGCTGGCTAAGATTATAAGAAGACAATGGTATACTGAGTACGAATTGTACTGAGTTGCTGTTTCGGAACAGAGACCTAGCTAATAAAGAACGAACTTGCTTTTCTCTCGAAGATCATGCAGAAAGGACAACAACGTTCTTCACTCAAAGACCAGGATTGTCCCAGAGTCTGACGCAGTCAACGTTTTCTACATTGTTGCAGACAGTGGTGGTGCCAGCAAAATAACTGCGAATAAAAACACCGCATTTATCGCTGGTACTGGGAGCTATCGCAGAAATATCGAGCTGTTCTTGGCCTTCAAGACTTCGGCCGATTAACGTGAAGCTTTTGGTGGAAGGATCCGGGATAAACCAATTCCCACCAGGTGCGGGTTCTTGAGCGAGTGTTGTAAGATCATCCAGCATCGTAAAGGCCCCGTTACAGTCCCTTTCGGAATACAAACCAAGCCCGAGCTTGGAACGCTTTTCTATACCGTCTGCATCTTGTATAGGAGTTGCCGATTTTGTAGCTACCAGAGCTGTGTATACTTGGACAATGAGAATGGTATAGAGCAGTGCTGTGAGGGAATGCATTTGTGATTTCGATGAAAGTACTTTCAGCGGAAGCCTGATGCTTTATCTAATTTTCAATTCTGACATCCTACTCCATCTCCGACGCCGTGCTTCAATTCTGACGCCGTGCTCCAATTCCGACGCCCAAGGGCAGTAGGAGAGGCCAGTACTGGAGAGGCCAGTACCGGAGAGGCCAGTACCGGAGAGGTCAGTACCGTAGAGAGCAGTGCCGGGGAGAGCAGTACCGGAGAGAGCAGTACCGTAAAGAGCAGTGCCGGAGAGAGCAGTACCGGAGAGAGCAGTACCGGAGAGGGGCTAAATCCGCTCCCACTTGGAGTAGAGCGTCAGAGTTGGAGTAGTGGCTCGCTCGGGATAGACAAAATTTCAAAAAGCGCGCCCCTTAAAGTGCCTGAATGAGCGGCAAATTATCTATTGCTGTTACGTATACTCTATCAAGAACCTCTACGGTATAGATAAAACATCCCAATCTCCCAGTTTGGCCGCTCTCAATGCGCAAAAGACGTGAGATGCGAGACATGTTCCGGGAGGTCCATCAGATAGAAAGCCATGCTCCTTTAGCTCTTTCAAAGACCCGTGCTGCGTTGCTGTAAGAAAGTCTTCTACCCCAAGCCTATTCTCCCACTTATCTGGGTCCTTGAGCTTTATTGCTGACGGGTCTAGAATGTATGTCGTCGGCTCCATCAACTCCATCATAACCGCTCCAACACTACGAATGTCGTCGCGCTCATTCTTGGAATTCAGGCGTCTGTTTTCGACGAAAGAGTCCCCCACATTGGCTAGCACATGTTAGAAATCGTCTACGTGATCTTCTTACCACACTTACCAATCTTCACTCTTCCGTTATCATCAAGAAGAATGGTACTGCAACTAAGCGCGCCATGGGCCAGTCCAAGCTCTTGATGCATACAGAGTAGACCGCTCACCACTTCTCGACAGATTGCCGCAATCTGAAAGGCCTTCAATGAACGATTTTGCAAGATGCCGGTCATATGCCGTAGTGATAGATCCATTTGTTCGTAAACGAAAACAATGTCGCTTTTCTCCATGTACATATCTTTAATATTGACAATCTGCTCACATGTGAACGACGGTATCTGATAAACAGAACCTTCGGGGCTTTTCACTCGTTTGATCGCCACTCGCTTTCGAGGATCGATATCGTCAACTCCGATGATCGCACATCCAGCCTGATCGATGGTCATGAGATGACGATATGATCTATTGGGAACCGTTTTAGCAAGCTTTTTGTTCCTCTGCACCCTCGAATCCACAACGTGGTTCACCCTTCGATCCATTATGCGCTTCTTGAGGGCCCTAGGACGAGCTGGTGTGGTCGAGTCTACCGGCTGGATCGAGTCTACCGGCTGGGTCGAGTCTACCGGCTGGGTCGAGTCTACCAGCTGGATCGTGTCAACCGGCTGAGTGTGCCCTATTACTGGTTCGTCAACAACCTCCCCATCCTTGACCGTCGCTTTGTACCCGGAGACCTGGGTAATAGGTCTTTCTTTTCTGAACATCTGGTGAAACTGGACTGTGAGGGGAGCGATGGGGAAGCCAGTTTATTTAATCTTTGTCTTTCTTCAGCTCTAAGAGCCGAAAACAGACGCTTAAGCAGCCGGAACTTGATCCTACGATTATTTGAAGATAATGATGTGCAAGTAAAAGGTAATTCGTGAATGCGATTATTAAAAGACTCTAAGCTCAACTATGGAAACCCCTTTTGGGCCTCCAAATGGAAGACCAGAAACGCCGTTGTCTTTCCGCCGGCTGATACTCCAATTCCAATAATTTAATATTCCCATTCAGACGTGGCCTGACAAGATTCCGTACCTCATCGCGAAGATTCTCGTTCGCAGCGACTGCAATGAATGTCAGCCTGGGGAGCTTTCCTCAATGGTCGCCTACAAACCTGTAATCAAAATCCTCTCCTTACTCTTATCGAATGTCGAACCAATTTGCTCAAGTAGTAACGTGGGAAGATCCATCACTCCACTGCGGTATGCGACGCGCTTTCCTAAATATTGAGGGTCCGGATCTAGGCGCGTTTTCGCAAAATAGATCGAGACACGGAGCATCTGGCACCGCTTAATAAGCCAAGGCTACTTTCACCTTCCTGTAAACTTACATAACCACGATCCAACGTGTCCTCCTTCAGCGCTCTGTCAAGCAAATCATTTGCTGGGTATTCATCACCTATCGTTGTTAAACACCATCAGTGCCAAGTAACGAGGGACGCAAACCAAGATTCTGTAACTGCCACACTAAATGGAGATTACGCGTGCGAACCTCCGCCCGGTTGAACCCTTGTATTAGCTCTTTCAACAACGGCAGCTGCGCTGTGATGCCGAAGCCCGTGGCAATCATAATCACCTTACCATACTCGCCGGCAGGAACGGTAGGTCCGTGGGGCCCACTGATAGACACAATACGGAAATCGGACGGCTCGGGGCTACTTGGATAGTTTCTGGCGAAGCCGAAAGGCCTCTTTTCGAATTCGTCTTGCAGCTCCAGATGTGATTTATCCTCTTCCTGATAGTCATCGGCACAGTCGAGAAGCTTTCGTGTAAAACCGTCCCGTGGCTCTATCAAGATCTCGAGGGAGGCAAGCTGCTCGTCTCTCCACGACGCGATAGTGAACGGATGACTCTGAAGGACAGAACAACGATCGACGGATGGGATCCACACATTGACATACTGTCCGGCTTTGATGTTCCAGGGTCTGGCGAGGAAGATGGTCATTCTGACCGCCTGATTCTGCCTCGCAAACAAGGCCCGCGAGCAGCCACGACCGAAAGCGACATTTCGATACAGAATGGCAAGGCACTCTAAAGCAAATATAGCCACAAAGGTGCAGCTCGAGGTAAGTAAATAGATGCGAGGGATCTTCGAGGGAGAAGGGACATGTCTCCAAAGAGCATAAGCGATGGTGATGGCCAATGCCTGATGACAACGAAGAAAGACTTCATAGGGCAGCGGTCGGAACAAACGCAACGGCAGCGAGACCATGCAAATAATTGCCAACGATGAAGATTAGTAAAGATCTTTTCTTGGACAGATTGACTCACGATCATTCCAAACATCAGCCATGACTTGCCGAAGTTCAACGTCAACTTGCTGGCCGCATGGATAAGGACGTGGAGCAAACCAAGGAAAACCGACATGGTCCCCGTTGATGCGTGAAACAAGCGGTACGTGGTCAATGGAATGTTCAACAAGTCGCAAACGAAGCTAAGGTGAAATCCAAAATAGGTTGGAATCATGTTGATTAGCGACAGATGGCTGGCGCGAATGCTTACTTCCTTCGCGGTATGTACCTTAAAGCTGGCACAGAAGACATTGGCCGCGAGGTAGATCAGCTGAAATGATATCTGTGCCGGGTCCCAGGGCCCAACGAAACGATGTCGCCTGACAAGCATGGGAAGCAGAAAGTATTTCTGTAGCAACGCTCGACCAGGCCCGAGGAATTCGGGCAGATGACGTGCAGAGTTGACGACGAGCAATAGCACAATGCTGCCGCCTGCGGCAATTGCATAGAATTGAGTCGCGTCCATCTGCTATTTATTGAAGCCGACGATAACGAATGATAAAGTGATCGTTCGCTTCAGAAACCACCGCCAGTCACTGAATACTTATACCTCACTGTTCAACACGAGGTACTTGGCTAGAAGGGGGGAAAGAGATATTGAATATAAGAGAGCCAATACTCAACGTGAGCCAAGATTGAAGGAGCCGTTTTTGAAGCCCCATATTACCGAACTAATAATAGACACGCAAAGTTCCGAATGCTGCCGAGGGCGAAGAAGAAAGAAAAAGAGAATCGAGACTTTGGTAGGTCCGAAGAACGTCTCGTGCACCACTTATGGTTGCTATCGGATCCAGATATGGCTTGCTTTGTTGGTCCACTAATAGATATTCGTAGGCGTTCCCGAACGCAAAGGTATTTCAAACCATACACATGCTTCATCATGGATCACCTGTCAGCTGACGACTTGCAGATATTTCGAGAGAAGAGTCGAACGTTTTGCGGTTCGGTCAGGATACCCCTTGACAAAATCTGCCATGAAGAGCTTCCTAACAACCCGCGTCAACTTAACAAGAAGAACGTTACGACGTTGCTAAATTTATTTCGCTCGGAGGGATGCTTGCGCCTGGATCCCGAACACCACGTTCCGGCGCTGATATCTCGGTCTGCGGTGCCCCAAGGCCTGCATCCAGGAGCGGAACCACCGCGCTTTAATCCAGAGCATCCTGTTGTCTGTCTGCACGGAAGACACCGCGTTGAAGCGGCGCGAAAGCTTCTCACGGGGAACAAGGACAGATGGTGGGTTGTGGATCTTTATTCTGACGGTGGGAGGGTCCGCGCTAGCTAGGAGATATGTTCGCTGATAAGAGCCAGATCTTAGCCCCAAGGTGAAGGACGTTCTGCGGGAGCACAATGCAAAGTCCTCGAAATTCTATGATGGAGACACTCTTCGTCAGATTCGCATTTCCACCTTGCGTGGTGATACCGCAAGAAGGCGGAGATGGCTCATCAGGCTTTCTCAAAGCATGCAGAGATGCGTCCTGCGGTTGGAGGCACTCCCGGAGAAATTCGTGGAGAGCCTGGATGCTCTGATCCCATTTGCAGGTCTGTGGCCCGCATTGCTGATAGGGACTTTCACCCGACTCCTGGATCTACGTTGCCCCGAGGTACGAGCTTCGCCTTCATGCCACGTCGTTTTCTAACGTACTATCGAAGGAAATGACCCGCTATTTGCGGCAGATCAAGAAAACATGGACACATATCGTTGGAGACAGCGAGGCAGATCAGCTTGGGCTCGATGCCAACACGGTCGCGATCCTTCAAGGTCGATGCCCCTTCCTTTCATTGGAAGACCGCGCACACATTCAGAACAGGATAGTCGCTGGTGATGTTCTACCCGCAGTCCAAATCGACGATCAACGATCACGAATCTTCGACCGAGTCTGCTCGATACAACATGTGATTCCATCCATTCATACCTTCCTTGAAGACACGAAATATCTGGAACCTGGCGCACGGATTCTGAAAAAAATTCTACCGGGGAAATGTAAGGTTTCCATATCTCAAGATTTCGGCGCACTTCACAGCGGACAAACAAGGATGGAAGTGCAGACGAGTGAGTTTACTTTTGAGGATCGCACATTGACTACTTACCATTCATCGTGGTTGTCGTACAGACAGCTCTGGCTCTTTGCTCTTCGCCACTTCCCGGCCATGGACGGCCAGGCACCCCGAAGAGACATTGCTCGACAGACCACCTTGCACGCAGGACGACAGCAGCGACGCTGGTATGAGCTCTACTCGCTGGCATCGAAGAATGGGTATCGACGATTACGATGTATGTATCGTGACCGAAAAGCAGCGGATGCCAGCGCAATCGAAGAGTGTGTGCGTGGCATTCTGCCTTTGAAGGATTATGCCATGGATGCTGAGCAAATGCGTCGAATAGTGCAGCTTAATTGTCAACTTCTCAGCGACGTGCCGTATGTTGAAAAAGGGACGGTAGCTCCAGGATTGGCTTCGAATCACGACGGCTGTGGACAGGACATCTCCGACCGATGCGGCAGGCCGAAGGAGCATTCTTTTCAAGCAGACGAGGAAAGCCTTTTTCTTGATCACATCTATTCAAGTTCTTACTGCACCCTTCCCAAACGATACCTGACATCCTTTGCCGTCAAACGAGACTTCTTTCGCGCCTTTTTTGGTTCGAAAGAAGACGACCTGGATCAACAATCGTCAATGCGCGTATACCAAGAAAACTATGCTCAGCATCAGGATGAAAATGTTGCTATGTCCAATTCTGAAGTGCAGCCTGCGGAGGATCGCCTTCCAACCTCGCTGGACGTGGCACTTGCGGGTGAAGACGTTGTCATAGAACAAGATGGTCTTGGTGACGGGTTAGATCCTGATCATGCGGTTGGCCCAATCCCTTCTCCTAGGGAGTCAATACTGCCGCAGCCCGTGTCAGTCTCCCCGGTCTTGCCAGCCTCACCAGTCTTGCCAGCCTCCCCAGTCTCGCCAGCCTCCCCACTCTTTGTCTTGCCAGTCTCGCCAGCCTCCCCAAAACCGCCGATTGGAAGCCCCCAAACATCTCTTGTCCCTTATGTACCGCCTGCAATTGCCGACCAACCCGAGCCGCCTTTGCATATGGTTCAGCAACAGCGTGGAGAGGAAAGCCTATCCTTCGCGCAGGCTTCACGATTTCTGTTTCGCCGACAAAGAGGGCGTATGTTCGTGGTGCTCTCGCCGACTGGGGACAACAGGTTTCGCAAGCGCCATGCTGATGCACGCAATGTAGTCTCTGTGATGAATGCTCTGGGACTGCCGTCTGAACCAAGCTTCATTGTACAGGATAATGGCAAGCGAATGAAGATGACAACACCAATTACCATCTGGGAAGAGGCCCGTTTGCAGCGGCTTCAGGCCGTGGTTGCGGTGCCGCAAAACAATGTCACTGCACTGATTCGTCGCTTCGAAAATTACAAAGATCCTGAGGAGGAACCGTGAAGTCGTGGAATCTACGAACCCAAGAAAGGTATCAACACCTCACAATATGGGAAACAGCGACAATGGGGCGTGGTTGCTTTCTGCTCGTATTTAGGCTAAAACCAACTTCCTATGCGAACCAAGTATCTACTGTCGCTTTCCTTCTCCCTCTCGCTCTCAGTATTGTAGCGCCTGTATTCCCTCTTCCACATCTCTCACCCGTTCATTGAAGTCCATGTCAGATAACTCGAAAGTCTCCACAAAACCCTTTATACGGTTTTCTTCAGCCGCCAGCTTTCGTATCAGTGCTGCCTGTACCTCCAGCATGCATTCTTTCATATCTAGCTTTTTGAAGTAATCTGGATCCGAAGCAGATAGATTCCCTAGCCGTTGCTGTCGCTTCTCTAAATTTGAATCGCGATGTAGCCTAGTTCCTTTCTGAATTGCCTCCTTCTCCACGTCCTGAAAGTTGTGTGGCTGGCGAGACGTAGCTCCGTCTTCAACTGTGTATTTTTTTGGTCCTCTGCTTGCATTGAGGCCGATCTGCATTGGTAGACAATGCATTGAGCCCTTGTTAGGAGGGCGCAACGTGTTCTTAGCAGCCGTCATATCCAATGCCTGAGCGCGAAACAATCAAGTGTCTCTCTCCGCCCAAGATCCAAATGAAGAAATGTGTTTGATGTGGTCAGACACTGAGGCTGCCAAGATCGAAACAGTATTCGAAGTGTTTCCGTTGATACCCTTAGGCTGAGGCATCTCCGGAATCAATTTCGTCTCCCGTTATTGACACTTATTTTTAGACCAGCATTCTTTTTCGGCTCCCTCTCCAACATTCGTTTTTGGCTTCCAGCGTTCATATTTAGGTTCGTGTCCAGCCTTCCTTTTCGGCTCCCCCTTCGGAATTCATTTTTAGATTCGTCTCTAGCATTCTTTCTCGGGTCCCTTTTCAGCAGCCATTTTCTTTTTGGTGCTAAACTGTTCCGTCATAGGGGGGCCCTTTAGGTACTTGTTTCATCACACATGCCTATGGAAAAACAGAATGCGATGTCCCTTGTGGCACCGAGGTGACGGCGAGCTCAAAACTATCACAGGGCGAGCCATGCCAATAAGCGTAGAGTATTCCTATCCATGGATGGGGATTGGGGATTGAGGATTAGGTGTTGTGAAATGAGGAGCCGGGAGTGAGGATTAAAAGAATGGAGATTCGAAATTGAAGGGTAATTAATGTCTTACAGAGATTGTCTTTCTACTTGACTATCATGTAAGATTTACTCAGGGTGAAGGTCCTCGCGCAACCATCCCACGACAGTCCGTCCCCACATCTCATAATTGTTAGAGCGACGGAACCTTCTATTCCTTGGTATAAATCCATAAGTCTCTCGGTCACCTTCAGAAGATTTGAGATACAGTAAGACTACATATTCAGGACCATTCGACAGAACTCTTCTGCTATAACATCCATCCAAATCCGCACGTTCAGTGATTCGAGTTGCTTTTCGTCTATCCTGCCAGAACAAATAAACTAATCTCTCCCTGTTGGTGAGAAATCTTTGTGCGTCCACTCTGATGACCCCAGTCTCTAGAGCTTCTGAATCATGGACCAGGCCTGGACTTCGGTCAGGGCCACACTGACTGACGTTGAAAATCCCATCAACGTTCAACCTAATGTCTGAAACTAGGTTATATTCTTGAGGCGCCGTAACAAACATGTCATTATCTTGATCATGGTCGAAAACATTGTAAGGTTGTAAACAACTTTCGAAAAGACCTTTCGATCGATGAAGGGCCTGAGACGTTTTTGCGTCTTTAGCGTTCACTGTAAGAACAAGATAACGAGTCTCTTTGTATTCTCTTTTCCTGCCGTCATAAAGACTTTCTAAGCCCGGGCCAATCAGAACAGGATTAAGTTTGAGTTCAACAGAGATTTGAGAAATCCATGTCTCATCTTTAAAGATCGCTTCCCATACTGCATGGTACCTTTGAAATTCAGGAAGAAGTTTGAATTCGAAGATGCGAGCTGCGTGTCTTGTGGCAGAGGGCGGCAAATCGCTGACGATGATGTCCCAAATCTCTTGAGAGATCTGGGTTGCAGCTCTCGAACCTTTGTTCCACCGCAGTAAAGACATAAAGCTCAAATGAATTGGATTCTGGAAGGCTAGTATTGATATCGAAGAAGTTTAAAAGCTATAAAAGATACGGGACCAGGACTTAGAACTGCTTGTTAACAGAAAAGAATCGTTCTAATAGTTTTGATCAAGAACCAACTTTAATAGGCCAGGTTCATTTACTTTCGGCTTTCAGCTCGAAGCATACGCTTTCTTCGATCATCTATTTCTCTTCTCATACAGAAGTAAACGCGGATCATCACACGTCAAAACTGAAGCCCTTCACAACTGACGTCCTCCACAATCGGCGTTATCCATGCGCAGCATAAGTATGGCCAGTCTGCTGATAGTACCTAGTAAACAAAAAGACAGACCATCAAACCCAGACCTTATTCAACAACTATGTGCTGTCTCATCGTTCTTAGACCAAGACCCTACAACGAACGACCCCTAACGAAGTGGTTCCGCCATAAATACCCACATCTCTTCGAAGATCACGAAAATCTCCTCGATCCTAAGCCATTGCCTTACCCTATGCCCGTCACCAACATGCCTATGCCTCTCACCAATGTGCCTATGCCTGTCACCAACATGCCTATTCCAGGCAACGGAAGTGCTCCTCCATACGCCCCAAGTGGACCTTGCTATCAATTTAAGTAGCGTTAAATTATCTAAGGGTTTCTCAGATTTACGATATCTTAAATTGTTCGATGAGACTTGAGCGAGGATGTCTTTGTTCTTGATATCGACGCATGAACATCCAGTCTTAATCATTACTGTATGTAAAATATTGAGTTTAGGCTTCTTACAAGCACCGAAATTCTCTCCTTATGTTTATTACCAAGAGTACCTTGTCTCTTTGAAATGCTGCAGCTCGACTGACCGAGTTACATCATGCATATGCATCCACTCAACATGCACGAGACAACGTATGAGAAATTCAAGTATCTTAATCAGCTGTGCTGCTCTTTCAAAATTGTGACAGAAGAGATAACGTCTTTGTCCGAAAAATGTCAATGTCTGATCAAGAAGCGTGTAAACATATCACAGTAGCTGAATATAAAGAAGAGTAAGTTGCTGTATGAATTCCAAAGCAAAGAACTAAGTAACACACATAGATCAATTATTCAATGTCTGCCTTACGTGGAAAGAGGATACTACTTTGCTACATTCAAGAAGTTGTCTCGACATCCAGTGGCAAATAGTAAATGCGCATACCTCTATTTTTCAAGATGCCTTGTCCACTTTTCGCAGAGTTAATGGTATCGATGTCTGCTTTGTGAGATTTGAAAGGAAATCATCCAGACCATCAGTGAATTGTCAGGACTGGAACGGCGTTCCATTCCACTATAGCTGGCCTGTCTCGCAGGAAATAAAGGAGATGAACAGTGGCTGTCTTTGTCAGAACCCGAGATCTCGTCATGTGCCTGGTAAGGTATGCGGTCATAAACTCGCTTGGCCTGGAGACTTGGTCGATTACAGATTGCTCTCAATCGACCCGAAGATATAGATATGGGGAGAATCTCCGAAGAGAGTACAGGCGAAGACGCGTCAGCTCCTGTCCCAGAGCAAGGAATAGGAACGAAGGATCGTTAGTGCATTGAAGGATGTATTATTGCTGTGCCCGTTGCTATTGCAGTGAAGGCTGCTGCAAAGGTATCCTCATGGCTTGTGTTGAATTCGTAATTTCAACATTAACGTCAACATTGAGATGCTTAAGCTAAAGCACTGGTCCGCCAGCAGATCGACCAAAGGTACTACATGCTTTCTCCATTGTGGTATCTTGGATTTAGATTGAGAAGTATTGAGTGGGGTCTAGAGGCCGGTAATAGAGTTGGCGAGGGGTAATGAATCTAGGAGGAGGTTGTTGGAGTTGGGGAGCTGGTAATGGAGTTGGGAGGCCTTATTAGAGTTGGGGAGCCGATAGCGAAGTTAAGAGGTCGTTATTGGAGTTGGGGAGTCAATACTGGAGCTGGAAGGTCGTTGTTGGAGGTAGTGGAAACTGCAAGTAATCACTGCAAATTTGGAAGAATACAGCAGGACAGTCATCGTTTAACGAGACGCTCGTGTCGATTCTGACTAAAACAACGAATTCTTCCTCTACCTCGTTTTGCAGACCTTTCTAAAGATCCTTCCAATTGTGGTATGAGGTTCACTCAACACTGGACCGCTATCGTCAACGGTTATCTCGGTCTTGCTTTAATACCTCTGTCATACTTGTTAGAGTAAACGCAACGTGTATTCGTTCACGTCGGCCGGTGAGACTACTCGTCCAAGACTGATCGAGTAAGTGATCGAAGGGCTCCAGGACTAATAGGCCTTTCCCAAATCTTAATGGAATAATATCAAGTGTGTCCTGATTTGCCCCCTGACGTCTGAACGTCGATAGCAACCCGTTCGCTCTGATAATGTTTTTGGTAAGTTGACAATCCGGAGCTAGCGTGGCCAAGTACTTGGTTGCGCTGAGCATCAGTCGCCACAGCTAGAAAACAATAACTGTCAATGCGCAGCCCGTGATGATGCAGTGAAGAACTCACCGTCGACAGCATTAGCAACAGCTCGCCTCGTGCAGTAGCTAGTGACGGCATCTGGAAAACCAGCGTTCAAGCCTAGCCTGCGCACGTCCAAACTGAAAGAGTTGAAATGCAACATTCGATCAGAACAGGACTACTGACCGTTCAGAGTCGATTGATGACTTAAGACTACTCGTTGTACACTATTCCGCATGTGTAGTTGAGGATTTGTCACGGAGCAACGAGTTCCAATTGCTTTTGGAGGAAGTTGGTTCATTTGCGAGAGATCTTGTTAAGCAGATGCTCGAGAGATTGGGCTAAGCTTGAAGTCAATTGTCGTTAGTGTGGTATATATAGGTATGACATTGGAGCAATCTCTCGAACCCAGACCAGATAAACCTGATTGCCCCCGATCTTTGTTAATGTCCACCAGACTGTCATCCATCGCTATTTTTACTAGCCGAAACCTGGAATCAAAAGCCCCCGACGATCGTTTGGTGCCGCCCTTTCTATTTGCGATAACTTTTCAACTAAGTATCGAAAGAGTGGTAGCTTGCTAAAGTAAGGGCTACCCTCCATCAGAAGCATCACTGCTTTCCTCTGAGCCTTCTGAACTCTCCGATCTTTTTTCTGAAGCGCCTCTAAATCTTCTACCAAACTTTCATGAATTGATGAGCATTACGCTGTAAATGCTTTGAGCATTTTATTATCATCTCATCCGCCCACTTTCATTATATATGAAGCCTATCTCTGCTGTGAGATGGCTTTCTTGAATATCAGAGCTTCAACTTCAACGTGGTTCGTGTCATCTGCAGTAACCAGCAATCCGAATAGTTCACGAATCAAGTCTTTTACCCGCGGCTTTACACGAAAATCTATGACAATCTAAGGCTGTGATCCATCTGCACAGAAGGACAAGAATGGCAGGTGGTCATCTATCGATTGACGTCTATACGACTAATGAATGTAGGTGAATACGAGGGATTTTGCACCAGCCAATCCGACACAGAGTTGCCCGCTCCTTGCCCAGCACATCAACCATGGATCTTTGTCACCTCATCAGCTCCCTTATATGTATGGCAGAAGGCTCACATCGATCATTCGTTTCTAAAATCAAGAACTTTCATTAGCAATACATCAAGATGCGCAAAGATTTGTATTACATCATAAACCACGTCTTCCTCCCCCCGAAACTACCGCAGAAGAACGACAATGACGTTACGAAGACTGTTTCTGTGATAGAAGAGTTGCTGACAGCATTAGGGTCGCTCCAAGATCGCATTCCGGAGCAAGAGCGTTCGGAATGGATTCCTTGCATCAAGATGGTCAGCAACATGCTCGAGCTACGGGACCACTTTGGAGGACTGGTGGCCGGAAAACTAGAAACAACGCTGAGGAAAATGGTTGATGGAGGTATGAATGAACCAGTCTTTGGGGACAAAACAGGTATTTAACATTGGTTGTGTTGATTTAGATATCCTCGGGTTGCACATTCGCGGCCAGGAGACAAAGACCGGCTTTAGCTGTTTCGGCACGAAGTGTCTTCCTCCAATGACTTCGTGACACTTTTTGAGCAGGCTAAAGATGCCATGGGCCTTTTATCTGTTGGTTGGAACGCTTTCTCCGAAGATATTCTACGAGTCGAAATCTCAGGACCGAAACAGCCACAGCTAACCATAGTTGATCTTCCTGGCTTGATACATTCACACAACAAGCACCAAACCGAGCATGATGTGCAACTAGTTACGAACCTGGTTGCTAAATATACGGCAAATCCGAGGAGTATCATCTTAGCAGTCGTCTCTGCTAAGAATGACTTCCCAAATCAAATTGTACGTTTCCTGACTTATATCGGATTGCGCAATTTTACCCTAGTTCGTAGCTAACATACTCTGCTGTCTAGATTCTCAAACGGGCCAGAGAGGTTGATCCTCAAGGTCTACGAACTCTAGGTGTCATTACCAAGCCAGATCAGCTTGGGAGTGGCACTGATGACGAGAAGATCTTCTTGAGTCTTGCTAGGAATGAGCAAGTCGAATTTCATCTGGGTTGGCACGTGGTCAGAAATCTGGACTCCGGGCCGAGCGACGGAGTCCAAGACCGAGATGCAACCGAGAAGCAGTTCTTCGCTGAGAGCAATTTTCGGTCCCTCTCGGCCACGACTCTTGGTATTGGACATCTCCGCCAGCAACTGAGCATGGTGCTCTTTAGTCAAATCAAGGCCGAGCTTCCACAGTTAATCGAAGATATCGAATCTGGCATATCGAGCTGTCGCTGGGGGTTGGAAAAGCTAGGACCTGCCCGTATAACCCTCGATGATCAGAAGGATTTTCTTGTTGATCTGAGTGATGATTTCCAGAAATTCTGCGAGGCTGCGATCAAAGGCGACTACGAGCACGACTTTTTTGCAGACCGGTCTCTGTTTGATAGACGCCTTTCAGCTATGATCGCCAATATGGGAATGGATTTCAAAGAAGAAATCCGGACTGAAGGAGCACAGTGGAAGATCGTGGAGAATGCAAGCCGCAAGGAACGTTGCCGGACTCGGGCACAGGCAATTAAAGAAGTGCGCAAATTATTGAGAATGAGTCGCGGACGTGAAGTATGAACTCCTTTCCACTTTTGAATATGATACGTGCACTAATTATGTGCTTGATTAGTTGCCGGGCTTCCCAAATCCACTGTTGGTTGGTGAAGTCTTCCGCGAGTACAGTAGGCCTTGGGAAGATTTGGCACGCCGATACATCAAGGGCGTCTGGGATATGACTAAGAGCTTCGTGGAGCAAGCATTGCAGTATTTAACAGACGACACGGTCAGCGATGCTTTACTGCGGTACCTTCTCGACCCTATCATGGACAACAAGCTAAAGTTAGCTCATGCCAAACTCGAGGAGTTGATGGCAGTACACAAAGAACACCCTGAGACCAGAAATCACTACTTCACAGATACCTACAACGCTCTGCAACAAAAGTAATCTGAGGCCGAGACCGCCGACGTGCTCCAAAAAGCATTTGAAAATCGAAGCCACATGACAGACGATGATATTCCGTCTCTTGTGGCTATCCTGCGAGAGAAGCGTGAAGCTGATATGGACCTCGTTGCTGCCGAATCCACATACAATGCAATGGAGGCATTCTACAAGGTATATCGTCAGAATTCATCCTATTGATGCTTTCCTAATCATTTCGAACTTTAGGTTTCAATGAAATTGTTCATCGATAACGTACCAAATCTGGTCGTTCGAGCGATTATCGCTTCCCAATTGACATCCATGTTTTGTCCCAAGTCAGTCTTTGGAATGGATCCCGACATGGTGACGAAGATTGCATCAGAGTCAGAGGACAAGAAACTCCGCCGCCAAGAAATAGGTGGAAAGCTCAAAGCCTTGGAAGCCGGCAACACCCTCTGCAAACAATATGCTCTTCGTGTGACTTCTGGTTAGTCGTTGTCAGACCCTATCGTTCTATGAACCTTTCAGCTAACAGATATAGTCCGATTACCACAAGATCCGCCGATAGGCAGGCGGAGAAAATCATCATCAGGTCTATCGTCGATTGAAGAAAACTTGGCTGAAAGAACCCCAGAAGATGAAGCCTTGGATTCTGCGGTTTCTGCGGTTTCTGAAGTAGAGTCCCTATAGACTGGGGTTTCTCGATTGGAAATAGTCTCTTATTTATTTTCAACAGCTACACACAATGGAACACGGTCATGGTCGTTAAAAGCAATCAATAAAGACAACTAATTGACTTGGACGGAGTCGAGATTGTTTAAGGTGCTAATTTTGAATAATATAAGCCCCGTCCTACTCTGCATCAGGGTGTCTATATTGTGAATGTCTTCCTTGACATTTGAGTGGAGTAAGCAATGCTATTCAGGATTAAGAAATTGATTGCAGCATGTTTTCTTCGTTGTATGAGGCATTTTCATGCGAGAGTAAAGACAATCTGCTTTGGCGAATAAGTCACCTCATACGTATTGGCTCTATTGTCGTTACCGAACGCCTGATCTCGAATTTGGCCACAGCAATGGCTCCAGATTCAGTCTGTGTCCTCAAAGGTAGTGCGATTTTGTTTTCATCCAGAAATCGCGAACGAAAAGGCCGCCACACTCCAAGAAAGAGAGAAATTTCTCTGATCCTGAAAGGACGTCCATCTCGCATACCATATAGAAGACAACAAGTGCTCTGAGTTCGTCGATCTGCTGGTCTTGGTCTGGAATGTTCTCCGTCAAGTAAATATACTGGGCCAATTCAACCACGTCGCCAATCCGCGTCTCGTGTAATGTGAATGAAACAAGTGTCTTGTGGATTTTGTGTAAAACGAGCTTTTTCAGATGTTCAACCCCGTACTTTTCTGCAAGTACATATAGGCGGGCATGTCCCAGAAACACTCGCGTGAAATCTTCCTCAGGCCCACCATTGGCATGAATACTGTAGTTCACATACATCTGTCCAGAAATTGTAGGACTGTATTCTCTGTGATTAAAAGATTCTCGTAGCAAAGCTTTTTTGGTTTTTTTCGACTTCTTAGACGACTTCCCAAATCCGTTACCCAAATCAAATTGCGATTCACCGAGCGGTGCAGGTGGCTCCGTGTCTGATACTGGCTCCGCCCGAAATACAGATATAGTGGCGAAAGCATCCGGTACCGCTGCAACCTCAGAACCCTCAATCGACTCTTTTTGGAGAATATCACACGATGGTGTCTCATAATCTCCAGTATATGCAAACTGACAGAAGAGACTAAAGGTGTCTTCCTGCACGTCGTCTAGAGTAACAAGTCTTGTCTGTGCCTCTGTCATAAAGCCATTCACGAGAGTGTTCAAGGTACGTGACAATCGTGATATAGCGATAGAATGAACGACTATGGGCACCTTTTCGGGACCGACATTAAAGGTGAACACATGCGAGCGCAGTAGTCTAGCGATTTAGGAACAATATTAGCCTTCACAAGATCAACACGGCGCGTGAAGCAAACTTACTGCTCAAACGAAGTCATCATCACATTCCAAGGTTGTGCCACTGGTGTGTATGTTTACAGGTCATAATCTCATCTGGTTGCTATACCCCGCAGGCCTTCGAGCTAAACCGTTTATGGAAAAAAAGTGCCTTGCCGCGGCGCTTCTTCCTTCGCTATGTGCTTTAAGCTAAACTGCTGTTAACTCGCTGTCGGTCGAAACTATATTTCATCATCATATCCATAAAGGCAGACGTATGATGACTTTGTACCGAGTAGAACAGGTCCTTGGAAAAGGGGATGGAGTTGTTGCATGCTCGGACATTGCAAGAGGCACCATGATAATTTCAGAGTCGCCTCTTTTCACGCTCCCACGTCTTATCCGCAATCCACAGCGAGTCTCCGAGCTAATTCTTCAGCAAGTACGTGCTTTGGATAGAGATCAGCAACGCAGCTTCTTTGCCCTCCGCAACAGCTTCAAAGAACTCTCCCCGTTTGAAGGAATCGTTAAGACCAACGCCATGCCATTGGGTACCAACGCGAGCAGTGGTGGGATATTTCCTAACTGTTCTCGTTTCAACCACAGCTGTTGCTCTAACGCCAGTTACTCTTGGTGCAACAAGCTTGGACTTGAACGGGTTTTCGCCGTACAAGACATCAAAGAAGGAGAAGAAATATCGGTCAGCTACCTATCCGAACAATTTGGGATGACACCTGGGAGTGAACGCCGACGGCATCTTTTGACGAATTTGGGTTCCAGTGCTACTGTGATATATGCTCCCAAAACACCGAAGATGCTTCTGCAAGCGATACAAGGCGACGAAAGTTATCTCAGCTGAATGCCGCTATAGGGGATGGCATACTCATTGTCACGAATCCAGGTCGCGCTCTCAAATCTTGTAAAGATGTACTTCAGTTGCTGAAAGAAGAGGGAGAGTCAGACGTGACAGTCTATGCCGCTTACTACGACGCATTTCAGGTGTGCGTGGCACATGGTGATTTTGGTCGAGCTAGTGCCATGGCAGGTCTAGCCGCAAAGGCTAAGAGTGACTGCCAAGGGAATGATGCTGACGGCATCGAGGAAATCGGACGCTTCATTCAATCACCACAAACGCACCGGCTTGCCGGCACCACGAACAAATGGAGATCGATAGTTGGACATGCTCGATCACCGGAGTCTGAAGGATTTGAAGAATGGCTTTGGCGGAAAGCTGGGTGATGTGGCATTTCAATGTCCATGCAGATATCATGGTCGTGAGTGGCTTAAGATGGCAAATATTGCAACTGTTCCAACCAAATAGCTTCCCAAAGCAAAAGCAGTATTCCAGTCTCCGGTGTATATCTTCCAGCTCACAACTGCGGTCCCACTCAAGACAATAGTGGCTGCTGAGATTAGGCGGTAGCCAGCGCTCATACGCCCTTTCCAATTCTGGATCCCCTCGCTCCGTTTCTGGCTGCATCACCAGCCGTTGCCTGCACCACCAATCGTTGCCTGCTTCCCGAGTG
>JAABUV010002601.1_pt1 | contig 24132 bp, 31 predicted proteins | sample 5559971 | NCBI WGS metagenome assembly JAABUV01 (sample SAMN10711881, study PRJNA513362) | rock metagenome | isolation source: Antarctica rocks | place: Antarctica: Victoria Land, Knobhead nord | collected 2015-12-19
GGTGTATCCCCCGTGGCATGCCCCATCCCCCTCCTGTCGTGTCCTCACAGCGGCCTGTGGCCACCCCGTCCCTCACCTACTCAGTTTACCCCTCCTTGCGGAACGATTTCCGGCGAAGGGTACTAGTAGGGCAAATGTCCGCCTACTTCCTGCGGACAAGCACAGGCCGGTCACGCTCGCGACGCGTCGTGCCCGAACCCTTCTTTGTCCACAGCGATCTGACGACGGGCATCATGCTCGCCGACTTGGTGGCCTATATCCTGGCCAACAACGTGCGGCTACGGCGTATGAACAGTCCAAGGCGGGAAGAGCTTGACGACCTCGGCGAAAAAGTGAAGCGGCTCCAACCACCTCGGACACGCACCGGCGACCATTGGGTTGGGTCGTTCACGTTCATTCAAGATCTGCGGACGCTGTCTGCGGACGCTGAAACGGGTGTGCCCTAAGAAGTCGCCACATGGGATGAGGCCACCGCAGGGCATAAAGAAAAAGGCAATGACAAGTGTTATCACTGTCAAAGCCTCCATCCGAACAATATCACCTAGGGAACGGGATGTCAAATAGCCTTTTTGGACGAACCTGGGTTAGCTAGGCGGGAGGAGGCGCCTCCTCCCGCCTAGCTAACCCGTGACGATCTGTCGGGATGTTGCCGCCTTTTCCCGCGCGCCCGGCGCGGCCCTGTGTTGTGTGTGTCCTCGCCGCGCGAATGACACAGGACCGCGCCCAGGGGCCGGGAGACACGGGCGTTTCTTGCGCGCCCGATTGCTCAAACGGTGACGCCCAGATAATCACCCAGGGAGCGATAAGCGGCCTCAAGTTCGTCGCGGATATCGTCCGGTACGGCAACGCCGGCATTCTGTATCATGCCGATAGCCTGAACGAGGCGCCGCGTCCCCACACGGACCTGCTCTTCCAGGGCTCGTCGTCGCTCCTCTACAGCCGCACCTTCGTTTCGTGCCTCAGGAGCACTAGGGGTCGAAGGAGTGTTCGATATTGAACGAGTTGGCACCGTTTCGCTGTCAGGTTCCCGCACTTCCTGCGCGGTTTTCCCCAGGTGTTCAATATTGAACACCTGGACGGGTTGTTGCTCCGCGACACTGTTAGCGCCCACAGCATGGTTCGCGGGCGTCACCCTATCTCTCTCTCTAGGAGCGACCCTTTCTTTCGATGCCTCGGCCTCGCGACGTAGCCGCTGAACATCGGCCATTTTGGTGACGGTGCCCGTGCGCACGCCCTCGATCGCCTTCTCGCGCAGTTCCGCCGGCAGCCGCCGGATTTCGCTAGCCGTCGTCGGGGCGATGATCTCGTCGCGGACGATGGGCGCGAGGCGAGAGTCGTCGCTGAGGTTGAGCAGTTCACTGACGTCGCCCACTGACCGTCCGGTCCGCCGTGCGATCGCTCGCACGCCCCAGCCGTACTCATCCCGCAGGCGGCGATAGGCATCCATAATCTCGGCGCGGGTGAGGTCGTTGCGGGCCACATTCTCCGCCAGGCTGTCGGCGAAAGCGTCCTGATCGCTCTCGTCGCGGATGACACACGGCAGCGTCTCCACGCACGCACGCGCCTCCGCGTTGTCGAAACCCTGCACACGATGGGCAGCCTGTAGCCGACGCTCGCCCGCGATCAGCCGATAATAACCGGGTCGGTCCGCATCGCGTCGCACCAGCAACGGCTGCAAGACACCGCTGGCCGCGATCGATTCGGCCAGTTCGTCGATGTGCTCAAAGCCCTTGCGCGGGTTGTCTCCAGACGGAGCGATGCGCTCAATCGGGATCATGCGCGCGCGCGGGACCGGCGCGAAGGCATTCTCGGCCACTCGGGCGAGATCGTCCGATGACGCCTCCCGTGTGGGCGGCGTCTCGGTGAGCAAGTCCGCGGCAAGGCGCTTAGGCCGGGTGCGGGATGAGCTTGGCATGGTCGAACAACTCCTGCGCTGGCGCGTCATACTCGGGGGCCGCCAGGTCGAAATTGGAGATGCGCGCCCGCCACGGGACGGGCGGCAGGACGAGCAAGGGCGGCCGGTGCGCGGCCGCGATATCCTTGATGTCTTCAATGCGCTCGCGGTGCAGCACCGTGCGCTGGACCATGGCCGGCAGCAGCGCGAGCAATTGTAACCGCGGGGAAACGGTGATGCGCTGATTGTCGATGTCGCGCAGGTAGAGGAGTAGGTTGGTGACGCCTTGGTCCTCGGGCAGGACGGGCACCAGCACGCCGTCGGCTTCCTTGAGCGATGGGATGGCCGAGAGCCCCGGAGGCGTGTCGATGACCACGAGTTGGTACGCGCGCGGTAGGTCCTCTCCGTCGACGAGGTCGACGCCCGGCCAGCGCAGTTCGGGCCGCATTGCGAGCAGACGGGTGAGGTTCCTGGACTCGTCACGGTCGACGATAGCCACGGCGCGATCGCCTTCGCGCGCGCCGAGCGCCGTGGCCGCACGCACGGCCAGGTACAGCGCCGAGGTGGTCTTAGACACGCCACCCTTGGCGGAGCCGACGGCAAGTACTCTCATGGCGCCTCCCGCCCCAGGGTGACTTGCTCGATGCCCGCCTCGTCGCCCGCCCGTCGGGTCCAATGCTCTTCCAGGGCTTCGCGCACGATTAGGCTCACGTTTAGGCCGCGCTCGTCGGCTTCGTGCTCGAGCCGTTCGCGCATATCAAAGGAGAGGCGGATTGTGAAATTCCTGTCCAGTTGGGGTATTAGGGAGCGGCGCCTTTTAGGCATAGGGTGAACCCTCCGCGACCAGTATAACGCATTGCGATCCGCAATACGTGGCGTATTGCGTAGTCGTGCCTGATACGAGTCACACTGAGCCACGGGGACGTGGGTATCGGCTACGACGGCTCAACCTTGCCGGCACAGGCGCGCGGTGGGTCCCGATAGATAGTGAGGACTGCCCCGCGGCCACCGCCGAGGTTGACATGCGCCTGTGCACCCGAATTGGCGTCCACTACGAGGCCGTCCCCCCCGTTTGCCTTGAGGTCCGGGTGCGTGCAGCACACACCATCACGGAAGCGACAATCGACGCACAGCTCCATGATGCCGGGGAATGGCGCATTGAGCGGGATGCGATTGTAGAGCCGGGGGTGCGGGTCGATCAGGCGCGCACTACAGCGCGTGCAGAGCATGACGGCGATGGGCTCGGGCTCGTCGCGGCTATCGTGCTCCTGCCAGCCGTACACGCCCGGTGAGGGCTTCAACGCGCCCTCCATAAGCCGTATGGTCTCCTCGCCCCATCCCGGCTCCCCGACGTCCCTCACCCCTTCTACGGCCCCCGTTACCCCTCCCGGCGCGTCGTGCGGTCGTTCCGCGCCACATGATTGGCAGACGTGGGGATGCCGCGGACCATCCAGGCTCTCGGAGATGCGCGGCCACGCGTCGGCCGGCCCATAGCGCGCTTCGATCTGCATGAGCCGTTGCTCCTTTATCTGCCGCTCGTCGTCAGCCCTGCGCTGGCGATACTCCGCCATCTGCGCGCTTACCCGCTCGTGCTCGCCCCTCGCGTCACCGTCGTCACCGTTGGGGCGCCGGTTATGCCAAGGTGACACCTCCTGGGAAGGTGGCCTCTCTCCCGCTTGGGGACGACGCGGCCACAGGCGCGGCAAACGTATTTTCATACGCCGGCCATCTCCGGGTGGGCACCAGCCCGCGCGTGCGCTCGCCGGTGCAGCGTCATAGGCAAGCCACCGGCCGGGCGCAAGGTCCCGATCGCGGCGAAGCGGACGTCTTGGTTGGGGGATAGCTGCACGCGCCACTCTTGGGCCAGCGTGGCGATGACTAACGGCACCTCCAAGCGCGCCAGCGGCTCCCCGATGCACACACGGGGGCCGCCTCCAAAGGGGAAGTAGCTGAACTTGGGTCTCGCCTCGACGGCCGCGGGCGTCCACCGCTCGGGGTTGAACCGCTCGGGGTCGGGAAAGTAGTCCGGCCGACGGTGCATCGTGTAAGGGCTGATTACCACCCCGGAGTCGGCCGCGATGGGATACCTTCTGATCTCACAGGCCTCGACGACGCGCCGGGTGAGAAGATAGGCGGGCGGGTAGAGGCGCAGCGCCTCAGAGAAGACTCGGTTGGTGTAGTCCAGCGCCGGCATGTCGGCGGCCGTGGGCGTGTGGCCGCCGAGCACACGGCCCAGTTCGTCGTGCAGGGTGGCCTCGACCTGGGGGTTGCGCGCGATAGCGTACCACGTCCAGGTGAGGGCCAACGCCGTCGTTTCCTGACCGGCCAGGAAGAACGTTAGCGCCTCGTCGCGCACCTCCTCGTCGCTCAGGGCGTCGCCGTCCTCGTCCCGCGCGTGGATGAGCATGGAGAGCAGATCGCCCCGATCCGCGCCGGTCGCGCGGCGTTCGCTGATGATGCCTTGGATGAGGCCGTTGAGATAGGCTCGTGCCGCGTTGAAGGCTTGCGTGCTCGGCAGAGGGAGCCGGTTCATGGTCCCCGCTATCGCGGGGGGCAGAATGACGCGCTCCCCCCAGCGCAGCAGCGCATTGAGGGCGTCGCCGAGCCGCGCATTTTCGCCGTCGATGTCGGCGTCCAGCACCGTCTTCGCCACGATGCCCAGGCTGAGGGTCCGCATATCCTGGGCTATGTCGCGCCGCGCGCCGTCCGTCCAGCGCGCCCCCAATCGCCGCGCGTAGTCGGTGATGGTGGTTGCGTACTCCGCGACGCGCTGCCGGTGGAACGCCGGCTGGGTGAGACGACGTTGCCGCAGGTGGATGTCTCCCTCACTCGTCAGCAGGCCCTCCCCGATCAGGCCCTTGAGCAAGCGCAAGGTCTGCCCCTTGTCGAAGTTGCGCCTGTTGGTCACGAGGACTTCGCGCACGTCATCGGGATGGTTCAGCAGGTAGATGTCATACCCCAGGGCGTGGACGCGCGCCACGTCGCCGTAGCCGGCCGCGCGCGTCAACCACGCGACCGGGCGGCGCGCGAAATAGACGGACTGATCGAGTCCCAGGGGCAGGCGGCTCGTCGGGCCGGGCGGATAGGGGCCGTGCGCCATGGTGGTCTCCTCCATTGATCCGTTAGGCGGTGTGGGCGTCGGATTTATCGCGATGTGTCGGAAACAGGCGGCCGCGCTCGCGTCGTCGCTCCGATCGCCCAGGCGCGGCCACCACCAGGGGCGGCGGCGCTGTGAAACGGTCGCCGTCGAGCAGCTTGCGCGTGCGCAGGATGTTGACCAGGGCCTCGGCCCCGTCGCGCCGGACGCCGGGCGGCTCCGTGAGCCATTCTCTCCGGGGGGCGAGCACGAGTTGTAGCACGCGCCCCGCTTCGGCTACCACGTATGTTCCGGACTCGGCGCGGAACTGCGCCTCGTGGGTCAGCTCTTCGTCTGCCGCCCTGACCTCCTCCGGGTCAGGCGCGCGGTACGCCGACCCCTCGATATTGGCGCGATTCAGCGTGAACATGCTGGCCGCGAGGTGGAGATAGTTGCGCTCGTAGCGCGACACCTTGCGGGCGTCGCACCACGCCTGCATGTCCGCGACGACGGCGCGGTTGGCGTACTCGAACAGATGCACGGCCTGGTCGTAGACCGTCCTATTGAGGTCGCCCATGGCGTCGAGATGCGCGGCGAGGCGTTCCCCAAGCTGCACACGATCCGGCTCCAGCTCGGCCAGGAACCACAAACGGACGACTGGTAGCGCCATGACGACGCGGTAGAGCAGGCGCCCGAGCCAGATGACGACGACGAGCTCGCCGACGGGGTCTATGACGCGGAACAGGCTGGCATCGTCCCCCGTGGCCAGGCTGAGGAGGGCCTGGGCGGCGTAGAGCGCGCCGAGCACCATACCGAGGCTCGACAGGGTGAGGACATGGATGGCCCAGCGGCGCTCCTTGATGAGCTGGGCTCCCTGGCGCAGGCGGTAGCAGACCCGCGCGCAGAGGAAACATCCCCACAACAGGGCCGCGCCCACGGCCACGTTCATCACCAGGGACGCGAACGGACGCCCCGCCGCGACCTCGTAGAACAGGTAGGTGTGATCGACCCTCGGCGTGCGGCCCAGGATGATGCCGGCGATCCAGAAGGCCGCGACGAGAGTGAGAGCGACCGCCAGACCACGTCGCCAGCGCACCCAGTCCTTGGTCGTCGACAGGGTGAGGATCGTATACTGGCCGAATGGCGTGGCCACGAGCGCCGTCTGATAGATGAGCCAGGCGGCGCCCGTCGTACCGACGAGGTGATCGAAACGCGGGCCGTTCGGCCACGCCGACAGGGTGAGGAACATGCCGAGGACGACGGCCGTGAGGGACTGGATGTAGGCCACGAGCGTCACGCGCCGACGCAACAGTAAGAGGACGCAGAGGGGCAGGAAACCCGTCAGCACCCCGATCAGCCCCCCCGCGACGATGAAATGGGGTGTCATGGCAGCCACTTCTCCCAGAACATCTCGGCCAGGTACGCGACGAAACCCTGTCCGCGACCCGAGGCTGTGCGGGCGCGGTCGCGCTGCGCACGGCGAAGGAGCGCGGCCGCCAGTATCTCCGTGTTCTGCTCGCGGATCGTCGTTGCCTTGGGGCCGCGCCGCTGCACCCCCGGCCGGTCGCGCGTCACATGGAACAGCAGGACATGGCTCAGTTCGTGGGCCTCGTTATGCTCGCGATAATGCCAGTCCCCATCCAGGCGCACGCGCACCCGGATCATCTCGCCATCGGACGCGCACTCGCCGTAGTAGTCGCAGCCAAACCAATCCGCCAAGTCGACGTCGATAGGGCACTCTATCCCGCGCGCCAGCCCGGCGCGCAGTACTTCCATACTCGTCAGTCGGTCGATATCCAGGCAGGAGCACCACACATTCACAAGCCGATCGGCTGCGGCCGCCGTCAGCCGTTGCGTCGTGAAGGGCGGCGCGACATCGAGATAGGGCGCGAAGTCCCTCACAAGGTTGTGTAGATCACTCTTCACGATCACCTGTCCTCGCCTCGGTATTCTGGTCGCCCCGCGATCGCCGCTCGGCCCATTCGAGCGTCTGCATGACCAACTCACGCTCGGCCGGCCCAAGCTTGCCCGCTCGAAGGGCAATCGAACTCACCGTAGGGTCGTCCATGGCTCGCCGCAACTCCACTTCCCGCGCACTATCCCCATCACCCGCGCGGGCCGGCGGTTCCTTTCCAAAGAAGTACCCGATATCGACGCGGAAGACATCGGCTAGAAGCTGCACCCGGTCCGCCGGCGGCATGGCTATTTGGCCGCGGCGTAACGCGCTGATGTAGGAGACCCCGAGCACGCCCCCCGTCGCCTCACTCACCTCTCGTAATGTGTACCGCTGACCCGTCGCCGGGTTCAAGCGGGCGTCGAAGAGGTCGTTGAGTCGACTGGCAAACAGGGCCGTGGGGTCGGCGCGACGCGCCCCCCCTTGTTCATTTGACATTACTGTTTATTAGAGCTATCCTGAAATCCAAGCACCGTTACATCATCATGTAATTATACACGATCATGTAACGGCACCGACGCCATGCGTCTTTACTCGACACCATAACACGACCTAGCCTTACCGCCAAACGGCAAGTAAAGTGTGAGCAGAGAATTGGAAGGAAGGGTGGTCGATATGCAGCAACCTGTATACCATCGACACGTACGCAAACGCCACTGGCACCACGCCAGGGAGCGTACCTAGGGCCACGCCTGCGCGTGTTACAGCTGCGGTGCATCTGTCTTTCCTCTTCCCCTGCGCGTCAACCCTGGCATGCACGTCCTTCGGGCTTATGCCAGGAACGTCATGGTCGTAGATAGGCGGACGGGAGAGGTTTATCCGCGCGCGCTACTCTTCTGCCCGGCGTGCACCGACCCGGAAGAGGTACAGGACTACGCGCAATTCGAGCCCATCCCAACCCACGACGTGTCTGCAACGTGAACAGTACGCATAGGACACCAGTTCTATGCGTACTGTTCACGTTGCAGACACGCGCTGCGATGCGCTATGATGGGCACAATGGAGAAGTCTGCTATGTCCTAGTACAAACGTCGTGCTACATGCACGAAGCCCACCCGGTTTCCCGAGTGGGCCACGTCCGCCATTTATATGTGCGCGGTTCTGGTGAGTGATTTTAGAAGCGCTACCAGGGCCGCTGAATCGGGACCAGGAACCTTATCCAAGGGTTCCCGGTTCTCACAGGGGAGCTTTATGCTTCCGAAGGAGTACCTATGAGCAATCATACGGGAACGGTGTGTGCATGTCAAGATCATGCCCACAATTCCAGGCCGGAAAGTACACCCGCACCTGCGTCTACGGCGTCCCTGCCGTCTACGGCACCCGACCCCAACGACCGGCGGCTGGTCCAGCGCTACGGTCTGGCGTTGCTGACGGGGGGCTACACGGCGCTGCCGACGTACGCCTGGGTCTACTACGCGCGGCTGGGCGTCACGGAAGCCGAGATGGTGCTCATCGCGCAGCTCTGTACCTACTGGTGGAGCGCGCGCGACCCCTTCCCTGGCGAGGCGGCACTGGCAACGCGCATGGGCAAGACGGTGCGCACGATCCAGGGCTACCTGCGTTCGTTAGAGGCGAAGGGGCTACTGCACATACAGACTAGACTATCCACTAACGGTCGGCAGTCCACCAACGCCTACGACCTACGTCCGTTCTTCGCGGCCGTCGAAGGGCTCGCCCGACTGGACGGCCTGCTCCCCGCCGATGACGCGGCCCCCGCGACGCCGGCGACCCCCAACACCGAGGCGTGCAATGATGGGTCATGTGACCCTAACAACGCTCCTCAGGGAGATGCGGAACGGAAGCCGCTATGTGCAGAGGCGACGCGTGTTGGAACGGACAACCGGCCTACGGACGCTGGCACCCCGACCATGGGAGAGGGTGAAGGATCGCGCGGGGGGAGGGTGAAGAATCCTTCACCCCAAGTAAACCCAATCGAAATAGACTCTTTCGATCTCGATTCGATACCCCCTACCCCCGTTAACCGCCATTTAGGACCGACGACGATCGGCGATCCCACCGACCAGGAGTTAGCCCAGGAGGTCACCGCCCTGAGCGCCGAGCTAGGCGATAATGCCCCTGCGTCCAGCGTGACCCGTGCCCGTAATCTGTGTCGTGATGCTGGCGTGTCTCCCGAGCGGTTCCTGCGGCTGCTCGACGAGGCGGCCGCCCGGACGCGCGACCGTCAGGCCAGCATCGTCAAGCGGCGGGACGACGGCACCACGCCCAACGGCATGCCCTACCTGTTCGCCGTTCTGCAGGACCTCTTGCATCCGGCATCGGCGAGGACCCGCATGGCCGGCGTCGGCCCAGATCGCCATCGCGGCGAGCGACCAGGTCGTCGACGCCGACGTGCTGACGGCGACGGTGAGTCTGTTAGCTCCTACACCACGTGGTCCGACAGCCCCGTGCCCCTGCCCATCGTCGAGGAGCATCCCGTGTGGCGCGCGGTCCTCGACGAGTTGGCCCAGGTCATGACCAGCGAGAACTTCAATGCGTGGCTAGCCTCGACGCGCGCCCTCGGCCAGGACGGGGAGGTGCTGCGCGTGGCGGTCCCCGCTGTCTTCAACAAGACCTGGCTAGAGCAGAAGCTGCGCGGCAAAGTGGCCGGCGCGTTGCACACGATCAACGACGCCGCCCTGCATACGGAGCGCGTGGCGCACGTCGAGTACGTCGTCGATCCAGCGGCGTGTGCCTCGACCGACGCCGCAGCGTGTGCATCGTAGCAGAACCCCGCCGACACCACGGCCGGGCAGGGGCGCTGGGCCAGCGGCCCCTCGCTCGACGGCAAGGGCGAGTACACCTACATCGCCGAGCCCTTCGCCCTGGGTATGGAAGCCAACCTGCCCCCCGCCCCCGCCAAGGTCTTCGGCAGCCTCCCTGGCGACCCCACCGGCCCGGTCCAGGCCCCCGCCAGGTCTCCGGCGATGGGAAGGGCACCTCCCAAAAGGGCGAGGGCATCGTCAACAAGATCGCCGACACGATCACGGGCAGCTAAACGGTTCCACGCTCCTCGTGGACGGGTGACGTGGCGCATCCTCACCACGCAGTCTGACGGTGACACGGATGCGCCACGTCGCCCGTCCACATTTCCGTCACGGATAGGGCGACCCCGAGGCCCCGTCTACCACCCATAAAGCCCGGAAGATGACACATCGTGATCAGCGACATGAGCTCCGATGCCGACGTCATGTCCCCGAATAGGATGTGTCGCGCAGCACGCGCGTCTGTCGCCGACGAGCGCTATACCGTCGCTGCGCTTCCCGATGCCGCTCCACGCGCGCCGACTGTTCCGGTGGTGGAGAGGGAGGGGTAAGCTGCAAGAGTCCGGCATCCAGGAGCAACTGGACATCCGGCTTCCACGTCACCTCTGCCTGCAGCCACTTCGGTTGTCGCTCAGGCAGGCGCTCGACGATGCGGGCTGACGCCACGAGGTCCAGCACGAGCGCCCGCAGTCCCACGCCATCGCCCTGCGCCAGGAAGGTATCGATTCTAGTGGAACTCTCGGTCGCGGTAAGCTGCCCATGCAGCGCACACAGGGTGCCTATTCGGATGACCTGTGGCCTTGGGGCGGCGTGTTCCGCTTCCCGTGTCCGGATACACCCGCTAATCTCTGCCACCAGCGCACGGAACGTAGCAACCTGCGCGGGCGCTGGGTCCTTATCGATCAGGTTCATCAGGCCCGCGTGATCTGTCAGGTGATCGCGCGTGACGGCTAGAGCGCGCTGGCCGTCGCCAGTCTGCTCCCGCAGGTTGTTGCTCTCTAGGCGACGCACAGCTTGCGGCGTCCATGCGTCGCTGCGCAGGCGCCGTACTTCACGGAGCAAGGCCTCATCAGCGATGGCCCCCGCGTAGCCCATGGCGGTATGTACTCCGCTGCGGGTCCCCTTGCGCCGCTGGTACCAGGAACAACGATAGAACAGGCCGGGTTCTTGATGCGAGGGGGTCATGGGGCCGCCGCAGGATGCGCAGACGAACAGTCCCACACCTAGGGAGTCCGCGTGCCGCTGATAGCCCGGCCGCGTGAACGCGGCCGCGCGCCGTTCCGCCACACGGTCGAACGTTGCACGGTCGACGAGCGCCGGATGTTGTCCCGGCGCGACGAAGGCGCTCCCCGGCGCAGCACGCTCGTAGCGACCCTCTGGTTGGTGGTTGTAGCGTATTAGTCCGCAATAGAGCGGGTTCCGCAGCATCGCTTGGATCGTAGCGCAGGTCCACTCGACCTTGTGAGGCGGGGGGGGGATGTGCGGGTCGCTGTTCAGCCATGTGACGAGGCGGATATGTGACCACCCGCCCGCCGCATACCGTGTAAAGATTTCACGCACGATGGGCGCGTACACGTCGTCGGGGATCAATTGGCCGGGCGAGCGACGCCCCGACGTGGTTGGGGACGACACGCGCGTGTAGCCTAGCGGCGCTGGCCCCTGGTGAATACCCTGGCGCGCGCTGCGCTCCTTCGAGAGGCGAACGCGCTTGGCTCGTTGGCGACTGCGCTCCTCGCGTCTCCCGTCAGGTGGGACGGGCGGGGAGCCCGTGGCGTCGAGCTGCTGATTGGGCGGCGGGCAAGGCGTGGCCTCACGCAAGTCATCTTCCATCCCCTGGCCTATCATCATCTCTAGCTGCCTTTTAGGCATGTCGTGCCCTATCACAGTAGCAGGCCCGGTGCAACGATGTGTGCGGAAGCGGGCTAGATCACCTTCGGAGACTCCGTCATTGACGTTTGTAGCATGCATAGACCCATACCCGTGTCGTGTGCCGCCAGCCAATCAAGCACGCTTTGTAGGGTCCGCCAAGCCTTCTGGCACCTACATAGAGTCCATTGACACGTCCCACTTGCAGACCTAATGGGTTCTGCAAACGTCAATGACGGAGTCTCCCGTTTCGCCCCTGCCGATCAGCGAGATGCCACTCTCTGTAGCCACAGGGACGTGCGCCCATGGCCTCAGGCCGTGACCCACGACACGCTAACGAGTACGGCCGGAATCAGCACACCAGATGGAACACCGCGCAGGGAATACCGGCACTCCCGGCGACGTTGTCCTAGGCCATAGAAGCGACTTCCCATACACAAGCGAGGCGTCTCGTCGGCCGATACGACAGGCGATACATAGCAAAAGCGATAGCAGATGTCCTCGCTCTTCATTTTCCCGGAACCACAGGCTCACCGGCCCCCTTCGCTGATGTTATAGCGCAAGTGTAGCGGGTCCTGTTACGTTGGACAAGGACAAGAAGGGGGTGGTTTGGAGTTTGGAGAGCGCTTCCTTGACATGGACCCCTCCTTCCTGTACTCTTGGTGGCACATGCCACACTCGTTTCACCGCCCCGCCGAGAGGGGCAGGGGTTGCTCATGCGGGGCCGGTGGGCATGGTGAGTGAGTTGGCCTTTCCCACGACCACGATGACAACACGCGATGCCTGACAGTGGTGATGGGAAGTGATGGGAGGGAGGCTGGGTATGAGGCATCCATTGGCGTGGAGGAACGTTGGGAGGCCTACCATACAGGACGACGACACGCGCACGATGGCCTGTCCGTGCCAGTGGATCGCACGCAACATTCCAGGGCTGTCTTCGGTCGTCAGTTCTTTAGCAACGACGGGAGCGGGGAGAGTATGAGCAGTACAGTGACCCGACAGCCAGTACCACGGACAGGGCGTCGATGGAGTCTGGAGCGGCGTGAAGCCTTTTGGTTCTACGTGTTTGTCTGCCCGTGGATCATTGGCTTTATCGTCTTTCAGGCCGGACCGATTCTCGCCTCCATTTATTTCAGCTTTACCGACCTGACCGATCTCAACCTAAACCAGTTGCCGCATTGGATAGGGTTTAACGAATACCAGCGACTCTTCACATCGCTGGCGTTTCAGCAGTTCCAGGACTCGTTACGCGCCACGGCGATCTACGTCACAATCAGTGTGCCCGCGCGTGTCATCTTTGCCTTGCTGGTGGCGCAGTTGCTCAACCAGAAGATCCCGTTCCTGCGGGTGTTGCGCACCATCTACTATATCCCAACGGTCGTGGCCGGCGTAGCCGCCGCTTTACTCTGGGTGACGTTGTTACAGCAGAACAATGGCATCATCAATCAAGCGCTCGGCGTCGTGCATCTGCCGCAACCCGACTGGTTGGGTAACGGTACCACGGCCATGGGGGCCATGATCGGGTACTCGACCTGGTACTTGGGAACGGCGATGGTGGTGTTCCTGGCTGCGATTCAGGGTGTGCCAACCGAACTCTATGAGGCGGCTTCCATGGATGGCGCCGGACCGATCCGCCGCTTACTGCAGGTCACCATCCCTATGATTTCCCCGGTTATCCTGTTTACCACGGTCATCAGCCTGATTAGTGCGCTGCAAGAGTTCGTCGCTCCTGCCGTCCTGACTGGCCAAGGTGGTCCCGCCGATGCCACGCTCTTGGTCGGCCTGTATCTGTACCAAGTTGCCATCGAATACACCTTCCCGCGCCATGGCGCCGCTGCCTCGGCTATTGCGGTGGTTCTGTTCGCGACGGCGCTCGTGTTGACGGTGGCTATCTTTCTGATATCGCGTCGATTCGTGTATTATGCCGGCGAGCGCGAGGGGGGACTATGAGCGCGACTAATGTTCCGGCTGCGACGAGGTCAGCCGCAGCTACGGGCAGGTCTAGAGAGGCCACGGCACGACGCCAACGTGCTCTCGCCCTGCGCGGTCTCTATCTCCTGATCGCGTTGGTCGGTGCCTTCATCATGATCTTCCCCGTTTTCTGGTTGGTAAGCACCGCGCTGAAGCCGTCCAATGAGGTGTTCACCAATCCACCCATTCTGTTTCCGTCCCATCCGCAGTTCCACAATTTCCCCGATACCGTGACATCGCCGGCGCTCCCCAATGGCAACTACTTCGTCTACATGTGGAATACAACCTGGTACACGGCGCTCGAGGTCTTTGGCGATACGTTCGTCGGCGCTATCGTGGCCTTTGGGTTCGCACGTCTGCGCGCCCCCGGCTCCACGCTGCTTTTCTTTCTAGTGTTGGCGACGATCATGGTGCCCTTCCAGGCCACCTTGATCCCGCAGATCGTGTTGTTCAGGATGCTCGGCTGGTTCGATACGCCGTTGCCGCTGATCGTGCCGACCTTCTTTGGCAACGCGTTCAATATCTTTCTGCTCCGGCAGTTCTTTCGAGGCATCCCGCGTGAACTCGATGAAGCGGCGACGCTTGATGGCATGGGTTATCCGGGCATTTTCCTGCGCATCATCCTGCCGCTCTCGAAGCCCGCGCTGGCGGCGGTGGCCGTCTTCTCCTTCGTCTTCCACTGGAACGATCTCCTGCAGCCGCTGATCTACCTGAACACCACGGCGAAATACCCGGTGTCGGTGGCGCTCCAGTCTTTCTCCGGCGCCTATGGTCTGGCCCTGTGGAACCAGCTCATGGCTGCGGCGCTGATCAGCGCGCTTCCCTGTTTAATCCTCTTCTTTGTCGCGCAGCGCTACTTCATCCAGGGCATCGTGGTCAGCGGTGTCAAGGGATAACGTGACGACAGCGAGATCGCGCGCACTATACCTAAGCGGAAAGGGGGTGGTTCAACAAGCTCGCACGACCTGGTAGCGGCTGCGGTGATGCGGCCAGCACAACACACAACGACGTACTTTTCGGTCGTCTTTATTGGAAAAGGATCATCAAAGCTATGCGTTTCGCTTTTAGCAAGAAACTTGGCCTCGCGGCCGCGGCCACGGCCGCGTTGTCGCTGCCCGTGATGGCGGCGCCCGGCGCCCACGCTGCCCGCCCCGCGCAAGCCTCGCAGGCGTCCACCACCCTTCTTTGGTTCATGCGCGTCGACCCCAAGGAGAACCCCTGGGAGCAGGCCGAAGTAAAGGGCTTTGAGAAGCTACACCCCAATATCCACATCAACCTGGTCACGGCCCCCAACCCCAACGGTGCCTTCGACGCCAAGTTCAACGCGCTGATCCAGGCCGGGACCCCCGCTGACATCTGGTCGCACCTGGGCCAGGCCGGCTTCGCCGACTACTATCACCGCGGCTTGCTCTTGAACCTCGACCCCCTGGTCAAGAGCACTCACTACTCGTTCGGCTCGACGCCGATGAATCTGGTGAATACCTACCGCAAGCCAAGCGGCCTGTACGGTATTCCCTCGATCACGCTCGACTCCTACCTGTTCTACAACAAGGACATCTTCGACGCCTACAACAAGCTGCATCCCAGTGCCAAGCTAGCCTACCCGCCGGTGAACTGGAATGACAAGAGCTGGACCTGGGCCAAGATGACGGACGACGCTAAGAAGCTGACCGGCGTGAAGGCCAACGGCACCACGGCCTATGGTGTCCTCCCGAACCTGTTCCCGTTCATGGGGTACGCGTGGCAGGCCGGGTCAGAGATGTTTACCCCACAGTCTTACGTGACGGGCGCGCCGACCTCCATCGACCTGACCAACTCAAAGACGGTCGGGATCTTCCAGGACATGCAGAACTTCTACAAGGAGAAGATCGCGCCCCCGTATTCCTCGGTGAAGCAGATCGGCAACACCGGCGCCGATCCGTTCCAGTACGGCAATATCGCCATGGAGACCACCGGCGGTTGGGACTTCCGTAATCTGCTTGGCGTCAAGTTCCACTGGGCGGCAGCGGCCATGCCGTGGTTGGTCACCAACCGCGACACGCTGTTCACCGACCCTTACATGGTGGCCAAGGCTAGCAAGCACCCCATGGAGGCGATGGAGTTCATCCAGTATCTGACCAACGCGCAGTCTATGTCCGCCTACGTTAAGGGTGTCGGCTTCACGCCCTCCAACCCGCAATACCTCGGTCAGTGGTACACCCAGTATTCGAAGATCACCGGCCAGTCGGCCGAGGATCTGCAGACGCTGGTTAACGGCGGTCGTAAGTATGGGACCGAGTCGCCGAACCACCTGATCGACAGCTTCAGTCAGATCCACAACGCCATGGCACCTTACATGGACAAGATCTTCTACGGGCAGGGCTCGGCCTCGTCCATTCTGTCGCAGGAGCAGAAGGCGATCGACGCCATCCTGCAGCAGAATAACGGCGGCTAATCGTCCCACTCCCGGTAACATGCGACGTGACGATCAGGCGGAGCCGTCCCCACTAGGAGGGCGGCTCCGCGTTTTCTTTGGTGCTTGATGCGCACCGCCAGTTCACGGGAGCGACACGACTATGAAGAGCCTACTGGTGGGTATTCCGGCCATCGTGCTCACGGTCGCTCTCTTGTTCGTCATCGAAATCCGTATCTTGGCCACGCCAAGTGCGGTGTATACAGTCGCTCAGGCGCGCGCCGGCATGATCCGCCAGCCACGGTCCTGGGTGGGGCGGACAGTGTTAGTGCGCGCCCGCGCCTTTCCGCTTGGCGCGAACTGTCCGCCGAGCATTCCGTGGTGTACCAACGTGGTGCTGACGGACGGCGATTCCCTTCTCTCCACTACGCCGACCCTCGTCGCCATGGCGGCTGGTCCAGCACTGCCTGACCCGCTCGTGAGTTTGCTGCGTCGTGTGCCGCTGGTGGACCGTATGATACGGCAACCACAACAAGTGGATTGGAGTCACGTCGCGACATACCGCGTCCATCTGAGCACGCAGTCCTTCTCTCCCTGTATAGCGCCGTGTATGAACGTTCAACTCGCAGGCATGGTTCGGTAGACACGCTAATAACCTTTGGTGCTAGTTGGAGAGCCTCTCCAATGTCTTTGATGCGATGTAAATAGCCGTAATGCCTCTTTATTGCGTCAAATGGTGCGTATACGGCCGAGTCACGGTCGTCGGAGCCCATTCGATAGCGTGCCCTGCCCTCTCGTTAGGAAGATGTGCATCAAATATTAGATAAAAGCAACAAGGACGCGAACAAAATGGCGGTTTCAACTAGCACCAGAGGTTAATATGTCATCTTCCGGGCTTGATGGGTCTCCGGCAGTCTCGATGACGCGGTCATCCATCCTCGCTAGGCAAACGCGGCTAGTGATCGTGCCAGTAATCCTGCCACAAGAGGAAGGCTTGGGCCAACGCCTGGATATCGGGGGTTTGCATGACCCCTCAAAAAGGTGCATTAAGAGAATTGGCCGGGTATTTGGTGTCTCAGAATATCTAAGATGCCATGAGATGGACATTGTGAGACGACTTTTGCGACACGGCAGGATCGATGTTCCGCAACGTGTACCTTGTGAGACCCCGTCTTGGGCGGCAAAAGCCTGGAATCGCCCTGTTATCTGCCTGCCCCGACGACGGAAAGAGCCTACTGCACCTTTTTGAGGGGATATGCAGAAACCCCCTTTTAGTATACCACACATTTACCAATGTGTGTAAATCATTGACCAATAATATGGTAGACTGTGGTAGGTAGTGTAAAGTAAGGAGGAATCGTTGAGCGCTGCTACTACTGTCGTGGAGAGGGACGTCGTGCCTGTACGAAATGGTCGCACCGTGGCTGAGAACGAAGTGTGGATCAATACGCGTGTGTCGAAAGAAACCAAGGCCGCGCTAGAGGAGTGGGCTAAGACGACGCGTCGTAGCGTGTCCTACCTGTTGCGGCGCCTGGCTGAGGAGGCCATCGAGCAAGGGCGCGCAGAGCGGATAGAACAGCTATGAGCCTGCCCATCGCGCCCGCGCCGCCCGTCTCGCCGTACCTCCTGCTCGTCGAGCGCCGCGACGTGCCCGATGCGGCCGCAATCGACGTCGCGGCGACAGAGCTGCGGGGTAAGACTGTTGTCACGCTACGGTGGTCCTAGGCCGATGGACCGCGTGATGTACGCCGTGTCCATCCGCGACATGCTCACCCTCGCCCTGGATGTGCGGGAGCGTGTCGAAGCTATCTTGCAGCACTATCTTGCAGCACTATCTGGCGCTCGCGTTGGGCGAGTTGACGACGCAGTGTGGCGTGCGTATCTTGCCGCTCTATGGCGCTCCCACTGAGGTACGGCGCGCTATTTACCGCGCCCAGGCCGTCGCCCAGGTCAGTGAGCGGTTGCGGTTCTACGTGGCCTACGCGCCGGGGTTGTGGGACGTGGCGCCATCGCTCAAGGCGATCGCGCTCATGCGGGTACAAGAGGGGATCTATGGCCGCGTTTAGGAACGCGATGACACCGGCATTCGGTCCTGGCACACGGTCGTCGGGGCCACGCCGTAAAAGCAATCGTGTCGGACCGGCGCGCTATGCTGATGGTCAGTCGACGACGGCCTACCGTGCGCTGGAGCGGCTCGCGTGCGGGCGGTGTGGCGAGGAGATCGCCGTGGGCGCGTTGTTCCTCCGTCGCGCCGTGTCGTTGACGTTGGGTCACGGACAAGGATTGACGCAAGCGCCGATCTGCGCGCGCTGTTGTCCGCTCACGATCACCGGCGGGGAGCGGGATGATGGATAAGGGGATCATCAAAGGTAGGGTGCTCGTGGTCGACGATGACCCCCGCATCATCGACTTCCTGGAGACAGCCCTGGAGGACGAAGGCTACCTCGTGCTGGCCGCGGTGGGCGCTGAGTCGTTGGGGGTGGCTCATGAGACACAGCCCGCTGTCATCCTCCTCGACATCAACATGCCGGGGATGGATGGTGTCGAGGTGAGCCAGCGCCTGCGCGACAACCCGGTGACCGCCGCTATCCCCATCGTGGTTATGTCGGCGCAGGATCGCCTGCAGGCGACGGGCCCCCTCATGTCGGTCAATGACCGGCTGCCCAAACCCTTCGATCTCGCGCGGCTGTACGAGGTGGTCGCGCGCTGGACGCCGGCGGCGTGAGGGTGTTGATGAGCGAGAATGAGAGGGCAGACGTGGCGATTCAATCGAGACCCTGGAGCCTGCGCCGACGGCGCAACCTGAGAGGATCGTCGCATGACGGGTGAGTGGGAGCGCAAGAGCGACACGGTGTGGACGTATCGCCTGGCGGGCGCCGCCCGGCCGTATGGGTCTGTCGTGCAGTACAAGGACACGGCGCGCTCTTATGGCGACTGGGACGCGACGGTGACAGCCGGGCGTCTCGACGACGACACCACCATCGCTGAGGGAGTGTCGTTCGATGAGGCCAGGGCAGCGCTAGAGCGGCACGCCCAGCAGCATGCCGACCGGATATTCGGGTAGAGATAGGGCCACACATTTATGAGAAAGGTACCCCTGCTCCGCTGGATAGAGCGCTCGCCCTACGTGCACGAGGCGCGTCTCACAACCGCCGAGGGCGCGGACCTCTACGTGGGCTACGTCGCGGTAAGCCCCGGTTACGACGACTGGCGTGGCTATGTCGGCCGTGGATTCATCCCTGTCGGCCTGGGGCCGCGCACGGAGATGCAGGTGGCCGTCGAGCGGCGTGTCGCGGAGATCATGCAGCGCGGCGGGGAGGACCTGCACCATGCCTCGTGAGCCGAAGGACCGCTCCGTGGTGCCCGACGACTATAGCGCGCTCTTAGGCGAGATCCGGGGCCTGCTGCAGACGGCGCGGGCGCGTGCGTACCAGGCCGTCGATAACATCAAGGTGCAGGCGTACTGGCAGGTCGGTGAGCGCATCGTCCGGGCCGAGTTGGAGCACAAGGAGCGCGCCGACTATGGCGCCCGCGTCGTCGAGCAACTCGCGCGTGACCTCACGATGACGCGGCAGATGCTCGCGCGTATCGTACGTTTCTACCGGGCCTATCCGATCGTCGCCGCGCTCAACACACAGATCTCGTGGAGCCACTACGAGGCCCTGGCCGCGATCGACGACCGCGACGAACGCCTGTTCTACGAAGGCGAGGTCGCGCGGAATGCATGGAGTGTGCGCCAGCTCGACGAGCAGATCAAGGGTGGTCTCTATCGGCGTGCCCTGAAAGATCCGGCACCTGTTGTTCCCACGTCGCCCCTCGCGCCGGCGACACGGCCGGAGGACGCCTTCCGCGGCCTGTACAGCTTCGTCGTGCCCGGACTGCCGACTGGCTTCGACGAGGCGCAGCTCGAGGCGGGCCTCCTGGCGATGTTCCAACGCTTTTTAGAAGAGTTGGGACCCGGCTTCTACGTCCGCCGCAGCCAGCAGACCATCATCATCGACGGCCAGCTCCACAGCGTCGACCTGGAACTCTACAACAGGGACATCCCGGCGACCGTCCTCTGCGATTTGAAACTCGGCCCGTTCAGGGATATCTACGTCGGGCAGATGAACAAGTACGTCTCGTACTACCGGGAGCGCGTGCCACGCCATGAGTGGGAGAAGCCAACTATCGGGCTGATCGTGTGCGAGAGCGCCGGCCGCGACGAGGTACGTTACGCGCTCGCCGGCCTGGAGGAGAAGATATTCGTCGCGGAATACCAGGTGCGCCTACCGACCGAAGAAAAGATCAAGGAACGCTTGCAGGAACTGGCAAGCGACGCCGCAGGCTCGGCGGAGTGACGTGCTCCGCGCCATGCCCGCCGCGAATTGTAACCACAGCGTGGTTACAATTCGCGCGCGAACCACAGTAGGGGTCAAAGGCACGACGAGCGGGGCGATCGGAGTGGAGGGAGAGGGAGGAGGAAAAATATGACGCGCATCATCGCGCTGGCTAACCAAAAAGGCGGGGTGGGTAAGTCTACCAGCACACTCGCGCTCGGGGCGACCCTGGCCGATCGCGGGCAGCGGGTGCTCCTCGTGGACCTCGATCCGCAGGCTTCGCTAACGCTCGCGGCCGGTGTGACGCCGCCCGAGGCGACGGTATGGACGGCGATGGAACGGGTGATCGACGCGGGCGCGGCGCTTCCCCTGGAAGGGATCGCCCACCCGTTGACGGAGGCCGGTCTGACGCTCCTGCCGTCAAGCCTGGCGCTCGCGGCCGCCGACCTCGCCCTGCTCAACACGGAGCGGCGCGAGTATGTCCTGGCGGAGGTCCTCGACCCGGCCGTGCGCGTCTACGATGTCATCCTGATCGATTGCCCCCCGGCGCTTAATATGCTCGTCATTAACGCGCTCACGGCCGCCGATGAGGTGCTTATCCCTGTGACGCCCGACTACCTTGCCGTGGGCGGCCTGTCTCTCTTCCTGCAGACGGTCGAGCGCGTCAAGACACGCAAACTCAACCCACGCCTCCGGATCGCGGGCCTCATCCTCACCATGACGGCTGCGCAGACGTCGCACGACCGCGCGTATATTCCCCAGTTAGCGGCGTTGGCCGCGGTGCGCGGCTTTCCCGTCCTCGGCCAGGTGCCCCGCGCCACGGTGGTGCGTGACTCGGCCGCCGCCGGCGTCCCCATTACCACGTTCGCGACCCGCCATCCCGCGGCGGCGGCCTACAACGAGATTGCCGCGCGGCTCATAGCGTCATGGGGCCTACCGTCGTCGTCGACGCTGGCAGAGCGCGGGGAGGTGGCGCGTGGCTAAGTCGTCGCGGCGCTCGATTGATGCCCTCTTTGCACCATCGCAACCGGCGGGGGTCGTCGACCTGGACAGCGCGCGGAGTATCGCCATCGACCTGCTCGAGGCAAATCCCTTCCAGCCGCGCAAGACGTTCGACGACGCGGCCCTGGTCGAGCTCGCCGATGACATCGAAGAGCACGGCGTGCTGCAGCCGCTGCTCGTGCGGCCGCACCCCCAGGAGCACGGCCGCTACCAGATCGCAGCTGGTGAGCGCCGGTGGCGCGCGGCGCGTTTAGCCGGGCTCACGCAGGTTCCGTGTATCGAGCGGGATATGGATGACGGCCTGATGGAGCGCCTGGCGCTCGTAGAGAACGTCCAGCGCGCCGACCTGGACCCGGTTGACGAGGCGCACGCCTACAAGCGGCTGATGGAGCGGCTTGGGCTCTCGCAGCGCGATCTCGCCGAGACCATCCACAAAGACCAGTCCTACATCGTGCTGCGGTTGCGGCTTATCGAGGACCCTCGCATCGCGGCCGTGGTGCGTGAGGGCAAGATGAGTCCGACCGTCGGGCAAGAGGCCGCGCGCGTCACCGACCCGGAGCAGCGGGCAAAGATCATCGACCGTGCACAGCGCGGTGAGCGTGTGCGCGTCCAGGACGTGAAGGCTGTGCGGGAACCTAGCCCGGCACAGCCTCGGCCCACAACTCCTCCAGACGTCGCGGCCGCGACGCCGCTGTCGGGCGCTGTCGTGATGAATAATTCATCAGGTACCCGCGAGGAAGTGGTAGACCCGCACGATGCCCCAGCTACGCCGTCAAGCGGCTCCGGGCACGTTCTGTACAGCGCGTTCCAGGACTGGCGTACGCGTGTCTACGGGGAGATAGACCGACTGACGCACGACGAGCGCGAGACCCTGTCGCGGCTCTTGCGTGGCGACATCGCGCAGATCCTCGATCGGCTGGGAGAGCAGTAGCGGACAAAGGAGCCCAGAGAGGAAACCTAATGGACGAAGGATACTCGTGCGACCACGCGTGGTTTCTCGACCACTCTGATAGGAATGGTGAGGAGCAAGACCAGCAGGGGCGGCGTGTCGCTCGCCTCACCTCTACGTATTGGCTATGTCGTAAATGCGGGGCTAGTAACGTCACGGTCAAGCGTGAGGAGGTCGGCGACATCGCGCATGAGTCGTAGCGCCCCTCGTGGGTAAGGATCAGTCATGACGCCACGCCCCCGTTTCGTCGCTCGTCCACGTCGTGTTTCGGATACGTGGGTCGTGTTCGATGACCTGCGTGGGCACACCGTTACCGCGGGCAATACCGCCGCAGTGGCAAAGTTCATCGCGCGCAGCCACGAGGCGAGCTGGCGCGCGCGGTGTGAACGCTGGCGGCAGGCCGAGCACCGAGAGGGCCGATAGTCGCGGAGGGGGGGCGCGGGTGCTAGTTGGATTGGATGATGTAGGCGATCAGGGTTACGGTGATGACGATCCCTGCTATCTCCAGTGGTGGGGGTGGCCCGAAAACGAGCATCACGATCACCGTACCCAGATCGTCAGCGCGTAATAGCGCCAGGTGATGCGCTTGTGTGTGACGCCCTTCGGGGGTGGGTTTTGTGATGCTCGTGCGTGCACGTGATCTCGTTTTAATAGACCCATGAGCATATCTCCCTTTCCCATTATCATACAACGTCGCGGTATCGCTGCACTGATCACCAGGGGCCGAACGGGCTCACGCTAGGAGACCGATGAGGATGGCCCCGACCCCTCGCTTTATCATTCGACGTGACGCGACTTCTGGGCATTGGTACGTCGTCGACCGCCTCCTCGCGCGCGTCCCGTACTTCAGCCTATCGCTGCTGTCGGCCGATCACCATGCGCGTGACGAGGAGGACAGATGGCGCGCACGGTGCCAGCAATGGATTGAGGCTGAGTGGCGGGGCGCCCTACTCTGACGTGTTGAGAGCGCACAGGACAGGCGAACAGCCCACGGCGCGGGTCACACACCGCAGGCCGCCCGCGCCCCTAGCCTATGGGGCGCGCGGTACCGCACACATAGCATATCTATCTTTTTTCAAGTAGAGAGGGCGCTATCCGGGCGAGCACCAAGCCGCACGCAGGATAGCGCCCTCACAGAGGCAGGACCAGCCATGCCACCGCTCACTCGGTTCACCGCGTATGAGAACAACGGCGCCAGCGATTGGTCCGTGTTCGACCACGTGCGCCGCCACTCAATAAGCGGTGGCCAGTCCAAGGAGCGCCGTGTCCATTGCCCATGTCCAGGAACAGGTGTGGCGCCAGCGCTGTGACCGTTGGCAGCAAGCTGAGCACCGGGACAGCCTGCCCTGACGTGCGTTACAGAGAGGGGCTACGTGATCCTCACCGGCGCGAAGGATGGATGGATGCGGCAGCCTAAAAAAGACGTAAAGGCCGCGATGGAGACGCCCCTTTTTATCTCCACCACAGCCGTTACTCCCTTAACTTACCATGCGCCCCGTGCCCTATCAATGACGGTGCGCGTCGATAGTATGACAATAGTGTTATCAATGGTGGCCGATGTGTGCGCTTTATGACAAAGGGCCGCGGCTCTCTGCGCTACACTAGAGATGAGCAGACCGGTCGGCCTCGTTGGTGCGGGCGTGACGCCCCCCTGCACGACCTCGACCACCGGGCTTTGCTGCTATCCCCCGGATGCGGCCCTATTGATAGCATCCGGGGAAGGCCGATTTCCCCCTCCTCTCGCGCACGTACGAGAGCCACCGAGGCGGGACGCGCCGGCGACACGCTGTACCCCCCTCTCATCGGCGTCACGCCCTACCCTAAGGCCCCTCTCCTAAATAAGATATCCATTTAAAGAAACGTATGCTATGCTCATGTGATGGAGAAGTATGAGGCAGCAGCAGCCTTTGATGTGATGCGCGCCGCTCTGAATGAGCGGCAGTGGCG
>JAABUV010002602.1_pt1 | contig 24123 bp, 25 predicted proteins | sample 5559971 | NCBI WGS metagenome assembly JAABUV01 (sample SAMN10711881, study PRJNA513362) | rock metagenome | isolation source: Antarctica rocks | place: Antarctica: Victoria Land, Knobhead nord | collected 2015-12-19
CCCTTGCCCCCTTGCCTTCCTCAACAAGCCAGAGGATTGACCAACCAACCAGAGGATTGACCAACCAACCAACCGATTGACCAACCAACCAACCAACCAACCGACCAATGGGTATAACCCATAACAGAAGACTATTCGCGCTCAACATGTTTCTCAAGTGCAGATAAACATTCAGCTCTATGCGTTCAATTCTGATGTGAATTGCAAGAATGCTTTCAATCTTCTGAAGATCATCACGCATCTTTACTGACTTCTTGAATAGATGAGATCTTTGAGCGAGAGATGCATTAATGTCTGCGATGCATTTTTTGTAGTTTTCTCATTGAAGATCTCATTGACTTTTGTGAAACTGTGCAATTGCACGTTTACTCATTTAAGTTGACGTTAAGAGATCGAGTCGTTCACGTTTAAACTGTATCTTTGCTTCTTCGTGAATTGAAACGTTCAGAAACATTATTTTTTTGAAGATTGAAAAGTAAAAGATGAGTCTATTAATTTCTATCAGACGAGCATGTATGATCTTGCATGCTCATCGAGTCTTCTGTGTTCTGTCGTCGATTCAACTGTGTAGTGTGACTTGATTCTGTAGCTTGTTCAGATGAACATGTAGCGAAAATGTATATGTTTCAACTTTCAGCGTTTCGATGTTCACTTTTCTGAAGACGTTGATCACATGATGCAGCGCTTGATTCTGAAGAGTTTCTAGTCTTCGTTTCGTACTCGACAATCTCTTTTCTTTATCGCGTTGATGTCATATTGATGCTTCAAACGTCATTTTTGATCTTATCATCGCTGAGTATATCTGTCTTGCTTTTGCGAATGTAGCTCTTCAGATGAAGATCTCAAGTCGACTAAGCATCAGCATTCTGATGACGTGATCTGCTTCTATTTGACGAAGATACGAATCTCATTGTAGTTTCATGTTCAGTTGCACTTCAAGAACTCGTACGTTCAATTTCAACTTTATTATCGAGTTTTCTATGCGTAGATTGACTGTCATGTCAAATCTTTTTGACTTACGAGTGAAGTGTGTGAGTTTGTATTTCTCTGAAGCGAACGTAGCATCATGAGTTTGAGCTCACTTCGCACAGACGTTGTGTATTCGACTCAGCGATTCGCAAATTAATTCTGTGATTTTGTCATAGATCAGAATATTGATGTCATTTATGAAGTCAAGCACTTCGATTTTGATTTCTAGAGCTTTGCATTTTTTGATTAAGCTTGCGTTAAAGAATAGAAAGAGAATCGATGATATGAGAAATCTCTGTGATATGTCAGCGTTTATTTATCACATCGCGCTGATTTGTTCATTGAACGTTAGCGATGACTCTCTGTTCTTCAGAAAGCTGCGAGTTCATTCAACTATGTAGTTCAATGTTCTTCTCATTTTCAAAGTATGCAGAAGTCTAATGTGCAAGACATGATCGAACGTTTCAGTAACGTCTAAACTAAGCATAAAGATCACGTACTTGATTTCACAGTCTCATACTGCGTGTACTTGATTTACTAGTAGATTCAGCGCTGAGATCATGAATCACTTGCGTCTCGTTCTCATTTGAGCATTCGAAAGCATGTGATGAATCTCAGTAATGTCACTTAATCTTTTGATCATGATTGATTTCAATGTCTTACTCATGATGTCTAGCAGAGCAATGAGTCGATACGTCTTCAAGTCAATGTAGTCACTCTTTTTTGATTTGCATAATACTATTGTCTTAGCTTTTTTGAACTGCTTCAAATGATATTTGTGAGTTACACATGCGTTGAACAAATTGATTAGTATCGAGATCAGTTCTGTTAGACTCGCTTGAAGCACTTTATTTGAAATTTCAAATGCGTCTGACACTTTATTGACTTTTACTCGTTGAATTGTCTATCTCATCTCATCTTGTGATAAGACTGAATTGAACGACACTGTCAGCGATATAAATGATCTTGAAATGTCGCTGATGTCTGCTTGAGACGATGATGAAAAGAATTTCTTTTGTAGCATCTTTGTTTTTTCTTTGAATGAATCTGTTATGTGATCGAAATCGTTGCTCTTTAATGACGAAAACTGTGAAAGTTTCTTGAATAGCTGACTTTCGATTCTGACTCATTTTGCGAAGCGTCAAATCGATTTCAATTCGTTGCTAAGCTCATGCATCTGTGATCTAAAATGTGAACGTTTTATTTCTTTAATGATCTTGTTTTTGTGATTGTTGTATTTCAGATAGTCATTTCATGTCTTTAAAGTACTTTGCGATTTTCATACGACTCATAGTCATCGCGATTTCATCACGACTTTCAAGCAGATCTGATTTCAAAAGTCTCGTGCTTAATTCAATAACTTTGCTCAAGAAGTAAACTTCTTGATGACTTCTTGTAACACATGAGTGATTTCAGCTACTCTGTCGTTTATCGCTGTCTTGTCGTCGAGAAAACGATCGACGAAGAGATGTACTCTTAGATGAGTGTTTAGTGCTTCTGTGTTCATTTTCTTTCATAATCAACGAGTCGTGAGCTGCACGAAAGATGTGCATAGACACAACTTCGTGACAATCGAAAGATGATCAGATTCTTGATGTAGATCAGTTCTCGTCTCGCATTTGTATATCATGAATTGAATTTTCTCGCTGTCAAACACTAGATTTATTGTTGTGAGCTGATTGTGAGTCTCTCTAATAATTGTGTCTGACTCAAGCAGTAGCTTTAGTCTTATGTTCATAATGATGTCTAGTAGAGCATCAGTCACTGTGTGATGAGTGAAGCATTTTCTGCCTTCTCAGTGTGAATGATGCATGTTAAAGTCTTTCACAATCAGTTGTTTGCAGTCATCTTTGATTAGTTCGTTCAGACGAGAAATAGTAGATAATTCTTTCATGAAAATGATGAACAGCGAGCATGAGTTATAGACATTTATGACTCGTAGCGTCAGCGTTTTGTCGTCTGAGCTGCTAGTTAACAGCTTGATTAAGCAGATGTTCAATTCGATAGTTTTTGCTGTTCATTGATTGAGTTTTAAATGTTTATTGATGTAAATGCATGTTCTTATCTGAGATGATAAATTCTTTACTAAATGAAAGAAGTTGTGAGTCGAGCTAAATGTTTGTAAAACGTTAATGTTGCGACTCTGTTTCTGAATGACTATTATGTTGAATTTGCGAATCTCTCTGTTTATCAAGAATAATTTCTGAATTTTTAGTGATTTTCTGATGTTATATTGTAGAATTCGCAGAAAGAGTTGTTTTGTCATAAAGATATCTGTAGTTGCTGTTGACTTTGCGCTGAGACGACTTTTTGTATGCTTTCAGTCGCTGAAAGTCTTTCGCATTTTTTGATTTGATGTTTCTGTGTCTGTTCAGACGTCATGTCTTCTGAGTCGCTAATCACGCATGAAGAGCGATTGACTCATCTTTTCTTGACTTTCATCACTTGTCATGTTGACTCGTCAACGTCTCGACTGCTTGTTGTCATCGAGATATTCATTGAACTTGATGAGTTCATTGAATCTAAGAAGTTCAGAGAGAAAGAAGAGAGTGAGTGATTGTATTTTGACGCTTCAGAATATCTGATCGATCTGTTTTGAAAGATTTCTTCTGATTGCTTTATCTGTAATTTTTACTTGAGACATGAGCGTCTTCAAAGTTCGTGACTATCGTTGCAATTCATGCATCGTCTTCTATTCATCAACACAACGCACTCTTCGATGTGATGCTTGTCTGTACATTTGAAGCAACATTCTTCATTTTTGCAAGATCTAGTCACATGATCAAAATCGAAGCACTTGTAGCATTGTATGATACAACAGTTCTTTTCAAACAACTCGCATAAGCATTCTTGATACAAGTTCAGCATGCTCACATTCAATAGTCAATTTATCATCGTTTTGATTGCAATCTTTACAATGAGCGATGAGTGAGTCTTCTCACTCTCAACTATCTTCTTAAGTCAAGCTATTCTCAGCATCTTTAGATTTTCATGAAGTCTCGCGTTGTTCTTTATTAATCTTTTAATGATCATCTTCTGATTGCTTGTGTTCAGTATGATGTGTACATCATGTGCTAGTATCACGAAGCTTCTACGCATTACATGCGCTGAGCTTGCGATTTTCTTCACTCATGTCTGAGACTTTTCTAAAGCTGCTTGAGCTTTCGAGCTCATCACATGAAGTGCGATGTCTTCGCTTTCAAGCTTGCGAAGTGACACTATTAGATTTTGTTGTATCATCGACATGTTTGCGATTTCTTGAAAGATCTGATCGATCGATCTCTTTTGTATCTCTTTCATCTCTTTTCTCTTCACTATTTTCACTAGAATCTCGCGTCTCTTGCGAAGTGATGACAGATTGTCTCTGAGTCATTGCTTTCTCATTGTTGCTTCTTCTCTTGCTACGTCAACTCATGATGATGTTTCAAATGTGAAACGCGTATTTTTTTATGTTTGTAGTTGTTTATTAAGAAGTTGAATGAGTGTCTTCAACTTCTGTACATTCTTCGTGATGAACACATCTTGATTTTCAATCTTTCTTTCTAAAATGTTTCAAAAACATCGAATCAGCTTTAAGATCACTTCTTTTCATGAATAATCTTTGTTCTTCTCTTTCTCTAACGTCAATGTCTGTGTTAGTAGATCGATGATGCTGATAACTTTTGTCTCGTCATTGCGTGAGCATTTAGACTTCACGTCGCTGTCTCTTTGCAACAAGTCAATGCTGCTTGCAATCATCATTGAATCAGCATTACTGCTGCTCATGCAATTCATCATCATCTATTCGTTTACTCGATCTTTTCTCTCTCGTTTATAATGCTCTTTTCAAAAGTTCGTTTTGCGCGCGTTGTAATTGTCTTGTATTTTATGTGTTATTTCTATCTTTTTAATAATTTTGAAAGAAATAACTAGTTTTTTAAATCAAAATCTAGACTGATCATGTTGAGTTGAGTCATTGAGATTGAGTCAAGTTCTCAACTTGTCAAAACTCAATTCAAGTCAGAATTCTTGACTTAAGTATTTAAGTTAAGTCAAGATGTTTGATTTAAGTATTTGAGTCAAATCAGAGAATTGAAATTAAGTATTGACTTGAAATTCTTGATTCAACTCATCAAGACATGAAGATAAATAAATAGATATTTTATTATGACTTTCTATTATGATTCTCTATCATGACTTTCTATCAAATAGTCTTCATGTTTCTTTATCATAACTTCTCTTCATAACTTTTTTTCATGACTTTTCTTCATGACTTTTCTTCATGATTCTTTATTAAACAGTCTTCATAGTTTTTTATCATGACTCTCTATCATAGCTTTCTATCATAGCTCTTTATCAAAGCTCTTTATCAAATGATCTTCATGTTTTTCTTCATGTTTTTCTTCATGTTTCTCTTCATGTTTCTCTTCATGTTTCTCTTCATGTTTCTCTTCATGTTTTTCTTCATGTTTTTCTTCATGTTCTTTTTTATGACTTTCTATCAAAAAGATAATGCAAAAAGATAATGCAAAGACGAAAAATCGAGAAAATTTCTATATTTAACTCTTTTGACGTCATTTTTGATTTCTTGACGAGTTGAGTTGAGAACTCAAATCAAGTATTGATTCAAGATCAATATCAAATCAAGTCAGAATGTTGAAATCGAGTATTCAAGTTAAGTCAGAAAATTGATACTGAGTACTTAAGTTGAGTCAGAAGATTGATATTAAAACTCAACTTAATGATCAATCTATCAAAATCTGACTCAGAATTTGAATGATTAAACTCATCATTTTTTAAGATATTAACTCTAGATTGATAATAATAATAATAAATTCATACATTTTTGTGACATCGATTAAGTTGACTCATGAGAAACTCTATGTTATGTGTGTCGAGTGAACAAAACTCTCTGAGATAGAAAATCACTCGTTATTTATATGATTGCTTCATGCAGTCAAAACAACAAGATTAAGACTATGTATCAAATTTGTTCGCGTTGATTACATGTTAAAGAATGAATGTTCTAATCACTTTAAATTGCTTCAAAAGCTTCGTTTTCATCATCATTCTCACTGCTGTTCTGAGATCTTTTGTGATCACGATGATTATTCAATAGTTTGAGAAGTCAATGTCGTGTAGCATTCTTGATTGCAGATGCGTTCAGTTCAAGCAATGCATGAGTACATGCTTCGCTGTCTGATGACTTCATTCGCAGTCACATTGCAAGTTACTCATGCTTGAAACATTTCTCAAGTGCAGATAAATATTAAGATCTATGCGTTTGATTCTGATGTAAATTGCAAGAGTGCTTTCAATTTTCTGAAAATCATCACGCATCTTTATCATCTTGTTGAATAAATGAGATCTTTGTGCTGAAGTTGCATTAATGTCTGCGATGCATTTCTTGTATTTTTCTCATCATTGCTTTCATTGATCTTTGTGATATAACACTATTGCAATGCTATCACTTATTGAAGTCGTCATAGAGAAATTAAATCATCTGCATCTAGACTACATTTTTACATCTTCTTGAATAAATGTGTTCAGAAGCACTATTTTCTTAATGACAGAAAAGTAAGAAATGAGATGATTAATTTTCATCAGTCAAGCGCGTATGAGTTTGCATGCTCATTTAATCTCTTGCGTTCTGTCATTAACTTAACTGCGCAATGTGACTTTATTCTGCAGCATGTTCAAATGAACATGCAGCGAACTTATGTACATTTCAATCTTTAACGTTTCAATGCTTATTCTTTTGAATACTTCTGCAACGTGATGTAGAGTCTGATTCTGCAAAGTTTCTAGTCTGTATTTTTTGTCTGACAGTTCTTTCTCTTTGTCGCGCTGATGTCAAACTGATGCTTCAAATGCAATTTCTGATCTCACTACAGTTGAGTACACTTGTCTCGCTTTTGTGAAAATTATTTCTCATGTAAAGACTTTTAAATGACTAAGTGCAAGCATTCTTGTGACGTGACTCACTTCTATCTATTGAAGATGCACATCTCATTGCAGTTTTATGTTCAGTTGAATCTCTAGAACTTGCACATTTGACTTTGACTTGATCATTGAGCTTTCTATTTGTATGCTAGTCATCACGTCAAATTTTCTCAATTTTCTAGTGAAATGTGTGAACTCATATTTTTCTGATGTGAACGTTGCGTCATGAGTTCAAGCTCACTTCGCGCAAATGTCATGTATCTTGCTCAGTGTTTTACAAATTTCTTCAATGAATCTGTCATAGACTAAAATGTTGATATCATTTATGAAGTTAAGCACTTCAATTTTGATTTTTAGTGCTTTGCATTTTTCAATTAAACTTGCGTTGAAAAATAGAAAGAAAATCAATGAAATAAAAGATTCTTGAAATATGTCTGCATTTATCTCATGCATAATGCTCATTTGCTCATTGAATATCAACGATGTCTTTCTGTTCTTTAGAAAGCTGCATGCTCATTCAATTATGTAGCTTAACATTCTTCTCATTTTCAGCGTGTGTAACAATCTGATGTGTGAGACTTAATCAAATGCTTTGATGATGTTTAAACTTAGCATGAAGATCACGTACTTGATTTCACAGTCTCACATGATGTGAACTTGATCTACTAGTAGATTTAACGTCAAGATCATGAATTGCTTACATCTCGCTCTCATTTGAACATTCAAAAGCATGTGATGAGTCTTAATTATGTCACTCAGTCTTTTGATCATAATTGACTTTAGAGCTTTGCTCATGATATTAAGCAAAGCAATGAGTTGATATGTCTTTGAATCAATGTAATCGGTTTTTTTTATTTGCATAACACTATTGTTTAAGTCTTTTTGAACTGCTTCGAATGATATTTGTGTATCACGCATGCGTTGAATAAACTCGTCAGTACTGAGATCAGTTCTATGAAATCTGCTTGAAGTGCTTTGTTTGAAATTTCAGAAACGTCTGATGCTTTGTTCACTTTTACTCGTCTGATTGCTCACTTCATCTCATTCTCTGAAATGCGTGAATTTGATGATACTGTTAAAAATATGAATGAATCTGAGATGTTGTTAACATCTGCTTGTGAAGATAAAGAGAAGAATTTTTCTTGCAGCATCTTGATTTTTTCTTCAAACGTTGTTATCATGTAATCAGTATCATCTTGTTTCAGCGATGAAAACTGAGAAAGCTTTTTAGATAGCTGACTTTCGATTCTAACTCATTTTGCAAAGCATTATATTGATTTCAATGCATCACTTAACTCATGCATCTGTGATCTGAAGTGTGCACATTTTGTTTGTCTGATGATCTTGTTTTTATGATCATTGTATTTCAGATATTCATTTCATGCTTTTAATGTATCTTATGTTTTTCATATGATTTGCAATCATCTTGATTTCATTACTACTTTGAAGCAGCTCTGATTTCAGAAGTCTCTTGCTCAATTTGATGATTTTGCTCAAAGAGTAAACTTCTCAATAATCTCTTGTAATACTTTGATGATCTTTGTTGTTCTGTCATTCATTTCAGCTTTGCTGTTCAAAGAGTGATTTGACGAAAGATGTATTTGCAGATAAGCACTTAATGCTTCTGTGTTCATTTTTTTTCAGAGTCGATGAGTTGAAAGCTGCACTGAGATTGTTTGTAAATTTAACTCAGTGACAATTGAAAGATGATCTGATCTCTGATGTAGATCAATTCATACTTCGCACTTGCGTGTCATAAACTGTATTTTCTTGCTGCTAAAGACTAAATTTATCGTTGTAAACTGATTGTGAGTCTTGTAAGTGATTGTGTTTGATTTCAGCAGTAGTTTCAATCTTGCATTTGTAATGACATTTAGTAAAGTATTAATCATCATATGTCAAATGAAGCATCTTCATTTCTCTCGATGTGAATGATGTAAATTGAAGTTTTCTATGACTAGTTGTTTGCAGTCATTCTTGAGTAGTTCATTCAAGCGAGAAATAGTTGAGAGTCTCTCTGTGAATGTGATGAATAGTGAGCTCAAATTGTAAATGTTTAAAAGTTTTAGCATCTGCATTTCGTCATTTGTGTTGCGAGTTAATATTCTGATTAAGCAGATGTCTGACTCAGCTGTTTCTACTGTTCACTGATCGAGTCTTAAGCATTTGTTAACATATATGCATGTTCTTGACTGAGATGATGAATTTTTCATCAAATGAAAGAAGTTATGAGCTGAGCTAAATGATTACAAGTTATTAATGTTACGTTCTTGCTTCTGTATGATTACTATGTCGAATTTGCGAACTTCTCTGTTGATCAAGAACAATTCTTGAATCTTTAATAACTTTCTGATGTTGTACTGTAGAATTCGTAAAAATAATTGTTTTATCATAAAATTATTTGTAGCTGTTGTTTACTCTGCGCTGAGAAGACTCTTTGTATGCTTTTGATCACTGAGAGTCTTTCATACTTTCTGAATGAACGTTTCTGAGTCTGCTTAGATATCATCTCATTTGAGTCGCTAGTCACGCATGAGAAGAGATTAACTCGTCTCTTCTTAACTTTTATCATCTGTCATGTTGATTCAACATCTCGATTACGTGTTTTCAACATGATGATTACTGAGCTTGAAGAATTTGTTGAATCTATGAAGTCTGTTGAGCTCAATGAATTCATTGAGCTTAAAAAGTTCAGAAATAATGAGAAAGTTACGCGATTGTATTTCAATGCTTTTGAATATTTGATCAATCTGTTTCTGTAAATTTCTGACGTCTGTTTCATCTGCTGTTGTCATTTGAGACAGATGCGTCTTCAGAGTTCATGATTTTTGTTGCAGTTAATGCAACGTCTTTTATTCAAAGACATCACGCACTCTTTGATGTGATGTTTGTCTGCGCATTTAGCACAGCGTTGTTCTCTCTTGCAAAATCTGATCATATGATCAAATTCAAAGCATCTGTAGCACTGAGTGATGTGACAGTTCTTTTCAAACAGCTTGCATGAGCATTCTTGATACAAGTCTAGCATGCTTTCGTTTATTAATCGATTCATCATTGCTTTGATTATGATCTTTACAATGAGCGATGAGTGAATTTTCTCACTTTTGACTACTTTCTTGAGTCAAACTATTCTTAGAATCTTTAGATTCTCATGAAGTTTTACGTTGTCTTTTATCAGTCTTTTAATGATCACTTTCTGATTGTTTGTGTCTATTGTGATGTGTATTTCATGTGCTAGCACAGCAAAGATTCAATGCATTATACGCATCGAGTTCGCGATTTCTTTTGCTCATGTTTGAAATCTTTTCAGATTTGCTCAAACTTCTGAACTCACTGCATGAAGTGTGATGTCTTTGCTTTCAAGCTTGCAAAGAGACATGATTAGATTTCTTTGAGCTGTTGACATGTTTGTGATTTCTTGAAGAATTTGTTCAATAGATTTCTTTTGTATCTTCTTTATTTTCTTTCTTTCTACTATCTTCATCATGACTTCTCATTTCTTGCAAAGCAATGACAATTCATTTCTGAAGTGTTACTTTCTCATTGTTACTTCTTCTCTTGTCACGTTCACTCATGACGTGATTCTCAATGCAAAGCATATGCTATCTTGTGTTTGCATGCTATCTTGTGTTTGCGTGCTATCTTGTGTTTGCGTGCTATCTTGTGTTTGTAGCTGCTTGCTAAGCAGTTGTATGAATGTTTTCAATTTCTGTACATTCTTCGTAATGAATGCATTCTGATTCTCATTATTTTTTTCTTCTGAATCGTTTTGAAGATGTCACATCAGCTTCACTGCTACTTCTTTTCATGAATGATCTTTGCTCTTCTTTTTCTTTAACATTGATGTCTGTATTAGAAGATCAATAATGTTAGCAACATACTTCTTATCATTGCGTGAGCTTTTCGACTTCACGTTGCTATTTCTTCGCGACGAGTCAACGTTGCTTGCAATCATCTCTGAATCAGCATTGCTGCAATTCATACAATTCATCGTCGTTTATTCATCTTCTAAATTCGTTCTGTCTTGATTGTATTACTCTTTTCAAAAATTTACTTTGCGCGCGTTATGATTGTTTTTAACTCTAGATTGATCAAAACACTCTCTAAAAGTATGTTTTAATTTGTAACAAATGAAACAAATTTCAGCTTGTAAATCAATGTCTTTAATGCTAGTCAAAATCGCGTCACATGACTTTGAATGATTAATGAGTGTAATAACTTCAATCTTTCTATAGAAAGTTTTTGAAACTTCATCAGCAAAGATGACTTACTTTCTGACTTTGTTCAGAAATTTCTTTTCTTTGATGTCTGTCAAAGACTAAACTAGAAACTATCAATATAAAAGAATGATATTATTATTATTACTTAAGATGATCATAGTCAACTTGAATGACTTGATAAAATCTAGATATAAAACAATACATCAGATAATGTATAAGATGAAAGACAAAGAATGAAAGAAAAAAACGAAAGTTCAACTTTTATATACATGAATTGAACAGAATCAAGACTAAACAATAGTTTTATTGACTTAAGATTGCAGAAGTTCATGCACATGACTGAAATAATCAAAACAGAATTGCTGAAACTAAATTAAAATGATGATAATTAAATTAATGACTTAATTCATTGAACTGTAAAACAGATTCAATGAATTTAAAATCTTAATGATCTATAGTTAATTTTAATCATTATGCAATCAACTTAAGCGAGTTAATTATAAATTAATTAAAATAAGTTTTAATTTATGCTTTAAAATTGAATGATGATTTGACATCATGACAGTAACTTCTCTCTTCAAGATTGAGCTTCTGCAAAATGATGAAAAGAAATAAAATGAGATGAGAAAGAATTGAAGATGAAGATGAAGATTGAAATGAGACAAAAGTTGATGTAAACGCATTTTAGTATAATAATGCACAAATGATTGAAATAAATCTGAGTTACATTTGAGTCAAATCTGAGCAAGATGTCTGTAAGATGAAACAAGATGAAATGAGATGCATTTTAATGTAATGATACACAAATGATTGAAATTGAAATAAATCTGAGTTACATTTGAATCAGATTTAAACAAGATGTCTGAATCAGATTTAAACAAGATCTGAGTCAAATCTGAGTAAGAGAAAGACGAAATGCAGTTTAATATAATAATTAAACTGATCATTAAGTTAAGTTTCAAGTTAACATTTTGAATTCAACTTGATTTAAAGTCAAATTGCTCATATTTTCAACTTGATTCAAGTCAAATTGAGCATATTTTTAACTTGATATGACTTGACTCGACTGAAAATTGAGTCAACTCAACTTAACTCATTAAGAACTTAAGCTTGACATTAAGAAAGTTAAATATAGAAATTTTTTCGACTTTTGCATTATCTTTTTGATAGAAAGTCATGAAGAGAAAACATAAAGATTGTTTGATAAAAAGTCATAAAGAGAAACATAAAGAGAAACATAAAGAGAAACATGAAGAGAAACATGAAGAAAATCATGAAGAGAAACATGAAGAGAAATATGAAGAGAAATATGAAGAGAAACATGAAGAAAAACATGAAGAGAAACATGAAGAGAAACATAGAGAAGAACATAGAGAGAAACATAAAGAAGAACATAAAGAAGAACATAGAAAGAAACATAAAAAGAAACATGAAGAGAAACATGAAGAAAAACATAGAGAGAAACATAAAGAGAAATATGAAGAGAAACATGAAAATCATTTAACTTTGATAAAGAGTCATGATGAAAAAACATGATAGAAAGTCATGAAGAGAAATCATGTAAACTGTTCAATCAAGCTATTTACATTTATCTAGTATCTTGTTGAGTCAAATCAAGTTTTCAAATCAAGTTGTTAAATCAAGCTTTTCAATTCAACTTAAGTTCTTAAGTTCAACACTTTTTTCAAAAATTTTTAATTTAACTCAACACTTTTCAAGTTGAGTACTCAACTTGAACTTAAGTACTTGACTTGATATAATCAGTTTAATGATGATGCACAGATGATGTACAAATGAAACTAAAATACATTTGAGTCACATTTGAGTCAGATTTAAACAATATGTTTAAGTCAAATTTAAGTAAGATCTGAGTCAAATCTGAGCTGAATTGAGATGATAAAGATTGAATTTAAAGTTCTTGATATTGACATTAAAACATTATACATAATAATACATGTGATTCTTTAATGACAAAATTGATGAAATGATATTCATTGAATGTTTACTTACAATTATTCAGAAGATGAAAAGATTCTTAAGTAAAGAAGTGATTTTCTCAATCAATGTAATACTTAAGCAAAGATGAATTATAGCATTTATCATGCTTGAAGTTTAGTATGCTGTTTACATATCAGAATCTTTCATCATTCTTAATGATAATGAGTTCTTAAGATTTCTGATGTTAACTTGAGAGAAAGTCACTTGTGATATAACTCAAAAGAATGATATGAAAGATTAAATGAATCTTCATGAATATTGAAAAATTTAACTCAATGATCAGAGAATTATTCTTAAAGACACGTTTAATCTTGAAAAAATCAACATTATGATCATTTAACTTGACAACAAAACGAGCGATGCTGAGATTGCAAGCATTCAGTTAAACTTCATCTTTAATGAAGTATTTAAAACAAGAATGATAAAAGAGATTAACATTGAATTCATAAATGATCTGAGCTATAAGCATTTCATCACGTAGATGCTCAGTTAGTTTCTTCATCTTCTTAATGAACTCTTCAACATTAATTAACTTGTTTCAAGCTTAAAACATAAGATTTTTAAGCAAAGACTCAAAGAACTTAAAATTTAAACATGAATTCTGACTTAAATTGATCAAGAAGAATGATGTTAAAGTGATTAATGATGATGTGTTATTGATGACAAATTTGACTTCAGAAAGTCACTTAACTCAGTCATTCTGCATGTAGTTGATGAAGATTTAAAGATAATGCTTCATGACAGCATTGATTCTTTTGATTTGATCATTAATTTCAAAGTGATACATTGTTAATAACTTAGCATTTATCTTCAACATTTTACATATATGCTTTTAAACATTGAAGATGAATTGTGTGTCTTGATCAGACATGAAGAACTTGAGTAAATCATGATATTTTCAAACATAAGCATAAAAGCAGTTAATAACTTCTTCAACTTTCATAAAAGTAATAAAAACTAAATGTCTCATTTTGATAAAATGATTAACGAAAACTAGAACATATTTATATGTGATACTCATGAAGATACTGAGCAATAAAGAATTTACATAGTTCATGAAAATATTATGTCAACGACGTTCAAGAACTGAAAGAGAATACAATCATTCTTAAGTTTATTGTTTAGAAAGTTTAAAACGTGTGCATACATGATAGTTTCATATGAAGCATTGAACATACTTATAAATGTTTGATCATCAGTAAGCTTGATTGATCAGTTCATAACTTTTTGCTCTTTCTGAGTGATCATCAATGATACTATCATAAGCGAGCAGAAGTTAAATAATATGAAGATGTAGTTTATTTGAGTTGAGCATGTACTTTCTTTCTTGAAAGTATAAATGATTCTCATATTCTTTACACTTAACTAGAGAAATCTTGTTGTGATGTCATGCTTCATTGTGAAGTGCTTCAATTATCTGAGCTGCGAATTTGTCATTAATTTTGACTTACTTTCACAATGTCTGAGTGAGAGTGTCAGCAAAATCTTCATCAAGATTCAGAGTATCTTGATTTAGCTGAGACTCAATGTTTTCAACATTGAATTCTTCAATTTTTAAATTCATGAAAACTAGAATTTATAAAGATGCTGAAATAATTAAAAATAAATGTAACTGAACTGAGTTTAAAACAATGATTTATGACTGAAGCTTCATGATTTTGATGTCAAAGATATTGAGAGCAAGATTCTTAATAATATTAAGATTTAAAACATGAGTTTTCAGAATTGTCTGATGTTGAGAATTGATGTTGAGAATTAAATGTATTTCTCTTCTTAAAAAGATCTTCTGAGTGACGTGTCAAAGCATTCAACTTATCATCAATCTTGTCAAAATAATAAGTAATGCAATAGTTGAATTTAGACAGAAACTCACTTCAATGAGCTTGATAACAACTCAACTGCTTAGTTGATATAAAATACTTAAGATTTTTGTAATTCATAATCATCTCAACAAAATAGATAAAGTCTTTAAGCTCTGATCATCATTTCTCGAAAGCGCAAACAATGATCATAAGTTCTTTATCATAAATCTTGTAGTTACATTCAATTAAGTTATGCTTCTTTGAAAAGTAAGTGACTGAATGAAGAATCTCATTCTCATCATATTGAGAAAGAATGTCTTTGAACACATAGTTCGAAGCATTGATTTCTATCACAATCTTGTGATCTGAATTATAATGATGAAGAATAATCTTGAAAGTAAAGACTTTCTTAAGAATGTTGAATGCATTCTGACATTTCTGAAATCAGACAAAGAGTACATCTTTTCTGATGAGATGAGTGAGTGAGATAGTTATTTTACTATAGTCATAAATAAATCTTTTATAAAAGTTCGTGAAATCTAGAAAACTTTGAATGTCTTTAATGTTGATCAAGATGAGTCAATTGACAATGATGTTTATTTTAAAAGAATTCATCTTAATTTCTTTAATGATGATTATCAACTTTAAATACAAAACTTAAGTGACATGAAACTTGCATTTAATTATATTCATCTGAAGATCTGCTTCTCATAGTTTCTGCAGAATGAGCTTGACATGAATTTCATGTTCAAGTTCATTGTTCAAGTAAATCAAGATGTCATTCAAATAAGTGATACAGAACTTATTTAAATGTTTATGAAGAATATTATTGATATACTTCTGAAATGAGACAGACTCATTAAATAGATTGAAAAGCATAATTAAATACTTGAATAATTCAAATTGAGTGTGAAAGATGATTAAAACTTCATCTTCTTCTTTGATTCAAAGTTAATTGAACGCGAAGATGATATTGAGCTTAATAAAGACTTTGACTTAACTTAAATGATTCAGCGTTTCTGAAATCAGGGACAGAGAATATTAATTCTGAATTGTGATAACATTCAAATCTTAATAATTCATGCAGAAGTAAAGTTCTTCTTCGAGTTTCTTAATGAAGAAAACAGAAGTAATCATCTGAAAGTGATTAACTTGAATGAAATCTTTGCTCAGATTTTCATTCAAATAACGTTGAAGTTCTAGAATTTTGTCACGACTCATGTTATACAAAGCAAAGACTGAGAATTGAGCATCTTTTTTAAAATGTATGACATGATCATAAGCTCGATGCAAAGACAAGATATCAACATTCTTCTTGAAGAAAATGTTTAGAAACTCAAAATATTTGAATAACAGAATTATGATTGAATCAACGTTCTTACTTTGTCAATAAACTTCAAGATTTTCTTATGTCATGAATGCAGTCAAATGAAATTTCTTTTTCATTTAATGAATATTCAGACAATGATTCTTATCATATGTACTGTCTTGAAGATAAGATGAAAACTGAGTAAGAGTTAAGCTGTTCTTTGAACAGACAGTCAAAGTCACATGATGTGACTTTGACTCATCAGAGTTTAAACTAGAAGACGAGATTAATTCAAGATTCAAGAAGACATTGATTTTCTTTAAAATGACATTAAACACTTTAATGTTTTTGACATAAATAGCATGATCAAAGCTTCAAGCTCTCAACTTAATTATATCAAGTTATATAAAAGATTAATTGAATTAATCTGCTCAAAGAACAACAGAAGTTCTAGAAAGAAAAGATTTTTAATACTTGATTTTTAATGAGTATTTCTTTTGAATGATTTAAAGAATATAACTAAAGACTTCTGATTTCAAATGAGAGACAAGATTAAACGAAATTTGTTTCTTGTGAATGAGCTAAGTATTAGTTTACTTCTCATGAATCAACAAAGAATTAGATTACTTCTTGTGAATAAATGAGAAAATGAGTTACTTCTTTCAAATGAATTGAAAACTAAATTACTTCTTGCAAGCAAACTGAATGCTGAATTGCTTCTTGTGAGCAATTTGTAGACTGAATTGCTTCTTGTGAACAATTTGTAGACTGAATTACTTCTTGTGAATGATTCATGAATTGAGTTGCTTCTTGTGAGTAAATTAAGAGCGAGACTGAAGAAAAGTTACTTTGTTAACTTCAAATGAGAAATTTTCTTCTTATTGATTAAAATCATAAATCTTGATGAAAGATTGACAACAATGATTAAGACAAAAGAAGAAAGACAAGATGAGAATATTATGTTCAAAATTGACATCAATGATGTGATGATAAAGTCATGATAAAGTCATGATGATGAAATATTGACTTAATTCAATGACATAAAAGAATAGTCTTTCAATGTATTCATTGAGAATCATTGTGATTTTGATAACATGAATAATGTCATTGATTAAAGCAACTTGATTATCAAATTCTTGAAGTCTGCAAAAGTGAGTTAATTGATGCAAGAAAAAATGATATTGTTGCGTGAAAAATTTATTCATAAAGACATAAACAAAGACTTCACTATCAATCAGAGTGAAAGTGAAAACTTTAGATTGAGCTTAACGTAGAATATAAAATATTATTATGTGATTATTTTTAAATGTCAAATTGAATTCAAAGAGTTTCAAGATAAATGAAGCAGAAAACTTTCTATATGATTGAAGTGAAAATGAAAAGATTGAAACTAGTAAACAAGATGATATATATACAGATCTTTGAGCGTGACTTAGCTCAAAGACTAAACTTTTTTGTAAACAGCGAAACTTCTTCATTTATACTGATGACATTATTGTCATAAATGTTTATGATATGCAGAATGAAGAGCTTTTTATTTGAGCATTCTTTAACAATTTTGCTCAAATGTTGTAACTTGCAATAATAGTATAACTTTCACTTGTTGCAGATTTTCTTGATCTCAAAAACGATCAGAATCTTATCTTAAATAATGATAATGATGAAGTTTAAATTCATTAACTCATTGAAAGATGAAAGAGAAAGAAATGAAGATATTGTTGAAACAATAGTTACAGAGATGATGATCTTGAAATTCAAAGAATTACTAGTTGATGCAAAGATGTTCTTGACTTTGATGAACAAAATGATGATGAAGATGAAGTAAGATTAATGATGCTTAAGCTGCTGAAACTCTTCATTGATGTCAGAAAATGCTTGAATTCATTGATGAAAGATGAATAATCAAATTTCATCGAAATTTCGTCAGAAGAAAATGATGACTTAAGTGAAATAATTGACATTACACTTCAGACAGTCAATCAACAAGAAATCTTTCATCAAAGAATATTCTTTCTTTTAATAAAAGAGATTGTAGTAGTTGACAAAGCTATTCATGTCTTGCTTCAAAATTTCGCGAAAATATAAATGAACATCTTTTGTCTTGAAAGAATTGTTGCAGTAATGATGTAACTTATGTCATCAATCTGCAAAGATGAAAATGATACAAAGATCATTGATTTAATATTGATTTATTAAATTGTAAATCTTCTTATTTATGATGAATCATGACTCAACATAAACAATCTTGCCTTGATGAAAGAAGTAATGATCATCATTCATGTTCATGCGTTGTATCAGACTCTGCTCTTATGCATTTAATCAATCTTTGTTTCTCTCATATTCAGATATGTTGAGAAGCTTCTTGAATTTAAAAGCAATGAAGACAGCAACAAAGTTTACAGAGAGATGAATGATGAAGAAAGATTGATTGTTCAAGATTTATGCAATGATTTGAGTTATTATTTAAAGAAACTGAGAATTCAATTTTATATAAATTAAAGAACTGAAAATGATGAATGAAGTAATAACATTATGTTGTTGAACTTGATTTTGAAGCTTTTGCATTGCGCGAAAGATTTCAACTGAATTTTTGATCATACTTTGAGTAAACTGTTCAACAGCATGCTCATCATTGATTAAGAAATTGTGAGATGACTTTATTTGAGTGAAAGAATAACTAGATGAGATTTCAACATATAAAAACGTTGCAGAAAGTGTAAATCTTTTATAATGTCAGAAGCTAAACTAGAAACTATCAATATAAAAGAATAATATTATTATTACTATTCAAAATGATCACAGTCAACTTGAATGACTTGATAGAATTTAAATACAAGATAATACATCAAATAATGTATAAAATAAAAGACAAAGAGTAAAAGAAAAGAATAAGAGTTCAACTTTTATATACATGAATTGAGCAGAATTAAGACTAAACAGTAATTTTATTAATTTAAGATTGCAGAAGTTTGCACACATGACTGAAATGATTGAAACAGAATTGCTGAAACTAAATTAAAATGATAATAATTAAATTAATGACTTGATTCATTAAACTGTAAAACAGATTCAATGAATCTAAAATCTCAACAATTTATAGTTAACTTTAATCATTATACAATTAACTTAAGTGAGTTGATTGTGAATTAATTAAAGTAAGCTTTGATTTATGCTTTAAACTTGAATAATGATCTGACATCATGATAATGTCACTTATAACTCAATGCTCATTGTTCAAATGAATAAGATAACTACGAATTTCATTCAAAGATTCTGACTGAATCAATTGATTACTTCAAGCTGCATGAAGACAATAAACTATCTTGTCTCATAAATCAATGATCAATTACTTTTCATAATACTTTAAATAAAAGAACAGACGTTGAAACATTGAATAAAAGTCATTAAATTTGCTTTTTTCTTGAGAAAAATTAGCATACTCTTTTCAAAAGTTTGTCTCTTTGTCAGAATCATTGTATAGTCAAGCAAGTTCATTTAGTAGATCATTGATCATTTTATAGAGATTTAATAAATCTTGTTAACATCAAGCTAAAGTAATTTTAACTGCGTCTTCGTTGATTCTGAAGTGAATATAGATCAGTATTGCTTTATTAGTATCAAAATGATCAACATTGATCTTTAGCTTATCATAAACTGATCATCAATGTTATAAGTCTGCATAAAGCTGATTATATGAGTGTATTCTAACTAGAAGTTCAAAGCTGAAGTAGAAAGAAGATGCAACACAACGTGAGTTTTACTCACGAAGGCACGCTAGATTGCTAGCGTGTCAACAACAGCTCTACTCACAGCTTTACTCACAGCTCTATACTAGTTTATGTTAGACTAATCAGACTAATCAGAGGTATCAGAGATGCATGCTTGCAACATTACTCTTCTTCTTCATCTAGCAATGTTCTCATTGTTGCAGTTCAATTGATCAATTCTTGTTGAGTTGATTTCTAACTTAACTTGTTTAAATACTTCTGATGAAAGTCATTTATGATCTTCAAGCAGTCTTTGAACTCATTTTCATCGACATTATATCAATGTAGATCAATGTCATAGTCTTTTCAATTGACACGATATTGCAGTCGTCTTTTGTAGTGTCTGAAGTTCAGTATGTTCTTCACTTTTCATTCGTTCTCATTATTTATCACTATAGAATCAGACGACTCATTTCATTGTTCTTTCAGAGAGTCTTTTGAATTCAGTCGTAGCAGATTTGAGATGAACTCTGAATGAATCTTCATTGTTGATGACAGTTTCAGTCGATATGCATGTTCGATCTTAATCAGAATCTTGAAAGATTCTAGCATTTTATCATTCAGCTTCTTTGATGATCTTGCGATCATAATGTTTCTAGAATTCAGAAACATCATGTCATCTATCTTGTAAAGCATTTTCTTTCGATGCTTGTTAATCTGTTTCTTTATTGTGACTCTGACTCTTGCTAATGTCTGCTTGATCAACGCTAATGATCATTTCATGTGTTTGAATATATTCTTTGCTTTGCTCGCTTGAATTCTAGCTTGAGTGATCTCATATTCAGTTGAATTCAAATCGAAGCTCATATGAGAGTGAAAGTTCTTATTCAGAAAGAACGCTGATTGTTCAATTGATGACGAAATAGCATTGTTATCGACAAATTCAGTCATAGATAGTCAGATGAATCAGTCATCTTGCATGTACAAGCAGTAACTTCGTAGATATTTTTCTACATTCTGATTCGCTCTTTTCGTTTGATCATCAATCTGTGAGTGATAATCAATGAATAGTTTCATCTTAATGTTGAGTCTCAGACATAAAGACTTTCAGACAATTGATATGAATTATGAATCTCTATCGAACACTATTGATCTTGATAGCTCATGAGTTCTGAAGATTCATATCAGCAGCAGCTTGACTGTTTGTTCAGCGAAAGTTTCTTCGTCATCTCATCAACAGAGTATATAATGACGTTCTTTAGACAATCAATCTATCACTGTCAGAATCGCGTTGCTTTCATCACTTTTCAATAAATCGATAATGAAATTCAATGATATGTCTTGTCATCGTTGTTCAGATATAAACAATGACTTCAGTAGTTTATTGATTCGATCTCTTGATGCTTTTGATCTACGACAAATGTAACAGTTTCAAATGTAGTGTTTGATTATCATTCTCATTTTCAATCAGCAATATGATCATCTTAACAAGTCTAACGTTCAATTCATATCAGAATGATCATTGATTGAAAGATCATGTGCTTTTCTTATCAGTTGAGTGAACATTGACTGAGAAACTCACAGTCTATCATTCTTTCAGAGTACTTCGTTCAGTACTCTGCAATTGTCTAGACTCATATCTTGATAAGTTCTTCTGTTCTGTTCTATGACTGTTCAAATATTAATACATTGTTGATTCGTTTGATTTTCGACTATAATTTGATTCTGAATAGAAATCATCTCTTCGATCAAATCTTCATTAGCTTTCGATTTCTGTTTCGAATCTGAATCAAATATGAGCAAGATCTGAGTCAAATCTTGATCATCTTCTATTGATTGCAGTTCAAATGTGCTTGCTGATAATAGCAACTGATGCTGATATAGCTTTCGATCATCATTTGATTCAGTCAACTGAACATCTGACATTCTGATCAGCACGTTCGCTTTCAGATTCTGCTTTTCTGACTGATATATGATCTTGAAGTTATATTTGAATAACTTCTCAGCTCATTTAGTCTATCGTCTGATCAGTTTCTTAGTGATCATGAAGTACTTCAAATTCAGATGATCGATGAAGATCTTGATTGAAATATCAGTACATTTCAATTCGAGATATCAATGCTTCAAGCATCGAATAATGATCAAAAGCTCTTTATCGTAGATCTCGTAGTTGCATTCTGCAGAAATCATGTTCTTGCTATAAAAGATCACTGAATGTAGAATGTCTTCATCATCATATTGAGACAATACTTCGTCGTTGACATAGTCTGAAAAGTTCGTTTTCAGAATAGCTTCTCTGATTGAATTGAAATGTTTCAGAATGAGAGCTGTCATCATCTGTTGCTTCAGTTTCTCAAAGATCATCTGACAGATCTCTGTTCATTTAAAGAAATAATCTTTTCAAGTCAGCTTTATCATAGATTTAGTAATCTTTGAGAAGTTTTTTATGAATCATCGATAGAAATTGTAGAAGTCAATGAAGATCTGTACATGAGTCAATGATCGAAGCACTTTTCAGCTTCGAATCACATCTACTTTTCAAGAGTTCATTCGTAAATCATTGATAAATATCAATAGTTCTAGAAATGAGATCTTCTGAATCTCGAATTTGCACTTGTCAATGTCTATCTACAGATCGACTTCACGAAGCTTGTCTAGCATCTCTTTCACATGAGTTCTATGTTTCTTCAAGATCTTACTGTAGATGAGAATGTCATTCAGATAGATCTGACAGAATTTATGCGAACAGTTGAACAACATGTTGTTGATATAGTGCTGAAAGAATGTTGATTCATTGATTAATTTGAAGAGCATTACTCTATATTTGTAAACATTGAAGAAAGTGACGAATGTGATTAGATTCTCACTTTCAATGCTCATGCAAAGCTTATTAAATGTGACGATAATGTTAAGTTGAATCAGATATTTACTGTCTTGAATTCAAGTGAGTACTTCGTTTATCAAGAGTATTGAATAACGATCTCTTTTGATCAGAGCATTCAGTTTTCGATAATTTATGCAAAAGCGAAGACTATCATCTTTCTTTTCAACGAATAGTATTAACGAAGTGAATGAAGCTTTGCTGAGTGTAATAAACTTCTTCTTCAAGTTCTCTTCTAGATACTTCTTGATCTTCTGCAACTTGTGATTCAACATGAGATACAATCAACTTTTAGAAGATTAACTCTTATCTTTTAATTTAATTTTATGATCATATGATCGATGCAAGAGCAACTAAGTTGTCTTTTCTCTATCAAAAACGTTCAGAAAGTCATGATAAATTATCAAAAGCTTCTTCTTCAGTTTCTTTAATGACATGACAAAGATCATTTCATTCAGTTTCGCTGAATCTTTGATCAAGCTAAGCATCTTGTTGATTTCACTAATGATCAATGTAAAGATCTTGACATTCTTCTTCTTGACTAAAGTTCAATAAGTAACGACTTCGATCATGACAATATTGACGAGCTCTTTCTTCTTCAATGACTGAATGAGTTCATGTTGATCGAGATCAACTTAAGTGCTTTGCTTTCGTATGAAAGCTGATTCAATAAATTGATTCACTGATTTCAAATTTGTAGTTCGCTTTAAAATGATCATTAACATAGACTTCAAGTTCTTTCATTTCATTTCGCAAATCTCGCTTGATTCAAGTTGATGAAATGCTGATTGACTGCTTGTTTTCAAAATGATAAGTTTTGAGATTTGAATATTTGATGAAGATATCAATCAATCATTTGCAGAATTTATCAAAATTTGATTTCTTTTCAATTAAAGATTATCAATGATTATCTTGTGCTGATTTAGATGAATTATTAATAGAGACATCATTTCATTCTTATGTTCTTGTATAGTGACTGAGATATACAGAGCATGTGTAATAAATTTTCGATCGAAGATTTCATCATATGAATGAATCAACTTCGATTTAAACAGTGAAATTGACTGAATATCAAAGCATTCTCATAGCTCTGAAATCAATGAATCATTTATGAACGTCATGTCAGTGACTTTGATGTCTATCAGAGCGAGAAATTGAAATATCTTTTTTAAACTATTCAAGATGACATCAACAATAAACGACTTGAAATTAAATGAATCATTAAGTCTATTGATGAAGCAAAATATGAGCATGTTGCTCTCAATCATTACTTTGATGAAAACAGATTGTTTTTTGAATTCGCTGCAATTTCATG
>JAABUV010002603.1_pt1 | contig 24121 bp, 28 predicted proteins | sample 5559971 | NCBI WGS metagenome assembly JAABUV01 (sample SAMN10711881, study PRJNA513362) | rock metagenome | isolation source: Antarctica rocks | place: Antarctica: Victoria Land, Knobhead nord | collected 2015-12-19
TCCCCCCCTTCCTCCCTCCCACCCACCATCCCCCCGGGGCAGCCCTGCCTGCCCCGGGCTGCTATAGCTGCCGGGCTCCAGGGTGTGCCAGGGGGTGCCTGTGGGGGCGGCGGCGCGTCCTGCGCTGCTGCGGCAGCGTGCTCCGAGCGGGCGCGTGCTGCGTGCCCGGCCGGAACGCGGCGGGTTCGCCGGCCCGGGTGCTGTACGTGCGCTGGGATGCTCCCGGCGCGCCCGGCCAGGCCAGGGCTGGCAGCAGAGGCCAGCCTGTGGCGGACTCGCGCTCGGGCTTGAGCGTCGCGGCTGCCTGACGGCCGGCCTGCCGGCGCATCACGCGATGCGCAACAAGCGTGGAAGGCATGCGGCGCCGCATGCTCTCGAGTGTACGTGCATGGGGGCGGGTGTGGGTGAGCATTGTGGATACGGCAGCCCATGCACAGACGTCTGGGCTGGGGCAACGCTAACCCTAGCCCTATGGACGCCCGCAGTATGTGCCGCCGTACAAGGTGGCGGCCCCGCGGCAGCTCCTGACCTTCCTGGTGCGCTTCACGAGCGCGGAGGAGGCGGCGCGCGCCGTGCGCGCGCGCAACGGCGGCTTCATCAAGAACGCGCGCGTCAGCCTGCGCGTGCTGCCCTAGCGCGGCGTGCGCGCGCCGCGGTGCGGCGCGGCCCCGCAGGCGCCGCGCGCCGCCCCGGGGGGCGGCGGCGTGGGGAGCGCGCGCGCCGGCCTGCGCGCGCTGGCGCAGAGCGCGGGGCGCGCCGCGGGGCAGCCCTGCAGGCGCTGCGCGCTGCCCTGGCAAGGCTGTGGGAGCACGCGCGTCGGCCTGCGCGTGCTGCCCTAGCGCGGCGCGCGCGCTGCCCCAGGGGAGGACTGCACGAAGGCCACGCGCGGCAGCCTGCCCGTGCTTGCGCAACTCGAAGCGCGCGGGCAGCTGCGGGCGCAGAGCAGCAGCGTCTTGTATGTTCGTCGTGGTCGCTGTGCTGGCACCTGCGGGCTCCCGCGCACAGGGCCTCTGGTCGCGGGCGCGCTGCGGGGCGGCACGCCTGCAAATCACAGCATGGTGTAGACTTTTAAACTCATGAAGTAACGGTGCTCGTGTGTCTGGTGTGCATGGTGCCCTGTCTGGCTTGGTTGAACTCGAGTGGGGCGCTCCAAACATTTGGTTCTACGCCTCTCGCCTGAGCTGCGTGGTGGGCTCAACGACATGCCCAGCCTGACGCTTGCCGCTAAGGGGCATGTACGAAAGGCACCGGGGACTTTGCATGAACATGTCATGGACCAAGTACCAGGAATGATTGGTGGCAACTGGATGTTGGCTGGTTTTTCACTCCTTCTGTTCCGGCATTCCCCCCGAGGTTTGCACATCCGCTGCATGTCAAAAACATGCACGTGCTGATGTGCATGGACGCTGCAGGCTCACCACAGTGATACATACATGTTTTCTGGAGGGACTGCACATACTGCATGCCCCCTCCAGAAATGCTGCGGCGTCCAGTAGGGATCCTCCGGAGGCTGGGGTGCTCCAGCCAAGCCCACATATGCCTCCAGCAAGGACTGCTGTAAAACTTTTCTTAACAAAAGGAGTGTGTGGTCCCAGAAATCTGTGGTGTAGACCAGCAGTAGCTGCACGCAGCGGAGGCGTCAACACATGGCCGTAGAGGCGCAGGCTGAGATAGTGCAGTCGCTGTGTGACGTGTTCCCCGCACTGTCTCCGTCGCACGTGCGCGCACAGCTGCTGAACAGCGGCTGGGACGTCGCAGCAGCTGCCGAAGCGCTCCTGTGCCACAGGCCTGCAGCAGCGGTCAGTGAGCATGCCGCGCCAGACGCGCAGGCTCGCCCACGGGGCAGCAAGGCGCAGCACACGCAGGTGACATTCTCTCACAGGCTCGCACGGCACTAGGGCTTTGCACCTTGAGCGTGCGCTCCAGGCGTGCGTGCTGCATGGTGTGGCATGCGAGCTGGCCGTGCTCCCGGCCTCAGCGGCCGGGCTGGCGGCCGTGCGCAGGGCTGGAGTGCAGTGACGGCGCAGCAGTCCGGTGCGGCCGGTCAGCCGCGGCCACAGTTCCTGCCCGGCGCGCGGGCCGCCGCGGCGGGCTTCGACGCGCGCTCTGCGGCCGCCTTCCCCAGCCTGGCGCCGCGCGGCGCGCCGGCAGGCCCCGCGCCGGCGAGCCCCGTGGCTGCGCCGCCGGCCGCGCCGCACCCCGCAGCCGCTGGCAGCGCCGTACCCTCGCGCGCCGGCGGCGCTGGCGCGCCGCAGGAACCGCCCCCGCCCGGGCGCGCCTACGCTGTGCAGGCTGGGGGCCAGGCCAGCGCGGAGCGCGCGGCCGCGCGCTGGGCGGGCCTCCGGGGCCGCTCCGCGTCGCCCGGCGCGTCCTGGCGCGCCGCGGTCGAGCCCGTGAGGCCGGGGCCGGCCGGGGGCCCGAGGCTGCAGCTGGGGCCCCGGGCGCAGCCGGCGGGTGAGCCGCAGCTGGGCCTGCGCCGGAACAGCAGCAGCGCGCCGGACCTGGGTGCGCTCGCCGGCGGCGGCGCGCAGGTCGCAGACGAGCTGGCCGCCGCACACCCGTGGGCGCCGCAGGACATGCTGGAGGTGCGCCTGACACCCTCAGCCTTGGCCTGCGCGTGACCCGCCAGGCAAATGCGGCGCCGGTGCCGCGTGTGCTGGCCGCCGCGCTCGCGCGGGGCGCCCTGGCGCGTGGCAGGGCCTCGCGGCGAACCGTGCGCTGCCCGGCGCACGACGCTTGCGCCTGCCATAATGCCAGGCGTGCTCATATTTGTGCCGTTGAAACATGAATGGGTCAATGTTGTAAGCCGCTGTGCAGGACGCGCTGGCAGCAGTGGCGGGCGAAGTGTGACTGTGCCCAAACATACTTTTAAGAGTGCATCGACAGGCCCTTGGGGGCGCCGTGCAGGATGTGCTGGCGGCAGTGGCGGGCGATCCGGCGGCCGCGGGCTTTCTGCTGGCCGCGATGCGGCCTGCGGCCTCAGACTGCGCGCCCGCGGCGTCGCCGCCGGGCGCGGCCGCGCCGGCTCAGAACCCCTGCTGGACAGGCGCGCAACAGGGTGACTCTGACGGGCCTGGTCAGCACAGCGCGCTGCCGGGCGCGCACCGCGGCGCCCGGAGCGAGGCGCTGGGCGGCGGCACCGAGCAGCTCAGAGCGCCCGGGGAGCGCGACGCGGGAGCATGCGCCGGACGGGAGCCTCCGGCCGGCAGCGGCGCGCCTGAGGAAGGCAGCGCGCGGCACGCATTTCGTCCAGGACAGCGGCGCGGCGGGCGTCGGGGGTGGAGGGACGAGCGCGGCAGCGGCGATCCTGGCCGAGGTAGCGGTGGCTATGACGATGAGGCCGAGGGCGACACGTACAGCGCGGAGCGGCGCGAGGCTGCGCGGCTGACGCGGCGCTGGCGCAGCGCGGCCAAGCGCGCGGCAGCTGCATTCGCCGGTGCGTGCGTGGGCGCACCGCGCTGCTCTGTACAAGCCAAACAGGTCATGCAGGGCTATTCGTCTGAGGATGACATTTCAAGCACGCATGCTCCTGCTCTGCAGCAGTTCCAGGCTGGTCGTTAATCGTAAAGCTGCACTATGTGGTATGTTGGCATGACATGGGTGCCCGTCACCCACCTCCATAGGCTGTATGGCATGGGCTTCAGTGCAGGAAAGAGCATGCATCAGCAGCACCGATGCGTGCGGCAGCGGGCGACCATAATGGCGCGCGCCGCGCGGCCGCGGAGGCGGCCGCGGCGCGCCGCGACGCGCTGAGGGAGCACGCGGCGGCCGCGGCGGCGATCGAGGCCGCGCACAACCGCGGCCGCGGGCTGGACGCGGGCACGCTGGACCTGCACGGGCTGCACATCGGCGAGGCCCTGGCCGCGCTGGCGCGCAGGCACGGCGGCCCTGTCTGCCTGCGCCCTGGCCGCGCTGGCGCGCAGGCGCGGCGGCCCTGTCTGCCTACTACGTCTGTGAACGAGTGTATGACAGGACGATGTACCAATTTTTTGTAGGTTGAATGTGAGCGATTGATCACTTTTATGTGCCAGCATGCAAGCACGGCCCTTTGCACAGGTGTACGTGGGAGCGTTCCTAGTAGATCTGGTGCGTGGGTCTGGTGCGAGAGTCCATGTCTGTCGTGCTGGGTGTGTGCAACCCGCTGTTTGACACGCATGCTGCACAGCGGCCTCACACAATCCTGGCTGCTGGCGTTGCTCCGTGAGGTGCGGCCATGCATGCAGCCATCCCTGCTGCGCGAGCGCTTGCAAAAGAGGCGCGTGCGGCGCGGGCAGGCTGGCGCTCTTGGAGGGGGCGGCAGCGCAGCCGCCGGGCCCGGAGCCCGCGCCCGCAGAGCTGCGCGTGATCGTGGGCCGCGGCCACCACAGCTCCGGCGGCGAGGCCGCGCTGGGCCGCGTGGTGGAGAACGAGCTGGCGGGCGCCGGGCGGCGCTTCCGGCGCGCGGGCGGCTCCGTGCTCGTGCGCCTGCGCGGCTGATGCAGCGCCGTTATGTGTGGGAGCCTGCGGCGAGCTGGGACCGAATGCATGACAGTGGGCCTATTTGTTCTCGGCAGTCTGTATAGTTTGTGCATGGTTACTAGCTAATCTACTTATTGTTGGTGACGGGTACGCAGAAAGACTTATATGTAGTTGTGTTTTGTTGTACATACTCCCCATTTGTCTGTTGAGGTTGTGATGAGTTTGTGTCGGGGTGCATGGACTGACACATGGCACTCCTCCCTATTGGCAAATGATGTTTATGCCTTTTCACATGTCTCGACTCGCATGTTGTCGTGGGACTGTGTTTCCTGCGTTTTTAGTTGCATTGATGCTGACATGGCTGCAAGTGCGCCCAGAGGTACCACTCTATGAAAGGGCGCAGAAGGCATGACTGGTTGGTAGGTAAGGGTGCCAGGAGTGGCATCGTGATGTGGAAAAGGTGGGGCAGGGCATGTGTAAGCACAATTATCCCACGTAAACCAGAGCATCACTTGCGCTTACTCCTGCCCTTCTTTTTAGCGGCAGCGGCCTTGCGCCGCGCGGCCGCCACCTCCTCCTTCTGCTCGTCCTTGACCGCTGCCTCCTCCGGTTCATCCGCCTCCCGGTCCTCCTCCTTGTCAGCTGTGTCCGCGCCCGCCTCATCGGCCTCCTCTTCAGCTTCATCCTCCTCTGCAGCTGCATCCAACCACGATCAGCCCCTGTAGCTGGGCAGCCGAGCCCCTTTTGCACGCGAGTAGCGCTTCTGCAAGCTTTGATCGCCTGTCAATAAGCGCACACAGGAAGCGTGCATGTCTCTCGAACAAAAGCGGGTAGCATGCACCCCTGCATGGCCGACCTGCATGCTCTGCACACTACGAGCGGACCGCGCAGGGCAGCCGAGCAGCATGCTGCGCAGGGCGGCATTGCAATGCAGTCAGGTGGCCGACTCACCGGCCTTCCGCCGCTTGCGCTTGGGCGCGGCCCCCCTCGCCCTGGCGGGCTTGGCGTTGGCGCCGTCCTTGGCGGGCTTGCGCTCGGCGCCGTCCTCAGTGGGCTTGGCCGCGGCGCCCGCCTTGCCGGCCTTCTTGGCCGCCTGCTTGGCCGGCTGCTTGGCGGGCTTGACCTCGGCGCCGTCCTCGGCGGGCTCCGCCGCGGCGCTCGCCTTGCCGGCCTTTTTGGCCGCCTGCTTGGCGGCGCCGGACTGCGCGCCCTCCGACAGCCTCTGCAGGTCCGGCACGAACGCCGTCGTCTGCGGCGCGGCCCCGCCGGCTCACATTTCGGCGCTAGCCCATTGCATGCAAGCTCTGTGCCCTGCTATGCCAAGATGGGTTGTGAGCAGGAGGCGCAAGTTGCTTACCGCACGAGACTGCCATGGCCGGAAGTCGCGGCAGTGCATGCAGCCATGCAGGTGTGAAGCAACCCGCGCCTCTCGTAAGGAGCACGCCGCATGTGCGTGCGAGCGTCTCGAGAGGTTGGAGAGCACAGAAACACCCTGAAGGCACAGAGAGCTTGACAAGATACTGCCAGAGCGCGGCGGGCGGGCTGTCACGATGCCGGACCGCACCCGGCCCGCGACCTTGATGACCTCGATGCGGTGGCCGTCCAGCGTGGGCGCCGGGCCCTTCTGCTTGCCCGCGCTCCACTTCTGGTGGAACAGCCAGCCCGGCGGATACTTGTCCGAGTCTGCGCCGGCCGCCACTGCCAACTGCGCGCGCCCCTCAGCAGCCCGCCTCAGGCCCACTATACCCTCACCCTATTAACACAGCCGCTGTGGGTGGTTGCGCGCGCCTCCGCCGGACTCGTTTCAGCTACCAAACATAAAAGTCAATACACAAAAGAGGTGCTGACGGTGGCTCAGGTCGGGTCATGCGGGCCAGTGCACCCGCCGCGCTGCGGCCTCCCTGCCGGCCAGCCGGCCGGTCGGGCCCCAACCCGCGGGGCGGCACCTGCAGCACGCCCTGCAGCTGCGCGTGCAGCGCGGCGGCCTGCTCCGCGCCCAGCGAGTTCGCCTTCTGCTCCGGGTGGATGCGCGCCTGGTACAGCACCTCATCGGCCACCCAGTTCCCCACCCCTGCGGAGAAGGCCTGGCGCGCCGCGCGCTCAGCCTCGTCAGCAGCGCCGGTGCGTCGGCGTTCCGCTGCAGGTGCCGCTGCAGGTGCCGCCGCAGGTGCCAGTCGCAGCTGCGCTCTCAGCAGCCAGCTGCCACGCCCCTGGGGTCGGACCTGGTCGAGCAGCAGCGCCTTGATAGCGCGCCGCTCCTTGCCCAGCCGCTCAGCCAGGTCGGCCGCGGGCGGCATGCTGAGCAGCGGGTCGAAGCCCAGGTGCGCGAGCTCGGCGGCCACGTCCGCGGACTGCTTCACGCGCCCGAAGCGCCGCGGGTCGCAGAATGCGGCCTGCACGCCGCCCTCCAGCTCCAGCTGCACCTGGCCCCCAGCACATGCATGTTGTTGCAAGCGGGCCAACACACATGGTTGCATAACGGTCAATATTTCACCATAAAAGTTTTTGCCTTACAGATTACACACTTTGCCCCACAGAGGCCTCAATCTCTTACGGTGAAACTAGTAAGCAACGCCCTGTGCATCACCATGCAGCATTCGAGCCAAAAATTAATGGCGCGCACAGGTTATGTCTGGCAAAGCGTGCAAAACAGGCTGGGCCTTTCCTACAGACTGTCAGGCCTCTGACTGCAGGCGGCAAGCTTCCATGCATGTCCCCACTTGCACAGCCTATCAATGACTTGTTGCTGGCGTGTGCCACGCTCAACGACCACGCAAGGCTTTGCCTGGACAGTTTTGGAGAGCGCGCCTTCCAATACTTTGGTGGCCACTCGTCGGTGGCCGCGGCGGCGTTCACGTACTGGACACGGGCTATGCCCTTGACCATCAGGGACCCCGTCATGCCGAGGTGGAACCTGCACAGGAATAGTTTTAGAACGGTTGGTGCGACTCTGTGAGCTGAGCAATGAGCACTTGCAGGCGTGGAGGCCCCCTCACATTAGTGCCGGACCTTCGTCCAGCTCTAGCCAAAGGTTCTTGCCCTTGCGCAGGGCATCTTTCACGACACGCCCCTTCATGGCCTTCGCCAACTCCGCTGGCGCAATTCCCTGGATGACCTCTGCACGCAGAGGGCGTAACCATGAGACCAGGTCCACGTTAGTAGTGCTGCACATGAGAACACTCGCATGCATGCAGCGCGTCATTGCCCAAGTGCGAAAAGACATATGGAAGCAAGATGTCTGCATCTCGCTAGGGACGTACTTTCGTCATCTGCACAGATGGCCTGCTCAACCTTCTTGCCACGGCAGTGGTCATGCAGCAACTGGCGTGCAGCTTCAACCTCGGGCAGCTCAGGCATCAATGCAAACGCACTTGACTGCAATAACAGTGAACTCCCCCCTTTTTACTCTTGCGACCAGGAAGCACAGTCAAGGTACCTCACGCTCGTCCCAAGCCTGCGTGTGAACTGTAGCACAGTCTGGCATTCAGCTAGTGATGTGCACCACTTTCAAGGCCCCAAATTTGGGATGCTGGGGGCATATGTGTGTTTTCTTTGCAAGGCGAGCTAGCATGGATCCGAAGACTTTAAGCTTCAGGAGAGGGACATACACACTGGAGGCACCAAGGGTGCAGGCAAGACCACGCAGCGGATTTTTGCAGGCTCCTGTTCTCCCTGGCAAAATTTCCCTCCCTAGCAAGCTTGCAGGCTCCTGTACAAAAGTAAATGCAGCGGTGCTGAGCTCAGACGCCTTTGTAAGTGCAGAGTGAGGCGAAGGCACGGCAGTGGCAGAGCAGAGCTTTGTTCAAGGCCTGAAGCGTGTGCAGCGATGGCCAATGCTGTATCGCAAGATGCACTGTGTGCCAAGCTGGGAGAGCTGCTTGAGAAGGCAGACCTCAGCACTGTGTCGGAGCGGATGCTGCTGAACAGCCTGGTTAGCCACTTTGGCGAGGAGGTCAGGACCGTTCACAAACAGCTAGTCAAGGTAGCACCTCCGTGCAGGCCTCCCTATGCAGCGCGACGGGTGTTCTGCTCTTAGCCGTACACCGTGCTCACTGACTGTGCATGTGTGTGGGGCACCAGGACCAGGTCGAACTGTTTCTGAGCAACCTTGGAGGGCACAGTGCCGCGCCCTCCCGTGCAGCGGCGGCGCCGGCGCCGCAGACGCTGAAGCGGAAAGCCGCCGATGGTGACACAGAGGACGCCGCAGGCGCTGTCAAGCGCCAGTGCGCCGAACATGAGAACGTCAATGCGCTTGGCGAGGCGTACTTCGACCTTGGCGGCCTGCGCAGGGCGCGCTCCTGCCGCGCAGGCCCCCTTTAGCCAGCCAACGCTGTTGCTATGTCTGAGTGCTCTGAGTGGGCAAAACACCGCCAAGGCCAGCTCAGGTGGTCGGCGTGCTGAGAACCCAGCACTGTCCTTCCAGTCGTGACATGCTGGACGCTCGTGCAGGTCACAATGCGGAGCTTCAAAGGCAACAAGCTGTGCGACGTGCGCGAGTTCTACATGAAAGACGACCAGCCGGCCCCCGGCAAGAAGGGTGCGCGCCGGCGGCTCGCTGGTACCCAGGGGGCATGCATGCAGAGGCTGGGCCCTGACGCGGCCCGCGCCCTGCGCCAGGCATCGCCCTGACCGAGGGCCAGTGGGACACGCTGCGCGACAACGCCGCCAAGGTCGGCGCCGCGCTGGACGCGCGCGACGCGGCCTTCGAGCTGGGGCTCAGCCCCGAGCGCCGTGTGCAGGTGCAGTCAGGCACGCAGAGAAGGTGTCTGGACGCGCGTCTCGCATGCATGGCGCGGCGCGCCAGTCTGCATGCCAGCAAGAGAGACAACCCTAACCCTACCTCTGCGCGCGCAGGTGAGCGAGTTCAAGGGCCGCTGGGGCGTGGACATCCGCGAGACGTACGACAAGGACGGCGTGGCCGCCCCCGGAAAGAAAGGCGCGCCCGTCCTCCTCCAGCAGGAGGATTTGCTGGGGCAGGGCCTGCCCTAACCCTATAACGTGAGCGCACCTCACCATCTTGTGGGATGCTCCACCTGCCTGACGCGGCACGCGCGGCAGTGCAGGCATCTTCCTGACGCCCGAGCAGTGGGAGGCCCTGGCGGCGGCCGCGACGGGCGTCGACGCAGCCCTGGGCGCGCTCGGCGGTGGGCCGGCAGGGCCGTTCGCCAGGAAAGGCGGCCAGAGCGCGCCCTCTCCCTTGCTGCATAGCTGCTGACGCTGCACTGGCCAGCCTGTTTGGTTGCTCAGCTGTAGTGTTCGGCGATGAGAACTGCCACATTACAGTTGAAGAACAAACTTGCTAAGTTGATGCCAACAATGATCCGCGCTTTCTGCTCGCAGGCGCCGAGGTGTCCGCTGCAACGCCTGCAGGCCATGACAGAGCAGGTCCCAGCCAGCAGGCGGCGGCGGCCGCTGCCGCATGCGACTATGCAGTAAAGGGGGCCGAGCTGGGGGCCGAGCTGCCTGTTATGCTCTCGCCAATGCGGCGCGCGGACGTCTCGGAGTACCGCGGCAAGCTGTATGTGAACGTCCGTGAGTACTACTCGGTGCAGCCCCGGGATGCGCTGCTACCCCTCACCCAGGTTTGGAGAGCATAATGCGCGCGCATGCAGGGACCTGTGAGCTGAGGTTGCAGCAGGGCAGATGAGTGCTGCTGAGCTGCTTGCCATTGCTGGGTGTCCGCACGCTCTGTTCAGCACACTGCATTCACACTGCGTGGCAGCCTGCCTGGAGTGCAGGGCTATGCGTTCACCACTCACACGGCCAGCTGGCATGCATGTCGATGGCTTACAGCCCGCAATGCGCGCGTGCGCAGCATGTCTGACGCCACTTACAGTGCACGACCTCACCTCGGTGTCCCAGGACATGAGCGGTATGATCCTTGAAAGCATGCGTGCAGAGCGACGGCGAGCTGAAGCCCGCGAGCAAGGGCTTGGCGCTGACGCCAGAGCAGTTCAACGCCATCCGGGACGCGGAGCCGGCCATCTCCGCGGCGCTGGCGGCGGGCGACACCGCGTTCGAGCTGGCCTTGTCCAGCAAGTGCGGGCCCGTGCGCACTGTTGCAGCCCGCAAATCGGAGGACTGCGCTGAGGGTCTGCTCAGCGAGCAGAGCGCGAGACTGCATCGCACTGCACATTTGCGGCCACAGCCCAGGTCTCACCAGCCGGCTCCGCAGCTCGCCCGTCAGGCTGTCCAAGCGCATCCCGGGAGCCGCTGGGCTTGCTTTGAGGCCCCAACAAACCCAGTTATACAACAACTGGGACGCTGAGTGTTGGTGAGTGAAGAGCGTGTGGGTCCATGCATGCCTTGCCGACAAAAGCATGCTGCGCGCCGTGCGGTGCAGGCGCAAGCTGCGCGTCAACCGGTACAGCGGGAAGCTGCTGGTCGACCTGCGCGAGTTCTACGCGGACAAGGACGGCCAGGAGCGCCCCGGCAAGAAGGGTGCGCGTGCGCCGCTGCGCCGATCGGGTCCTTGACGACGCAGGGGCTTGCCAGCGTGCCGAGCTGCACCGTTCTGGGGTCGTCGCGGCACCTGTAGGCTGCGCCCTGCCATCCGCCTCATGCGCGCCTGATGAAGCCGACCAGGTGTCTGTGCGGCCGCCTGGGCAGCCTATGCATGCCCTGCGAGTTGTGCTCATTGTCCATACCCACTGTCCGTGTCCCGCTCTGGCTGAACAGGGGCGAAGCATGAGTGGCGCCCCGACTGCCCGCAGGCATCGGGCTGCTGGCGGAGCAGTGGCAAGCGCTCGCACGCGGCCTCCCCGCGCTGCGCGCTGCGCTGGACGCGCGCGGGGCCTGAGTAAGGGTGTCAATGCGGCGCTACCGCGCAGCCGGAGTCGCGCAGGGCGCGAGCGCGCACGGTGCCTGCAACCCTGCCGCGCTGTCCAGTGCCTGGGAAGGGACAGGCCCGGGGCATGAGCACCTGCATGGTGTACAAACAGCGGTGTCTATGCATGCATAGGCCAGGTCGTTAACAGATTCCATTCCCCTGCGTGTATAATGTGCAACACTGGTTCTGCCTGCTCGTGGTCGATAGACAAGCGCCGTTCACATGCATGGGTCAGCACCTGCATGCCAGCTGTGAGGAGATGTAAGGCCCATGCCGGGTTTTGGCGAGGGGTAGCCCGTGCGAATCAACCGTCCCTTGCTCCTTCTCTGCGCAGTTGGCGCGTCAAACAGCGGGCTTTGTGCTAGGGTGAGCCATTCAAAAGCTCTTGGGTCCTATCAATGGCTACATGCAAGCGTGAACATTAGTGCAAGTTCAAATCTAAGTACCCACGATGCAGCGGGCTACGTCCCACTAGCAGCCGACGGCAAAGCAGAAGGCAACATGCTTGCAAACGGGGGTGCAGCACAAGATAGGAACTGTCTGCTGCCACATACACTAGACGCGTGCATGTCAAGCCTGCGTCGTGCCTCATCTATAACGCAGCGCACACTTCTACAGCCCTGCGTTCGCCCCTGCACGTGCCGCTCCTCCTCGCACCATGTTGCGACAAGAAAGGCTGCTCCCCTGCGCTCGTTCAGCACCCCCCCCAAAACCGACAAACGCCAGCCTTGTCGCGGCAAATGCTGGCAGTCCTCACAATGATGCCAATTAAATAAAGATCAGGACAGCAGACTCATGCAGTCCCAACGTGCACGACTCAACCACAGCAGCTGCCTCCACGTCACCTGGCCCGGGGCTCATAAACCGTCAACTGATGCTGAGGGCCCAGGGATAGGCAGCCAGCAGGGTCAGGGAGCACTGGGCTGGCAGCCTCATGTGCGGTCAGTCCCCTGTACCTAGTACCCTGGAGCGCGGGGTTGTCCAGCCAGCAGAAAATCATAGCAATGCAAGAAGGTCGCCCTGGTGCTCTGGATCCCCCGCGCGCCCAAAATCATGGCGTGTGGTGGCTTGCAAGCATGGGACCGGGGCCGCCAGGCTCCCTCCTTTGGTGCTGCCCGCTTGCCATGCAAGCGCAGCGAACACTTTCCATGGCGCAGTGGCCCTTATTACACGTCTTGCTGCTCCCGTGCAATTTCTACCAGGTACCCCTCTGCCCGTGCGCACACAACCCGACCTAAGAAGTCATGGCTGAAAACCTTGCGCGCCACTCGCCGCCGGCGCCCGCGGGCGCCGCCTACCTCCCAGTCCGCGCGCCGCGCGGCACAATGGATGCGTCCTCATCCTCGTCCTGGCCCTGGTCCGCCGCGCCGCCGGGCCCGGCCGTCGCCTTGGGCTCGTCGCCCGGCTTGCGCTGCAGCGTGACCACCTTGCCCGGCGTGCCGCTGATGTCCTTGCCGATCTGCGCGTCCGTGTCGACGACGGGCGCAACGCTGATGAGCGTCGGCGCAATCGCGAAACCCTCCGCCAGCGTCTTGGAGCGCCCCGGCCCAATTGCGATCGCGGTTGGGCTGATCGACAGGCCCACCGACGCGACCGAGAAGCCCTCTGGCGCAATGTAGATCAGCGTTGGCTCGACCACCGCGCCGACCGCGTACGCGGCGATACCGGCCTGCCCGTTGACCAGCACGCACGGCGAGAAGTTCACGAAGGACAGCGTGCCCACCGCCGCGTTGAGCGTGCTGATGATGCGCGCGCTCGCGTCCACGAAGGGCTGCGGGTCGACCACCGTGAGCGCGCCGCCCAGGTACTGGTGCACGCCGGTCGTCGTGCCGCCCGGCCCAACCGCGGGCGCGGCCGCGGGCGGCTGCACCTCCGTGCCGCCCGGCGGCACGCCCGTGCCGCCCGTCGCCTGCAGCGCCTCGCCCGTAACCTCCGCCGCCGCCGGCGGTGCGCCACCACTGTGCTGGCGCGCCAGGCTGCCAGACTGCCCCGCCTGCACGTAGGAAGCGTTCGTCCGGGTCTCACTACCTGCCCCGGCCGGCAGGCCCAGCGCGTGCGCGGCGTCCGCAAACGCGCCGGACACAGACGCCGTCGCATCCGCCGCCGCTTTTGCAAAGCCTTCCCCGGCGCGCTGCAGGGCGTCGGCCATCACGGCCGGGTCCGTGTCGGCCGCCGCACCCTGCGGCGGCGCGGCCGCGGGCGCCGACAGCTCCGCTGCGAGCGCCGCGCCGGCAGCAGCGCCTGGCTCCGGCGCGGGCGCAGGCGCGCCCGCCGCCTCCGCTGCCAGCAGCTTGGCTACCTGCCGCAGAGCATGTGCGCGGGCCTCAGGCACGCTTTGCCGCCAGGCGCCGAGCGTTCACAGCGCCCCAAGGCTCGCCAGGCAGGCAGCAGCACCCCTCACGATCCCTACCGCGGTCCACTCACGCAGTCGTCTGTGGCAAGCCAGTGCACGCTTGTCACTGCGTGCTCAAGCCAACACATAGGCCACAAGCGGCGCCGCGCGCTCGGGCGACGCGCCTGCGGCCGCAAGATGCCGGCCTCCCAGTTGACCAGGAGCTTATCAGTGACCGCCTGTAACCGCGCCAGCTCACGCTCGCCGGCTGCCTGGTCATTGTTGGCGCGCAGCAGCATGGCCGACGCCATCGTGCCAGCCCACTGCCGGTAGTCCTCACTGATCCTGATTTTGCCCGCGACCGGGTCCTCGCCCGCGCTGGCTGGCGCTCCGGCACTGCTGTCTGCAGCGCCGCTGCTCCACGGCAGCAGGAGCAGCAGCAGGAGCAGCAGCACGGAGTGCCGCCTCCTGCGCATTCCCCAAACGCTATACGCTTAAAAGCCTGCACAAGGTAGCAAGACAGTGCCCAGGCACATGGGGGTTGGCAGAACAGCGCGCTGCCAGCAAGGCTACCGCGGTGGTGCGCAGCACCACACGGAGTTGTATCTATCGAAGAGTCCGCTGTAGCACGTCCAGGGCCGCGTAGCTCACACGCTGTGCGCATATGCTGGGGGTATGCACAAGGCAAGCGCGCTCCAGGACAGGCGCGCTGGTGGGGCGCGCACCACTGGGTTCCAGCATGGCTGTGCCTGCTCCGCTGGCCAGCCTTACAGGCAACGGCCATGCAGCAGGCCCACGGCCCGTGCAGCGTCCAGCTTTCCAGCAGCTTTGCCCCTGCGGGCCCCTCCCCCCTGGCGGAGCTGCCGTGAAGCGCCCAGGCCCAAACTCGCGCCGTGCCAGACGCCCGGTTTGGCTTGCACGATGCCACGGCTGTTTGCCCGCAGGAAGAGAGCGACGAGGCTCCCGGACAGCCAGGCTTCGCTGCAGCTGTCCTTCAGGGTTTTGTATGGCTGGGCTTGCTCCATTGCCTAGTCGCCTCCCTTGAAGGAGTCCCTTCATTCAGGGAGTCCCTTCTCATCCAGCTCCAGACCTGCGGGAGCCTCGAGTCTGCCAAGCAAATCTCTGACCTGCAAGCCGCACACCGCATCCAAGCACCCAACACGTCTAGTCTAGGGCAGTGGGTCAGTGCCTGAGGTCTGCAGTGCGTTGCGCACGGAGTCTTGCAAGAACTACCCAGCGCGTGTGGTGTTCGTCCCGTTATGCCTGGCAGCGAGCCTTCGAGCTTACGTGTGCGTGGAGCCTGCGCTCGGACCCTGCACCCACTCTGTGCAGTCTGCCCGCCATAGGTGGCGCAATTTGCTCCGACTGGCAGGACTAGCCTGTACATGTCGCGGCATGCTTGCCAGGTGCGCCTGGCAGGCGCCTGTATATATAACAAGATTCTACAAAGTAAAGCGCACTCTGTCAATTCGAGTGCAATCACTCCTCTGCTATGTGTAAGCGCGTTGGACTGCACTGCGCAGGAGCGCACTGGAGCTTCTGCACAGCAACAGGGCTGTGGCTGTCGCGCTGCTCGTGTGCACGGCGCTCGGTAGCGCCGCCGCGCGCGCCCTGCCAAGCGTGGCCGGCGTGGGCCCCGGTGCTCAAGCTCTGGAGCATCCGGGGGCGGCGCCTGTGGAGGACTATGCCGCCCTGCTCGCCAGTGCGCCTGTCTTCGGCCCGCCCAGGATGCATGCTCGGTGCCCCACTCGCGTGCCCTGCAGCCGGGAGGACCACACCTGGCACGGTTCATGCTTGGTTGACATACGCTTGTTTGCCTGCGTGACTGGAGCAGCAGCGCACACTGCGACGGCACAGGTCCGCCCCTGGCCAGGTCGCGAGCTGCGCTGGACAGCACCTTTCCCGGGCGGCACGCCCGGGCCTGACGGCGCTTGCACGAGGTTTCCTCCACGTCGCCGGCAGCCTGCCTGGCCAGCCGCACGCCCCGGCTCAGCCCCGCGCGCTCCGCGCAGGCGTGGCCATGGCCAAGGAGCGCTCGCCGGCCAAGGCGCGCGCCGCGCTGGACACCGTGTTCGCTGCCGCGCGCCTGGACCTGGCCGCGCTCGCGCAGAAGCATGTCTTCAATGCCAGCGACCCGCTGGGCAGCCTGAAAGATGTGCTCAGCCCCAACGCGCTGCTGCAGACGCCGCTCGCCGAGCGCATCCTCAACTTTACCACGACCGAAGGCACCGCGCTGGCGTCGCTGCTGCCCGACCACCTGGGCCCGCTCCCGCTCAACAGGACGTACATCCAGGCGCGGGCCGCGCCATGCCGCCTCAGCGGCGGGCGGTCAGGTTTACTTCAGCGTTTTCGCCAGGCCGCCTGGGCAGAATAAACACTGCATGTTCTCGGATGCCTGTGCACGCATGTGCCTGGTCGCCCAGCGCGGACAGCGGCCGCGCAGCACCACCCGAAATATGGACTCTGACCGCTGGGTGTCCCAGCGGCGCGCAGAGCGTCAACCTGGGCGCGGCGCTGACCGCCTCCGGCTTCACCTATGCGCCCTGCTACGTCAGCAGCAACCCCATCGGCGCCTTTGCCGGCGCGACCGGCCTGTGCGTCCCCGCGCCTGCCGCACCCCGCAGCTGACTGGCTGCCTGGTTGCTGGTCACACCGCATCCTGCAGCCGTACCCAAGCTCTGTGCACGCCCATTGTCTGTGCCGCGGGAAGCCGCCGCAAAAACGCACCAGAAGAGGCCCCCAAGCACGCACAGCTCACGCATACAGCGCACGCCCTGCTACCTTGCGCGCGCACCCCGCCTCGCACTCCGCTGGCTGCCACCGGCGCCCCCAGCCCGACACACCGCCACCAGTGCATGATGCAGGGGCGCGCGCCGCGCGCGCGCAGGTTCATCGAGCCGACGGTGTTCAACAACTTCGAGTCGGGCGCGACCGCGGTCGCCGAGGGCCTGGTCATCTTCCCGGCCGCGATCACGGTCGCGCCGATCGACACGCAGATCGACGCGATCGGCGGCCTGATTGCGCCGACGCTGCTCTCCATCACGCCCGTGCGCGAGCTGCACCTGCGCACTGGCCTGACCTCGACGCCGGTCGAACTGGCGGTAGTGCTGGCGCCACCGGCCGGCAACGGCACCGCGCCCGCGCCCACGCCGGGCGCGCCGGCCGCGCCGGCCGCCTCGGCCGCGCCCGCCGACGAGGCGGACGACGAGACGGACAGCACATCCGTGACCGGGGCCGGGCGGGCGGCGGGGGTGGGGGGCTAGCCGCGCGCCGTGGGCGCGCGTGTGCGTATACAGCACACTCTGGCGTGCGCGCTGCAGAGCACGGGCGCGCCCGCGCTTTATGCGCAGGAGGCAGCCGGGTGCGTGCGCATGACCTGGCCCGCGCGGGCAGCTGTTCGCCGGGGCAGTGACAGAGGGAGGCTGGGCTTGGGGGCAGGCGCGCTCGGAGCACCGCGGTCGCGCAAGTTTGCAGGCGCGCAGACTGCAATGCACACTTGCTGCATCGGCTGCTGTGCGTGCCAACTGCAGGCCAGCTGCCGGGGGCTTCTTTTTTTAAAGGCGCAAAGCCCATCGGCCGGGGCCGTTCCCGCTGAATCACTTTGCAACAGCTGCATGTGGCTTATGGAGCATGCCGTAGGGGCGGGGCCGCGGCAAGCAGAAGAGCCACCCAGTGCTAGCACATGCTGCACTCGTTGCCACCCTTGTGGCACGATTGCGTACAGTCTGCGGACCTGGTGAGCATGCTCATGCATTGGTGAGCATGCCAAGGGAGCAGACTGCACAGCTCTGCCATGCAGCGCGCGCAGTGTTACACACGTCTGGTCAAATGCACTCACGTTTCGTTCTTTTCTTGTTCTTTTGGGTCGCCTGTTTTTGCATCAATAAATCGCGTCGCCCTCTCTCTTTCTTGGGTTTTGGCATAGATGTAGTTTACACATCGTAAGGCAGCTGCATGGAGCTCGTGCAGCGCCAGCGTGCTGGCGTGCAGTGCACTATGTACTTGAAACAGTCTTCAGACTGGACATGCATGCACTGTATGTCAAGTTCGATGCCCGAGAAGCAACTGCAGGACCGCGCAAGGGAAGCGCCCCTGCTTGTCCCAGGCTCCGCTGGCACCTGTTTTCATACGTTTATAAGCTTCAGCCACACTACAGCCAGCAGTGGTGTATGGCTGCCGGCTCCGCTGGTCAGCATTCAGGCGACACCCACGCAGCAGGCCTTCCACATGAGTTCCTCCAGTGTCCAATATCACAGCTGTGCTGCCCCTGCGGGCCCCTGCTCGTTGGCGGAGCTACAGGACAGCGTTCAGCCCAGACTTGCGCCATGGCCACGCGCTCGGTGGCCGAGCATCTGGACGCCATCATGTGATAGCCAGATGTTCTGCGCTTTTTCAATGCCATGTCTTTTTATCTATCCATGGACTATATCTACCCATAGAGGGCCCCCATTAGCCGCTACTCCCCAAGGTAAGGAGCAATATGGGGACCCGAGTGGTCCCTCCTCCCCAGCCAACTCACGGCGCAGGCTACAACACCCCACTCTCACACTCGCAAGGCAAGTGCTGAGTTGCTTGACTTGGTTGCACAGCAAGCGCATAGAGCTTGGTTGGAGCGTTGTTGGCTTGCAGCGCATATGCTCACTTGCCACACCGTGTAGGTGTCAACGCACTATGTGACAAGGCTGCTTTGTGCCTGGCGGCGAGCCTGTTGACGCACGCGTGCGTGTAGCGCACGCCAGCACCCTGCACTCCTCGCACGCACTGCGTCTGCCGGAACTTGGCGCTGAAGCGAGCCGCTGAAGCCGTGAGCTACTGCCCGCGCATGTCGCGTCATGCTTGCCAGGTGTGCCTAGCAGAGACTCTTTGCCGTGTATATACTAAGATGTTTTGCACCTTGCTAATGCAGACTCCACCCAGCACAGAGGGCTGCTGTTCTGCTTAACCAACTCCAGTGGACTTCATGAAGGGCGCACTGACGCTTCTGGACGCACGCAGGGCTGTTGTTATCGCGCTGCACGTCTGTGCGGCGATCTGCAGCGCCAGCGCGCGCAGCCTGCCGAGCGTGGCTGGCGTGGGTGCAGGGGCTGATGCTCTGGCTCACCCGGGGGCAGCGCCCCTGGAGGACTATGCTGCCCTGCTCGCCAGTGCGCTCTTCACCGGCCCGCAAGTGCATGCGCTCAGGCTTGTCGAGCTCCTGCAGGAGGAAAGACCTCCTGCAGAAGGAAAGACCTGCACACTCTGCGCGGGGTGCACGACTAGGAGGTTTGCTACAACTACGTTTGCTTGTGAGAGTGGAGCAGCACACACTGTGCACCTGCACCAGTCTGCGCGCGCACATGCCTAGAGTGCCAGTGACCTGCCGGACCAGCCGCGCATCAGCGGCCCAGCCATCATTCTGCGGCGCAGGCGTGGCCATGGCCAAGGAGCGCTCGCCGGCCAAGGCGCGCGCCGCGCTGGACACAGTGTTCGCGGCCGCGCGCCTGGACCTGGCGGCGCTCGCGCAGAAGCACGTATTCAACGCCAGCAACCCGCTGGGCAGCCTGAAGGACGTGCTGAGCCCGCTGAGCCCCAACGCGCTGCTGCAGACGCCGCTCGCCGAGCACATCCTCAACTTCACGATGATGGAGGGCACCGCGCTGGCGTCGCTGCTGCCCGACCACCTGGGCCCGCTCCCGCTCAACAGGACGTACCGGCAGGCGCGCGCCCTGCCCGACAGCACCCTGGAGCGCGGCGCGCGTGACCTGCAGCGCGGCGCTGTCACCTGGCAGCCTCGCAGCATGCTCCGCACCACACCAGGACTGCAACAGGACTGCATTTTGCAGCCATTGTACAGGCGCATGCCTCGCCCCACAGAGTTGTCTACGACCGCACGGAAGCCCTTTACATGTGACGCTGTAGAAGCAAGGGTCACTGGCGCGCAGAACGTCAACTTGGGCGCGGCGCTGGCCGCCACCGGCCTCACGTATGCGCCCTGCTACGTCAGCAGCAACCCCGTCGGCGCCTTTGCCGGCGCGACCGGCTTGTGCGGCCCCGCGCCCGCGCGCCCTGCATGCTGTAGCTGACGCGCTGTCTGCGGCGACCGCGCGCTTGGGCGCCGCATCCCCTCACTGTCTAAGCGCATGTGCCACATGCAGCCCCGCGCTCGCATGGGGCGGGCACCATGGCGCGCACAGCTTGCAAGCCCGAGGGGTGCCTTACGTAAGGAGCACCGTGCTTTTCTTGCTCGGCGTCCCCGCCGGCAGCAATGAGCGCGCTGAGGCAGACGCGCTGGTCATGCACCACGCGGGTGCTCATGTGCGGCGGCGAGTAACGCGCCTGGGCAGCGCGACGCTGTGACTGTAGGCGCTGGCGGGGCGCGCGCGCGCAGGTTCGTCAGGCCGTCGGTCGTCAACAACTTCGAGCTGGGCGCGAGCGCGATCGCGGAGGGCATCGTCATCTTCCCGGCCGCGATCACCGTCGCGCCGATCGACACGCAGGTGAACAGCCCCAATTGCCGCGCCGCTCGCAAGCGACCCTCCAGCTCGAACAGGCGGTGCTGGTTCACCAGCCGCGCCCGGCAGGAGGCACCGCGCACGCGGCAGTGAAGCGGGCGCCCTGCCGGCGCGCAGGTGGAGGCGATCGGCGGCCTGATCGCACCGACGCTCATTTCCATCACGCCCGTGCGCGAGGTGCGCCTGCGCACCGGGCTCGGCGCGACGCCCGTGGGCACGGCCGTCGTGCTGGCGCCGCCAACCGGCACCGCGCCCGCGCCCGCGCCGGGCGCGCCAGCCGCACCGGCCGCCTCGGACGCGCCCGCCGACACGTCGGACGACGGCACGGCGGTCACCGGGGCCGGGCGGGCAGCAGGAGTGGGAGGCTAGCCGTGCGCCTTGGGCGGGGCGTGTGAGTGCGCGGCGCAGCCTTGCATGCCCAGGGTGTGCGGGTGAGTACGTGCGCCCTCGCCGCCCGCAAGCAATGCCGTCCGCAGACCCGGCCACGCGACCCACATGATTACCGTCCGTCGTGATTCGTGACACAGGCAGGCCAGGCATGCATCTGGGGCTATGGCAGCTTGGCGCGCACCGCGCCTCCGCGGCGCGCCTTGAAGGGGCAGCGCCAGCAGGCCGGTGCACGCACTTGCACTGGCTGCGTTGGCTGCACTGGGTGCGGCGGCAGCAGGTGTGGTGGGAGGCCGGCCACGGTGGCCGTATGGCAAAGTGTCCTGAACCAGAGAAGTACAGGAAAAGGGGCATCAGTTTCCTTTTGCATGTCATGTAACGATGCGGGACGTGTCGCCCGGTACCAAAGGCGAAGGCCGTTGCAAGATGGAGTGCAGCATCATGAATGTATCAGTGCGTGTCTTCTGGGGTGGCCTCATTGGCTGCATGCATGTCTGCACCTGTGGGAGCACACGCTGTGCTTGCGTGTGGCTCCGGCACAGAGCCCATGCAACGCCCCGCAGTCCAGGGGTCGCGCGCGTGTGCTGCTGGCGCCAAAAAACCCATGGGTCGCTGGCTCTATGTCTGGGATTGCATTGTGCAAGTATGCGAAGGAACAATCATTCTGATCTCTGCATCTGGGCTTCTGGGCTTGTTTACCGGGTGCGGTTGCCTGCTTACACATGAGCTTTGCGTTATCTCAAGTCCCTGCGTTACATAGGTGCAGAGCTAGGAACCTGCATCAAGGCTGTACGGTACTACTTAAGAGGACAACCACGCATGATGCAACAGGTGCCTGTGCATGCATGACAGGCGACATGCACTCGCACTCGCAACGCCGCCCTTCACTGCGCACGCAAGCCCCGGCTCCTTCTCAGACTCCCGTGGCGTATGACCGTTCTGACATTGTACACACCGTGCTCGACTAGGTTCACAGCAGTGGCCTAAGCATTCAGCCTGTGGCCAATACCTGTACCACAAAGACACCCATGGATGTGCGCATTCTAAGTAGCACAGCATACCATATCTCAGCAAACACATCTTTCAACCAAAGGACAGGGGCCGACATAGAGGTGCTCAGCCACCCGCCTACACAAAGCAAGAAGTGAGGGCGTACTGGTGCCATTCAGACTGCCTTTGTCTGTGGGACGACTTGGGCCCAGGTCAAGACAGCAGCTCACAGGCTGTGTCACTCGATATCGTAGGTTCCCCAACTCCGCGCTGCATGCAAGTGACTTGCAGGCAGAGCAGAAGCAGCCAGGCACAGCCACACAAATCGCAACCCACATACCACACCCGCACCTCTCTCCTGCTTCATCGCTGCCATGCCCATCACGCGCTCATGCGAGCACTTCTCGCTCACCTGGCCAAGCAGAGTCGGGCGCCCCGCTCCACCGCCTGCATGCGGCTCATCATGCGCAACTGGCAGGCACACCGAGGCTCTGCCATGGGAGCCCTATAGCACAGCGTGCGCCCCAGGCACTCCAGACCTGCATGCGCCGGCGGCCGCGCTGGTAGCGGCGGACGCCAGCGGCGCTGCCGCGCAGAGCCACCCGGGGCCGCGAGCGTGCGCTGCACTGCATGCGCCTCTCATGTCACAGTCTGTCCTTCCCGAAAGCGCCTTTAAGCCACAGGGGCGCTTTCACAGCGGCGTTCCAGCAGCAGCCCCGCACGCCTCACCCAGCCGCGCGCTCCGGCGCCGCGCGCTCCAGCACCGCGAGCAGCTGCCGCCGCAGCGGAAGCGCCAGCGGCGTCGCGCGGCGCGCCGCCCACGCCGCCCGTGCGCCATGGCCGCCCGCCGCATTGCGCACGGCGGCTGCCTCGCCCGGCGCTCCGCGCCCGGCGCGGGCGTTGCCAGGCACATTGCCGGGCGCTGCATGCGCGTCTGGCCCCGATAGAGCGTCCGGCCCCGGGCAGCCTTCCGGAGCTGTGTCGCAGACGCCAGCGCCCGGCGCGCCCGCCGCCGCGCCGACGCCAGCGCAGGCGGCGGCCGGCTGCGCGTCATTGCTGCCGGTCGCGGCCGCCGCCGTGAGCTGCAGCAGCAGCACGCTGAGCGGCGCGGTATCGTACGTGCCGCCCAGCGCGGCCGCGCAGGCGGCGGCCTCCGCCAGGCAGCGCTGCGCGAGCGCGCGCGCCGGCGCGCGCTCGGCGCCGGCGCCCGCACTGGCCGCGCGCGCGGCTAGCCGGTGGCAGTGCGCGGCCAGGCGCCGCGCCAGCGCCGCGACGGCGGCGCGGCGCTGCGGTGCTGGGCCTGCGTTGCTATCGCACACTTCAGGCTGGCTTTTCAAGACCAACCTCCTTCTCTCCGTGTTTTTCCAGGGTTGTAAGTTGCTGCAGTACACCTGCATGTCGATGTCCAGCCCCACACCAGAAAGATCCGTTTGGCAGCTGCCGCCGCACCGCTGGGGCTGGCAGTGCAATGCGGGCTTGAGAGGCAGTTGGCCGCACCGGCCCAGCCCTGGGACTCCTGGACATTCAGCTGGCTTCATGGAATGTTTGACACAATGCAGGGTGTGCCGGACGGCTTCGCGCACCCAACGCTCGGGTCCTACCCTCACCATAACCTATCCTGACGGTTTTGCGCACCCACGCTTGGGTCTTCGCCGGGGCAGGGCAGCGCCGCGGGCGCGTTGGCCAGCAGGCGCAGCGCCGCGCCCGCCGCGCCCAGCGCGGCGGCGTCCAGCCGCGCGCGCGCCCAGGCGCCCGCGGCGGCGCCGTCGGCGGGGTCCAGCCGGGCCGGCGGCGGAGCGCGCGCCCCCAGCTGCAGCATGGCGGGCAGCGCCGCCATGGCCCTGCGCGGCCGCGCGGGCGCCGTGCGGCTGCTGGCAGAGGCGTGCTTCCAGGGTAGCATGGGGAAAGGCTCTGGCGGCCTGACTGGGCCGCCTCTGCGGGCACACGCAGCTGGGCAAGGTGGTGGATTACGGAAGCAGCTGCAGCAGCCACAGCGACTCATACATGCTCGCAGTGGTGTGGCCCAGTGACAGGCTTGCCGCCGCTGCGCACGCCCTTGGGCTACCTGCGCCTGTCCGTGCGCGACTGCCAGGCGGGCACTGGCAATGGCACAGGAGCGGAGCGCTCGCTGGCAGAGGCGCGCACCGCTCAAACCCAGGCTCGGGCAGGACGGGCAGCGCGCGCGCGCACGCGCCCAGCGCCGCGCCGGCCGGCGCGCCCGGCAGCGCGCGCGCCAGCCGCGCCGCCAGCGCTGCAGCCAGCGCGTCCCACGCGGACCGCAGGGCCGGGCTCGGGCCCTGGCCGGGCGGCCCCGCATCGCCCCGGACATCTCCACTCCCTGCAGGCAACACCCCGCCGCCGTGCGGCGGCGGGTGGCGCCGCTCGGGCCCCGGCGCGCGCGGCTGCGGCTGGACGGCGGCGGCCGGTGCCGTCGCGCGCGCTCCCGCCCCTGGCGCCGGGCAGGCAGGCGCGGGCGCGGCGTCGCCGCACGCGCAAGCGAGCGCCGCCGCGGCGCCGGCGCTGGACGCAGCGAACACGAGCGCGTCGGCGACGGCGGCCGCGGCGCTGTCGCGCGGGGCGCCGCTGCCCGCGGCGCCCGCCATGAGGCGCTCGAGCGGCGCCGCCCGCGGCGCG
>JAABUV010002605.1_pt1 | contig 24113 bp, 24 predicted proteins | sample 5559971 | NCBI WGS metagenome assembly JAABUV01 (sample SAMN10711881, study PRJNA513362) | rock metagenome | isolation source: Antarctica rocks | place: Antarctica: Victoria Land, Knobhead nord | collected 2015-12-19
CCGGACGCGCGCTGGCTGGACGAGCACGTGCGCGGCGACGTGCCTGCGTGAGAGCGCCGCGCCGCCCTGGTGGCGGCTCGGGCCGGCGCCGCTGTTGTGCAGCGCGTCTGTATTGGGGACCTAGCGTCAGGGGCTTTGGGCATGTTGCAGCGTTGCTCAGGTAGGCAGGGTGGCATTAGCACTTGCAGCGCGTCTCAGTAGCGTTCCAGAAGGACAGCATTGCAGAGGTGCAGTAGGAATGGCACGGACGCAGCGCGAGCCCATGAGCCGCAGCGCAGGCAGGCGTGATGCTTTGACCTCAGTTGCTTCAACCCCCAACCGAACCACAGGCTACGATGCGGAGCCATGCGCAAGACATGCTCGCCGCAGATTGCACCCCCCACCATCTGCCCTACATGCGAGCTACGTCGCCTGCTCGGCCGGGGCGCGCTCCAGGAACAGGCTGACCGAGCGGTCAAAGCCCGCCGTGACGAGCAGGTTGCGGCCGGCGTCGTAGTCCATCGCCCGCACGTTCCTCTGGCTCTGCGCCTTGAGCCTGGCGACGACCTGCGGCCGCCGCGCGCGCGCGCCTCAATACGGGGCCTTCACGGTGCACCAGGTGCACCAGGACAGCACGCCTTCTACGGTGGTGCACAGTAGCGACATCAACAGCGCAGCCTCGCTTACATGAGCAGCAAATCGCGCCTTGCCGGAGCCGACATGAAAAACAAAGACCTGCCCCGCGGCGGCGGCCGCCATCAGATAGAAGCCGCTGCGGTGCCACAGCGCGGCGGCCTGGTGGAACGGCTCCACGGTTAGGCCGCAGATGTTGCGCAGCTGCTCCCACCCTGCGCGCGGCCCGGCCGTCGGCGCACCGGCGCGCGCCCCAGCCGCCGGCGGGCTGGGGTGCTCTGCGTGTGGGGCATGCACGGGCGCATGCCGCAGCCCCTGCCACAATTTCGGGCCGGGCACAGAGAGTGCGCGGCCGCGCGCACCGGCGACGCGCAGCAGCAGGATGCGCGGCCCGTCGGTCGACACCGCCAGCATGGCGCCGCCGGGCGACAGCGCCAGCTGCGTCGCGACAAAGCCCACGTGCTCGTCGCCCAGCGGGTTCAGGTTGACCTGGCCGGTCTCGGCGCGCTCGGCCAGGCCGTACAGGCGCAGGCGGCACGTGTCGCGCAGCGCGACCACCGCGGTGCGGCCGCCGGCCAGCAGCTCGACGTCCTGCACGCTGGCCGCGTACGGCTCGGCCGCCGTCTGCCGGAAAGCGTGCGCGCCGGCCGCCGCGTCCGCCTCTGCGCCCCGCACCGCGCATGCACGTCGAGCGCCTGCCCGCATGCCGGCGCGCGGCGGGAGGCGCGCTGCGGGCGGTGCAATGCTCGGTGCAGCAAGCGCGCGGCGCTTCCGGGGGCGCACCAGACGCGCACGCCCAGACCGCAAGCGCGCCCTCGCGCCCCGCGCTGATGAAGCCGTCGCCGGCCGGCAGCCAGCGCACGCGTGTGCAGTAGCGCGTGTGCGCGCGCGCGGCGTGCAGCACGGCACCGGTGTCTGCGCACAGCAGCGCCACGCTGCCGTCCATGGACGCGGCCAGCAGGCGCGCTCCGCCCGGGCTGCCGGGCGCGCGCGGCCGCGGGCCGGCGCTCAGTGCGTGCGCCCTGCTGGACGCCGGCACGTGCCAGGGCAGCGCCCGCACAAGGGCCGCCGCACCTGTCGCCGGCGTGCAGGGCCAGGGACAGCACGCCGCCGCCGGGCAGCCTGGTCAGCCAGCCGACGCTGCTGGGCCGGCCGCAGCGCAGCAGCCGCACGCACCCGTCGCCTGCGCACTGGCCCCGGGCCTCGGCGCCCGGGCGTGGCGGCGCCTGGCGTGGCGAAGGCGCACAGCTGGGCTGCCGCACCTTGCCCTGTGAGTAGGGCATCGCGGCCGGACCAGGCCGCCAGGGCGGTGATGTTTGCGTCGTGCTGGTCGGCTATCCTGCCTGCGCGCGCGGCGGCCCACGCTCAGCCCCGGGCGCGCGCGCTGCCAGCGCCCGGCGCCGCGCGCGGGCGCGCGCCCGCGCGCTCCGCCGGGTAGTCGCCGGCGCCGCCCCGCAGCAGCGCCTCCTCCGCCGCCAGCCGGGCCTCCCTGTCTGTGTCCCCGCCCTCGCTCTCGGCAGCATCCTGCTCCATCTTCCGGTACACCATCTGCGGCCCCGCACAGCGCTCGCAACGGGCCGGCCGCCGGGCCGCAGGCACGGCGGCGCCCGGGACGCGCCTGCATGAGCGCCGAGCCCTCCTCCAGCTTGCTGCCGACATACAGCAGGCCGGCCTGCTTCTCCAGCGCGTCCAGCGCTGCGCGCGGGCCCGCCCTGTCACCGCTTATGTTGTGTACTTTGGTACACAACATAAAGTGTATGATTTTTACCTCGCCTGAGCTTTTTCTTCTTCGTGGACAGCGTGCACAGACTGCGTGCAAGCTTGTGCGCTTGCTGTGCTGAATGCTCTGGTCGCTGAGCTTACGTCACGCAACATGCCAAGTGGTCACTGTGTCTGCAAGAGGCTGTGTGTTGCTCGTCAGCCAGCCGCTGGTTGTGTGGCTGGTTGTTGGTCCGGTCGCGGTCGGAGCGGATGATGCTGAGTTTCGCGTCAACCGCGCAGCGGCCACACGACGGCCGGGTAGAGGTAACCAGGTGGTGCGCGTACCAAGCACCGCCCTGGTACTTGAGCACTCAGCGAGGTTTGGTATGCGCACCACCTGATCCACTCAGCCCGGACATTGCGTAACCGCTGCGCGGTGACTCAGCAAGTACAACTTCGACTGCGACCGAACCAACAACCAGCCGCATGACCAGCGGCTGGCTGACGGGCGCGTGCCGGCGCGCGTCCTTGAGCTGGCCAAGATTGTTGCCAAACAAGGTGGGAGTGCGGGTGACACAATAGACGTCTGCCATAGTGGTTGGATAGTGGATGAAGCCTTGTATTGTTGCAGCCGCCTTTGTTGCAGCCGCCCGTTGCTCAGCTCATCAGTGTGCCCCGGGAGCCACCCCTCGACGCCCGCAGTAGACAGGCGACCTCGTGCCCCGCTTGCTGTTGAGTTGCCTGGCGACCTTGCACAAATTGCCGCCGCGCATCCCCGGGTACCGCCGTAACAGGAGCGCAGGAACCTCATGCTGAGCAGACCCGGGTGTGTTGCCTGCAGACGTGCAGGCTGCGGGAGCGCCAGATAGCGGCTGGACCTGCTGGATGGCTGTCAGCGACGGCTGGCGGTCCCTCCCGGCCCTTGCGGGGGCCCAGTGCCTGGAGGCGCTGCCGCGCGGCCGCTTGCTGAACGGCGCCATGTTCGACATCCGGCGCTTTGGGTGGGCCGGCGAGGGCGCTGGTCGGTGCGCCGGCCTGGCATCCGCGCTGCGACCTGGGTTAACAGTGCGCCGTCGACAGTGTGCTGACGCGGATGCGCCTTGTCAGGTTCCTGCGGCTGCTAGAGGTGGAGGTTCTCGTCACCTCGATGCGCCTGATCACGCACCCGCTGCGCGCGGTGCCGCGCACGCCCCAGGCGCCGCTCACCGGCCAGATGGCCAACTATAACCCGCGCCACGGGCGCAACCCGTACGAGCAGCCGTTGCTGGTGGAGCGGCGGGCCGGTGGCCAGCCCACGCAGCGCCCTGGCCCCGCCCGGTGCGGCTCACCGGCGACGCTGCTGCTGCGGACCGCGGAGCATGGCAGGCACCCGCGCACCTGCATCAAAGCCGTTCTCGGAGAGGTACTGCTGCACAAGCAGCAGCGCCAGTGCGTCCGGGTCCGTCGCTGCCATGGCCCCCCGTCCAGGCGCCAGTCCCCGCTCCTGCACAACTCGGCCTGTGTCGCAGGCTACTTGCAAAATTTGCAGGCCAGTGCTGTCCGCGTGCTCGTCGTCCCCCTCATGCGCATGCCAATGTAACTGTGAACCCTGCTGCCAAGGTAGAGGCTGGCGCCCGCTCCAAGGAGAGCACAGCGCCTTTGCCAAAGACGCGCACGCCAGTTTCCTTGCTGCCCGCCTGTGCGAGGGAGCGCGTATGGCCGGGCGTGCCCTCAGCCTCTGGTCCCCGCCCGGCCGCGCAGGCCCGAGCGGGCGCGGCGCGCCCTGCGCAGCGCCCGCCCTGCGCATGCCCGGGCGGCGGGACAGGCCGCCGCAGCGGCCGCACCTGGCGAGGGCCTGGGACGGTGACGGCCCCGGCTGGGATGAGGACGGCGGCGGCGCTGGCAGCGTCGGGCGCGGCGCCGGCGCGGGCACCGCCGCGGACGCCAGGCAAGCCGCGCTGGCCCTGGCGCCGGGCGCGGACCCGCCCTGGGTCGGCCTGGTGCCCAGCATCGATGACGTGTGCGAGGACGCGGGCTGGCCGGCGCGCGTGCGCGACTGGCGGCTGTTCTGGAACGCGGTGCGGCTGTGGCGGCGCTGCGTGGCCGTGGCGTCCTGGGCGGACCTGGACCGCGTGCCCGACGACGCCGAGCTGGCCTGGCTGCGCCTGCTGGACGCCGCGGGCGGCCTGCGCGAGGCCCGCATCGCCCAGGCGCGCGCATGCCCGCGCGCGCGGCTCCCCGCGGCCGCCCATTCGCGCGCCGCTGCGCCCGCCTCTGGCAGAGCCCTTGGTGTACAGCGCGGACGTTGCCGGCTTTGCTGCTCATGCTGCGGCGGCGCTGCTCGTCGCGCTCGAAGCTGTAGGCCGCACCGCATTGTGGCAGCAGGGCGGCGCGCGTGCGAGCCGAGCGCGGCGCGGGGCTGGCAGGCGCTGGACGCGGTGGAGGCGCGGCGCGGCGAGCTGGCGGCGCTGGGCGCGGACCCGCCGGCGCAGATCGCGCCGCCGCTGCCGTGGCTGCCGCCGCTGCCGCCGGCGGACAAGCGGCCGCACGAGCGCTTTGACGAGGACGTGGAGGCGGCGATGGCGAGCGCGGAGCTGCGCGCGGCCTGGCCCGAGCTGCTGCCCGAGCTGCTGCAGCGCTTCCCCGGCGTGATGGCGGCCCTGTTCCCGGACGAGGACGAGCGCGCGGCGGCGGCGGCCGCCGGCGACCTGGCCGAGCTCGGGCCGCCGCTGCTGCGTGCGCAGGCGGAGCACCTGTGGGAGCGCTCGCTGCGCCTGAACGCGCTGCTGGAGGCGGTGGAGCTGCGTCGCGCGCAGCGCGCCGCGCTGCCCATGAACCGGCTGCGGGCCGAGGTGGCCGCGCGCGCGGCGGCCGTGCTGAAGCAGGCCGACGAGGGCGCCGCGGACGAGGCGCGCCAGCTGCCGCGCTGGCAGCGCGACGAGGAGGAGGCGGCGGAGGAGGCGCCGCTCGCGGGGTACGTGCTGGGCGGCGAGGGCCCGGGCGGGCCGGACGCGGGCGAGCCCTGGGACACCTGGGACGAGTGGACCTGGCGCGCGTACATGGAGAAGCGCGCCGCGCGCGAGCTGCGCCACGCGGAGTACCGCTGGGACCAGGCGCGCCCGCGGTCCCGCCGTAACCCTGCGGGCGCCTGAGCCCGCGGCGCGCCGCCGGCCGCCCCGGCTGTGGCAGCCCGCTGGGGCACCTTGCCGTGCGCACGGCGCGCGCCGAGCGGCAGCGGCGGTCGCGCGCGCAGGCCGACAATCGCGCGCACAAGTACGGCAACTGCTCGGTGACCACGGACGTGCGCATCATGGCGCAGCACGGCGAGGCGCCGTTCAGGGCGCACAGCCACGAGGAGATCATGGACTGCATCACCCTGGGCGGCACCACCGTGCACCCGGACAAGGTCTTCCTGCACATCTTCCCGCCCGGCGTGCGCGCCCCCGCCCCGCGCGCGCGCCCCGCCCCGCGCCTGCACTCCACTGCGCAGAGCAGCCGCCCGGCGCCGCGCGCTCGCGCCCGCGCCGGGCGCCCGCGCTGCTCGGCGATTGCTGAGAGCGATGGGAGCGCGCGGCGGTCCCGGCCGGATGAGCGCCGCGCATGCGTCGGCGGGCTGAGCGGCGGGCGCGCGCGCGCAGGAGCCGGTGGACTACTTCACGTCGGGCAAGCAGTTCGCGATGGAGTCGGACGCGTTCATTGCGTCGATCGGGCGCCTGCGCCAGCCCGACGCCGAGATGCTGGGCTACGACCCCGACGCGGCCGCCAGCCCCACGCTGGACGAGAGCTTTGCCGACCTGGGCGAGCCCGCGGCCGCGCCGGAGCCCGGCAAGCGGCCGCGCGACGCGCTGGACCCCGACGGCACCGCCGAGGCGGCCGCCGCGGCCGGGTGCGCCGCGCCGCCGCTGGCCCCCGAAGCTCAGCGCGCAGTGTGTGCTGGGTGTGTCGCGGCAATGGCGTGAGCATGCCCATGGAGCGGTCATGCGGGCAGTGGTGAAAGTGTGTGAAACAGGGCAATTGATCAGAGCTTGGTTAGATGCACGTTTGCTGCTGTGCCGCGCCGCGAGGCTGCAGTCCTCTTCAGGGCGCGTGCGCAGCCGGGCCCCGCGGAAGCGCGCCAGGCCGCATGTCCCGCTGCGCGCAGGTGGACGCCGCCAGCGCCCACGGCACCCTTCGCAGAGGACGTGGACGACCCGCCCCTGCTGGACCTGCCAGCCTGAGCTCCGCCCGCGGCCGGGTCGGGGCGGCCTGTGCTGCATGTATGTATGATGTGGCTGGTGACAGAGTTCCGCATGTAACAGCAGCGCAACATCGTGGCTAAAATTATGACTCGGCTGGCACTGAGCACATCCAGGGCGCGCCGCCAAACAGGCCCTGACAGGTCACACCATGCAGGACAGGCGCCCGCGGCCGCTCGCAGGCAGGCGGAGCGCATGGCGCACAGGCCGCAGCACGCACACAGGCTGACAGGCTGCTCAGACAATCGTTTCAGACAACGCGGCCAGTGAAACCACTGGCGCGCAGGTGTCCAAGGCCCGACGCGCAGCGGCCGGGCGCGGCCTCAGGCCTCGGCCAGGTGCAGGCGCGGGACGATGTTCATGGACTGCAGCTCCTGGAACAGCAGCTTGCACGCGTACGGCAGCTTCATGGACGCCATGTGCGCCGGCGATTTGGTGCTGGGGCACACCGCCACGCCCAGCCGCGCGTCCAAGTAGCCCATGAGGCCGCAGTGCGTGCACACGTGCACCTGCGCGCGCGGGGCAATACGCGCTCGACAAAATTCGCTGCCATTCACGGGCAGGCTGCGCACGCGCTAGTAGGGCCGCTGCAACCGCGCCGGGCGCTTGCTGCACAGCAGCCGTACCCGCGCTTCCGGCAGCAGCGTGCTCTTAGCCGGGCAGGGCGCGGCGGCCCCGGGCGCGGCTCGCGCGCAAGGGCAGGCAGGGAGGCGGCGGGCCGCCGGCGGCCACGCGCCTCGAACTGGTCCGACGAGATCATGAGCCGCTCCAGCAGCAGCATGGACGCGCCGTAGCCGATGAGGCAGTCGCGCTCCATCTCGCCCAGGCGCAGGCCGCCGTCGCGGCTGCGGCCCTCGGTCGGCTGCCGCGTCAGCACGACGCGCGGCCCGCGCGCGCGCGCGTGCATCTTGTCCAGCACCATGTGCTTGAGCTTCTGGTAGTACACGGGGCCCATGAAGATGAGCGCCTGCAGCGGCGCGCCGCCGATGCCGCTGGTCACCGTGTCCTTGCCGCTGTAGCTGAAGCCGTGCGCCACCTGCGCGCCGCGCGGCCGCGGCCTCGCCGCGCTGATTTGAGGCCCTGAAGGGCGTCTTTCCCTTCAGCTGCTGCTCTTTGGCGACCCTCTTACTAAACTCTCGCTCCGGAGGCTCCCCGATCTCGTCCCGAGCTTGAGTCATTGTTGTTCAAACCCCTTCGTACTCCCCTGGCACCCAACCGACAGAATACCCCATCCCCCCCTGCATGCAGGCCATTCCCGTGCAGACGCGGTGACTCAATGCAGACACCGTGCAAGGCCGCCCGCCCGGGCTCGGGCGCCGGTCGGCGCAGGCCCGCTGTGCGGGCCGGGAGCGCGGGGCGCGCCAGCGTCTCGCTGATGGCGGTTGCGTTGTCGGCAAGGCCGGCGCCCTCGCCAAACGCGGTGCCGTAGTGCAGGCGCCCCGTGCACACGGCCGCCTTGGCGCCCAGCAGCTCCAGCATCTTGCCCACCGTCATGCGCGACGGGAAGCCGTGCCTGCGCGCGCGCCCCGCCGCGCGCTCGGCGCCCGCGCAGCGCTCTGCAGGGCGCGGGCGCAGCCGCCCCGGGCGTGCCCCAGAGGTTTACGACCCAAGTCAGGGTACCATTACAGCAGCATCACAGTAGCAGATCACAGCAGCAGAGTGCGACACGGCTGCAGGGGCGACTGTGTCCACTGTGCCCAGCAGGGCCTCGGGCTCCGGCGCACGGGTTCATGATGAGGTCGGGGCAGATGCCGCGCTCGGAGAAGGGCATGTCGGCCTGCTGCACGATCGTGCCCACCACGCCCTTCTGGCCGTGCCGGCTGCTGAACTTGTCGCCCACCTCCGGCCGCCGCGTGTGCCGCAGCAGCGCCTGCCGCCGCGCGGCCCCGCGCCCATCAGGCGCCTGCCCGCAATCTGCAGCGCGACGGCAGCCAGCAGTGCCAGGGTCACGTCCCCAAGAGGCCACGAGCGCGTGGCCGTGCTGTTTGACAGGGTATAGGGTCGTCGCCGCGGGAGGGCGTGGGGCGCTGCCGCCGAGCGCGTCTGCCTGCAAGGGCCGCACGACGGCGCGCCGCGCCGCACACCTCAATCGAGCGGGCCGGGACATGGCAGGGCAGCGGGCCGCAGCCGCGCGCCTTGACGACCACGTGGCCGTCCTCGTTGGTGGTCAGCAGCACCTTGTCCACGACCACGCTCTGCCCGGGCGGGCCCTTCCAGGCCAGCGCGGCCGGGCGGTAGAACGCGTCCGGCAGCGGCGGGTCGTGCGGGCCCAGGCCCGGGATGACCTCCTTGGTCTGCACGGGCGTCTGGCGGTTGACCAGCACGTCGTTCGGCGACGCCACCTCGCCGACCGCGCAGATGCCGTCCGCGTCCAGCAGGGCCTCGCGGCTGCGCCGCTTGCGGTCCTGCGCGTGCGGCGCCGCGCTTGAGGCCGGGGCTACGCGGTGGCGCGTTCTGCTGCTCTTCTTTTCCGTAAGCACGCTCTGGCGCCCAACAGACGATGCGGCGGAGGGCGGGCTCGATGCAGTTTACGCACTGCGTCGCACCCGCCGACAGGGGCACACCGTGGCGGCTGGCGCCGGAGACACGATGCGGTCCTGCGAGCGGTTCTGGTACTTCTTCAGCACCGCGCTGTGCCTGCGCGCGCGCGCCGAGCGGCGCATCAGCATGCGGGCCGAGCGAGCGGGGCACCGCGGCTATCGCCCCGTGTCTGCTACTTGCCGGCCTTGTCCAGCTCGCCGCGCAGGGCCGTTGCGCGGCCCTGCGCCGCCTGGAGCTCAACCGCTTTGGCGTCTGCGCGCGCCACCGCCCATGCGTCAGCACGCACGCCAGCGCTGCCCATCAGCCGCGGCGCAGGCGTGCGCGGGCGGCGCCGCGGCTGACGGGCAGCGCCGGCGAGCGTGCTGGCGGGCTCGGGCGCGTGCGCGCGCAGACGCCAAGGCGGCTGAGCACCAGGCGGCGCAGGGCCACGCGGCAGCCCTGCGAGCCGAGCTGAAGACGGCCGGCAAACAGTGCATGCTCACACACGGCCGAGCACATGAAAGCGTGCCATTCGGACACCGCCTCGCAAGCACCTCGAGACACTTGAACATGGCCTCTGCAGGCCATGCTCAAAGGGACCCGCGCACTTGCGCAGCACGATGCAGCGGCCAAACCCGCGGTCCAGCGAGGCCTTGTTCATGACGATCGCGTCCTCGATGTCGTACCCGCTGTAGCTCATGACGGCCACCACCGCGTTCTGCCCCGCGCCCAGCTTGTCGTAGCCCACCAGCTCGATCGTGCGCGTCGTCAGCAGGGGCCTGCCGCCGCGCAGCACAGAGGCCACGGGATGAGCAAGCGCACGGGACAGCGTTGGCTGGACAACATCGGTGCTCCCGCCTCTGGCACGCCCGTCAGGGTAAGGCATGAGCGCAACGTGGCCGCCGGGTTGCGCAGCTGGCGCATCCTGTCCAGCCCTGTCACGCACATCCTTTCACGCACTTGCCAGAGTTGCCAGGCATGTCTGCAGGGCGTCAGCAGCCGCAAAGGCCGCGCGTTTGCATCCTGGGCGCGCGCGCGAGCGCGCTCGCCCGCGAGCCGCCGGGGGGCCACTCATGGGGGTAGCAGGGCACACTTCTGCGGGTAGGTCAGCAGGTAGAGCAGCGTGTCCATGCGGTTCTGCTGGTTGTAGGCCACGTTGCCCATGGCCTGCTTGCCCATCGCGCACTGGTACGTGTTGCGCGGGCTCTGGTTGTGGTGCGGGTACGGGATGAGGCCCGCCACCACGCCCAGCAGCGTGAACGGCTCGATCTCAAGGTGCGTGGTAGCCGGGCCGGCGGCTGCCTCGTACATGGCCACCAGCGCATCGTTCTCCTCGTTCACGTCCAGGTACTCGACCAGGCCGGCGCGCAGCAGGTCGGCGAAGCCCCAGGCGCCCGCGCGCAGCTGCGCGACCGCAGCGCGCGCGCTCAGGCGAAGCACTGCCACAGACGGGGCGGGCAGGCCGAGACAGTGCTGCGGCGTGCGCTCGCTTGCAGCACATGCCAGCTGCCTTGTCAGCCTTCCGAGCTGGCAGGCGGATGCCAGCGCATTGCCCTGAACTGCCGGAGCGCCAGCGACTCCACGAGACCTGAGCGACGCGACGCAAGACCGAACCTCGTGCGGGTGCCCCGTAGCACTGAGGCTGGTCCGCGCGCCACTGCCGGCACAAATGCCAGGGGGCGGCACGCCAGGCAAAGCGCGCGCCTTGGCGGTGTGCCCGGCGGTGACGCGCGGCACGCCCGCGTCGCAGATGATGAGCGGGCGGCAGACGCGGCCGCCGTCGGAGGCGATGTGCACGGTGGGCCCGTCCGACATGATGGACACGAACTCGCCGATCTCGCCGGCGCGCCGCAGCCGCCGGAACGCGCGCACCAGCCGGTCCGCGTTGCGGTGCACGCCCACGATGCTGCCGTTGAGCAGCACCAGCGCGCTGCCCCTGCGCCGCCGCGCGGCGGGCGCGCGTTGCGGCCTGCAGTGATGCCGAGCTGGTGGAGCGCTTCACGCCGGATGAAGCACGGCACACAGGCTGCAGGGAGGTCTGGCGATGCCCGGCTGAACAATGACACGCATGCAGCAGGGAGGTCCAGCGATGCCCGGCCGGCGCGAGGTGCGCGTAGCGCAGCACGGGCAAGGCGATGTGCAGGCGCACACAGCAACCCCGCATGCAGGCGCGCGGGCGGCCCGCACCGCGCGCGGCGCTCGGCGGGGCTGACGGCGGCGGCGGGCTGCACGCCCAGGCGCAGAGCCGTCTCCACCAGCGCGCCCTCCTCCTCGTGCGTGGTCACGTGCGTCATCAGCGCCAGGTTCTTAACCAGGCCGCAGCTCTCGCCCTCCGGCGTGTCCGCGGGGCACAGCATGCCCCACTGGCTTGGCTGCAGCGCGCGCGGGCCCGACACCTGGCCCGCCGCGCGCGCGTGCACACAGTCAGCCGGCGCGCCTAGGTGCGCAGGCGCATGGCGCATGCGAAATGCCGCGGGCGGCGGCGCCGCGGCCACTGGGCGCCACAGCACGCGGCGCCTCCGGCTGACGCAGAGGCGGCCGCCGTGAGCAGGCGGGGCAGCGGGCGCAGGCGATGCGGGTGCGCCCGCGGCGGCCGCACCTTGCGCGTCTTCTCGAACTGGCTGCTGATGCGCGTCATCATGCCCAGCGCCGCGATGAACGACAGCCGCGACAGCACCTGCGCGCCCCCGCGCGCCCTGAGACGCGGGGCCGGGCGGAGCGCTGGCGTAACCGTATACTTCAAAGTATGTCACCCGTTTGGCGGCGGGCGCACGCCCGGCGTGGCGCGGGGGCCGCGCGGGGCGGCGCGGCGCCAGGCCCCGGCAGCGGCGGGCGCGGGCGGCGCGGCCGCGCGCCTGGCTGACGCCCTTGCGCTCCATGCGGAAGCGCTTGATGGTCCAGTTGCCGCTGCTGATCGCGGACTCCATGCCCAGCGTGATGATCTCCGGCCGGATGTTCTTGGCGGCGTCAAAGTTGGACGTGCGCTTGGCCAGGTCCTTCTCCGCCTGCGCGGCGCCCCGGCGCGCCCGTGAGGCCGCATGGGCGCCGCGCGCGCGCTGGCTTTTTACACTCGGGCCGGGGCCTGGCGGCGTGGTGCGCAGCCGGGAGGGTTGGGTGCCGTGTCAGGCACGCGCATGCGGCGGCGGAGGCGGGCGTGGAGGCCACTGCGCCGCCAGAGGGGCAGCAGGCCGGGGCCGCCGGCAGGCCGGGCGCGGCCGCGCGGGGGCGGCGCACCAGCTTGCGCAGCTCCTGGTTCATGCGCTTGAACAGGTCCTCGAACAGCAGCGCCAGCAGGCCGCCCGCCAGCTCCAGGCGCTTGTTGCCGTAGTAGTCGCGGTCGTCGATCTGGCCCGGGTCCACCATGGCCTGCAGCATGCGCCGCACCATCTCGCCCAGGTACGTCACCTGCGCGCGCGCGCGGCCGCCCGGGTCACGACCGGCGGCAGGCCGCTTGCCTGCGCACCGCCCCTGTCCAGCCGGCCCCGGCGCTCCTGCGGCCTGGCCGCGCGGAGGCCCACCCGCCATGCCTGCGCATCTCCGGCCCTGACCCTGCTCCAGGCCGGCGCCGGGCGCATGCCGCCGGGCACGCGGGCGCGGAGCTGGCGGCGCGCCCGCGCAGCGCGGCGCATGCAGGCGCGCGGCGGCCGCGCGCAGGGCGCTCGGGCCCAGGGCACGGTGGCCGCGCCTCCTTCTCCTGGAAGGCGTCACGCGGGCAGGATGAAGTCAGGGCGGCGGCCGCGCCCTCTCCGGGAAGGCGCAGCGTAGGGCGGGAGAAGGGTCAGGGCGGCGGCCGCGCCCTCTCCGGGAAGGCGCAGCGCAGGGCGGGAGAAGGGTCGGGGCCGGGGGCCGCGCCTTGTCCTGGAAGTCGTAGCGCGGGCAGGCGATGTGGCAGAGGACGACGTTGGCGAGCAGGTCGCGCGCCTCGTCCGTCTTGGAGCGCGCGGAGCCGCCGGCGCGCCGCGGCCCGCCGCCAAACCCGCGGCTCTGCCCCGACTGCTTCACCTTGCTGCCTGCGCGCGCCGCCCTGCGGCCTCGGCCCAGGGACGGTGCGGGACGCGGCGCGCACCCGCTCCCTCTCGCAAGGACTGCCGCAGTGCCAGGCTCCCCCAGCCCGGCCACCAACGGAATCCTGCCATGTGTCGATGTAAACGAGGAGCGGCGGCGGGGCGAGGCGCCCGGGGCCGCGCCGAGCCACTCCAGCGCGGCGGCCTGCGTGTTGCGCTGATGCCCGGGCTGCCCGGGCTGCCGCGCGTCCTGCAGCGTGGCCGCCAGCAGCGGCTCGAAGGCCGGCTCCGCGCCGATGTGCAGCAGCGCCTCCGCGTCGCTCTGGCAGCCCATCGCGCGCAGCACCACCAGGACGTTCAGGTCCTCCCTGCGAGCGCGAGCGGCGACCGTGATGCGGAGCTCCAAGCAGCCCTGACCAGGCTGCCATAGCTCGTATGGGGCTGAACACATTTCTCTCGGCACCCTGGCGCACCTACTGGACAACAGTCAACCTTTGCGCCACACGCGCGAGCGTGTTGCTTGCTGAACACACGCGCCCAGCCTGCACGCCCTGGTTGCGTTGCATCCCGAGCGCCGCGCGCACTGCTTGAATGACAGCGGCTTGAGGAACAAATCTTAGCGTGCAAGCAGCATGCCCAGGACCATGCGCGCGTGCGCGGGTATAGGGTAAAGAGTATAGGGCGGCGCCGCACTGGAACGTGTTGTGGCGCAGGCAGATGCGGCCCTTGTTGACGGCCAGCACGGTGCGCGTCTTGCGCTCGTGCGTGGAGCTGGTGACGGTCGCGGTGACGCCGCCGGCCTTGTCGGTGTCGATGATGATGCGGTTGTTGCTCAGCTGCTCCTGGATCAGCACCACCTTCTCGGCGCCCTGCCGCCCGCGCGCGCGCGGCGCCTCAGGGCCCTGGCTGGTCTCAGCCTCGGCCAGGGGTCGGCGGCGCTGGCCAGAATGCTTGACGGCGGCGGGCCCGCGCAGAGCACGGTGTGAGCGGGCGGGCGCCCCCGCGCGCATGTGGGCGCGCATGCGCGGCGGCGGGGGGCGCGCCTTGACCACAAAGTAGCCGCCGGGGTCGAGCGGGCACTCCTCTGCGCGCGCGGACATGCTCTGAGTGTCTGCTCGCGCGCGCACGCTCTGCCGCAATAGCTGCCGGACGCCCTGCACGGCACGCCATGCAGGTCCCCGCCGGGCCGCAGGCGTCGGCGTGAGGGCGCACTCAGGGCGGCCAGCTCGCTCTCGCTCCTGCCCTTGAGCACACACCTGCGCCACAGCCCGCACCGCCATCAGGCCTGCAACACTGCAAAGCGCCGCTGCCAAAATGCCTGCTGCCCAGCGCATGCGGGCAGGTACACGTGCGCATGGCCACGTCACCTCCAGATCAAAGCGCAGCAGCGCACAGGAGCATGTCTGATGGGTCGGCAGCGCCTGCTCCAGCAGCATGCCGCAGCACACGCGCCCGCGGCGCCGCGCGCACCGGTCGCTGCGCAGCATGAGCGGCAGGTGGCCGATGAGCACGGCGCCCTCGCCGGGGTTGCGCCCGCCCTTTTTGATCACGATCTCCTTGCCGCGCGTGTACTCCAGGTCGACCGTGATGGGCGCCGAGTAGGTCATGTCGCGCAGCCGGCACTGCTGCGGCGTGATCTCCTTGACCACGTAGTCGTCCAGGTAGCTCGGCGCGCCGACGAAGATGTTGGTGTACCTGGCGCCGCCGCGGCCGGCGCGTCAGCGGCCGGCGCGGCGACGGCCTCTGCGGGCCGCCCGCCGAGCGGTGAGGCACATGCTGCTACGCGCGTGAGGCGGATGTGCGAAATGCACCGTGGCCGTGACCGGCAGGTGCGGCAGAAGCAAGCACGGCCAGCGTACTGCGTGGCATTGCCGCCCAGCGCATACGCATGTATGTAGGACGCATGCCATGCATGCATTTCCGCACGGGTCATGCGCGCACAAGCTGCAGCGCCGGGCTCTGGCGGCCGGCCCGGGCGCGGCGGGCGCACCGGAGGTAGAAGTTGGGGTCGCTGTCGCAGGTGACCTTCTCGTTGCCCTTGGCGCGCACAATCTTCTTGATCTCCTGGTTGATGAAGTAGTTGAAGGAGTCGATGTGCTGGCGCACCAGGCCCCGGACCTGCGCGTGCCCGTCCACCCGGCCTCTAGTGATATCCCAGGATACGAGTGTGGAGAAGTTTGTGCAACAAGGGCCTGGTATTGCAACGACCGCCCAGAGAGGTGGAGCTAGTGAGCAAAGGCGCCCGGTGTCAGTGTCATTACTCTCAGCACATTCCTTGGAACGCCCACGCAGGCGCCAAGCGCACAGCAAGCCAGTATTAGGCAAGCCTCCAGCAGCTTGTAGCTTGCCCGTCAGCCCAGCAAGCAGGCACTTGCCGAAGCAACATGCAACCACCAGCACAGGGGAGCAAGCAAACAAAGCATGCGCGGCTTTGCATCGGGGCTGTCTGCTTGCAGCGTGGCGGAGCATTTGGACAGTGTGGCGCTGTCACAAGACAGGGAGACCAAGGCAGGCCGGCAAAATGATGGCGCACCTTGAGAAATGCCGGCAGCAGCTCATACTTGTCTTGTATAGTCTTGATAGGCGCGGTGAGCTTGTTTGCGTCATAGAGCGCAGCGTCGCCGTCGCTTTGCGCGGCTTCGCTGTCCAGGGCCACCATAGCGGCTGTGCTGCGGCGCCTCACACTAGCCGCCCGCTCTGCACTGCCTGCGTGAAGCCTTCCTCCGCATCCTGGACGACTACATGGTGCACGCCTTCACGCATTGCAGCAGTGCAGCGTTCCCCGCCATCAGACGCGGCGACAACAGGACACATAACTGCGTTTCTGAGACAATACAGTCTCTGTATTGTCTGAGGACTGAGTCCTCCAGGTGCAATGGTTTTAGCTTTAGAAGGAAAAAAGGAACAATGTCTTTCGAGTCCATCTGCAGGTGCTGGAAAGACCTGCTTAAAGTCCTGCTCAACAGGGAGGTTACCATTCAAGCCAGCTTGACATTAATCTGCTGTTGACTTCGCTGTAGACGTCCACATGCTGTTCATGACACACTGTGCTAAGCCTAAGCAGGTCAGTGGCGCTCACAGCCGCGCTCCCTGGCAGCTGCATATCCCAGCATGCACCCGTGCTCCCGTACGAAAACCCTCTCGCCAGGGAACGCTAGCGCAGCAGTTCCTCCACGGTCCCCGGGTCGCGCACGTCCTCGTCATCGCTCTCCTCCATGGCGGCCGCTGCCGCAGCGGCCTCGGCGTCGGCATCTCTGTGCGCGCCAGCAAAACACCAAGTGAGGCGCGGCAGCGGCAAAGCCGTCATCCTGTGTTCATGGCACAGACAGGCGCTGCTTTTTATTCACTAGCCAAAACAATGGGCTCAGGTGAAATCGACCAGAGCATACATGCGCCCTGCGGTGGCAGGCGCAGACAGGCGCAGAGGTCACAGTCCAACAGCACAGCAACCTCGCCAGCGCTGGCCTGCATGATCGTGCTGAGGCAGCAAGGGATCCGGGCAGCGCACTGCTCCAGCGTCTGCACGTCGATCTCGCCCTCCTCGCCCTCGGCGTCTGCGGCCGCCGCGCGCGGGGCGCGCCGCGCGCGCCCGGGTGCCTCCTGCCGCAAATCGCGCTCGCGCCGCGCCTCGCCCGGCGCCTCGCGCCGCCGTTCGGCCTCGCGCCCGCGGCGCGCGTCGCTGTCGCGCCCGCGCTCGCGCCGCGCGTCGGCGCCGCGCGGCTCACGCCGCAGGTCGCCTTCGCGCTCGCGCCGGTCGTCGCTCTCGCGCGCGCGCCGCGCATCGGCCGGGCGCTCGCGCTCCGGCGGCGCGGCCGCCGCGCGGCGCGAGCTCGAGGCCGTTTAGGGTTGGCTCGCCGCGCGGTGCGCGCTGGCCGGCGCGATCGTGTGCGGCCGCCGCCCCCCGCTCAGGCTGTGCGTCGGCCATGTCCGCGTCCTCCTCCTCAGCGCCCTCCTCGGCGGCCTCCGTGGCTGGCTCGGCCTCGGCCAGGGCGCCCGGCTCTGCATCGCCCTCCGGCGGCGCCGCCGCAGCGCCGGCCTCATCGGTGCGGTCGCCCTCATCGCCCGCGTCGGCGGACGGCGGCTGCGCGCCGGCGCCGGGCTGCCCATCGTCGGCACCTGGCGCGCCTGCGCGCGCGCTGTCTGTCCTGTTCAGTGCCGGCGCACGATGCCACTGCAGCTGCTGCCAAGTGCCACCCACAATCTCGCACCCCACCTCACACTCACGCATTTCCACCCTGCCGAGGCGCACGTGGCACGCGCACAGTCTAACAGCCAATGTAACACAGAGGGCCCCAGCTGCGGCATGCTTGCATGCAGGCATGCCGTGCCGTGCCGCATGGCACGCCTGTGCGGGCTCGCGCACCGGCGGGGGGGCCGCCAGGCGCTCCCGCGGCGGCGGGCGCCAGCCCGGCCACCGGGCGCACCGCCGCCAGGATGCGCTCGCGCTGCTCCTCCATGGACGCCAGCTCGGCCTCCTGCGCGCGCGCAGGCGGCATCGCAGGGCAAGGAACGGAGCGCCCTAGCCCTACCCTGACCCTACCCAGGAAGCGCCCGGCTGCGACGTGCGCTTCCCCGCCCTGCCCGGCCCAGACCCCGCGCGCGCCGGCGCAAGCGCGATAGCGCGACACACGCCCGCGCGGCGGCGGATGCGCCTCCCTGGGCGCGTGGCGCGCCTGCCACGCGGCCAGGTCGACCTGGCGCTGCTCCAGCAGCAGCAGCGTGTCTTCGCAGTGCCGCGCGGGCAGCCACAGCAGCGGCGGCTGCGCGGTCGCGGTCTTGAGGAAGGCCGCGAGCTCAGCGGCGCGCTGCATGCGCTGCGCGGTGCGGATCTCCAGCCGCTTGGCGTCCGCCGCGGCCATCAGCTCGCGCTTGCGCTGGATCTCGCCGGCCCTGCGCACGGCCCCGCTCAGCGCGCCGACGCGTCGCCCAGACGAGCAGGGCATGTGCGGGGGCACCGATCCAGACCAGCTCGGCTGCACGCTGAGCCGAGCTGCCGTCATGCGAGCACGGTGCGCCGGCCGCCGCCCACGACCGGCCGACCGGCCCCGGGCGACGCCGCCGGTGGCCCAGCTCGAGCGCAGCGAGGGGCGCGCCGCTGCTGCATGAGCACGTTGCGCGCGTGCACGCGCGCGAGCTGCCCCTCCTCGGCCGCGCGCACGTCCGCGCGCTTCAGCGCCTCCTCCCGCTGCTGCGCCACGCGGGTGCCCTTGAACGCGCTCTCCTCCTTCCTGGCCGCCGCGCACGCGCCCGTCGGACCGCCGCGCGGCCGTGCGCAGGCGGGCCTGCCCACAGTGCGCCGTCCCGCCGAGCATTCCCTGCCGTCCGCAAGGCAACTCCAAGGCGGCCGGGGGCTCCCGACACACAGGTGCGGCCGACGCCATAGCGCGTGGGCGGGCCGCGCGGCGGGCGCTGCGCACTTGAACTGCTGCAGCGTGCCCAGCAGCGCGCCGAACATGCGGCGGTTGCGCTTCTTCACGGCCGGGTTGGCGTCGTCGTCCTCGCGCGGCCGCTTGGCCGTGCCGGGCGCCTCGGGGGCCGCCTGGCGGGCCGCGCCCCCCCGCTCAGCCCGCGTTGCGGCGACACGGGCCCGGACTGGCATGCCGAGCGCTGCTTTTGTCAAGAGAAGGCCCAACATGTTGCTGCAGGCATGGACCTGCTCTTGCGCGAGTCAGTGTGCAGGTCGGCACGGCATGCTCTGATGCACTGCATCCTTCCGCATCAGGCTGCACCCGGTCAGGCACAAGTACAGGGGCAGCCCACAAGTGCCCCGCACCGGACAGCCGCACCACCCTGTTACCATACGGAGCACTGCATATCGCAGGGCGCGGCAGACGCGGCGCGGCGCACCGTCGACGAGGCCGTGATCTGCTGCCCGTCCACGACCACCGCGGATAGCACGCGCCGCCGCGCGGGCGCGGCCGGCGGCGGCGGCTGCCGCACGCGGTCCAGGAAGGCGTGGCGCTCCGCCCCCGCGCCCCCCGGTGCATCGCCTGCCGCCGCGCCCTCGCCGCCGGGCGCCCACCGCGGGCTGGGCGCGGTGTCGTGCTCGTTGCGCGCGTCGCGCGCGCCGCCGCCGCGCGGCGCGCGCGCGCCGCGCTCGGCATGGCCCCACTCGCCGGAGCCGCGGCCGCCCGGGCTGTCTGCGTGGCTGGCGTGGCGGTCAAAGTGCGGCTCGAAGCTGCGGCGCCCGCCCGGGCCCAAGCCGGTGGGCGTCGCCGGGTGGTCGGCCGCGATGGGCCCCGGGCCCAGGCGGTCATGCGCGCCAGGGGCGTACGCGTCGCGGCGCTCTGGGCCGGCAGGGTCGTACGGCGGCCGCCCGGGGCCGCCGAAGCGGCCCCGGCCGCGGCCGCGGCCCCGCTCCGCAAGCAGCCGCAGGCGCTCGTTCACCTGCCGGTGCTCGCCCGCGCCTCAGTGAAGCTGCAGTGCAGAGCAGAGCAGCGCAAGGCGCCGCGGCCGGGGCGGGGCCGCCTCCGGCAGCCGCTGCCCCACATGATGGACATGCCAGCATGTGCACGCCCGTGCGCCAACGGCCAGCTGCAAACAGGCGCAGCAGGCGGGGGCGCTCACGTGGTTGCGCTCCTTGTATATGCCGTTGAGCTCGGCCTGCAGCGCCGCCACGTCCGGGATCATTTCGCGCGGGCACGGACGCGCCGAGGCGAGGGCCCGGCGCCGGATGCCCAGCCCTCAGCAGCGGAGTGGTGGCACAGTGGATAGGGGATGCTGCAGGACTCTGGGCCGGCGCATGGCCTCTCAGCGAGGAAAGCTGCGAGAGTGAGGAAAGCTAGGGTCGCGCCCAGGTGTGCTTTTCCAGCGAAGTTTCAAACTCGACCTGACCAGACCTCTCGCCCAGGTGCCTCCACTGTCGGAGTGTCACAGCTCTGCCACGGCTCGACGCGATTTGCTGGGGAGTCATGGCTGTGTCAGCGGAGCGGCTGCGGCCCAGTGATTGAGTGCGCCTGAGCGTATTATTAAGTAAAGAGGGACCACCTGAGCAACAGGGCGACGCTCGGCCCTGAGCTTCTGACAAGCTGCCTCATCAGGCAGGCACGCGCCGCCAATGGGCCGTTGATGCTTCCGCATATTGCTTTTTGGCCTGCTGTGTGGCCGTCCGCCTAGCGTTGTACGCAGGCTTAAGGCGGTGGCCACTCGGATGTTGAGCTGCGCCAGTCGCAGCAGAGCTTCTGTTGGTAACCGCAGGTAGGCCGCAGGAGCCCGCACCGCGGCCGTGCTGCGCGCTGCCCGCCGCGCGGGACGCCGCAGCCGCCCCGGCCGGGAGGCACGTAAAGCGAGGAGCGCGCTGCGCGGAGCGGGCGCGCGCGCTCCGCCTCTGCCGGGCGGGCGGCCGCAGCGGCGATGCAGAGCGAGATACAGCCGCTGCTGGCCAACGGAGGCTCGGAGCTGACGCACCGCGGCGATGGCGCGGCCAGCAGCCTGCGCAGCCCGGCGCTCGAGGAATCAGGTGCCCTCCCGCCCCGCTCCCGCCCTGCCGGGCCCCCGCACGGCACGTGCGCACGAGCCAGCGCCGGCACCCGCCACATGTTGCTGAGCTACTGGCTTGCCGGTGTCGCGCTGCATCAAGCTGCGGCGCCGGTTGTGGTGAGGCCGGTCCCGGGCTGGCCGGTCGTTGCCGCGACCTGGCCTGCCTGGCGCTTGCGGCCAAGCACGGCCTCGGCTGGCTTGCGCTGCGCCGGTGCGGAGTCAGCAGGTGGCGTGCCCCGCGTGCACCCTCGGCCTCGCTGGACACCATGGCGGCGGGCGCACCTGCCCCGAGCACCGCATGGCCGGCGGCTTGCCCCGCCGCGCGCGCCGCAGGCCGCGGTGTAGTGGCGCGCCTGCAGCGCGGCCGCGCCACCGACCCCAGAGCCTGTGCGCGACCTGTGCGCGCGGCGCTGCGCAGCGGCGGCGGGCACGCCGGTCGTGGACACCGTCTGGAAGGCGGCCGCGTACGGCGACCTGCCCTGCCTGCGCGCGCTGCTGGCGAAGGAGCCGCGGCTGGCCGAGGCGCGCGACGGCGCGGGCTTCTCGCCGCTGCAGTGGGCCGCGCTGAACGACCGCGTGGACGTCGTCGAGGCGCTGCTCGCGTTGCGCGTTGACCCGGACAGGCGCGCCGCGCGCCCCGCCGCCGCCCGCACCGCTGCAGCGCCGCGGGCGCCGCGTGCGGCACGTCACCATGCGTGTGCATGTTCAGGCGGGCCCATGAGCGCGCGCACGGAGGCGCTGCTGCATGCAGCCGACAGTGTAGCACGCCCTCGCACTTCACAGCATGGGCGCCCACCTCGCAGGCTGGCATGTCTATCACAGGCTCGCCGCGCTCTAGGCGCCTGCGAATGGCCGTGCCGTGCGGCGGGAGCGCGCCTCACCGCCGGCCTGCCGCGTGCAGGCCTGACCACACGGGCCAGACGGCGCTGCACTGGGCGGCCGTGCGTGGCGCGGTGGGCGCGGCGGAGGCGCTGCTGCGCGGCGGCGCGGCGCCCGGCGCGCGCGACGGGCACGGGTACACCGTCGCGCACGTGGCCGCGCAGTACGGCCAGACCGCCTTCCTGCACCGCCTGGCGCTGCGCTGGGGCATTGACGTCGACTGGCGCGTGCCCCCGGCCCGCGCCCGCCGCTGCTGGCGCCGCCTCTCGCGCGCTGATCGGGGCGCCTCGTCAGGCTGGGAAGCCTATTGTGGGGCATGAGGCCACCGCAGCCGCGGAGCCAGACCCGGCACGTGCGGCAGTGCATGTGCAGGCGCGGCCGCAGCGGACAGGCCTATTGCCTGAGCGGCCGCCGGACACTTCGTAAAGGCAGCAGGCGGCGCCTATGCGTGCATATGGCGCGCGTGCTGACGCAGCGCGCGCGGCGCAGCCTGGACGTGGACAGCCGCGCGCCGCTGCACTGGGCCGCGTACAAGGGCTTCGCGGACACCCTGCGCCTCCTGCTGGTGGCTGGCGCGGACCTGGCTCGCGGTGACCGCGAGGCCTGCACGCCGCTGCACTGGGCGGCCATCCGCGGCAACGGCGAGGCCGTCACGCTGCTGCTGCGCGCGCGCGCCCGCCCCCGCCCCCGCGGCCCCGCATGGTGCTGCGCCACGGTCCAACAGCGCCAATACCCGGCTGAGTGGGCGCTGACGGCGCACGGCTAGGCCACCTGGCGCCCGTGCGCTGCAGCCCCGTGCACTTAGCGCACACGGCGCCCGCGTGCCTGCGGCAGGCCGCTAGCGTGACGCAGGCGCATGTGGGCGGGGCGCCATTGTGCGAGTGCAGCCCAGGTGCCGCATCCGGCAGCACAAACTGCCCGGGCCGTGTGCAGCAGTGTCGCCTGGCAGGTTACCACTTGTGCAGACCAGGCCGTGTGCGGGGCGCAGGCGGGCGCGGGGCGGCTGCTGGCCGCGACCGACCTGACGGGCTCCACGCCGGCGCAGCTGGCGGCCGAGAAGGGGCACCGCTTCCTGGCCATGTACCTGGATGAGGCGGCGCGCAAGCACGCGCGCACGAAGGGGTGCGCGCGCCGCGCGGCCCGCTCCCCCGCCCGCCGCTGGACGCGCGCATGGGCAGGCGTGCGCCGATGGCGCGGCGGAGCTCGGCGAACGTGTGCCAGACCCTCGTGCTCATGGGTCCAGGACCGGGCAGGCGGGCGTGGGACGTGCGCGCTGTGCTGCAGATGGCATGCGTTGTCAAGCAGGCACAGGGCGTCGCAGGCGCTGGGGATAGGCAGGCGGGCAGCATGCGCCGCTCTGGGCGCTCGCTGATGTGCGCGCCTGTGCAGGCGGCTGGCGCGCACGGGCCTGCTGCGGCGCGTGGCGGACACGCAGCTGGCGCCGCTGGTGTGGGTGCTCGTGCTGGTGCTCCTGGTCGTCTTTGTCAGCCAGGTGCGGCACGCGGGCTACCATGCAGCATCAGAGCTCTGGCGCGGTGCAGCCCCGGCCGGAGCCTGCCATCGGCCGAGTGCGCGCTGGCGGCCCCGGCTGCGGTGGCCTGCCGGCGGCGAGCGGTGCGGCAGCGGCGCGCTGCGGCGGATTGGCCGGGCAGCGGGGTGCCAGCGGAGCGGCGCGCTCGGACCCTACCCTACCCTGCCTGGAACGCTGCCTGCGCTGCGCAGGTGGTGCTGCACCCGGCGCTGGAGCCGCCGCGCGTGGCGGTGGCGGCCTGGGCCTGGGCGGGCGTGCTGCTTGCGCTGAGCGGCCTGGCGGTGCTGCTCCGCGTGACCACATCCGACCCGGGCCTGCTGCCGCGCGGCGGGCCGGCCGCCGGCGCCCACGTGCCGCAGGCGCGCGCGCCGCCTCCCGCCCGCTCGGTCGCGCTGCGCATGCTGCTGCGCGGCAGCGCGCGCGGCAGCGCGCCTGCCCGTGCACGCGCACCGCGCCTGCATGGCCTGGTGGAGGGGAGGCCTGCGCGCTGCTGGCAGGTCGCGAGGCGGCCGCCCGCACAGAGCGCAGCGGGCTACCTGCCGCCCGATCTCATTTTATGTGGTTTGGTTTGGCTCGGAGTCGATGTATGTAGTCGGACGTGAGACAGGACCCACCTGTCATGAAAGCCCAGGCGGGCATGAAGGGTCCGAAGCCCGCGCGCGCGTGCGCAGACCAACGGCGCGGTGCCGGGCGGTCTGCTGCAGCACGCGGGCGAGCCACCGCGCGTGCTCGACTCGCCCGCGCTGCGCGCCGGCGCCTGGTCGCAGGCGCGCCGCCGCGCCCCTGCGCCCGCTGCTGACATGGCAGCCTGCGCGGGCGTCCCGCACGCGCACTATGGCATCATGCGCGCCAGCATTGGGAGTGCAGACGGTTGCATGTCTCCGCCCGCCCGCAGCCCAATCCCTGCAAAATGTGCTTACGCACGACCGCGCCGGGCGCTGACGCGCGCGCGCGCGCGCACGCAGCTGTGCGTGACGTGCCGCATCGTGCGCCCGCTGCGCGCGAAGCACTGCGCGGCGTCCGACCGCTGCATCGAGCAGTTTGATCACTTCTGCCCCTGGGTCGGCAACGCGATCGGGCGGCGCAACCGCGCGCTCTTCCTCGCCTTCCTCTGGCTGGAGCTGGGCGCGCTGGGCATCACGGCGGCCGTGGGCGCGCTGCGCCTGCACGCGG
>JAABUV010002606.1_pt1 | contig 24108 bp, 16 predicted proteins | sample 5559971 | NCBI WGS metagenome assembly JAABUV01 (sample SAMN10711881, study PRJNA513362) | rock metagenome | isolation source: Antarctica rocks | place: Antarctica: Victoria Land, Knobhead nord | collected 2015-12-19
TCCGAACGCGGCCTGGCCCTGATGCTCCAGATGGTCCCCGCCCATGCCCGAGAGCTCGAGAGCTACCGACGGCTGGTCCGCGAGCGAAGAGTCGACGGTGTCTTCATCACCGATCTCTTCGTCGACGACGAACGACCCGCCCTGATGCGTGAGCTCGGCCTCCCGACCGTGGTCGTCGGCCCAGCCCTCACGGATACCGGCCTTCCCACGGTGGGGGTCGATGACCGACCCGGCATCGAAGCGGCTGTCGACCACCTCGTCGCCCTCGGCCACAGACTCATTGCCCACGTCGGTGGGCCGCGCGGCATGGTCCATGCCCGGTCCCGGCACGAGGCTTGGCAGCAGGCACTGGAGCGGGCCAGCCTCAAGCCGGATCTCTACGTCGAAGCCGACTTCTCCGCCCATGGCGGAGCGACCGCCACCACACACCTCCTGTCCGGCGACGAGCCGCCCACGGCCATCGTCTACGCCAACGACCTCATGTCGCTCGCCGGCATCTCGGCAGCCACCGCGCTGGGTCTCAGGGTGCCGACCGACCTGTCGGTCACCGGCTACGACGACACGGAGATCGCGGCCCACACCCAGCCCGCCCTGACCACGGTGTCGTCCGACGTCATCGCCTGGGGCCAGGCGGCCGCCCGCCGACTCCTCGAGGCCATCGACGGCCGGGCATTCAGCGAGGCCACACTTTCCGCACCACAGCTCGTGGTCCGGGACTCGACGGCAGCGCCGCCTCGTCGGCCCTGCCCTCGCTGAGAGACAGCCCTGCCCGGAGATCAGCCGGGCACTCATGACCTCATGAAAAAGGAGATCACCAAAGATGCGACACAGCGTGGTGTTGAGTGCATTGACCGTGCTTGCTCTGGGCGGCACGGCAGCCTGTACCGAGGGCGGGGGGACCAGCGGCGCAGATGCCTCCTCTGCGTCGGCCGCTCGCGGCGCGATCAAGATCTGGCTGAGCAACAACAAGGAGGAGCTGGCCTGGGGCAAGGGCATGGTCGATGCCTGGAACGCGGCGCACCCCACCGAGCAGGTCACGTCGGAGGAGATCCCGGCCGGCAAGAGCTCGGAAGAGGTCATCGGCGCGGCGATCACCGCGGGCAACGCCCCGTGTCTGGTCTTCAACACATCGCCGGCTGCGGTCCCTCAGTTCCAGAAGCAGGGCTGCCTACGTCGCGAAACGCACCGGCAAGACGGCTGAGCAGTACAAGTCACCGGACGGGAAGTTCTACCAGGTCCCATGGAAGTCCAACCCCGTCATGATCTTCTACAACAAGGACCTCTTCACCAAGGCAGGGATCGACGCCGCCAGCCCGCCACTCAAGACCTACGCCCAGTTCCTCGACACGAGCCGAAAGGTGGTCTCCAGCAAAGCTGCCCAGGCCGCCATCTGGCCGGCCCCGACGAACGAGTTCTTTCAACCCTGGTTCGACTACTACCCGATGTACATCGCGGAGAGCGGCGGCAAGCAGCTCGTCGAGGACAACAAGGCGACCTTCGCCTCGGACGCCGGCACCAAGGTCGCCGACTTCTGGGCAACGATCTACAAGGAGGGCCTCGCCCCCAAGGAGAAGGCCACCGGTGACGCGTTTGCGACGGGCCAGGCCGCCATGGCCATCGTCGGGCCCTGGGCCATCGCGGCATACAAGGACGTGAAATGGGGCGTCGCTCCGGTCCCGACCTCCGCGGGGATGAGCGCCGACCAGATCCACACCTTCTCGGACGCCAAGAACGTCGCCATGTACTCGGCTTGCAAGAACCGCGGAACTGCCTGGGACGTCATGAAGTTCGCTACGAGCACCGAGCAGGACGGCAAGCTCCTGGACCTGACGGGCCAGATGCCACTGCGTACCGACCTGACGACGGCCTACGCCGACTACTTCACCAAGCACCCGGAATACAAGCAGTTCGCCGACTTCGCCTCGCGCACGGTGGAGGTGCCCAACGTCGCCAACTCGATCACCATCTGGCAGACCTTCCGGGACGCCTACTCGGCGTCGGTGATCTTCGGCAAACAGGACCCCACAAGCGCCCTGAAGACGGCCTCGGACAAGGTCACCCAGCTCACGACCCAGCCCTGACGCGATGTCCGCCACCACAGTGAAAGCCCCCAGCACGGGGGGTTCCGGAACCGGACCTTCCCGCGCGCCGAGACGCCCGTTGGGCAAGCACCCCTTGGGCGTCCTGTTCTCCCTCCCGTATGCCGTGTACCTCGCCGTCGTGTTTGCCTACCCACTCGGCCTCGCTGTGTGGATCAGCGTGCACCGCTACTTCTTCGCGGCCCCAGGCGCCACGGCCGACCGGCCGTTCGTCGGGTTCGCGAACTACGCCACCGTGCTCGCGGACCCGCAGGTGCGCCGGGCGTTCCTCAACGTCGGTGAGTTCCTGCTCATCAACGTGCCGCTCACCGTCATCCTCTCCCTGCTCATCGCCAGTGCGCTCAACAAGGCGGTGCGGGCCAAGGCCTTCCTCCGCGTGTCGTACTACATCCCCTACGTCACCGCGAGCGTCGCCCTCGTCGCGGTGTGGCTGTTCCTCTTCAACGAGGGCGGTCTCGTCAACAAGATCCTCGGCCCGCTGGCGCCGGACCCGTCCTGGCTGACGAGCAGCAGCCTGGCCATGCCGATCATCGCCGTGTTCGTGACGTGGAAGCAGATGGGGTTCTTCATCCTCATCTACCTCGCCGCCCTGCAGAACGTGCCCAAGGAGCTGTACGAGTCCGCGGCCGTCGACGGCGCGACCTCCGTCCAGGCCTTCCGCCACGTCACGATCCCCGCAACCCGGCCAGCCACCGCGCTCGTCGTCATCCTGTCGATCATCGTGGGGGCCAACCTCTTCACCGAGCCATACCTGCTGACCAACGGCGGCGGTCCCGACGGGGCGTCGGCCTCACCGGTGCTCATCATGTACCAGCGCGGCATCGAGCAGGGCCACCCGGACGTCGCGGCGGCCATCGGGGTCATCCTCGTCATCGGCGTGCTCCTGGTCTCCCTCATCAGCCGACGCGTCACGGAGGGAAACCAATGAGCCGGTTCAGCAAGGGCACCGTTGCCCGCACCACCCTCCTCGTCATTGGGGCAGTGGTCTTCCTCTTTCCCTTCTACTACATGGTCGTCGGAGCCCTTCAAGCCAATCCGGGCGCCGGCGTCGCCGGCCTCGTCCCGACCCAGGCGTTGACCCTGAGCAACTTCACGGAGATCAACCAACGCGTCAACCTCCTGCGGACCCTGGCGAACTCGGGCGTCTTCACGGGGGGAGTCCTGCTCGGCACGGTGGTCTTCGGGCTGCTCGCCGGCTATGCGCTGGCCCGGTTGAGCTTCCGCGGCAGAGGCACCCTCTTCGCGGTGATGCTGCTCGTCCAGATCGTGCCGTTCCAGCTGCTGATCATCCCGATCTACGTCATGGTCGTGCGGGTGTACGGCCTGTCGGACTCCTACATCGGGATGATCCTGCCGCTCGCCATCAACTCGACGGCGGTCTTCGTCTTCCGGCAGTTCTTCCTCCAGCTTCCGGAGGACCTGTTCAGCGCCGCCCGCCTCGATGGCGCCGGGGAGCTGCGCATCCTCTGGTCGGTTGCCCTCCCGCTGGTCCGGCCGGCTCTGCTGACCGTCGTCCTGCTCACCTTCATCGGCCCGTGGAACGAGTTCCTCTGGCCCTTCCTGGTCACCAAGCAGCACGACATGCAGCCGTTGGCGGTCGCGCTGGTCAACTACATGAGCAACATCGCCGGTCGGGCGTCCAACCCCATGGGCGCGGTGTTCGCCGGATCCGTCATCCTCGCGGCTCCCGCCGTGGCGCTCTTCGTCGCGTTCCAGCGGCACTTCACCTCGACCGACATCGGATCTGGAGTCAAGGGATGAACACGCGACCAACGAGGCGCGCGGTCACCGCCGGCATCGCCGCGGTGGTCACCACCGCAGTCGCCGCACCATGGTCGGCCGCCGCAGCGACGTCCACGACGCCTGCAGGGAAAGCCGGGCGCAGACCGGACCGGCTGACCAACCTCAGCCATCTCGACTGGCTCGGCGACACCGTCGTGCCTCCCGCGCAGGCCGGTCACACGACCTACGAGCTCGACGCCGAGCCGGCCATCGGGGTGTTGTGGACCTATGCCGACCGCAGCCCAGACGGGACGTTCAGCCGGGTGGGAGGCGGGGCCCACGACACCGCGAAGAACACCTACTCCCAAGGGGCCTACAACGCCGACGACATCTCCCGGTCGGCCGTCGTCCACCTTCGCGACTGGCTCCAGACCGGTGACGCGGCCAGCCGCGACCACGCCAGGAACCTGCTCCGCGGGCTCACCTACCTCCAGACGGCGACCGGTCCGAACGCCGGCAACGTCGTGCTGTGGATGCAGCCGGACGGCATCCTGCACCCGAGCCCCACCCCGGTCGAGCTGCCCGACCCCTCGGACAGCGGGCCGTCCTTCTGGCTGGCCCGCACGATCTGGGCGCTGGGGGAGGGCTACGCCGCCTTCCGTCACGTCGATCCGCACTTCGCCGCCTTCCTCGCCGACCGGCTGGATCTCGCCATCGCGGCCCTCGAGCGCCAGGTGCTCATCCGCTACGGTCACTACCTCGACGTCGACGGCCGACGCACCCCCGCATGGTTGAACGTCGACGGCGCGGACTCGAGCGCCGAAGCGGTCCTCGGGCTCACGGCATACGTCGAAGCCGGTGGCCCCCCGCAGGCTCGCAGCGCTCTGCGGCAGCTGGCCGAGGGCATCGCCGCAATGCAGGCGGGCAGCGCTCGGAGCTGGCCGTTCGGCGCGATACTGCCCTGGGCCCTCTCCCGATCCACCTGGCACGCCTGGGCATCGCAGATGCCGGCCGCGCTGGCGCGGGCCTCGCAGGTGCTGCGCGACCCGCGGCTGGCGCGCGTCGCGGCGACCGACTCAGGAACCTTCGTGCCCTGGTTGCTGACCTCGGGAGGGCCCGACAACGGCCGGCTCCCGACCGCCGTCGACAGGACTCAGATCGCGTACGGCATCGACGCGCGGGTGCAGTCCCTCGTGGCGACGGCCGAGGCCACCGGGTCTGCCGGGCCGAGGCGTCTGGCCGGGATGACCGCCGCCTGGTTCTTCGGGGCCAACCCGGCCGGTGTGCCCGCCTACGACCCGACGACCGGCGTCACCATCGACGGCATCTCGGGGAGCGGAGTCGTCAACCAGAACTCCGGAGCCGAGTCCACGATCCACGGTCTGCTCACCATGCTGATCCTCGACGCCAACCCCGACGTCGCACGCCTGGCCCGGCTGGGTCCGGTCGTCTCACGCTCCGGTGCGCTCACGCTCCAGGCAGAAGGTATGCCGGTGAGCGGCAACGCGCAGGTGGTCACCCCGGCGTCCACCTGGACGGGTGAGGCGCAGTACGGTGGAACAGGTTTCGTCCAGCTCGGCGACCGAGGATCCTTGACGGTCACCATCCCTGATGGCGAGCGGTCGTTGGTGATGCCCGTCGTCAACCTCGAGCCTGGCAGTCGGACCCGCGTGCGCGCCATGGCCGGCCAGTCCCCGCTCGGGAGCCTGCGGATCGGCGCCGTCGGAGCCCAAGGCGCCTCAGCTGTCCCCGGTGCGCTGCTGCCCGTCACCCTGCCGAAGACCCTGGGCGCGGGCACCTCGCGCCGGGTGACGTTGACTGCATCCGCGCCCACTGGTCAGCAGGTCGGGATCGATGCGGTCATGGTGCAGCCGCTCCTGAGCACGTACGTCCTCGGCTCAGCCGACGGCGGTGTCGCGCTCGTCTCCAGCGCGAGCACCTCGGGCGAGCACGGCTCCGTCGTCGTGCCCGGCCGGGGCCGCGTCCGCATCGAGCAGTTCGACGGGCGGGGAAACTTGCTCCGGACGTCCTCCGGGACCGGCGACACCATCTCCTTCGACGTCGTCGCGGCCGGCTTCACCATCGTCACCCGCTGATTCCTCCGCACTCTTCTCCAGCCGAAGGAGCGCACCACCCTCATGCAGATGCCTCGCGCCGACTTTCCGCTTGGTCCCTTCACCCCGTATGCCGGCAACCCGATCATGCGACCGCGCGGGAGCTCGTGGGAGTCGGGAAACGTCTACAACCCGGCAGCCGTCGTCAAGGACGGCAAGGTGGTGCTGCTCTACCGGGCCCATGCAGACGACCTCATCTCGTACGTGGGTCTGGCCACCAGTGACGACGGGATCCACTTCGAGCGCGAGGCGGAGCCGGTCATGTCGCCGACGGAGGCCTACGAGGAGTTCGGCTGCGAGGACCCGCGGGTGAGCGAGATCGACGGAACCTACTACCTCACCTACTCCGGCTGGGATCGCAAGCGGGCCCTGCTCTGCCTTGCGACGTCGACGGACCTGCGGACGTGGACCAAGCACGGCCCGCTGTTCCCTGACTTCGACACCTTCCTGCCCCAGGGACGCGGGGAGAGCGGAGCCTGGAGCAAGGCCGGTGGAATCCTCCCGGTGCCGATCGACGGCCGCTACCTCATGTACTTCGGCGAGGGGTCGATCTGGTACGCGTGGTCAGACGACCTCATCCACTGGACGCCGTGTGCCAACGACGAGCCGCCGGTGATGGCGCCGGTGGCGGACACGTACACCTCCTTTTTGGTCGAGGTCGGCCCGCCACCGATCATCACCAGCACCGGGCTGGTTCTGTTAATGCACAACGCGGCTGTGAAGCACGATGACGGCACCGTCCGCTACACCTGTGGTCAGCTGCTGTTCTCGCCGGACCGCCCCACAGAGATCCTCGCCGAGCTGAGGCGCCCCTGGCTGGAGCCATCCTCGTTCGAGGACCGGAACGGCCTGGTGTCGAACGTGACGTTCGTCGAGGGCCTCGTCCACTTCAAGGGCACCTGGTTCGCCTACTACGGGCAGAGTGACTCCACCCTCGGCGTCGCGTCCTTCCGAGTCGGCGAGACCTTCCCGTGGTCCGGATCCCGGATCACCACCGGCGACAGCGCGACAACGAAGGACTGACCGCTCGGCCCTGCTGGGCGGTCGGTGCGGGTCGGCGTCGCGGCCAGCCCCCGGCGGGACGAGCCTCTTGCCGATCCTTCTGGTGTTCGCCCGCCAGGTGCTGGTCCCAGGGCAGCCGTCCACAGGGTCGAGCCGTCACGTCCCATGGTCCACAGGTCGACGGCGGCCCATCGCGTTCCAGCAGATCCGGACCCCAGGATGGCATCAGTACCCCGGGTCGTCCGGGGACGGCGTTCCTCGGAATGCCATGCGCAAAAGGGGGATTCGATGACATCATCGCTCGTCAAGAGGTGGTCGCGGCTGCGGCTGTCCGCGGATGCGGGAATGACCACGGCCGAGTATGCCGTGGGCACCATGGCGGCGTGCGCGTTCGCCGCCGTCCTGCTCGCGGTGGTGAAGTCGGGCCCGGTCAAGTCCGCGCTCGGGAAGGTCATCACGACGGCGCTGGGGATTGCGGGCTGAACCTGGTCGGAGTCCGGTCCAGCCGGTCAATGGTCCGCGGCCGCTCAGGGGGGATGGTGACGGCCGAGCTGGCGGTTGCCATCCCCGCGATCGTCATCATCCTCGCCCTGTGCCTGCGGGGAGTCAGCGTCGGGATCGACGAGCTCCGTTGCGTGGACGCCGCCCGGCTCGGCGCCCGGGCCTTGGCGCGGGGAGACCCGGACGCAGCCGTTCGCGAGGTGGCAGCGCGCGCTGCTCCGGCCGGGGCGGCCGTCACCCTCGCGCGCGGTGGCTCCGGGATCAGCGTGACGGTGTCCGTTCACCGCAGCCTCGTTGGTCCGGCGCACGGTTTCGACGTCACGGCCACGTCGGTCGCCGAACGCGAGTGGGGCCCATGACGGGGTGTGCGGAACGTGGCCGCGCGGTGGCGGCGGTGGAGGTGGCGAGGTCGCGAGCCCGTCGGCGGGACCACGGCTGCGCGACGGTGCTCGTCGTGTCGGTGGTGGCCGTCATCCTTGTCGTGCGGGAGGCGCTTTCACGCTGGTTGGGGTGGTGGTGGCGTCCCATCGGGCCCGCGCCGCTGCAGACCTCTCGGCGTTGGCCGGGGCAGCAGTCATCGTCCGGGGGGAATCGCCGAGCTCCGCCTGTGCACGGGCGGCGGCGGTCGCTCGTCGCAACGATGCCGTTCCCGTCTCGTGCCGAGCCAGCCCGGACCTCGGTCTTGAGGTGGTGGTGACCGTCGAGGTGGCAGTAGCGGGGCTGGGCGCTGCCACGGCCCGCTCGCGTGCTGGCCCCGCGCCCTGAGGCACGAGCCCCGCGCCCTGATGAGGCACGAGGCCCGGCGCCCTGAGGCACGAGCCCGGCGCCCTGAAGGTGACGAAACGGCCGGAAACTCGGCTGGAGCGCTGGACGATCCGCGAGGCGGCGAGGCGACCCGTGCGCAGCCGCCGAGTCGACGTGTCCGGTTCAGGCTCGCGGGTCAACCTTGCGTTCGGGGCCGGCGTCCGAAGGCGGTCGCCGGGACTGGGTGCGGTCGAGGCCGTCATCCGCTGACCGCCCCCCGGACCCGGTCTGGTCGTTCCCGACCGGGCCGACACGGCCCGTCGTCCGGACCGGGCTGGGCGAACCCCCGGAGCTGCGCAGCTCCTTGAGCTCACGGCGCTGGGCACGCCTGCGGCGGAATCCCACCGCAACGAGGCGAAACCCGGCCCACAGCAGCAGCACGGCGACGGCCCCGGCGGCCAAAAGCGTGATCGGCAGGACGCCGAACGAGAGGCCTCCCCCGGACAGCGGGACAGGCGTCGAGCTCTGCACCGCCAGCCAGCCGAGGTAGGCGCCGCCTCCGGCCGCCACGAGGATGAGGATGAGGCCGATCGCCAGCATGGTGGGTCTCCTGTCATCGCGAGCGCTCGCGCGCCGTGTGGCGTGGGTCCGACCTTACTGCCGGCCGGTCACGTCAAGGACCATCCCGCCGGCCAGGCCTTTCGAGCACGCCATGCAGAAGACTGCGCCACCTCAGGGACCCGTTCCCGCCGCTTCGAGGGTGGAGTCCAGCAGCCGGATGGCCCCGGCCTTGTCCAGCGGCTCGTTGCCGTTCCCGCACTTCGGGGACTGGACGCACGACGGACACCCGGTGGCGCACTGGCACGCGGCGATGGCGTCCCGGGTGCCGCCGAGCCAGGTCAGCACCGCGTCGAAGCCGCGCTCCGCGAACCCGGCACCGCCCGGGTGCCCGTCGTAGATGAGGATCGTCGGCAGGCCGGTGTCCGGGTGCAGGGCCGTCGAGACCCCTCCGATGTCCCACCGGTCCGAGGATGCGACGAGCGGCAGCATCCCGATGGCCGCATGTTCGACAGCATGGGCGGCTCCGGGGATGTCCTGCTCCGGGATCCCGGCCGCCTCGAGGACCTCCGGCGGGATGGTCCACCACACTGCCTTGGTGGTCAGGGTCCGGACCGGAAGCTCCAGCGGGTGCTCTCCCAGAACCTCCCCGGTCGGCAGCCGACGCAGGAACGACGTGACCCGGGTGTGCACCCTGACCGGCCCGAAGACACACCTCAGCTCGCCCCAGTCCAGGGACTGCTCGACCCCGACGATGTCGAAGGCGCTGACGGACCGCGCCTGCGTGGACCACCCCGGGTCGCCCGCCACGACGAGGGCCGAGGCGTCGGCCAGGTCGAGCTCCGTGACGACGTAGGTCTCGCCCTGGTGGAGGTAGACCGCGCCGGCGTGGACGGCGGAGTGGGCCCGCGCATCGTCGACGGTGCCGAGGACGCGCCCGGTCCGTTGCTCGACGATGCGGACCGTCTCCCCGGAACCGCGCAGCGACACATGGTCGCTCGCCCGGTCGGAGCGGGCCCAGAACCACCCACGCGGCCGCCGTCGCAGCACTCCCCGCGTCACGAGGGCGTCCAGGAGCGGCACCATGGTCGGGCCGAAGATGCCCGCGTCCTCCTCGGTGAGGTGCAGCTCGGCCGCGGCGGCTGCAAGGTGCGGGCCGAGGACGTGAGGATTCTCTGGGTCGAGCACCGCAGCCTCGACCGGAGCGTCGAAGATCGCCTGCGGGTGGTGCACGAGATAGGTGTCGAGCGGGTCGTCCGCCGCGACGAGGATGGCGAGCGACTCGCCCCCCGCCCGTCCGGCGCGGCCGGCTTGCTGCCACAAGGACGCCCGCGTCCCGGGCCACCCCGCCAGGAGCACCGCGTCGAGCCCGCTGACGTCGATGCCGAGCTCCAGGGCGTTCGTCGCGGCGAGACCGACGAGATCCCCGCTGCGCAGTGAGCGTTCGAGCTCGCGCCGCTCCTCCGGAAGATACCCGCCCCGGTATGCCGCGACGGCACCTTCCAGTCCAGGGTCCACCTCACGCAGCTGGTTGCGGGCGGCCGCGGCGACGACCTCGACCCCGCTCCTCGAGCGGGCGAACGCCACGGTCTGCACGCCCTGGGCGACGAGGTCGGCGAGCAGGTCGGCCGACTCCGCGACGGCGCTGCGCCGCCGCGGGGACTTGCCTGCGCCGGCCGGCCCGCCCACCATTCCCGGCTCCCACAGCCCGAAGGTCATCACCGCCCGGGGTGAGCCGTCCCGGGTGACCGGGCGGACCGGCATACCGATCAGCCGGCCGGCATGGGCGCCCGGGTCGGCGACCGTGGCTGAGGCGAGGACGAAGGTGGGGTGGGAGCGGTAGCGGGCCGCGACCCGGCGCAGCCGCCGCAGGAGCAGCGCGAGGTGGGTGCCGAACACCCCGCGGTAGACGTGGCACTCGTCGACCACGACGTAGCGCAGGGCCCGCAGGAACGGGGCCCAGTGCTCGTGGCCCGGCAGCAGCGAGTGGTGGACGAGGTCGGGGTTGGTCAGGACGTAGTTGGCGTGGTCGCGGATCCAGCGGCGTTCCTCGACGGGGGTGTCCCCGTCGTAGGTGGCCGGACGCAGCCCCGGGACGGCGAGTGCGTCGAGCCGGCTCAGCTGGTCCTGGGCCAGCGCCTTGGTCGGGGACAGGTAGAGCGCCGTGGCGCCGCGTCCGGTGGGCGCCGCGGACCCGTCGACGAGGTCGGACGCGACGGGCAGCAGGTAGCCGAGGGACTTGCCGGACGCCGTGCCGGTCGACAGGACGACGTGCTCGCCCGCGTGTGCGGCATCCGCCGCCTCCCGCTGGTGGCTCCACAGGTGCGGGACCCCCGACTGGGTGAGCGCGGCGTACAGCCCGGGCGTGACCCAGCCCGGCCACTCGGCGATGACCGCCTCCCTCGCCGGCACCCGGTGGACGTGGGTGAGGCGCTCGGCGCGCTCACCGCGGGCCAGCCCCCTCAGGAGCAGCTCGGGTGCCATGGCCGGCCTGCGGGGCGCTGGGAGCGCGTCGTCGGGGGTTGTGGACATCGCGGATACGTTATGTCGCGGTACCGACCGCAGAGTAGGGTTTTTGGACAGTGGGCACGGTGCAGGGTCGTGCTCTGGGCAGTCCGGGGAGGGTGCGGCACCGTGGACCTGGACATCGCGACGTCACTCAGCGGGAGCCACACCGTGGTCCACGTCGGTGGCGAGATCGACGTCTACACCGCTCCTGCCCTGCGCGAGCGACTCGACCAGGAGATCGACCGGGGGCAGCACGACCTCGTCGTGGACCTCAGCGAGGTCACCTTCATGGACTCCACCGGCCTCGGCGTCCTCGTCGGGCGGCTCAAGCTCATCCGGGGCCACCAGGGCGCCATGCGGCTCGTCTGTGCCCACGACCGGGTGCTCAAGGTCTTCACCATCACCGGTCTCGACAAGGTCTTCGAGATCTATCCGACCGTCGACGAGGCGCTCGCCGCCGCCGTCTGAACCGGCCGATGAGCCGGCCAGGAGCCGGCCGATGAGGCGGCCAGGAGTCGGCCAGGAGCCGGTCAGGCGCTGGCCAGGCGGCGCCGCCGGGCCGGTAACGCGGCGCCGCCGGGCCGGTAACGTGTGGGCGGTCACCGTCTGGTTTGATGGCTCCCGACGCGACCGGCAGGTAAGGTCACCCGCGTCATCACCCGATTTCCTGGCGTCACTTCACGCTGTCCGGGTGAGTGAGCACCTCAAGGAGGAAGTGCAACATGCCGAATCTCGCCCCGGCCGCCACCACGGCGCTGACCCTGGACGGCAACAACCTCGTGCTGGTCTACGCGGTCCTGGTGATCGCCGTGATCGCGCTCGCCATGGGCGTGTACTTCCGCCGCCAGGTCCTGGTCGCGGATCCCGGCACCGAGAACATGCAGACGATCGGAGCAGCGGTCGAGGAGGGTGCCCAGGCGTACCTCGCCCGCCAGTTCAAGACGCTCGGGGTCTTCGTCATCCTCGTCTTCGGACTGTTGTTCCTCCTGCCCGCCGACACCTCCGGGATCAAGCTCGGACGCTCCCTCTTCTTCATCATCGGTGCGGTCTTCTCGGCGGCGATCGGCTACTTCGGGATGTCGCTCGCGGTCAAGGCCAACGTCCGGGTCGCGTCCGCCGCCCGCCTCGGCGACCGCGACCTGGGCATGCGGATCGCCTTCCGCACCGGCGGCACCGTCGGGATGGCGACCGTGGGCCTCGGGCTGCTCGGCGCCTCCGTGGTGGTTCTGCTCTACAAGGGCGACGCCCCCAAGGTGCTCGAGGGCTTCGGTTTCGGCGCTGCCCTGCTGGCCATGTTCATGCGCGTCGGTGGCGGCATCTTCACCAAGGCCGCCGACGTCGGCGCCGACCTTGTCGGCAAGGTCGAGGCCGGCATTCCCGAGGACGACCCGCGCAACGCCGCAACGATCGCCGACAACGTCGGCGACAACGTCGGTGACTGCGCCGGCATGGCCGCGGACCTCTTCGAGTCGTATGCCGTGATGCTCGTCGCCGCGCTCATCCTCGGCGTGGCTGCGCTGGGGACCCAGGGTCTCGTCTTCCCGCTGCTCATCCCCGCCATCGGTGCGGTCACGGCGATCCTCGGCGTCTTCATCACCCGGGTCAAGCCCGGCCAGAACGCGCTGACGGCGATCAACAACGGCTTCTACATCTCCGCCGTCATCTCCGCCGTGCTCAGCGTCGCTGCTGTCTTCCTCTACCTCAACCCCTCCATCCCCCAGGTCGCGGACGCGGCCGGCCAGGTCACCTCACCCGCCATCGAGGGCCTGCGCATCCGGGCGTCGGTGGCCGTCCTCATCGGCATCCTGCTCGCGGGTGTCATCCTCTGGCTGACCGGCCACTTCACCGGCACTGACAAGCGTCCGACGAAGGACGTCGCGCGCACCTCGCTGACGGGCGCCGCGACCGTCGTCCTCGCGGGCATCGGGGTCGGGCTCGAGTCGGCCGTCTACACCGCGGTGATCATCGGAGCGGCGGTCTACGGTGCCTTCCTCCTCGGTGGCGGCTCGATCGCGCTGGCCCTCTTCCTGGTGGCCGTCGCCGGCACCGGCCTGCTGACCACGGTCGGGGTCATCGTCGCGATGGACACGTTCGGTCCGGTCTCCGACAATGCGCAGGGCATCGCGGAGATGTCCGGCGACGTGGACGGCGAGGGCGCCCAGATCCTCACTGACCTCGACGCGGTCGGCAACACGACGAAGGCGATCACCAAGGGCATCGCCATCGCCACGGCAGTACTCGCGGCGACGGCACTCTTCGGGTCGTTCACGGACGCCTGGAGGTCGGCGGTCTCGACGCTCGTGGCCGGCAACCAGGTCACCGAGGAACCCTCGGCCTTCTCCCAGGCCACCCTCTCCACGGACATCGTCAGCCCCAACGTCCTCGTCGGCGCCCTGCTCGGCGCGGCGGTCGTCTTCCTCTTCTCCGGGCTGGCCATCAACGCGGTCACCCGCGCTGCCGGCGCCATCGTCTTCGAGGTGCGTCGCCAGTTCCGCGACCACCCCGGGATCATGGACTACACCGAGAAGCCGGACTACGCCCGCGTCGTCGACATCTGCACCAAGGACTCGCTGCGCGAGCTGACCACGCCAGGTCTGCTGGCGGCGCTGACCCCGGTGGTCGTCGGCTTCGGGCTGGGGATCGGCGCCCTCGCCGGCTTCCTCGCCGGCGCGATCTCCACGGGCTGCCTCATGGCGGTGTTCCTCGCCAACTCCGGTGGGTCGTGGGACAACGCGAAGAAGATCGTCGAGGACGGCCACCACGGCGGCAAGGGCTCGGATGCGCACGCTGCAACGGTCATCGGCGACACTGTCGGTGACCCGTTCAAGGACACCGCCGGCCCGGCGATCAACCCCCTCATCAAGGTGATGAACCTTGTCTCGGTGCTCATCGCGCCGGCGATCATCTCGGTGACCTTCACGACTGGCACGAGCCCGATCGTGCGTTACGGTATCGCCATCGTCGCGCTGCTCATCATCGCCGCCGCCGTCACCGTCTCGAAGTCCCGCGACATCGCCATCGGCGGAGACGACGACGACGAACCGGCCGAGGGCGAGCTCCCGGTGGCCCTGCCCGCCCAGGGTCCGGAGTCTGTCGTCGGCGGTCCTGGCGGCGAGCGACCGGTCGGCGACCGCCGCGACCGGGTCGAGCTGGGAAAGGGTGACGACCCGGTCGACGACCCCGAGCGGACGAGCGTCTGACGCCGTCTGGCAGGTCCAGCACCTCAACGAGGGGCCGCCCGGTGTGGGGGCCCCTCGGTCTGGTGGCGGGACGTGGCAGGAGCGGTGCGAGAGCTGGGCAACGGCGCCGGGGCAGATGCGGTGCAGGAGCCGCGTCGGGTGGCGAGCACGTGGCAGCGAGCACCCGGCATACCCTTGTGCCGGTGAGGGACACTCCCGTCGTCGACACCGCGCTCCTCGCGGCCCTGCGCGCTGACCTCGGCGCAGCGGACTTCACCCTCGACGCCGTGGCGGCGAGCCTCGGACCCGTCGCAGTGGCCGCGCTTCGCCGCGAGCAGGCGCTTCCGGCCGACCTTGGCCGCCGCGGTCGGCGAGGCACCCGGCATACCGAAGTCTGCGCGGTGGGGACGTGCCGGAAGGGGCCGACGACCCCCTCCGGGGCGGCCGACGACCCCCTCCGGGGCGGCCGCAAGTCGTGACCCATGATCGTCACATGACTGTCACCGACTCCACCACCGCCCGGCTCGCCGTCGAGATCCAGCCGCAGCACACCGACTACACGGCGATCCGCCGGCTCTCGGGCGCTCCAGACCTCAGGACTGGTGAGTGAGCGCTCACTCAGTTACTCTGTAGGAGTGCCACCACGTGCCAGAGCTCTTCCACCGATCGAGCGTCGAGCCGCCCTCGTGCACTCCGCCCTCGGCCTGATCCGCGAGCGTGGGGCGGTACCGAGCACCAAGGAGATCGCGGAGGCATCGGGGGTCGCCGAGGGCACGATCTTCCGGGCCTTCGACACCAAGGACGAGCTCATCGACGAGGTCATCGCGATGACCATGTGTCCCGCCCCGCTGATCCGTCAGCTGCACGGGGTCGACGCCGATCTCCCGCTGCGCGACCGGCTCGTCGCGATGGTGACGATCCTGCAGCAGCGCTTCGCGGAGATCTTCGACCTCATGGTCGGCCTTCGGCTGTCCGCCCCACCGGCTGCGGCGATGACGGGCCACCACGGGTGCACGCCGGAGGGCGGGCATGTCCCGGACGACGTCGCAGGCGAGCAGCAGCGGTGCTCCGTGCGATCCCGGCACACCGACCGCGACCAGAGTCGGGCGCTCGAGACGGTGACCTCCATCATCGAGCCGGATGCCGACCTCCTGACCTGTTCCCCCAGCGAGCTCGCCCGCTACCTGCGGTTGCTCACCTTCTCGGGCAGCCACCGCCTCATCGCCGAGGGTGACCCCCTCACCCCGGAGTCCATCGTCGACATCGTCCTCAGCGGCGTCCTCGACCCACAGCCGGCCGCCCGACGACGGGCGGCCGGCATACGCACCTCGCGGGCGGCCGGCATACGCACCTCAGGGGCGACCAGCACCGGCGCCGCCCGCACCCGAAAGGCTGACTGATGTTGTTGCGGATCGTTCGCACCCGCCTGGCTCCCTACCGGGGCCAGCTGACACTCATCCTGATCCTCCAGCTGGCGGGGACGATCGCTTCGCTCTACCTGCCCAGCCTGAACGCCGACATCATCGACCGCGGCGTTGCCCGGGGCGACACGGCCTACATCTTCCACACCGGCGGGTGGATGCTCGCCGTCAGCCTGGTCCAGATCGTCGCCACCGTCGCGGCGGTCTACCTCGGCGCCCGGACCGCGATGAGCCTCGGACGCGACCTGCGCGGGGCGATCTTCCACCGGGTCGGTGAGTTCTCGGCCCAGGAGGTGTCGAGGTTCGGTGCGCCGACCCTGATCTCGCGCAACACCAACGACGTCACGCAGGTGCAGATGGTCGTCTTCATGGCGCTGGCTCTGATGGTGTCGGCGCCGATCAGCATGGTCGGTGGGGTCTTCATGGCGCTCAGGCAGGACGTCGGGCTCTCGTGGCTCGTCGCCGTGGCGGTGCCCCTCCTGGCGCTCGCGGTCTACCTCGTGATCCGCAGGATGATCCCGCAGTTCCGCACAATGCAGACGTCGATCGACAGCGTCAACCGGATCATGCGCGAGCAGATCACCGGCATCCGCGTCGTCCGCGCGTTCGTCCGCGAGGACTTCGAGGCGGAGCGCTTCGCGGCCGCGAACGCGACGCTGACCGGCACGGCCCTGGCCGTCGGGCGGCTGCAGGCGCTGATCTTCCCCATCGTCATGATCATCCTCAACGCCTCCACCGTCGGCGTCCTCTGGTTCGGCGCGAGCCGGGTCAGCAGCGGCGCCATGGAGATCGGCTCGCTCACGGCCTTCATGGCCTACCTCGTCCAGATCCTCATCGCCGTGATGATGGCGACCTTCATGTCGATGATGATTCCCCGGGCCTCGGTGTCGGCCGACCGGATCGGCGAGGTCCTCGGCACGCAGTCCTCGGTGGCCGAGCCGGCCCACCCCGTTCCGGTGCTGTCGCCAGTCTCCGAGGTCGTCTTCGACAAGGTGGACTTCCACTACCCCGGCGCGAAGGTGCCGGTGCTGAGCCAGGTCTCGTTCACCGCCCGGCCCGGTCGGACCACCGCGATCATCGGCAGCACCGGCGCCGGCAAGACGACGCTGGTCAACCTCGTTCCGCGACTGTTCGACGTCACCGGGGGTTCGCTGACCGTGGGCGGGGTCGACGTACGCGAGGCCGGCCTCGAGGCCCTGTGGTCCCGCATCGGGCTCGTCCCGCAGCGTCCCTACCTGTTCACCGGCACGGTCGCCAGCAACCTGCGCTACGGCAACCCGCAGGCGAGCGACGAGCAGCTCTGGGAGGCGCTGCGGATCGCCCAGGCACAGGACTTCGTCGAGTGGATGGCCGAAGGGCTGGAGTCACCGATCGCCCAGGGCGGCACCAACGTCTCGGGGGGCCAGCGCCAGCGGCTCGCCATCGCACGGGCCCTCGTCCGCCAGCCGCAGGTCTTCCTCTTCGACGACTCGTTCTCGGCGCTCGATCTGACGACGGACGCCCGGGTGCGGGCCGCCCTGCGGCCGGTCACCAGGGACGCGACGGTGGTCATCGTCGCGCAGCGGGTGTCGACCATAATCGACGCCGACCACATCGTCGTCCTCGACGACGGCCGGGTCGTCGGCCAGGGGCGGCACGACGAGCTGCTCGAGACGTGTGGGACCTACCGGGAGATCGTCGAGTCGCAGCGTTCCGCACAGGAGGCGACAGTATGAGCGAGGAAGGCGTCAAGAGCGCTGAGGAGAAGGCAGCCGAGGCCCGCCGCGGCCCGGGCGGGTCGGCTCGGGCCAGACACGGACCGATGTCCATGGGTATGCCGGGTGAGAAGTCGCGCAGTTTCGGCCCGTCGGCGAAGCGCCTCATGGGACGGCTGCGGCCGGAGCGCGCCCCCGTCCTGCTCGTCGTCGCCCTGTCCGTCGCGAGCGTGGTGCTCAGCGCGGTCGGGCCGAAGATCCTCGGGCACGCGACGAACCTCATCTTCGAGGGCTTCTTCGGCTCGCGGCTGCCCGCCGGGGCGAGCAAGGAAGCCGTGATCGCCGGGCTGCGGAGCAGCGGCCAGGGCCAGCTCGCCGACCTGCTCTCCGGGATGGACGTCGTCCCGGGAGTGGGTATCGACTTCACCGCGCTCGGGCACGTCCTGCTCCTGGTCATGGGGCTCTACGTCGTGGCGGCGCTCCTCCAGTGGCTCGCAGGCTGGCTCCTGGCATCGGTCGTCCAGCGCACGGTGTTCAGGCTGCGCTCCGACGTCGAGGCCAAGCTCAACCGGCTGCCGTTGCCCTACTTCGACGGCCAGCCGCGCGGTGAGCTGCTCAGCCGGGTCACCAACGACGTGGACAACGTCCAGATGAGCCTGCAGCAGACGTTGAGCCAGCTGCTCACGTCGCTGCTCACAGTCGTCGCCATGGTGGCGATGATGTTCAGCATCTCGTGGGTGCTCGCTCTCATCGCCCTCGTGACGATCCCGATCTCCATGTTTCTCGCGCGGAGGATCGCCAAGCGCTCCCAGAAGCTCTTTGTCCAGCAGTGGCAGCACACCGGACAGCTCAACGGGATCATCGAGGAGACCTTCACAGGACACGGCCTCGTCAAGGTCTTCGGACGCCAGAAGGAGTCGCAGGAGGCGTTCGAGGCCAAGAACGACGACCTCTACCAGGCCGCGTTCGGTGCCCAGTTCATCAGCGGCATCATCATGCCGGCGATGATGTTCATCGGGAACCTCAACTATGTCGTCATCGCCGTCCTCGGTGGTCTGCGGGTCGCCAACGGCACGATGACGCTCGGTGACGTCCAGGCGTTCATCCAGTACTCCCGCCAGTTCACCCAGCCGCTGACGCAGGTCGCGTCGATGGCCAACCTCCTCCAGTCCGGTGTTGCCTCGGCGGAGCGGGTGTTCGAGGTCCTCGACGCGGCCGAGCAGCAGCGGGAGCCGGCAGCGCCGTTGCGGATCAGGGACTCGCACGGCCGGGTGCAGTTCGAGCACGTGGCCTTCTCCTACACGCTGGACAAGCCGCTCATCGAGGATCTGGACCTCGTTGTGGAGCCCGGTCAGACGGTCGCCATCGTCGGCCCGACCGGCGCCGGCAAGACGACCCTCGTCAACCTCGTCCTGCGCTTCTACGAGCTCAACTCGGGCCGGATCACCCTCGACGGCGTGGACATCACCGAGATGACGCGGTACGACCTGCGCTCCCGCATCGGCATGGTGCTCCAGGACACCTGGCTCTTCGCCGGCACGATCCGCGACAACATCGCCTACGCCAGACCGGACGCGACGCAGGAGCAGGTGATGGAGGCGGCCACGGCCACCTACGTCGACCGGTTCGTCCACTCCCTGCCGGACGGCTACGACACGGTGCTCGACGCCGAGGCCGGCAACATCAGCGCCGGTGAGAAGCAGCTGATCACCATCGCGCGGGCCTTCCTCGCCGCTCCGGAGCTGCTGATCCTCGACGAGGCGACGAGCTCGGTCGACACCCGCACGGAGCTGTTGGTGCAGCACGCCATGGCCGCCCTGCGCAGTGACCGGACGAGCTTCGTCATCGCCCACCGGCTCTCGACGATCCGGGACGCCGACGTCATTCTTGTCATGGAGGAGGGCCAGATCGTCGAAAAGGGTTCGCACGCCGAGCTGCTCGACCGGGACGGCGCCTACGCGCGGCTCTATGCGTCCCAGTTCAGCGGTGCGGCAACGGATCTCGACGGGGAAGGCGCGCCGCCGCCCGGGGGCCCCGTCATGGCCGGGGCGCCGATGGCCAAGCGTCCCTGACCGAACTCGGGCCGCTGAGCAACGACCAAAAGGCGCGGTATGCCGGTTGCATCGCGCGCTGAGTCCGGCGGTGGTCGCCATCCGGAATACGCGCCGGGCGAGGGCGCGGTCAGCGGGCATCAGGTCGCCCACCTGCTCGGCGTACCAAGCATTCCCGACGTGGTCGGCGATCTCGCGCAACGTCCATGTGTCTCCGCGTGGCCGGTCCCACCCCGTCCCGGCCGCCAGCAGCCGGAGGGCCGTCGACAGTCGGGTCAGCCGTTCGGTGGCCTCGACGAGGTCAGCCTCGGTGAACCGGGTCCAGTCGACGTCGACCGTGACGAGGCTGGCGTGCCAGCCGTCGGGGCGGCTCGGCACCTCAGCGAGACGTGCCTCCACCTCGGCGAGATGGTCGATGAGGTGGTCGGCGTAGCGGCGAACCGCCTTGTGCGGAGTGTAGATCCGGTCGCCGTCCTTGCTCAGCTGGGGGTGTCGGTCTCAGTCCCCGTCGCGGCGGCCAGCCGCGGGCTGAACGTCACCGTTCCGGTCGGCAGGCGCTGCAGACGAGGTTCGGCACGAGCCTCGATGCGGAGCTCGACTCGGTCGCCTGGCCCGTACGCCAGCGCGAAGGGCGGTTTCTCAGAACCATGGGGACGAACGACGGGACCGAACGTCCGGGATGCGCCTCGCCAAGCGTGAGCAGCCGCCTCGCTCCCGTTCCTCGTCACGGCATACCGCACGCCAACCTGAGGTATGCCGGGTCGCCGCCACCCGGCATACCCTGCGCCGGGCGGCCGGCGACTGGCGAACCCTAGTCTTGACTCATTCCAGATCTTCTGGTGGAGTGAGCGGCGTGACGACACCCGTTCAGCGGCGCCTGCGCGCCGCCGGTCTGCGCGTCACCGCCCCGCGTGAGGCGGTGCTGCAGGTGCTCGAGAACGGTCAGGGCAAGGGTGAGCACCTCCCCGTGGCCACCATCGCGGAGCGCGCCCGGAGCGCCTTGGGCTCGCTGTCCACCCAGGCGGTGTACGACTGCCTCGAGGTGCTCACCGCAGCCGGTCTGGCCCGGCGGATCGAGCCGGCGGGACATCCGGCGCGCTACGAGGCCCGGGTGGGGGACAACCACCACCACCTGGTCTGTCGCAGCTGCGGGGAGACCGCGGACGTCGACTGCGTCGTCGGCCCAGCACCCTGCCTCAGCGTTGCCGTGCCCGCCGGCTTCGTCGTCGACGAGGCCGAGGTGACCTTCTGGGGCCACTGCTCGAACTGCCGGAGCGCGCCGCCTGCACCTGGGACCACTCCCGACCACCCACCCGCCTCGCACACCGCATCCATCGAGAGGAACGCGTCGTGACCGACGTTACCAGCCAACCCAGCAAGCCCGCCGAGCAGGACCGGGCCCTCCTGACCAACCGTCAGGGGCATCCGGTCCATGACAACCAGAACCAGCGCACCGTCGGCCCCCGGGGCCCGGCGACGCTGGAGAACTACCAGTTCCTGGAGAAGATCAGCCACTTCGACCGGGAGCGGATCCCGGAGCGGGTCGTGCACGCCCGCGGCACCACCGCGTTCGGCTACTTCGAGGCCTACGGCAGGTGTGGGGAGCAGTCGATCTCGCGGCTGACCCGGGCAGGCCTCTTCCAGGAGGAGGGCAAGCGCACGGACGTCGCCGTCCGCTTCTCGACGGTCGCCGGTGGTCGGGACTCGTCCGAGGTCGCCCGCGACCCGCGGGGCTTCGCGGTGAAGTTCTACACCGAGGAGGGCAACTGGGACCTCGTCGGCAACAACCTCGGCGTCTTCTTCATCCGCGACGCCATCAAGTTCCCCGACTTCATCCACTCCCAGAAGCCGGACCCCGTCACGTTCGAGCGCCAGGACCCCAACCGCGTCTTCGACTTCATCAGCCAGAGCCCCGAAGCCCTGCACATGATCACCCTCGTCTTCAGCCCGCGCGGCATCCCGGCGAGCTACCGCACCCAGCAGGGGTTCGGCGTCAACACCTACAAGTGGGTCAACGCCCAGGGCGAGACCACGCTCGTGAAGTACCACTGGCTGCCCAAGCAGGGCGTCGCCTCCCTGACCGCAGAGGAGGCGGCAGAGATCCAGGGGACCGACCTCGGCTCGCACACCCGCGACCTCTACGACGCCTTCGCCCGCGGCGACTACCCCGAGTGGGAGCTGTGCGTGCAGCTGATGGAGGACCACGAGCACCCCGAGCTGGACTTCGACCCCCTCGACGACACCAAGGTCTGGCCGGAGGAGAGCTTCCCGCTGCACGCCATCGGCCGGATGGTGCTCGACCGGGCGCCGCAGAACATCTTTGCGGAGAACGAGCAGATCGCCTTCGGCACCGGCGTCCTCGTCGACGGCCTGGACTTCTCCGACGACAAGATGCTCGTCGGCCGGACGTTCTCCTACAGCGACACCCAGCGCCACCGGGTGGGGCCCAACTACCTGCAGCTGCCGGTCAACTCGCCCAAGAACGCCCGGGTGGCCACCAACCAGCGCGACGGCCAGATGGCGTATGCCGTGGACCTGGGCGAGCGCCAGAACCCGCACGTCAACTATGAGCCGTCGATCCTCGGCGGGCTGCGCGAGGCGGACTACCCCGCTCACGACGACCAGGGACCGGAGATCACCGGGCGCCTCACCCGCAGGCGCATCCCGCGGACCAACGACTACCAGCAGGCCGGCGAGCGTTACCTCCTCTCGCAGCAGTGGGAGAAGGACGACCTCGTCGCGAACCTCGTCGATGCGCTGGGCCAGTGCGACCGGCCGATCCAGGAGCGCATGGTGTGGCACTTCCTGCTGTGCGAGGACGAGCTCGGCCAGCGGGTGGGTGACGGTCTGGGCATCAGTGCCGACGACGTGCGGCACCTCGAGCCGCTGGCCACCCAGCAGCTGGACGAGGAGGAGCAGCAGCGGCTGGCCAACCTCGGCAAGAACGGGCCGCGGGACGTCACCAGCCGGACGATGACCCACTGCGTGCCCAACGAACGGGCCACGGCTCCCACGTCCTGAACCCGGGCGCGACGGGCCCTCCGCGTATGCCGGGTGGGCCTGTCGCGCCAGCGGCGCGCCCCGGGGAGGCCGAGCGACGCGTCAACCAGTGGCCGGGCTCCCGGGAGTCCTGACACCCTCGGGTTCGGGGCCTGCGGAGTCTGCGTCCACCCCTGGGGACGCGGACTCAGCCTCCGCCGACGGGGCCCGGACCTTCGGCATGAGGAGGGCGGCCAGGACGGTGAGCACCCCGGCGACGAGGACGGCGAGGAACACCGCGGCCGCCCCGGAGGTCACCGCCTTGGGGTTCGACTCGCCACCGCTCGAGGCGATGATGGCGTTGGCGACGGCACCGAAGACGGCGATGCCGACCGCGCTGCCGATCGAGCGGGCAAACATGTTGGTGCCGGTCACGACGCCGCGCTGGTCCCACTCGACGCTGGCCTGGGCGGCGATGAGGCTCGGGCTCGCGACGAGCCCCATTCCCAGACCCATGACGAAGCAGCTCACCGCGACGAGAGCCAGGGTCGGCCGGTGGGCGAACACCGCGAGCAGCCCGGAGCCGACCACGGCGAGGGACATCCCGGTGAGCACCGTCGGCCGGAAGCCGTACCGCAGGTAGAGCAGCCGCCCCGAGAGGGCCGCCGCGAACGGCCAGCCGATGGTCAGCGCCGCGAGGGCGAGACCGGCCACGATCGGTGGCGAGCCGAGGGAGCTCTCGAGGTAGGTCGGGACGTAGGAGGTCAGCCCGATGAGCATCGCGCCGACCCCCAGCGAGAGCATGCTCGTCGTGAACAGCAACCGCCGGCTGAGGACCCAGAGCGGCAGCACCGGCTCGGCGGCTCGGCGCTCGACGACGACGAACGCGACGAGCAGGGCCGCTCCGGCGGCAAAGATCGAGACACTCGTGGGCGAGCTCCAGGCCCACGCCTGCCCGCCCTGCAGGATGCCGAGGACGATGAGCGTCATGGAGGCGGTCAGCAGGACGGCTCCGGCGTAGTCGACCTCGTGGCGGCGCCGCTCGATCGTCTCGGAGAAGTTCCGGACGAGGAGGAGTCCGGCCAGCAGGCAGAGTGGCACGTTGACGAAGAAGATCCAGCGCCAGGCGTGCAGCTGGGAGAAGATCCCACCCAGCGTCGGTCCCACGACCGCGGAGATCCCCCACACGCTCGCGAGGTAGCCCTGGGCCCGCGCCCGCTCGGCGACCGTGTAGATGTCGCCGGCGATGGTGATCGCCATGGGTTGCACGGCGCCGGCACCGACGCCCTGGATCGCGCGGAAGGCGATGAGGGCCGGCATGCTCCAGGCGAACCCGCAGAGGACCGAGCCGGTCATGAAGAGGCCGACGCCGAGCAGGATCAGCGGCTTGCGGCCCACGGTGTCGGCGAGCTTCGCGTAGACCGGCACCGTGACCGCCTGGGCGAGCAGGTAGACGGAGAACAGCCATGGGAACAGCGAGAAGCCGCCCAGGTCCTTGACGATGGAGGGCACGGCCGTCGCGAGGATGGTCGCGTC
>JAABUV010002607.1_pt1 | contig 24106 bp, 34 predicted proteins | sample 5559971 | NCBI WGS metagenome assembly JAABUV01 (sample SAMN10711881, study PRJNA513362) | rock metagenome | isolation source: Antarctica rocks | place: Antarctica: Victoria Land, Knobhead nord | collected 2015-12-19
CAGCGCGCGCCATGGGCGACAGGGCGCCCAGGCGCGGCGCGCCGGGCGGAGGCGCTGAGAGCTATGCGCGTTCGCGGCAGTATGATTACGCGGCGGTGCGCGCCTCTGTCGCCTGCCAGCTGCATCCACTGCCCATGAGCTGCGGGTTTTCTTCCAGAGCTTGGTCCACCGCATCCAGTGCTCTGTGTTCTCACGCCTAAGCTTCCTGTTCCTGAGCTTGATGGTGTTGCAGTGGCCGTCGCCGTGAGTCTCGAGCCCAGGCCGCGGTGCCTTCACTGCTCTAGTCGTTTCTTGACCTGTGTTCCGGGCGCGCAGAACTCCAACCTGGTGCTCACAGCCGAAACGCGCACGCGGGAGGCGGCGGAGCCCAGCGGCGAGCCGGAGACACTGTGGGGCCGCATGCCGGGCAAGATGGGCGACCGCGTGCAGTACGGCAAGCCTGAGGGCCTGGAGGACCGCAAGGCGAAGCAGCGGAAGAAGTGCGCGCTGGGCAGCAGGCTTTTGTAGAAGTGGGCTGCTCCCGTGGATGCCGTCCGCTGCAGCAGGGCGGTGCAGTTTATATATCGCGCCGGCAACACCCTGCATGTTCGCAAGAAGACTGCGGCTGCTAGTTGCTTCGAGCTGCGCTCGTGCGAGGCGCGCGCGGCCGCCCGGCCGGGACGGCTCGCGCGGCCTGGCCTGCATGCTTGTGCGCCTCCTGCAGACTGTGGCAGACACAGCTCTGTCGCTGTGTCTGTCGTTGTGTCAGCGGCAGAGCATACACCGCGTGGGTTGACACAGGGCACGCCGCTGCAGGCGCGAGGCCTCCAAGGAGGACCTGGACTTTGACGCGCCGAAGAAGGCGCGAAGGGTGCGGCCTGCGCTGGGGCACGTCTGCTGGCTAGCCAGCGTCTGCATTGCCTGACGCCAGGTTGTGACTGCGGCCCCTTTTGCCCGGGAGTGTCTGGATCCTTTAGGAAGCTGGATGCGTGCTCCTTCTTTCACTTGCATGACGAGCCGCGCGTGGCGAGCGGGCGGCTCTGGGACCTGCCACCCGACAGGCTGCAATGCGAAGGCCGTACTCTCCCACTACTTGCGTCGCGCACGCGCGCCAGCGCCACCCGCGTATCGGCGCGCCAAGGCGGAGGCCCCGCTTCGCTGGCGTGCAGTGTTTCAGATCGCGCGCGCGCGGCGCAGACGGGCGCCGCGAGCGTGCTGGAGCTGGACGCGGCGGGCAGCTACCGGCCGGCGACGCGCGAGACGCGCGCGGCGTACGAGGCGCTGCTGGCGGTCGTGCAGGCGCAGTTCGGCGACCAGCCGGCCGACATCCTGCGCGGCGCCGCGGAGGAGGTGCTGGCCGTGCTCAAGAACGAGCACCTGAAGGTGCGGCCCTACCCCACCCTACCCCGTCCTGGAGGAGGTGCTCGCAGTGCTCAAGAGCGAGCGCCTGCGGGTGCGGCCCGCGTGCCGAGGCGCGGCGGCGCTCTGCCCGTCCCCCGCCGTTCTGACGAGGGGCCGCAGTTGGTGTTTATTAAATGCCGCAGCCGGCATCGTAGAGCCCTCAAGCCAACCAGGTGGAGCGCATGGCGGCTTCTCCCAACAACAGCGCATGTTCTTGCGGCAGTGGGTCGGCTGTGCCTGCAGGTCGGCGGCGCATGCACAGGCTGCTCGGGAGGGTTTGCGCGTGGGGGCGCGGCGGCAATCATGCGCTGCGCGCGCCATGAGCGCCGCGGCGCGCGGCGCGCAGGACCCCGAGAAGGAGAAGGAGGTCCAGGGCCTGCTGGGCGAGCTGCCGAGCGACAAGTTTGCCAACCTGGTCGCGGTCGGCAAGCTGATCACTGACTTCAGCGTGGACGCGCCGGGCGAGGGCGAGGGCGAGCCCGGCGGCGGCGCCGATGCGTTGGACGACGACATTGGCGTCGCCGTTGAGTTCGAGGGCGAGGACGAGGAGGACGATGCGGACGAGGAGGTCGACGAGGTCGTGGTGCGCGCGGAGGGCTCTCGGCCCGCCTGCATGTGGGCGTGCACATGTGTATCATGCAGTCGACATGCGCCATGCATATAGATGTGGTTTTGAACATTCAGCAGAGAACGAAGTGGGTCCTGTGGGCGCCTGCATGCATGCGCGGCATTCATGCACTCCGGCCGGTATGTATCTATATCAGGGAATGTGGCCGCTGTGTCAGCGTTGGACGAGGCACGGTTTGCGCTCGTGTTGGTGGCCTGCCAGCCTGCTAATGACCGCAAAGGCTGCAGGCAGTTAATGACCGCAAAGGCTGCAGGCAGGAGCGGTGCGCGCGGCGATCGCTTCAAGACACAGATTTTTTCAAGCGGTTTGACATACCATGTAGACGACGTGAGATGACTTCGTGGGGCTCCGTGCGCAGGAAGCGGAGGCCGACGACGAGGACGTGGCTGCGGGCGCGGCGGGCGCGGAGGTGCGCACCGGCGGCGACGCGGCCGACGATGCGGGGGCGCGGGACGACGGGCTGCACCCGCAGGCGCGCTGCAGGCGCTGTTCCAGCACACACAAGCTTCCCTGCTACGTTGGGTGCTGTGAACTTGGCGATCCTGCTCAGCACGCCGTTCAAGCCCCCACGTTGCCGGTGCCGCGACTCGCAGTACAGGGCATGTGCCAAAGTCAGGCGCTTTTTTCTAGTGGCGTGCACATGCCGCAGGCAAAATAAGCGACACATTCCGGAAATAAGCTACAAGCACTCATTTTGGTGGGAGTGGCAATACACAATGAAGCCGGTGTGTCCCTGGCGCAGGAGGTGGACGCGTACTGGCTGCAGCGCCGCATCGCGGCCGCGTGCAGCGACCTGGACGCCGCGGCGGCGCAGGCGCGCGCGGAGGAGGTGCTGCAGCGGCTGCAGGCGCGCCCTGCAGCGCCCCCAGAGGCCCCTCGGGCCAGGGACGGCACGCGCGGCAAAGCGCAGGCGTGAGCTCGAGCCACGAGCGCACCCACGGGTCGCCTGTGACAGGCGATATAGCGTGACAAGGGCTGCAGCGCGCAGCGTGCTGCGCGCCCAACGCCTGGCGCGCGACCCCACCCCGCGGCTGGCAGCAAGCATCCGACCACGCGCTTGCGCCCATGCAGCCCCACCGGCCTCGTGCGCATGGCCGTGCAGCAGGGCGGGGGTAGAGAGTGCTGGCGCGGCTGAGCGCGGCGCGGCTGACGGCCGGCGCGCGGCGCAGACGGAGGACGAGGCGGAGGTCGAGAACGCGCTGGTCGCGCTGCTGGGCTTTGACAAGTTCGAGCTCATCAAGGAGCTGCTGCGCAACCGGCTCAAGATCGTGTGGTGCACGCGGCGCGAGCGCGCGCAGAGCGAGGACGAGCGCGCGCGCATCGAGGCGCGCCGCCCGCCCGGCCCTGCCGCCGCGCTGCAAGGGTTTGCGTGTGATAGCGGCTCGTCTACTCGCCCGTGAAGGCAGCGCGTAGGACAGTCAAGCGGCCCTGCCAGCGTCTGTGCTGTGGGGACCGCCGGCATTGCCGCACGTGCGTAACTCCGTAGCGCGTGTCGCGCCACCTCCCAGGAGCGCCACGTTGGCTGGGTGGTCCGTCCTCGACTGTCAGCGCGAGCTTGTCTGATGCTCGCCAAAAAGCTGGCCAGCGAGGCGCGTGCGGCCAGCGCGCACGCCTGCGTCCTGCACGGTGCGCCCCGCGCCACCGGCGCAGGCAGGGTGTTGGGCCAGCACGGCGCGCGCGCGTGTGCCCCGCCTTACTGACCTGCGCTGCGGCCGGCCGCGCCGCAGACGGAGATGGCGGGCCGGCCGGACACGGCGGCCATCCTGGCGGCGCTGCAGGCGACGCGCGCCAACGCGCGCGAGCGCCAAGACGAGCTGGAGCGCAAGATCCGGGAGGAGGCGCGCTCGCTGCGCCAGGGCGCGGCCGCCGGTGCGGCCGCCGACTGCATGGCAGCGCCGCGCCGGCTCCTGCTTGCCCCCGCACAGTCGAGCATAGCTGAGGCGGCATTCCGCATGTGTAGCCGCAAACTTCCTTTGCAATGAGGAAAGCGGCTTGCGTGCACGGCGGCAGGGCGCTGCGCGGCGGCTGTTCAAATGGGCTGCTGGAGTGCAGGCGTGACCGTAGGCGGGGGCCCCATGGAGCCCCTGGTCGCGGTGCTGTTCCACCCGGACTGCTCACGTTCGGGCTGTGCGCACCCGGCGCGCAGGAGCAGGCGGCGAAGCGGGCGCCGGCGCGGCGGCCGGCCGGCGCACGCTGGACTTTGAGTCTCTGGCGTTTGCCCAGGGCGGGCACCTGATGGCCAACAAGAAGTGCGACCTGCCCAAGGGCTCCTACCGCACGGCATTCAAGGCGCGCGCCCGGCGCCTCGGCGGCCGCCCGCTTGGCCCCGCGGCGTGCAGCCGAGCCGCGCGGGCCAGCAGCGTGGGGCGGGCCTTGCCGACAGGCGCGACGCGTGCGGCGAGTGTACGCAGGCCCGTCTGCTGCCTGTGGGGCTGCGTGGTTCGTGCAACAAGCGGGAACGAGACCCATCTGCTTTTGTGAGGGCCAGCACCAAAAGTGGGCGCTGCCACGCGCCCTCAGCGTGAGCCGCGCCGCGCCCCAGGGCTACGACGAGGTGCACGTGCCCGCGCTCAAGCCCAAGCCGTTCGGCGAGGACGAGCGGCTGAAGGAGATCAGCGAGCTCCCCGAGTGGGCGCGCAAGGCGTTCGCGGGCATGCGCAGCCTGAACCGCATCCAGTCGCGCGTGTGCAACGCGGCGCTGTTCAGCGCGGAGAATCTGCTGCTGTGCGCGCCGACGGGCGCGGGCAAGACCAACGTCGCCATGCTCGCCATCCTGCACGAGGCGCGCGCCCGCCCCACCCGGAGAGCAGGGGCGGGTGTGCCGGGCCGCAGAGGGCGCCATTGGGGCTGCCAGGCGCATGGCGTGGTCAGACTCATGGATGCTAGCTGAGGTGGCGCGTGGGTATGTGGCTGAGCGCACATCTGCAGGAGGCACGCCTCACATGTAGCGTGTTCCGCAGAGGGCCTCAAGTATGCACATTGCCGTCTCGCGCCTGTGTCCGAGGCCAAGGGGCTCTGGACTTCCGGCAAAGGTACCCAACTGGACTGGCTGCGCTGCGTATGCCTGGGCCTGCCTGCGCGCGCTGGGCGCAGGCGGCGAGCCGCCGCGGGCGTGCGCGCAGATGGGCCTGCACCTGCGCGCGGACGGCTCGGTGGACACGAGCGCGTTCAAGATCGTGTACGTGGCGCCCATGAAGGCGCTGGTGGCCGAGATGGTGGGCAACTTCAGCGAGCGCCTCAAGGAGTATAACATGCAGGCGCGCGCGCGGCCCCGCTCAAGCGCCGGCCGGGCGCGCGGCGCGCGCCCCGCTTGCTATGGCAGACCCTACTTATTATATGTCTTGAACAAGTTGCGGCTGTGTCTGCAACGCCTTGAAGTTCGATACACTGGGGTAGATAGTGTCAAATGTGGCCAAAGACAGCACATCGCGCTCGCTGGCTCGTGAGTGCGCGCAGGTCGTTCGTAGGGTGCACGGGCACAGGCGCGCAAGACGCCCGGCGATGCGGGCCCGACCAGGCGGCGCGGCCGACGCCGCGCGGGCCGGCATCGCCGCACCTGGGAGGCGGCGGCCGACGGGGGCGCACGCGCGCGCGCGCAGGTGCGCGAGCTGACCGGCGACATGAACCTGACCAAGGGCGAGATCGACGCGACGCAGATCATCGTGACCACGCCCGAGAAGTGGGATATCATCACGCGCAAGTCCGGCGAGCGCACGTACACGCAGCTCGTGCGCCTGCTCATCATCGACGAGATCCACCTGCTGCACGACGGCCGCGGGCCCGTGCTGGAGTCGCTCGTCGCGCGCACCGTGCGCCAGATCGAGGCGCGCGCCCCCCGGCCGCAGACGCGGCGGCTGCCAGTCGCCAGCACGCCTGCTTTTCCTTACGAGTGGCGCGGACAATGAGAGAGGCACGCGGGCGATGCAGCAGCCTGGGAGTGTCAACTAGGCAGCCGCCGGCGCCCGACCGCGCGCGGGCGTTTTGCGCGCACGCAGGCGACGCAGGAGATGACGCGCCTGGTCGGCCTCAGCGCGACGCTGCCCAACTACGAGGACGTGGCCTCCTTCCTGCGCGTCAAGCCCGACAAGGGCCTGTTCCACTTCGACAACAGCTTCCGGCCGTGCCCGCTGGCGCAGCAGTACGTGGGCATCACCGTGCGCAAGCCGCTGCAGCGCTTCCAGCTCATGAACGAGATCTGCTACAGCAAGGCGCGCGCGCCCGCGCGGCGCTATATTTTATTCGCATTCCGGTCCAATCATTGAGCAGGTATGTATTCAGGAGCGCGGCGCGACCAGGCGTTTTATTACCGTGCAAGTGCTGGGGTGCAAGTGCCCGCGCTTTGCGGGTCACAAGCCCATTTTGCGGCGGCGCCATGCTGCTGCCTGCCGTCATGACGTGTCCGAGCTTGCAGTACAGGTGCGGGCAGCGTATGCGGTGCAGTGAATGCCCAATTGCACGCAGCGACTGGGGTCCGGCCTGGGTGTGAGGGCATGGCCTCGCGCTCCGCTATCGAACGCACCACCCATGGTAGTGCGCGCGCGCGCGCAGGTGCTGGAGTCGGCCGGCAAGCACCAGGTGCTCATCTTCGTGCACAGCCGCAAGGAGACCGCCAAGACGGCGCGCTTCCTCAAGGAGGAGGCGCTGCGCGAGGACAAGCTGTCGCTGTTCATGAAGGCGCGCGCGGGCCCGCCCGCCCGCGCGTCGTCGCCCCGCGTGGTCAGCGCGGCGTGCTGACGCGATTCGAGCATGGAACACACCTGATGCCCTGTGTTGGGACATACAGGGGGCCGCCAGGCGGTGCTGCCCAAAGGCCAGGCCAAGTCGCTTCGACGCACATTACTATTCTCAGTTGTCATCCACCCTGTGAGCATGTCTGCCCAAAGCGCACGGTGGAGCCACAACTATCTGCGTGCATGACGGCATCTGTCCTCTGTATCTGTATCTGTTGAGAGCGCACCCGCTTGACGCTCCGGCGCGGCCGCGGCGTGCAGGAGTCGTCGGCGAGCCGCGAGGTGCTGCAGACGGAGGCGGAGGGTTGCCTGGACGGCGCGCTCAAGGACCTGCTGCCCTTCGGCTTCGCGGTGCACCACGCGGGCATGGCGCGCACCGACCGCGCGCTTGTGGAGGACCTGTTCGCGGACGGGCACGTGCAGGCGCGCCGGCCGCGCTGCCTGCTCATAGGGTTAGTGTTAGGGTAGGGCGCGCCGTATGCGCGCAAGGGACGCCGTGCGCATTTGGCGTGTGCGGGATGGGCGCCGCCTACATGGCGGCGTCGCTGCGCGCCGCGAGCCCTGCGCGCCCGCTCCGCGGGCGCCTGTCTTTGCCGCGGGCAGCTCGGTGTGGTTGCGGAGCGCAGCAGGGCCCCAGGCCGTGCAGCCCGGCGGGAGGCAGTGCGCAATGCATGACCAGGTGCCTGTGCGGTGCGCTGACCGCGGGTGGGGCGACGGCGCAGGTCCTGGTGTCCACCGCCACGCTGGCCTGGGGCGTGAACCTGCCCGCACACAAGGTCATCATCAAGGGCACGCAGGCGCGCGCCGGGCCCGCGCCCAGGCCTGCTCGATGACTGCTTCGCCGTGCAGCGCTTGCAGCGCAGCCCATGCGTGGCTGCTGCTGCTGCGGCCGACACCGCGCCGTGTCAGCTGCTATGGTAGGCTCGCGCCATCTGACTCGGACAGGCGGACCCCTGGGTTGCAGCTGGCACAGTGGCGTCACGGGGTTGGAGGCAGTGCAGATTTAGGGTTAGGGTTCCTATGCTTTCCTGACAGTTGCCGCGGCCTGCAGGTGTACAACCCGGAGGTGGGCGCGTGGGGCGAGCTGTCCCCGCTGGACGTTATGCAGATGTTCGGGCGCGCCGGGCGGCCGCAGTACGATCAGTACGGCGAGGGCGTCATCATCACGGGCGCGCGCGCGGGCCCCGCATGCGTGACACGCATGTAGTATAGCCTCGCTGTGCCTGTGTGTGCTGTCGAGCACAGCCAGGGCAGCAGTGGGGTGTGATCTGATGCAGCGGCGTGGTGCCCATTGGCCATTCCTACCCAAAGAGCTTTTAACAGGGCAGGTGACACTGGTGTCGACAGGCAAGATGTAAGGTCATGCATGCGCAGAAGAGCTGTCCTGTTCTCAGGACAGCAGTGCGATGCATTGCATGATCTCGCAGACGCGGACATAGCAGTGCTGCACAGTGCGTCGCCACCGCTCTGAAGGAGGGGCAGTGCGGCGCGGCAGGGCACAGCGAGCTGCAGTTCTACCTGTCGCTCTTCAACCAGCAGCTGCCGATCGAGAGCCAGTACGTGGCCACGATCGCGGACAACCTGAACGCAGAGATCGTGCTCGGCACCGTGCAGAGCCTGCAGGACGCGGCCGCCTGGCTGGGCTACACCTACCTCTACGTGCGCATGCTGTGCAACCCGCAGGCGCGCGCGGGGCCCAGTAAGGGGTTTTGCAAAAGGTCTGGGCACCGCGTGTGGCCTGCCTCTCCCGCGCCAACCCCATCGCATCCTGCCTCTGTGTGTAAAGCAGCGCACGGGGGTTTTGCGTAGTGCGCCGGTGCGGCCCCCGCCTGCGTACTGGGACGAGCCGCCGCCGCTTGCACGGCAGCCCGACCTGCCCCGCCGCAGGACCGCCGTCCGCTGCCCTGGCACGTTCCCTGCCGCCGCCGCCGCAACCCTGACCCCCATCACCCTGGCGCGCGCAGCTGTACGGCGTGCCGCTGGACGCGCTGGAGACCGACCCGCGCCTGCACGAGCGGCGCCTGGACCTCGCGCACTCGGCCGCCAGCGTGCTGGACAAGAACAACCTCATCAAGTACGACCGCCGCTCCGGCAACTTCCAGGCGCAGCGCCCCTGCCCCCCGCGGCCGCGGCCGGCCCGGCCCATCCCTGCTGGCCCGCGCGGGACGCAAAGCGCAGCCTTTGGCACGCCCCGCGCCCGCTGTATGCCGGCCGCCTTGGCTGATGGGTGCCAGCCTGCTCCAACGGCGGGGCAGCGCCCAGCCATCCTGCACGGAAATCACCGACGCGGGGCCGCGCGCGCGCGCAGTCGACCGACCTGGGCCGCATCGCGAGCCACTACTACGTCAAGTACCACTCGCTGGCCACGTACAACGACCACCTGAAGCCGACCATGGGCGACATCGAGCTGCTGCGCCTGTTCGCGCTGTCCGACGAGTTCCGCTTCATGGTCGTGCGCGAGGAGGAGAAGCTGGAGCTGGCCAAGCTGCTGGACCGCGTGCCCATCCCGGTCAAGGAGGCGCTCGACGACCCCATCGCCAAGGTCAACGTGCTGCTGCAGGCGCGCGCGCGCACCGGACGCGGGCGCCTAGAGGCTGTCTGGAGGCGCCTGGGGGCCGCCTGCGCCTGGGGGCGCGCGGAATTTTGGAAGTAGCTTTTGAGCCAGCGGCGGAGCGGCAGCAACCCTCGTGTGCCGGCGCACGCGTGCTCCCAGCGCGCCGCACAGTCAAGAGGCTGCAGTGGCCCTCATAGGGCGCGCCGGCCCTGCCCTTGGGCCCAGCCGATGGTAGGGTACCATACCCTATGTACCCTAACACAGATATAGCCTAACGCAGCCGCGGCGGCCGCAGGCGTACATCTCGCGCCTGAAGCTGGAGGGCCTGGCGCTGAGCAGCGACATGCAGTACGTGCGCGACTCGGCCGGCCGCCTGATGCGGTGCCTGTTCGAGATCTGCCTCAAGCGCGGCTGGGCCGCGCTGACCGACAAGTCGCTCGCGCTCTGCAAGATGGTCACGCGCCGCATGTGGGGCAGCCAGGTGCGCCGCCTGCTTGCGGCGCTGGCGTGTGCATGTGTGTCCCTGCGGGCTCTGCCGCCGCAAGGGCGCATGAGCTGCATGTGTGTCATAACTTAAGGCTGCTGGGCAGTGCAGAGGAATACTAGTATCAGTTCTCTCTTCCGCCCTTTCCCAGAGCAGGTTCCTGCCAGGTTGTCATCCCTAAGGCCCACGCATGGCGAGTGTGCGCTCCAGCAGATGCGAGTGGCGATGGGCGACTGACGGGGGGCTGCGGCGCGGGGTGCCGCGCGCAGACGCCGCTGCGGCAGTTCAAGGGCATCCAGCCGGATGTGCTGACGCGCATGGAGAAGAAGGACCTGGCATGGGAGCGCTACTACGACCTGTCAGCGCAGGAGCTGGGCGAGCTGATCCGGCTGCCCAAGGTGGGCAAGGCGCTGCACCGCTACGTGCACCAGTTCCCGCGCCTGGAGCTGGCCGCGCACGTGCAGCCCATCACGCGCGCCGTGCTTAAGGCGCGCCCCCGCCGCCCGGGGGCCCGGGGCCTGTGTGCGCGCGCCTCCCAGCGGTGCTGCTCCCCGACATGCCCCGGCTCACCTGTCTCAAGCACACCGCGCGGGGCGCCGCCCAGCACAAGCGCCGCGCCGCTTTGTTGTCGGCCCTGCGCGCTTTGACTGTCTGCTGATGTCTTTTAGGAGTGGGGAAGGCATGCGTCACACGCACCACATGCGCATATCGTGATGCCTGGCACCCTTTTAAATGGGTCAGCCTGTCTCCCTGGCCTGGCGGGCTCAGCGGAAGCCAGAGCTAACGAGAGGGCGGGGCGCTGTTGTTTCAGGAGCGGAGCGCGCGGTCGCCCTGACCCTACCATACACCCCTGCCATACCCTATACTGAGCTTGACAGGGTTAGGGTCCGGGCGGCCGCGCGCAGGTGGACCTGGCCATCACGCCCGACTTCCAGTGGGACGAGAAGGTGCACGGCTGGGTGGAGCCGTTCTGGATCCTGGTCGAGGACGGCGACGGCGAGTTCCTGCTGCACCACCAGTACTTCCTGCTCAAGCAGGCGTTCGCGGCCGACGAGCACTCGGTCACGTTCACGGTGCCCATCTCGGAGCCGCTGCCGCCGCAGTACTTCATCAAGGCGCGCCCGCCGCAGCCGCTGGCCGCCGCGCCCCGACGCGCAGTGCTAGCAGGCTTGTGATGTGTCCACAGCACCGTACGCAGCAAGTCGCGCCATGCCGGCGAGGCTGTCGCTCCGGCCGGCTCGCGCGCCGGGCCACCCCGCTGCGAAGCACTCATCTTGGTGTGTGCCCGGCGCCCTCGGCGAGCGCAAGGCGCGCCGGCGCCGCTTGGGCCCGACGGCGCAGGCCGGTCAATGCCCTGTGACCCTGCCCTGGCCGCGCGCAGGTGGTGTCCGACAAGTGGCTGAACTCGGAGGCGGTGCTGCCGGTGTCGTTCCGGCACCTGATCCTGCCGGAGAAGTACCCGCCGCCGACCGAGCTGCTGGACCTGCAGCCGCTGCCGGTCAGCGCGCTGCGCAACCCCGCCTTCGAGGCGCTGTACCGCGGCTTCAAGACGTTCAACCCGATCCAAACGCAGGCGCGGGCGCCCGCCCCGGCGCGCCGCGGCGCGCGCATGTGCTTTATGTAAGTTGTGCCAGCGAAACGCAGCTGTCAGCTGTGTGTCTTCATGCGTCGGTCAGCGCGGCCGGGCAGCTCTGTCGCCTGCGTCAGCAGAGCGCCCCGCCTGCCTGCATCGGCCGCACTCCCGCCACCCGCCCGGGGTCTGTCGGTCTGGCCGTCCTTGCAAGGCGCGCACCAGGCGCCGCCTCGCCAGCGGCAGCCCGACGCCGCACCAGCGGCACGCAGTAACCCTAAACCTGACCCTAAAGCCGGCACCGGCGGCGCGCAGGTGTTCACCGCGCTGTACAACACCGACGACAACTGCCTGGTGGCCGCGCCCACGGGCTCCGGCAAGACCGCGTGCGCCGAGTTCGCGGTGCTGCGCATGGTGCAGCGCGCGTCGGAGGGCGCCTGCGCGGCGCGCTGCGTGTACATCGCGCCCGTGCCCGCGCTCGCGCGCGAGCGCCTGGCCGACTGGCGCGCCAAGGTGCGCGCTCGCGGCTGCGCGCATGGCGGTGGCGTGGCGCGTGGGCCTAGGGCTGGTGTCAAGTGACTCGAGCCCATGTGGGCCTTTGTGCCTCACCCGGTCGGGTATGAGAGCAGGTTTGGCTCCGGGTTGGGTGAGTGCGTGCGGTAGCCGGCGCGTTGGCGAGTGTGCGCCGTTGCGCGTTTGGTAGCATGCCAGGTCTGCAAGGCAGTATGTGGCCATCCGATTTTTACAGTGCAGTGCAGGGACGGTGGTGCGACGCCACCACGCCCGGGCCTCAGGCATGCACCAACCTGCCGGTGGGCCCACGGTGTTGCCGTGGGCGCGGCGCCGCTGACGGCGGGCGCGCGCGGGGCGCCGCGCAGTTTGGCGAGGGCGGCCTGGGCCTCAACGTTGTGCAGCTGACGGGCGAGACGGCGGCCGACGTGAAGCTGCTGGACAAGGGCAACATCATTGTCGCCACGCCCGAGCACTGGGACATGCTGAGCCGGCGCTGGAAGCAGCGCAAGAACGTGCAGGCGGTCGCGCTGTTCATCGTGGACGAGCTGCACCTCATCGGCGGCCGCAACGGGCCCGTGATCGAGGTGCGGCGCGCCGCCGCTGCCGCGCGCCTGTGCCGAGCGCGGGCCGCGCGTCAGGGACGCCGCAGCAGACGTGACAGCGCTGTGCGTGGTCTGCTCTGTGCGCTCCTACGCAGCGCCGGTGTCAAGCCTGTGCTCATGTCCTGCTTGGCGGGGACATGGCGAAGCCGTGTTCTACCAGAAACAAGCAGAGGAGCGGAGAGCGTTCGACTTTACAGACACGGCAGTCCGAAGTTACCCTGCGTGTGTGTGAGAGGCGCGTCACATAATTTTTGTATTGGTGCATGATTTGAGTTGCATGCAAAATGGATTTTGTACCGCGCCAGGTCATCACCTCGCGCATGCGCTACATCAGCAGCACGCTGGAGGAGGCCGGCGGCAAGCCAATGCGCATCGTGGGCCTCTGCACCTCGCTCGCCAACACCAAGGACCTGGGCGACTGGATTGGCGCTACGAGTCACGGCCTGTTCAACTTCCCGCCAGGTGCGCCCCCGCGCGCCCCGCGCCGGCGCGCCCAGGCGCGCCGGGCGTGAACACCGTGCTCGTGATCGCTGAGTGGCCAGGCTTCCCTCACACTGAGGCAGCTGAGCCGGTCGCTGACCTTAAAAAAGATGAAATGTATTTTGTCTTTACATGATCTTGATTTAAATCATTTAGAAGTTGGTCGAAATTGTGGCGCCCAGCGCAGGCGTGCGGCCGGTACCGCTGGAGATCCACATCCAGGCGCTGGACATCGCCAACCTGGAGGCGCGCATGCAGGCCATGGCGCGCCCGGCCTACAGCGCGGTGGCCGGCCGCGCCCGCGGCGGCCGGCCGGCCATCCTGTTTGTGCCCACGCGCAAGCACGCGCGCCTGACCGCGCTCGACCTGCTCACGTACGCCGCCGCCGACGGCCAGCCGCGGCGCTTCCTGCAGGCGCGACCGCCCGCGCCGCCCCCTGTGACAGCAAAGCAGCCCGCCGCAGGCAGCGAGGCGAACGGTCAGAGGCGCGGCGCGCGCTGCCACTTGTGTGCATCGCGCCATGCAGCAGGACAGCGCAGTGCGACCGGTGCACGTCGCTGACGCGTGCCGTTGCTGTCTCCTTGCCACCAGGCATGCGCGCGCGGGCCTGCCCGGTACCGGCCCATGGACCACACAGGCCTTACTATATCATGCCAGCCGCAGCCTGCTTTAGCAGAAGGGCAGAGAGAAAGAAGGGCATGCTTTAGCAGAAGGGCAGAGAGAAAGAGGGGCAGGAAGGGTGGAGGCCTGAGCGCGGCCGGGGCCCAGGTGGCGGAGGCGGACCTGGCGCCATACCTGGAGCGCGTGCGCGACGGCGCGCTGCGGCACGCGCTGGAGTACGGCGTCGCGTTCCTGCACGAGACGCAGGCGCCCGCCGAGCAGGAGGTGGTCAACACGCTGTTCGCGTCCGGCGCCATCCAGGCGCGCGCGCAGGTCTCGGGCGAGTGGGGCGAAGGCGGCGGGGCTGACTCTGCGCAGGGGGGCAAGGCGCCGCTGCGCTGCGACTTGTTGCATGCAGTGAGTCCGCGCATGCCGCGGCCCCTGCACGGGTGCCCTGCGGGACACGTGCGCGCGTAAGGCAGGCAACCAGCCTGAGCAGTCTCAGAAGCAGGGGTCAGGCTGGGGTCAGGCTGGGGTCAGGCTGCGGAAGAGCAGAAACCCTGTGGCTGGATCCAGGACGGCGCACCGAGCGCTGGCCTGGGCCGGTGAGCGCTCAGCGGTCGCCCGTCAGAGCACCGCGAGCGGCGCGCGCATGTCCGCCGACGCGTGCGCGGGCGCGGCGCAGGTGCTGGTCGCAACGGCGCCCATGGCCTGGGGCATGACGGCCGCCGCGCAGCTCGTCGTCATCATGGGCACGCAGGCGCGCCCCCCCGACTGACCAACATGCACGGGACCGCCGTTCTGGTCGTTGCGCCGCGATCTTTGCTGTCCCAGTGTCTGGATGCCGCGGCGGGGCTGGCATGCAGCGCTGGGCGGGCCACCCGGCCTGCGTGAGATCTGCTGTGCTGCTAAGGAGAGCTTTTGCGCTCAACGACATATCTTGCAACCATGCGCCCGGCCCTGGCAGCTCGGGGATTTTGTGCAGGGCGCTGCAGCCCTGCGCTGTCGCACAGTGCTGGGGAGAAGCTGGGCCGGGGCACGCCGCGTGAGCGCGCGCGCGCTGCGCAGGCGTACGACGCGGTGGGCGCCACGGGCGGCGCCGACTACCCGGTGACCGATCTGCTGCAGATGATGGGCCGCGCCTCGCGCCCTGACATCGATGACTCCGGCCGGCGCGCCCCGCCGCGCGCGCCCCCCTGCGAGCGCCGCGCCAAGCGTTTGCATGTCCGCGCCGGCGCCCGTGTCGCAAGCATGGTGCGGGGGCGACACGCATGCATGGGGACACAGCATGGACGCGCCCGTGGCGCCAGGCAAGCGCGCGCGCGCGCGTGCGCGCGGCACACGCAAGACCCGATATGCAGCCACCGTCCGGGTCGGGCCACCTGCTCCGCGCCCGCCGCGTATTCCAATTCCACAGCCCCGAGCCCCGGCCGGCGGCGCGCAGGTGCGTGCTGATGTGCCACGCGCCGCGAAAGGAGTACTACAAGAAGTTCCTGTTCGAGGCATTCCCGGTGGAGAGCCACCTGGACCACGCGCTGGCGGACCACCTGGCGGCCGAGGTGGTGACCGGCACCGTGCGCTCCAAGCAGGACGCGGTGGACTACCTCACCTGGACTTTCCTGTACCGGCGCCTAGCGCAGAACCCCAACTACTACAACCTGCAGGCGCGCCGCCCTTGCCCTGGCGCCTGGCGCAGAACCCCAATGGAACCTGACCTCGCCGGCGCAGCAGCGCAAGCGGCGGCTAGGAAGCGGCAGGGCTATCAGCAGGGTAGAATTTGCCCTACCCCCTGTCAGCAGCAAGAGCGGCAATTATCCTGAGCGGGACAGGGCTCGTGACGGCCTGGCGCGCGCGCAGGGCGTGAGCCACCGGCACCTGAGCGACCACCTGAGCGACCTGGTGGAGAGCACACTAGCCGACCTGGAGCGCTCCAAGGTGCGCCCGCGGGACCCGACGCCGCGCGCCGCCCCGCCGCCGCCGCCGGCCTTGCTGGCGGCCGCCCCTGTCTTTCCTGACTGCTTCGCACCTCGGACTGGCCCGCAGCGTCGGCTGCTGCGCGCCTGCCGCAGGCATGTGTGCCGCGCGCCGCTGCGCCAGCTTGGATAGGGTTGAAAAGCCGGCACATGTTAAGGGTCAGCGGCATCCCCTTGCCACCTCACATGACATATGGCAGTGCATGTGCTCGACGCGATGCCCCTAGGCCCCTGCCGGGGGAGCAGGCCGCTCTGCGGGGTCGCCTCCAAGGCAGGCGCTCCAGCCCGCCCCGCGGCATCAAATTACTGCTTCGAGAGGGAAGGGCTGCCGCACGCTGATGCGCGCCGATGCCCGCGGCCGGCCGCAGGTGATCGCGATCGAGGACGACATGGACCTGGAGGCGCTCAACCTGGGCATGATCGCCGCGTACTACTACGTGGCCTACACCACCATCGACCTGCTCGCCTCCAGCCTGACCGCCAAGACCAAGCTGCGCGGCCTGCTGGAGATCGTGGCCGCCGCGTCCGAGTTCGACGACCTGCCCGCGCGCCCCGGTGCGCGCGCGCGGCCCGCTGTGCCTGCCCTCGCGCGGGGCGGCGCCGCAGCCGCGCGCCGCCGCCGACGCCGCAGGACCCACGGGCGCCTCGCTGCAAGCACATCAGTGTCGCGTGCGGCGGCCGGGACGTGGGGCCAGTCAGTGGCCCGCAGCACTCCGCGCGGGGCGGCGTGGAAGCAGGCAGCGTGACGCCCCGTGGCGCAGGACTGCGGCCAGCCTGGCAGCAGCGGGCATGGAGCAGAGAGCGCGCCGAGCTGGGCACCGCGCGAGGTGCTCGTGGCCATGCGCGCATGGCTGACATAAACCCAACCGCACGCGCAGGCGAGGAGGACGCGGTGCGGCGGCTGCTCGCGCACGCGCCGCTGGCGGTGACCGACGCGCGCTGGAGCGAGCCGCGCACCAAGGCCAACGCGCTGCTGCAGGCGCACTTCAGCCGGCAGCCGCTGTCGGGCGACCTGGCGGCCGACCAGCGCACCGTCGTGCTGCAGGCCACGCGCCTGCTGCAGGCGCGCGCCGCGGGGGCGCAGTGGCCGCAGCCACCGTGGCGCTGCCAGATGAGCAGAAGCAGCGACCCTGTCGTGCTCTGCGTGTGAGCGCCGGCGTCATGGGGCTCGCGCACAGGCGCTCGTGCGTAGTTCAGCACGGGGAGCGCGAGCTGCGCGCGGGCCTTCCGGCCCTTGGCACCTCGTGCGCTGGCATGCGACTGCTGGTGGGCCTCCAGCCAGCTGGGCACCCTCTCACAGCGCGTCGCGCCGGAGACGCCGCCTAAGGGTTTGCGGCACGCGCAGGCGACCGTGGACGTCATCAGCAGCAGCGGCTGGCTGAACCCCGCTCTAACGGCGATGGAGATGAGCCAGATGGCCGCGCAAGCGGTGTGGGACCGCGACTCACACCTGCTCCAGCTGCCCCATGTCACCAAGGAGCTCGCCGCCAAGGCGGCCGCCGCGGGCGTCGAGACCGTGTTCGACCTGCAGGAGATGGAGGTGCGGGCACTGCCGCGCCCAGGATAGGGTAGGGTAATGACATGCCCAGGTAGGGTAGGTTAGGGTGATAACAGGGCGCGTGCGTGCCTGCGCACATCGCCAGCTACGCCTTGACCTGCAAGTGTCCCGCAAGTGTCCCGCAAACGTCCCTCCCGTGCTCCTATTCTCGACAGATAGACAGGGATGTGGTGGCTAGGCAGTGACAGGATGAGCAGGCGTTCTCCCCCTCGCTCCCCGCGTCGGGTGTTTCCGCCGCACTCGGGGGCCGCGCGCTCGCGCGCGCGCCGGCGGCCCTGAGGGAGCCCCGCGCGCGCCAGGACGACGCGCGGCGCGAGCTGCTGCAGCTGACCGAGGCGCAGCTGGGCGAGGTTGCGCGCGCGGCCAACCGCTACCCCGACATCCAGCTCAGCTACGAGCCGGCCGGGCGCCTGGCGGCCGCGCCGGGCGAGACCGTGGCGCTCGCGGTCGCGCTGGAGCGCGAGCTGGCCGGCGAGCTCACGCCCGTGCACGCGCCGCGGTGCGCAGGGCCCTCCAAATCCTCCCCACGGCGGCGCTCATTAGCGCCGGGTGTGTCTGCAGAAGCTGGGGTGTGTGCTGCTGGTCCAGGGCAGAGGTCGATTAAAGCTTGGGGCGCTTTGCGGTCGCCTGACAAGCTGGCCTGGTCGCTGGTGCGGCGCGAGGGCTGCCGAAGGATGGCCCGCGGCCGCACTCGCATCCACATTGAGTCTGTTGAGCGATGACAGCTCGCATGGTTGCGGCCGGCCGGGGCAGACGCGCGGAGGGCGCCGCGCGCCTGGGGCTGGCAGAAAAGGGTCCAAGGGGACTCTGATTCCTGCGCGCAGGTACCCGGGGCGCAAGGAGGAGAACTGGTGGCTGGTGGTCGGCGAGCCGGACGCCAACGCGCTGCTGGCGATCAAGCGCGTGGCGCTGCAGCGCCGCCAGCGCGCAAAGCTGGAGTTTGCCGCGCCGGCCGCGCCCGGCCTGCACCGCCTCACGCTCTACTTCATGTGCGACTCGTACCTGGGCTGCGACCAGGCACGCGCCCACCCAGCTGCCGCCCCCGGCTTGTGTGGTGCTCATGGTTGGGGTTAGGGTTATGATAGGGTAGTGTGGTGACGTGTGAGGGCGTGTGAGGACGTGTGAGGGCATGCAGCTTGCCCGCGACCAGCCCGAGGAGTGTGCCCAGGCAGGCGCGTGTGTGTCGGTGTGGGGGCGTGGGCGGGTCACCTGCGCTGAGCGCGGCTGCGGGCGGCGCAGGAGTATGAGATTGAGCTGCACGTTGCGGAGGCGCCGGAGGCGCCAGCGGAGGCAGAGGCGGAGGCAAAGGCAGAGGGTGCCGACGCGGAGCCCATGGCCGAGGGCTGACAGCCGCCGCCGGCGCCCGGCGCATGTGTAAATCAATGTGGGGTTTTGGGGTTGCGTCCGTTTATGCGCGCTTCGTCTGTCTGCGTGTTGTGTTGTCTGCTTAGGCCCGGTTCATGGGCTGTGCCATGCCACTCAGTGTGTTTGTCGAGTCGCGGGTCGCGTCGAGTTGCTGGCCGCAGGCGGTATGAGCTTCGGCACTTTGTGATACAATGTGGAACCTATAGAGGCAGCACCAGCATGTCATGCCGTGCGGCTCTGGCAGGAAAGTACTGCACAAAACTTGGGCAAGGGCGAGGCAGTGGTCACGCCCCTGCGTGCAAGGCGCATGCAGGTAATCAATGTTTCCAAGGCCACCGCATGCAAGCGTGTTCAGCATGTTTAACATCACCGCAGGTTCAGGTACTGCCTAGCATGCCATGAGCTAGCGGTGCCAGCATAGATAGAGTCCTGTGTAGACTCCTCCTGTGCGCCGCCAGCGGGATGCAGGGGTGCAGCGGCTCTTCAGGATGCCGGTCACAGGGTGCGCCAACACTTGACGGGTCACCACTCGCTCACATGCTCACCAGGCTCCCCGCACGCCGCTCGCGCTCAAAGGCCGCAGGTGCACTGGCGCCGCCCCCATCGCAGCGGGCCGGCCAGCAGCGCTACCGCACGAAGGCGCCGGGCTCGGCCGCGCGCCGCTCGCGCTCCAGGTCGAGCGAGACCGCCAGGAACGCGGTGCGGTTGACGTAGGGGTAGTCCGCCAGCCACACGCCCGACTCCGGCAGGTACACCTCCTTCAGCGCCTGGCAGCGCGCGGGTGCGTGGCTCAGCACAATAGCGTAGTCCAAGACCTATCCAAGCATAGTCCTAGCATAGTCCTAGCGACATTGCTGTTATGCACAGCGGGGGTGCGCACTTGCAGCGCTCCCACGCAACCGACGCTGCCTCTCAGCGCGGCAGGCAGCACTGGCAGCGCTCTCTCTGCCAGCCGTCTCCTTGACTCGTGCCTGGTTGTAGATGCGGCGGTTGCCCCAATCACAGACCTTCACAGCCCTCTCTATAGAACAACAGGTCCTGCTGGGGGTGTACACGATAGCCAAGCATCCTGATGGGGCAGCAGGCGCGCCTTGAAGCTGTCAAAGCTGCGCCGCTGCGACAGCACCAGCAGCTCCGCCGGCTCGCCCACCTGGATGCCCTCATACCTGCGCGAGTGGGCAGCACCCCACTCGCAACTCCGCTGTCCAGCAGTACCAGCACCACGCACCGCGCGTCTGCGCTCACCAGCCACAGCTTGGCACCCGTCAGGCGGGCGACGGCGGCCACAACATGCTAGATGCGGGTTGCCACAAGCACGCGCATGCCCGCGCCGCTCGCGTCCCGAGCGGCGCGTGCGCGCGGCGCACACAAGCACTGCCGGGTGCAGCGCTGGCCCCCCCCGGCCTGCCGCCCTGCCGCCGAGCTGCTCCACAAGCCTGCACCCGCGGGCGCGGGGCCCCGGGGCGCGCCGGCGCAGGAGGGGCACGACGAGCTGGCTGCGCGCCCCGCTCGCATCGCCGACAAGCACGCGCAGGCAGGGCTCGTCTGAGCGCCCGCGCGCCGCGCGCCGCTGCGCCACGTCCACGCCCACCACGCGCGCGCGCCACAGGCCCGCGTGCCTGCCGCCGCGCCGCGTCAGGGCAGGATGTTTTTACTAGGAGTTTCTAGGAGCTCGCGTGCTGCGCGCCGCCATGCGCACGGCGCAAGTCCCCGCGCCCGCCGCCGCAGCCGTGTTGGCAGCGCCGTCGCATGAGCGGAGCGCGTCGTGTCTGCTGGGCTGCCGCCGGCCAGCGAGGGCGCCGGCCAGGGTCATGACCGGCCCGCGGCGGCCCGAGCCCTGCCGCGCCGGCAGGGCAGGCGGGGGCCGCGCGGCCCGGGCCCGCACCGGAAGCGCGCGCGCAGCGCGCGGTTGCGCCCGGCCGCCTGCAGCAGCGGCCACCAGAGCGGAAAGGTGAGGGCGCCGGCCGCGACCGCGGCCGTCTTGACCGCCGCCAGCGTGACCAGCGCAGACAGGCCCAGGCGCTGCCACAGCGCGACCACGTCGCCGCTGCAGAACTGCACCTGCTCCGGCGAGGGCGCCAGCGGCAGCAGCCGCTCCTGCGCCGCGCAGACATAGGGTTCCGGTCCCTGACATCCACCCCTGCGCTGCTGCGCTGCGGCTGCCATGCGCTCGCGCCGCTCCCAGCGCAGCGTGGTTCGTCGCATGCGCCCGGGCGGGGCACACACGCTGCTGCAGCGGCTGGCACAGGCGTGTCGGCGCATTGCATGCAGGCCAGCATCCCCGCAGCGCCAGCGCATGATGCTGGGCAAGGGTGCACCGCACTTCACGACTGCACAGGTCTGCGACGCACCACCTCATCGACCAGCATCTCTGCCACGTCGGGCCCCTCCTCGTCCAGCTCGCTGCCGGCGGTCCAGCCGCCGCGCCACGCGGCCCCGTCCTCGCCGCCGCCGTCGCCATACTCGTCCCCGCCCCCGCCCTCCCGCTCGCTGCGTGCGTCACCGCTGCCGGCCTGGCCGCCCCACCTCGGGGCGGCGCGGGCGCCCGCGGCCGACCCCGCAGCCCATGCAGTGCCCGCCGCACGACCCGCCGCGTCGCCCCAGGCGCCCGCGCTGTCCGCGCTCCCCGACACGGGGCCCGCGCCGTCGCCCCAGGCGCTGCTGCGCCAGCCGCCCTGGCCGGTCGGGCCGGGGGCGCCGCCCGAGGCGGGGCCGGCGCCGTTGAGCGCGCCCCAGCCCCAGTCGCCCGGCTCGCCTGGCGCATTGTCGCCCCAGCCCGTCGCGTCCGCGCCGGGTCCAGCTCCGTCAGCGCCGCCGGGCGCGCCCCACTCCTGCCGGCCGCCGCCCGCGTCGCTCTCCAGGTCGCGGGCGTCCCGAGCGGAGGGCGAGGCCGCCGCATCGGCACGGCTCCCACTGGCGCTGTCAAGGCTCGCGGCGCGCGCGCCGTGGCCGTTGGCACCCGCGGCGGCGGGCGGCGCTGCCGGCTCTGCGGCCGGCGGGCTGCCGTCCGCGTTCCAGCGCTCGCCCGCCGGCGCGGTCCAGGGGTTCCAGACGGGCTCGCCGCCGAGCGCCGGCTCTACATTGTCCAGCAGGCCCTCGCGCTTGCGGGGCGCGCCTGTGCCTGCGCCAGGCCCGCGCGTTCGTAAGCATCGAGCCCAGTCCCTTCCTGTGTCGCTCTTGCTGTGCTCCGCTCAACAGAGCGTCTCAACGTCAAGCACGGCGCCCAGCAGGCACGCACCGGCGCTCCACCTGTACTGCGCTGCAGCCCGGCCGGCGCGCCTGCGCGCAGCCCGGCGGTGCGAGTGCCTTGCTTGCCTGGGTGCAGCCGGCAGGCCCACAGACAGCCTGTGCCTGCTCAAGCCAGCCGACGCTGTGCACGGGCTGTGGCATGCCTCGCTGCTCAGCGCGCTCACGGTGCTGCAGGCAAAGCGCATCACAACAACTGGGAAACTGCGCCTGCGGCACCAAGGCTGGGAAAAAGAGGTGCTTTCCAAGACACAGGGACTGGGGAAGGCCAGGGATGGGTAGCCCTTGCACAGTGTCCCTCAGAGAGCAGTGACTGGTCCGCCTTCAGTGCACTCATCGCTTAGCTTGTACCTTCCCGAGGCTGGAGCGCTCGTTCTGTCAGCATGGAGCAAGCAGACACGCGGAACGATGAGGCGGTGGCCACCTTTAGCGCAATCACCGGCGCGGATGCGCAGACAGCAGAGCACACGCTGGAGGCCTTCAGCTGGGACCTGAACCGTGGCATCAACTTCTTCATGGAGAACGGCGCGCGCATGCCGCTGCCTTCGCGCGCGCCGGAGCCAGAGGACGACGATCCTGTGGTGCTGGGGGACGAGCCGCGCGAGGACGACGCGGCGTGGCGCCGCGGGGGTGGCGAGCAGGCGCACGCAGCCCCGCTGTGCGAGCGAGGTGCCGCGCCTTTTGTCACCATCACTTGCTGGCCTCGAGCTTTCCCCCTGCCTGAAGTGGTGGACAAGCGGCTGTAAACTTTCTGACTGCGCATGCTTCAGGCGTCGGACCTGCTGCGCCGCGCGGCGCCGGCGATGAAGGCGCCCCGATAGAGGTGCGGTGTGCGAAGGCCGTAACAGCGCCAGCCTGCCACGCCTCGCCGACCTTCACCTCGTTGCACGCTCCTCGCAGCTCGACGGCGGCAGTGCGGACGAGGACGAGGACGAGGATGCGGAGCTGCGCGCGCTCGCACGCCACAGGGCCAGCAGGGCCGAGGCAGCAGCCGCTGGCGCACACGACGGTGCGTACGGCGAATTGTTCACAGCCTGGTGGCCACCAGTCTACACCTGCAGACGTGCTTTCCCAAGTGCTAGGTGTCTGTCTGCCTGCAGCTTCTCGCTTGACCGTCTTTACAGGACTTGGCGTGCGTGACCACTGGTAGTACCTGCATGCGGCTCGCTACCTTTAGGGCTCCTTTCCCATGTGGCAGCTGAGAGCTCTGCCTCACTCGCGCGTCTGTGTCAGGGTACGAGCCTGACCAGGGCGCCGGCATACCTCTGGAGCAGCCGCGGCGGCGCCGCAGCCGGCCAGGCGGCGCGTCCGCCGCCAACGACCACGACGTGGAGCACCTGCAGGCGCGCGCGCGCACACGCAGCATCCGCAGGGCTGCGCTCGCGACCCTGCCGCCGACCCTGCTGCGCGTGCCCCCCGGCTGCGACATTCCGCAAGCTGCTCGCAGCTCGAGGCTTGAAGCAGGGCGCGCGCCGCGCAGGCGCTGGGCCGGCGCCTGGGCATGCACGCCGGCCCGCCGGGGCTGCTGGGCGGGCTGCACGCGCCGCCGCTCCCGGGCCACGCCGCGGCGCTGAACGGCTTTGGTGGCGATCCCGGCGGCGCGCACGCTGGCGAGGAGGTGGACATGCCTTCCGACATCAACCTGGAGGAGGCCCGGTGAGCGCGCGCTGGGCCGGCGCCTGAGCAGAGGGCTCAGTCACATTACCGTCATTGGGACTGCAAAGGGCCACTGCAAAGAGGCATTCCGGTGAATAAAAAGTTGGGGGGGCTGGCCATGGCTCGCTCGCAGCGCAGAGCTGTCGAGCAGAGCTCTGGGCGGGTGCTGCCAGCCGGGCCAGGACCCCAGCAAGGGTCTAGGGCATAGCTTACAGGAGTGACCCTTGCACCCGGGTTTGCAGTTCAGCGGCGTGCATGCGGCGAGCGGGCGCGTGGCGAGCGCGCCGGGGCCGGGCGTGGCGCGCGTGTGCGGCCGTGCCGTGCTCAGCAACGACGGCGTCAACGCGCTCGCCGCCGCGCTGACCGCGGCGGCCGGCGCGGCCGCGGGCCTGCTGCTCCAGCGCGCCTGCTGACCGCGCACCCATGCACTGCACTGCTGTGCTCTGATGCGCCTGGCCGCTTATGCCAGGCGGGAGCGCGCGCGCCTCGTCTGGCAAGCGATGTCTGGTCCAGCGTGCGTGCATGTGGCGCGAGCAGCGGGACATATGTTCGAGCGTGTCACCGGGACTGCTCAGCAACTAGCTATCAGCAGTAATCAGGAGCGCAGCGAACCACCACCCAAAAGCTCACGCTGATGCCAGGAAGATGCATCTGACCCCAGCGGCCCCGCAGGCCGGGCCCCAGGGGCCGGTCGTGGGCATCGCGGTCAGGTCATGCACGCAACCCCGCCCAGTCACCTAGCGCTCTTCATGCGGTCTGCCAAGGCC
>JAABUV010002608.1_pt1 | contig 24105 bp, 27 predicted proteins | sample 5559971 | NCBI WGS metagenome assembly JAABUV01 (sample SAMN10711881, study PRJNA513362) | rock metagenome | isolation source: Antarctica rocks | place: Antarctica: Victoria Land, Knobhead nord | collected 2015-12-19
ATTGTGTGGTCTGCTATTCGCTTAGCTGAGTCCTTATTGGTCTGTAAGAACGTGTGATCGCGCTCAATGAAGACGTATCTTACCGAATTTCAGAATTCCCCATGCAGTCGAAGCATTCAAAAGGTGGTAACACAATGTCACCATATCTGGCATGGGTGCAAAAGCCGTGTTCGCATCTCAGCATCCCATTCTGTGGCTTACCCAGAGTTTGGCAGGTGCCACAGGGCTGATAGTCCTGCGACATAGTCCTAAGACGAATAGCACGATCAAATTGCTTGAATGTATGATGTTCAATGGCAAGACTGGGACGAGCAATAGAGCTGATAATATCAGGATTGCCAGGTCATATAATCCAAAACTTACGTGGAATGCTGATTCAAAGATTGGAAACTGCCACTGGGGACCGCCTAAATCCCTCCTAACGTAATTTTACAGGACACCGCCTACCGCTTCTAGTAAGCGGTATTGGGTTCTACTTTACTATAGGGAAGGCTTACTCAAGTACGTACAATAGTACAAGCCTGCCGTGTGCTTATTCGTCAATTAGAGAATCGCCCAAGTATCCGGTACACCGCCTACCGCGACCGCCTACCGCATGCAGTCAGCGGTATTCTTATGTTCAAACAGAAACCCAACGCATGAGAAGACCGTGCAGATACTTCGTGGCACAGTTTCTTTCCATCCAATTGAAAAGAACTATGATTCCACCCTCGTCGATCGCCTACCCTGTGTGGGAATACCGCCTACTCTGGATGGAAATACCGCTCGCTCTGGATGGAAATACCGTCTACTCTGGATGGAAATACATCCAATTGAAAAGAACTATGATTCCACCTTCGTGGACCGCCTACCCTGTGTGGAAATACCGCCTACTCTGGATGGAAATCCATCCAATTGAAAAAGGACTATGATGTGGACCGCCTACACTGTGTGGGAATACCGCCTACTCTGGATGGAAATCCATCCAATTGAAAAGGACTATGATTCCACCCTCGTCGACCGCCTACCCTGTGTGGAAATACCGCCTACTCTAGATGGAAACACCACGTATTCCATTCGATCGTTATCATCTCGAGACAAGATGATACCTTCCCACGCCTTGTTGGAAGCCGTAGTGCAGGTAGTTAAATATGAGACATATATATGTCCTTGCGTCGAACAACTGGCCGGACTCAATTCTTTCTATTGTTCAGACCACAAGCCTGCCTTCATGCATCTCTTCAAAGCGGCTGTCTCTGCCCAAGCAGCTGCAAGCTTTAGTCTTTCGCCTACAAGAACACCGTACCCTCAGGATCAACAGACTCAATGGGGCCCTGGAGCAGTTAGCAGCATCGTCTTTGGCTGCATAATGGTCGTAATTGGGGCATTGGCTCTGTGGCAAGCCCGTCTACATTTTCATCGTACGCCTCATCTTGATTCATTGCACCTGTCTCGAACACTTCGAACTATAATAACATCTTTTTTAAAAGAAGATGGGCAGAGAAAACTTGGAATTCCCATACATGATGTCAGCAACGATCATGAGACCCTTGGCAGCATTGCTAGCAGGGCAGCCTGTGCTCCTGACCAAGATCATGATGATATCCAGAGCAATGTCGTTGATGACAATCACGCGACGCAAAGGTAGGTTCAGTGCCATGCCCACCGCGATGGACATCACACTAAACGTCGCGTATAGATCTCAACGGGAACTGGACCGTCAGCGGAACGCTTTGGTACGACGGCATGCTCGACTTGATATTATTCAAATGCGGATTCCACGCGCAATACAACTTTTATGGCAAATTGGCCCATTTGCCCTTGGCAGGTGAGTACCGGTGATGATAAGGTCGGATTGACGAATGAGTGCATCAAGCCAAAAGGCTGTCCGAATCTTTGTATAAAGCGTAAACTGCGTGGGTCCTATATTAAGATGGTCGAAACATTCATTCTCAATGAAGTGTTAGCTAGACACGCACCAAGTCGTTTGCAACAAGGCTTCTTGCAGGATCTCTCAGATCGAACATACTCATAGAGCAAGTTAACAGAAAGCTTCAGCCTCATCGTGATTCTCCACCTCCCTCTCAAATTCAACGTCGGCAAATCAATTCAATTTCATGAAGTCTTGAGACTATCAATACAATTATACTAGAACTCAAATATATAACACATATGTCAAGCATGAAGTCTTCATTCGCGCCGTCTTTGCTACGCTTGCTTTCGTTTACAAAAATTCTACGCTGGTATCGTTTGTCGGCGTTTTACTGATTGATAATGATAAAATCTGAAGAGCGGGGAATGATTTTAGAAAAGGCTGAGAATTGTCTCCCTTGCTTTTAAGGGTAGAAATAATGCAGGGAGTCATTACCCCATCGAGTGAACTCTTGCAGATACTTTATTCGGGTCAGCTCGGTCATACAAAGAGACAGGCAGACTGAAGTTTTCGGAAAATCCGAGCATCTTCAGACTAGCTGGCATTTCTTGGGAGAACATTCAGTCAAGTCTCTATCCACACCATCTTTGAAATACCATGACAGCATAGCAAAATGTTCCGTTCGCAAATCCTCGCCTCATTGCACGAAATGCTTGTAGAAAGGCAATACCATCGCGACCCTGGGTCAATGCGAAAGCCCAAAGCGCTGGAGATTGAATAAGCGACCATGAAATATCCCTTAAATCGAGTTAAGAGTCAGGATTGAGATGGAAGCACGAGCGACATCTGTGAGAGCGTACCACGTCTTCGATACCCCCTTGCTAATGTCCCGCGAACCAGCAAAGACATCAAGACCCGCCTGCTTGGCAAGTTCTACATATTCTGATTGCTCATACAGGCGAGGAAGAAGCATGCCATCTTAGGGTGCAATCAGCGTTATAGCTACGTGATGTAGGGAAAGTCTTACTTTCGATGGGCTTGATGTCGGTTTCCATTTGCATGTTTGTCAATCCCTCAGCCTTGAACCAATCAGCCACGACCAACTTTCCACCTGGTTTCAGCAATTTCGAAGCGTTTCGAAAGAACAACTCCTTGTCCGGTATATGTGACAAGGCTTCCGAAATCCACACACAGTCAAAAGCCGTCTCGCTGAAAACCTCTCCCATCTTCTCGGCGTCCAGCTCCACAAAGCGCACCCGTCCATCAATGAGTCGAACAAAGCCGTCTACATCTTCCGCGCCTCCTTCATCGCCAGCTTCTTTGAGTGTCAATTCCTTTGCCATCTTCACTTGCTGACCGCTTATCGTCAGGCCAGTGACCTTGCAAGCCACGGTTCTAGCTAGATAGCGCGAAGTTCCTCCGAAGCCGCACCCGACATCGAGTACAGAGCTTCCAGTTGAAAGGTCGGACATCCCGCGCAGCAGATCGATTAAGCGTATCTGAGCTACTTCCTTCGTATCCGTGGGAGAGAGGAAATAGCCGTGGTGAATGTGTTCACCCCTTCACCTTAGTCAATATTTGGAAGAACGGGCCGCAATGGTCTGCGGGTCCTACCACAGTGAGTAGTAATACTCAGAGCAGACCTCATAATGATGTTTGATGCGATCTTTCAGAGCATTGAAAGAGGTGAATGGTTCTGCCGTCGGTGTCCCATATTGGCTGCTAATGTCATGACTGACATCTATGGTTTGAGCTGCCATGAGTCTATTGTTAAATGTAGATATTAGATTCATACTTAAGGCTTCTGTTGTTCATTCTTCGAGAGAGGAACATCGTGTTACCTTTCAGGCAGTTCTTCTGGGCGGGACTGGGACCGTCTTACCTAAGTAATGATGAAGGTCTTTCCCGCTGGTCACTGTTGCTCAGGAAATCTTACAGCTGTTGGAGTACAGCAGTAGGTTTGGACATTGAGAATAATGTTGATTGAACGAGTCGACCGCTAGGGCTATCATCCCCTACCGGCGTGTTAAAACCGCGATGAAGGAATTAGCCTTTTAGCGTTCATACCGTACAGTACTCCGCTAATGCACCTACAAGTAGGTATGTACAGATTTGTATTGTAATATTTAGCGTCCAAGAAGATTACAGTCCAAGGACTGATATTTTTGGTGTTGTGGCAAGTCTGGGACTGTAATCCTCTCCGGCGCCATTTACTTCAATACATTAGCGGATTCCGCGAACTTTTGGTGTCAATCTTCGTACCACGCGGCGCGGCTTGGCCTGTCCCTCAACGCCATTGAGCCTGGCTCACGCCTGCCCATCAACAAAAGTCAGTCGCATGCACCAGCATCGCAATATGGATTCAACATCAAGCGCAACCTCCTCGCTCACAGCGCTGTCGTCTAGCCCCGTCGCCGGTCCCAGCGATGAATCAATGCAGTCGGCTGGTGACGACCCTCCCAGCTCTCACCCTCCCTCCACTCCCTCCACGCCCGCCTTCCCTTCCAACTTCCATGCCCCTCCACCGAGCCCTCCAAGAAAACGTGCCAAGCGTCGCCGTCGCATGCCCGACTACGATAAGCTACTCGATATTCTACAGCGACTGAAAGATATGAGATGGAATGTATGAGATTTTCTGTTCACTCTGGTAAATAACTCGGGCCGCCACAAGGTCAGGCGGGGCGCAGACCCACTTCCTCGACTTTGCCTACATGGAATTCCCGACCGATGAGAACTTTTCGCGTCGCATTGGGCCCCTTCGAAAATCCACGTTCATGGATAAGCATTGCTGGAGGTGGATCATAGACGCTCTCGGTCAGGAGATCAAAGCTTTGGCTGCCCACCCTGCCTTCGCTTCGTTTCAGCCAACTTCGCAAACGACCGACTTCGGCAGCTTAGAGTCGATTACGCAAACCGCCGCTGTCATCAAAAATCTCGCGCCAAGGTGGCTTGAACTTATTGAAACTGTGTGCGTCGACGGGCAACGCGGCACACCCATTGACATCGCATCCCTTACCTCCACTGGCCCGCATGTCATTATGCTGGCCCTCCTTTGCCATAAATTCCGACCTAACAAGGCGAATAATATTCAGACTGTGCTGGGCCTTTATCTCTATCAGGGGGGGGGCACGACGTCGAGTGATAGATACATTTTCTCAATATGGCTTGACGAAGTCCTATAAAACTCTGAAACGTCGCATGAACAGCCTGGTCAGTGCCGCTGGGGAAAAGGCCAGAGTGGTAAGTCAGTCATTTGAAGAAGTCGGTACTTATGATAACTTTGACTTTCTAGAGCGAAACAGAGGCGAGCGAACAAGGGACAGTCGAGTCATGAGGTCAATCACAACCTCACTTGTGGTTGAAGGGCGAGAATTCGACGACGGCCCGTTGAAGCGAGACATGTGACGTCCCGCGGCCCTCTATCGGCAACAACTATCGTCAATAAGCTACGATTTAATGAGATTCATCGACGATTCGGGAAGTTTAGCTCCGAGCGCTCTTGACGGGTAATTAAGCTCGGGTACGGCAGATTATATCGTGTAAACTGAAATAACTCGGATCTCAGATGTCGAATGTCGAACATCAGGCCAGCGAGGTTGTGAACCCACGTCATAGATGTTAACCAGATGTTCATCGCAGTTAGTTAATGTAAATTGTAGTATAATCTTTAGATTAATCTACACAGTTCCTACATGCTCACCTACCGACTCATCACTCTACTCACCGCTCTACTCACGACTTTATCTACTCGCCTACCTACATGTTCAGATACCAACCGATGGTTTACGAATCGGCTAAAATGTAAAGACACTTTGGAGCAATCCTATTCAGGTATGTTACATCGCTGCTTCTCAATAAGCAAAGGCATCCAGATCTTCTATCTAAGTAGTCACGCTATTACTTCGCCACGCTCGACTCCTTTTCCAAAGCACATTTTCCGTTCAACTCAACACCTCTCCCTGCATACACTTCGCAGGTTCACCCATCATCCATAAAACCTCCTCAACTAAAATCCCCCTTCTCCCCGTCCCTCTCCACCACATCATTTTGACCCGCTCAGAAACTGTACTCCCGGGCATTTACACAACGAAGACTGCGATCCACTAATACACCTCCCTTTATACCCACATCACCAACACCTCGATCTCCTCTTCCCCCATCTTCACCCACTAAAGCCTTTGGTACTTTTTCCTCATCAACCCAATATATCAGCTACGTTTCCTTCCGAATTCTTGGACCTACGGCTCAAGCGATAGAGGGCTGGCACGCCAATGTAGAAATCAATACTCACTTTCTGGCTTTTTTCCCCCTTCTCTCGATTGAATATTTGCTTGGTTTGGTGATATAGTGTTTTGTGAGGGCGAGAGGATTTCATTCTGAGCTACGCCGGGGTAAAAGGATGGTTGGAGAGGTGCTTCGCGATAGAAGTTGGATGCAATCTCGAGGATATGCCTTGTGTGTGCAGAAAGCCTTGTTTTTCGAACCAGTCCGACGGGGAGCATTTGTGCCTAAGTAGTTCGATTCCTCTGCGATACAAAAGGCTCTGGGAATAAGCAGGTCCGGCTGTTGGAAAGGGGGAATGTTGACAGTTTAAACATATGGATTCTGCCATTTTTATGGAAACACGTGGTACGGTCACAGTGCAGAAACGCTGACCCCAACAATTGTAAGTACGATTGTAACTATTGCCCAACCCGCATCTAACCTTCCTGCCGCACCAGTGGCCGTAGCCACTGGCGCCATCGCCGTCTTGGAAACACTACCCGTCCCACCACCTCCACTCCCACCCGTCCCATTCGTGCCACTGATGCTGTTAAACCCCGGAAACAAATACGTCTTATTCGCATCCACAACAATGTAATCATGCATCAGCGCACTCCCATCCAGCACATTTGCCTGCTGATCGCTCGTGCGCGTCCCTAGTAGATTCAGCACATAGCACTACGCCTTCAGGCTCTCGGGAACCGCGTTCTAGAACCCAAACGACGAGCTCGGGCCCTATGTGCTATGATTCGCGTTCATATTCATCGATATATTCCCAGTCGCGATATCGGTCCAGAAAATCGCGCGCCGGAAGATGCGGTAGGCGGTCTCGGGCTGGTAGGCCGGGACTTCGTGCCCGGATTCGTAGACGCGTGAGAAGGAGAAGTTGCCGTATTGCCGAACTTGGCCGTCGGTGTAGCTGCTGTTTGCCTGGATGGGAGCGTATCCCGCTACATTGAACGCGAAGCTTTGGCTGTAGTTTATTGCGAAGGAGACTTCCTCGCTCCCAAGGCGTAGTCGAGGTCGCCGTACATGAAGGCGACTTTGACGTCGTTGTCTAGAAGATATGCGAGATCGGTCAATCGACCGCTGCGAATGTCGATGCTGACATGGTCGTCGATGCTTTGAAAGGCGTTGTAGACGTCGTTGATGAACTGAATGTAGCTTATGAGCACATCGAAAGCGGCTTGAATTCAATGTTGAGCGAGAAAATCGATGTAGTAGAAGGAAGAGAAAGGATCGGGATCGATGGCAGCGATGTCGTAGTAGTTGCGGCCAGAGGTATTGATGTATTGACTTTCAACTTCATTGAAGCAGTGAACGCTTGCGACGATGCAGACCTGATTCACGATGTCGTTGTTATTGATTGCATCAAGATCATTCACAGCAGCTACGTTTTAACAATTGATGATTAAGTCGTCGTCATCTGTGTCGAGCCGATTGAAATTGTCTACGACTTGTTGATAGAGACTTTGATTAATCACTTGAATGCAGTATGTGTTTTTATAGGCGAGTTCTTGAGTCAAGAGATCTACACAGTCATTGACTACACTCAACGTATCAAGATGAACGATAAAGATATCGTCTGTGACATTGATAAAACCGTTTACGATACACATATTCTTTTTTTCGAAGAAGGCAACAAACGCAGACTCGTATCTTTCATCATAGAACTCTTTAAATATTGATATCGCGTCGTTGTTTGACTTGTAAGCTTGAAATTCTTGAAACCACGCTTGAACGAAATGTCAGAGAGCTTTTTCTGCATTGATTGTATCATTTGTTGAAGAATTCATGTATTGCATGAAAAAAGTTTCAACTTAAAAGATATCATTCTGCACTGAAACATCATTCAAGAAGTCTGCAAGTGTCTTCATCAATGTCTTTTAATTCACAGTGTCAGCAACAGCAATCTGAAAATCAGCAGTAAATGAATCTTCGTTTCAAGTCTCAACTCATGAACTTTCAGAAGTCATTATATCTTAGCGTCAGATCAGAGAATTGTGACGTAGTTGAATCTTGAGACAAGTTTTTGAGTTGAGTGATCATGTAACAATCAAACTTCAGTATCATTTGAAAGAGTAACGCTTTGCTGTTCTATGCTGCTATGAGAATATCTCATCAAGTGATAGCTTTTATGATGTTGATGTTGTTCAGACGATCTAAGAATAAACTTAGCAACTGAGTGTTCAGAAGATATGATGAAACTTATAAATAACTAGCACTTAATTGAAGATAAAGTCATATAAAAGTATGAAGATATTACGATTCATTCTGATATCATATTCATACAATAATACATTCATCATGCTATTTTCTGTATGAATAAATTCGTTATCACAAGCGATAGCATTGTACTCGATCATTTTATTCTGTAATACGTTTTACTTGTAAACTTCAATAAATCTTGATTGAATCTGTAATGTGATAAGCAGTATGACTTGTTGAATGACTTTTATATCTTTGATTTTATGTGTAAAACTTTTAACTTTCTTTCTGAACTTCATGCCTTTTTTATTATTATCTCTGATACTTTTGATTTACTTCTTTAAAAGTGTTATTCACTCAGAAAGTCTCATAAAAGCATTTCAATTCTACAGTAGACTTTTATCTTGCAAGTTGTTAAAAAACATCATGTCATCTGTAAAATTTCAAATAATGTTGTTCAGAACTTTCATAACTGTAGTTTTTACAACAGTATTTAAGTTTTCTTGATTTGAAGTGTTTATGTTAAAAGATAATTTATTATGTAGCATGAATTTAAATGATTAATCATCTGCAACTGATAAACTATTCTTGTATTGTTGTAAAACAAAGACTTACATCTCAGAAACTCATGAAACAGTATTGATTCAATTGCATCTTCAGAGTTCATGAATAGATTAATCGCGTCAAGTCAAGTACTTAACTTGAAAAGTGTTAAGTTAAGTTGAAATTTTTTTGAAAAAGTGTTGAATCGAATTGAGAAGTTGAATTTAAGAACTTGAGTTAAGTTGAAAAGCTTGACTTGATAATAGACTGATCACATCAAGTTGAGTCATCAAGATTGAGTCGAGTTCTTGACTCATCAAGACTTGATTTGAGTCAGAATTTTGATATTGAGTATTTGAGTTAAGTCACGATGTTGATATCAAGTATTAACTTCAATTCTCGACTCAACTCATCAAGATATGATTTACTACTACTAATATTTATTTAATAATGCAATAAAGTAATGCAATTAATTTGATTGCATCTTTATGATTCATGAAGATACTGACTACTACTGATAGAGATTTTCTCACGAGTATTGATCAGAACTCACGAAAATACTGACTATTATTAATACGTGTTTTCTCAGCTTAGTAATTACTATGTAGTCAAGCATAAGCTTTAATCAATTGCATTACTCTGTTGCATTATCAATAGTGCTCAAGAAATCTCTATCAGTAATAGTCAATATTCTCATGAGTCATGAGTTTTAAAGATGTCGATCACTATTTATGAATCATGCTCGAGAAATCTTTATTAGTAGTAGTCAGTATTCTTATGAATTCTGAAGATGTTAATTCTGCTCAAGAAACTTCTACTAGTAGTAATCAGTATTTCTTTTCATTGAATTCTGAATTTTCAATTGCTTAATGAATCAAGTCAAGAATTCAAATTTTGACTCAACTTGATGTCAGAATCATGTTTAAATGATACAATCAATGAAGATCAGAATTGATAGTGCTTGATCTTTAGAAATAACTATAACTGAATATTAAGAATACAGAAGAAGATTAATACAAAAACTTCTATTTATGTAATGTTCAAAAACTGTGCTAAACTTGAAAGAAATGTGTTTGTGACATGAAAAGAATGTGATGTAAATGAACAAGATGTTGATGAAAGAAAAGAGTGTTAAGTCATATCTGAGTCATATTTGAGTCATATTTGAGTCAAATCTGACTAGCTCGCTATTTAGTTCTAATCATTACGCAGAAAACTCGCTAGCGTTCATTGCAAATTGATTAAAGCTTCAGTCTTAATACGCTTGTAACATTATTTCTTTCTTCAAAAATTCATGTTTGCATGAATGTAACTCATTTTGCTTGCTTTCTTATTGAGTTATTTCAATACTAGCATGACTTTCTTGAGTATAATACATGAAATTCGTTCAAAACTTTCTTGAAGTCATCAAATTCATCTTTATTGATCTAATATCATTCATTGTTTCTATCTAAATCTTTTCATTTGATCTTGTACTGTATTTGATCTCAATAGCGTCTGAAGTTCAGAATATCATCTATCTTTCAATATTTATTGTCATTGTTATCAATAATGATGAGTTTGAGAAATTCTGCATGCTGTTCTGATAAAGAATCTTCTGAATATGATTGCAGTAACTTCAAGCTAAACATCAAATGCAGATGCTTCATGCTGACTGATAAATGAAAATGATAAAAGACTTTCGCTTTGACAGTGATCTGATATGATTCTAGTTGTTTATCTTTCAAATCTTTGCATGATCTTGTGATTTTAACGTTTCTGAAGAATAGTCAAACTCAGTCATTTATCTCATAAATGACGTCTCGTTTATGTTTATTGATTTATGCTTCAATGATCAGCTTCGTCTTTTTCAATTATTAATGATCAAAGCTCAATAATTCTTTCATTCAAATGATAATATCATCTGCTTTTCTAGCTTTCAATCATTCATGAATGATTTTGTAGTCAGTCATATTTGAATTGAAACTCATTCAAGAGTGAAAATCTTTATTGAAGTAGAAAGAAATTATTGAGATAATCAAGAAGATATTGAAATTGTCGCTGAATTTCATCATAGATATTCATTTAACTCAGTTGTTCTGCATGTAATTGCAGTAGATTCTAAGTTCACGTTCAACGTTTTGATTGACTTGTTTCGTTTGATCATTGATCTTCAAATAATAGACTGTGAATAAACTAGCTGTAATTCTCAGTCACTTGCAAAGATTCTTTCACATAGTCAATATGAATTGAAAGTCTTTGTTCAAAACAATAGAACTGAGTAGATCATGCAGTCAATAAACGTTTCATAACATGATTCAAATCATTTCTTCAACTGAAATATCATCATCTTTTCAATGACAGAAAACATAGTGATGTTCTTTGATAAGATGACATATGATTATGCAAATGACGTTATAGTCTTCTGATAGAAATAGCTCAGTAATGAAGTTCATAACTATATCTTTTTAACGTTCTTGTGAAATAAGTAAAAGATGATGAAGTTCATTGATGCTATCTTTAGAGACTTTACTTCGCTGACAAACATGACAGTTTTGAATGTACTGTCTGACTGTGACTTGATGATCTGATCAATAGTAGAATCATTGAATTAAATTAATAGTTCATTTATTGTTGAGATGAGAGATTGAGAACTAATCATGAATTTTTTCTAAAGAGAACGCTGTCAATGATTTCACAGTTCTTCAATTTAATGATATAAAATTTGAGCTTGTTCTCATTCATAGCTTGTTTATATTTGTTGCAAAGCTCATTTGTTTAATTGATCATACATACTTACTGATAGAAATTTGCTTTCGATTTAATGAGTAAAACATCAACTCTATCAAAGATCAAATTAGTCTGAAAATGATTTTCAAGTTGTTAAGTTAATTCAGAAATGTTCGCTAGAAACATTCAAGTTAAAGCATTAACTTTAGTATTCATTTTGCCTGATTTAAAGATGATCTGAAAGTTGAACTTTGACAGAATGTTCAGATAGTTAACTTATCATTGACTCAACTGTTTATTTTTCATGAAGATCTTCAAAGCTTGATGATCAATGAATATTTGAATTAGTAGTTCAGTGCATTTCAGCTCAAGTCATCAATATTCAAAGCATCAAATGATGATCAGCAATTTCTTGTCATAGATATGATAATTGATTTCAGCAAGTATCATGCTTTTGCTGTAGAAGATCATCAAGTGAAAAACTTTCTCGTCATTATACTAAGATAGTATTTCATCTTTTACATAGTTCAAAGCATTGATCTTCAGAATAGCTTGTCATCTGAGATCAAAGTGACATAGTACTGAAGTTGAACTGACTTGTTTTTTTAAATTGTCAAAGACTTGAATGCAAACTTCATTTCAAACAAAAGACATGTTTTTTCTAGTCAGCTAAGTAAATGATTTGACTAGTTTTGAGAAGTTCTTAATGAAATGATGATAGAAGTTAACAAATCTTATAAAGCTTTGAATTTCTTTTAGATTGATCGAAGTGATTCAGCTGACTATGACTGTCACTTTGCTGAGATTCATACGAAAATCTAGTTCTGATACAATGACTTCTAGAAAAACAATCTCTTTCACATTGAATTTGCACTTTTAAATATTCATCTGCAGTTCAGCTTTGCGTAGTCGACTTAATACTAGTTTGACGTGATCTCTATGTTTCTTTCTCATTTTGCTATAGATGAGAATGTCATCTAAATAAACTTGACAAAAGTTGTTCAGAAAGTCTCATAAAATATCATTTATATATTACTGAAAGAAGATTGATTCATTAGTCAGTTTGAATGATAGCATCTTGTATTTATATGCTTCTAAAGCAGTGATAAAAGTGATGTAATTCTCATTATTAAGATGCATTCAAAGTTTGTTGAACGCTGATATGATATTCAATCTAGTCAGATGCTTGCAATTCATTATTTTATCAATGATCTCATTTATCAACGATAGAGAATATTTATTTCTTTTGAAAATAACATTTAGCTTTCAATAGTTCACGTAGAATCAAAGATCTTTATTTGCTTTAAGAATGAATAAAACAGAAGAGAAATAAAGAGTCTGACTAGAAGTGATGAATTTCTTCAACAGATTCTTGTTTAAGTACTTTTTTACTTTCAGAAGTTTAACAGAGAACATTTAATAAACTCAATAGTGAGAAAACATTAAATCACTGATGAGCTCGATTTTATGATCATAGAAGCAATGAGAGAATAGTTTATTCAATTGAGTTCAATCAAAAACATTTAAAAACTCATGATATTTTAATGATAAATTCGCTTTAATATCTTTCAAATTCTGAGTTGTTTCATTGATTAAAGAGATGTTTAAAGTGTTCAAATTGCATTGAGTATTGTATGTAATTTCTTTATTAATGTTCATCATAAATAGAGCAAAGACTTTGATCTTGTTCTTTTTTAAACAATTCAACAATGTTTTAAATGAAGCTGCATTTATGCTTTGAATCAAGAATGACTCTTTCTAAGCAGTGATTAAAATGAATCATTTAAGCATCATAGAAATCTTAGTCTGAGTGATTAAAGAGAACGAAGTTGATCACAATCAACTTGAGTGCTTTGAATTGAGTGAAATCAAAAAAACCGAAATAGAAGTATTCAATTGATTCAAAAAAACAATGACGTCGTTTTGCATATTTAGTAATATTTCGTTTTTATTCATTCAGAACTTACTCAATATGACTTTATGATGATTAATATCAGCTATCAACATTGATACAGTCAATTTCTTATAACTTTCAATGATGAGATTAAATAGAATTTTATGAGTGATAATCTTCTTAAATATCTTTTTATTATAGTTTCTTATTAACTTCTTTTTTGTCAATGATATAAATTGAATTTCTAGTTTCTTGCATACTTTATTGACTAAATTAACGTGTATGAGCATATGAGTGACTGAATCACTGTTTATCAGAGAACAAAGATTAAAAGATTGATTCTGAGAGTTGAGAAAAACTGTTACGAGTGTGTCAAAATTGAATAGAATTTTCTAGTCAACAAGCTCTAGAGATTTTGACTCATGTTGAATCTCTAGCCTCAACACTCTATTCTAGCGCTTTCGATACTCGAGCAAACCTGCTTCGTTCTCTTTGTTTTGCTCTACTATAGATACAGCTCGAAACTCTCTTTGATTTCTTCTGTATTCTTAATATTCTAGTTATAGCTATCTCTATTGATTAAACATTCTATTCAGCTACGCACTATCTCGCTGCAGTGTGATTAGATTCTAGGCACGGTTTCAACATTATATTAAGAATTCGTTAATCACATGATATCGATATCAATACTCATTCAAGATACTCGTACAGACAGAACGAGTCTAAAGAAATTCGTTTACCTGATGATCGACGCAATTGAAAGACTGAACAACACTAGAGAGTTTGATAGAATCAATGACGAGACTGTTTGAATCGCTAGACAACTTATCGCTCACTAAGTACGCAAAGTTCACTCGATCAAGAGAATCAACTCATTCTCATGAAACAGACGAGTGAAAATAAGCTGTTCAACTTGATTAAGAGAATTGACGATAAAGAATCTTCGTGAATTGCTTGAGAATCAACTCATTCTCATGAAGCAGACGAGTGAAAACAATCTGTTCAATTTCTTTTTCTCTTCGCCTCGAAAGCTCGTGAATCAGGCGAGTCAAAACAATCTGTGTCGTCAGATCAATTTAGTGAGTCTGCTACAAATGACGCTCTCGTAGTGAGTCTGCTTCAATGATACTCTTCGTTAATGCAATGACATATCTATTCTCATCGCTCTATCTATCAGTGAATCGATCTACCTCACGTTCACGTGCAACTAGTGAGTCTGCTTCAATGACAAGCCGATAGTTGATCTCTTCGATGAGCAAGTCAACTAGTGAGTCTGCTTCAATGACACTCTTCGTCAATGCAATGACATATCTATTCTCATCGCTCTATCTATCAGTGAATCGATCTACCTCACGTTCACGTGCAACTAGTGAGTCTGCTTCAATGACAAGTCGATAGTCAATCTCTTTGATGAGCAAGTCGACTAGTGAGTCTGCTTCAATGATCATTCTATTTCACATAGTGAGTCTGCTACAATAGACATTTGACGAGTTGATTTGAATCAATAGAAAGGTTGATAGAAAGGCAGACGTCAAGATTCTACGTCAGTGCTATGAACTACACTACAAGTCATAGAAACATGACTTTTAAAGAGAAGAAAATAATGTTACGAGTGTGTCGAAATTGAATAGAGTTTTCTAGTCAACAAGTTCTAGAGATTTTGACTCATGTTGAATCTCTAGCCTCAACACTCTATTCTAGCGCTTTCAATACTTGAGCAAATCTGCTTCGCTTTCTTTGTTTTGCTCTACTATAGATACAGCTCGAAACTCTCTTTGATTTCTTCTGTATTCTTAATATTCTAGTTATAGCTATCTTTATTGATCAAACATTCTATTCAGCTACGCACTATCTCGCTGCAGTGTGATTAGATTCTAGGCACGATCTCAACAAAAACATTAATTAAAAACGACTTTTCAAAGTAATTTTCTTCTGATAGAATTTTATTTAGTTTGCACAAAGATATAATCTTTATCTTTTTGATGACTTTTGAAGAAATGACTAGTTTTTTGAATCGAAATTTGAATTGAAATCAAATTCAAAATGATTGTATTTATTGTTCATTGCATTGATTCTAATAGATTAATCAGAGCACTCTTTAGAGCTATGATTTGATTTATGACATATAAAACAGATTTCAACTAGAATGTTTACTTCTTTAACGTTAGTTAAAATCGCGTTGTGCAACTTTAAATGATCAGATTTTGAATGATTAACTGACTAAGTAACAACAACTTTATGAAAGATAATCTTTGACAGATTGTTAATGCATTTGATTAAATTGACTTTGTTCTTGATTTCTTGAATGACTTGTTGATCATTATTCAAATGAATCAGGTAGAAATGAATCTCTTTGAGAAAATCAGATTGAACTAATTGATTTATTCAAATAAATCAAAGACGAGAATTAATTTTATCTTTCAGATCAACGATCAATTGCTTTTCATGATACTTCAGATAGAAAGATAATTGTTGAAACTGAGTGTAAAACTCGCTGAACTTCTTTGATTCTTAAATTAAGTTGTAGTATTTTCTATGAAAGTTGACTTTCTTATTTGAATCATTAAACAACTCAGCTAGTTCTTTCAAAAGATCATCAACGATTTTATAAAGATTGACACAGTCTCTAGTCTGAATGATCTCAGCTGTGTCATCAAATAATCTAGAATGTATATAGCTCAACTTAACTCATTCATTAGAAAAGAGATTGATATTGATCTCTAGTTTATTCTGAATTTTTTCGTATAAATTCTTTCAAGTAAAGTTTTTTTCATCAGTAAACAGCAAAGAATCAGATATTTTTTGAGATCTAGAACGCTCAGAGTAGATGAAATCAAAAGAAGTAATTTCTTTAGCTTGAAATCTAGTTTTCAACTCTTTGATTTCATCTTCTTGTTGTTTATTTAACTCATAGAGTTGATCTGTTTCTTCATCAAGAGCTAAACTTCAAGCCTTTCAGATTTCATAAAACATGAGAAATATTATTGTTTCAGCGAATGATTCATCATTTTCATGAATGAATGATGCAGCACTTGATGATTTCAATGAATCAGTATCAGAGATTTAAGAGAAATAATTTCGAAATTCTTTGAAACACTCTTCAGTGAGCAAATAACTAAGCATGATAAAATTTGTTTTGAAAAAGAATTGAATGAATGATGATGCTTGATGATTAAAGAAGAAAGATGTATAAAGTGATGTTTAATCTTCAACAAAGAAGATGAGATTTATTTGTTGATTGATTTGATTGATTCAATGAGCAAATAACTAAGCATGATAAAATTTGTTTTGAAAAAGAATTGAATGAATGATGATGCTTGATGATTAAAGAAGAAAGATGTATAAAGTGATGTTTAATCTTCAACAAAGAAGATGAGATTTATTTGTTGATTGATTTGATTGATTCTTTAGCAAACAACGAAGATTTTTTATCATTGAATCTATTGATCGATTTGATTCTTGAGCAATTCACGAAGATTCTTTATCATGATTCTTGTAATTGAGTAAACTTTGCATACTTAATGAGCAATAAGTAGTTTAGCAATTCAAACAGTCTCATCATTGATTTTATTCAATCTTCTAGTGTTGTTCTATCTTTCAATTATCATTGATCATCAGATAAATGAATTTCTTTAAACTCATTCTGTCTAAATGAGTATGTTGAATGAGTAATGAGATCTGTATCATGTGATTAATGAATTCTTAATATAATGTCAGAATCATGTCTAAATGATACAATCAATGAAGATTAGAATTAATAGTGCTTAATCTTTAGAAATAGCTATAACTAAATATTAAAAATACAGAAGAAGATTGATACAAAAGCTTCTATTTATATAATGTTCAAAGACTGTACTAAACTTGAAAGAAATATGTTTGTGACATGAGAAGAATGTGATGTAGATGAACAAGATGTTGATGAAAGAAAAGAATGTTAAGTCATATTTGAATCATATCTGAGTCATATTTGAGTCAAATCTGACTAGCTCGCTGTTTAATTCTAATCATTACGCAGAGAACTTGCTAGCGTTCACTGCAAATTAATTAGAGCTTCAGTCTTAATACGCTCATAACACTTGAGATTAATATTGAGTTAAGTCTCAAGATTAATATTGAGTATTTAAATCAAGTTACAACATTAGTATTAAGTACTTGAGCGAGTCAGAAAGTAAATATGAAAACTCAACTTAACAATCAATTTACTTAATAATTCAATTTGAAAATTCAACTTAACTCAACAAGATATTAAATAAATGTAAATAGCTTAATTAAACAGTCTTCATGATCTTCTTCATGACTTTTTATCATGTTTTTTCTTTATGTTTCTCTTCATGTTTCTCATCATGACTTCATTGACAAATTTTCAAGTGCTAATTAGTCAATCACTTGCAGTTAATCATCATTTTGATATTATTAACAGTTATTAACAGATAATTAAATCGAAGATTTAATCAAACATCATTAAATTACATCATTAATCTTTAGTTATCATCTGTTCATCATGATTCACATTGTCAGATATTCAATGATAGTAATTAAATATTGATAGAATAGTTTAATTAGTTAACTTTCTGATCAAAAACAATCACAACGCACGCATCACAAATTTTGAAAAAGAGCATTACAAACAAGACAGAGTGAATCTAGAAGATGATTGAACGACGATGAATTGCATGAATTGCAGCAATGCTGATTCGAAGATGATTGCAAGCAATGTTGATTCATTGCAAGAAAACAGAGATGCAAGATCGAAATGCTCACGTGATGATGAAGAAAACGTTGCTAACATTATTGATTTACTAATAAAGATATCAACGTTAGAGAAAGAGAAGAGCAAAGATCATTCATGAAAAGAAATAGCATTAAAGCTGATTCAACGTCTTCGACTCAACTCAGAAGAAAAACATCACGCGAATCAGAACGCGTTCATCGCGAAGAATGTACAGAAACTGAAGGCATCAGTTCAACTGCTTAACAAGCAGTTGCATACACAGAAAAACACACGTCTTTCAACGAAAATCACATCATGAGCGAACGTGACAAGAGAAGAAATAGCGATAAGAAAGCAACGTTTCAGAAGCAACTTGTCGTCGCTTCGCAAGAGACGAGAAGTCATGATTAAGATAATGAACAGAAGAGAAATAAAAAAGATACAGAAGAAGTCGATTGAACAGATTTTACAGAGAATCGCAGACGTGTCGACAGATCAAAGAAATCTAATCATGTCACTTTGCAAGCTGAGCAGCGATGACATTTTCCTTCACGCAGTTAGCTCAGATGCTCAAGCAAATCTGAAAAAGACTCAGACGTGAGCAAAAGAAATCGCGAGTTTGACACGCATAGCACGTTGAATCTTCGCAGTGCTGACATATGAAATACGCATTACAATAAACATGAGCAATCAAGAAAAGATTATTGAAAGATTGATAAAAGATAACGCGAGACTTCATGAAGATCTGAAAGTTCTAAGAATAGTCTGACTCAAGAAGATAGCAGATAGCAAAAAGACTCATTCATTGCTCATCGTAAAGATCACAATCGAAGCAATGATGAATCAACTAATGAACGTGAGCATGCTGAACTTGTATCAAGAATGTGCATGCAAGCTATTTGAAAAGAACTGTCACATCACACAGTGCTTCAGATGTCATGAATTTGATCACATGATTAAGATCTGCAGAAAGAATCAGCGCTGCGAAAAATGCGCAGACAAGCATCACATAGAGAAGTGTGTGATGTCTTTGAATAAAAGACGTTGCATCAACTGCAACAAAAATCACGAATTCTGAAGACGCATCTGCTTCAAGTGATGACAGCAGATGAAACAAGCGTTCAAAATCTATAGAAATAAATTGTTCAGATACTCTGAGACGTCTAAATACAATTGCACACTCTTCTCGCTGTCTCTGAACTCTTTAGATTCAACAAACTCTTCAGATTCAATGAATTCTTTTGATTCAATGAATCTCTTGAGCTCAGCAACAGTCATGCTGAAAACACGCAGTTGAATCGTTGATGAATCAGCTTAACAGATAGTAGAAGTCAAGAAGAGACGAGTTGATCTTTTCTTTTGCATGAGTAGTGACTCAGACGAGACGACATCTGAGCAGATTCAGAAACGTTCAATCAGAAAGTGAGAAAGATCATTGATGATCGAAAGCATACAAAGAGTCTTCTCATTGCAGAGTCAACAACAGCTACAAATAACTTTATGATGAAACAATCTTTTCTATGAATTCTACAGTACAACATCAGAAAATCATTAAGAATTCAAGAATCATTTCTAATTAACAGAAAAGTTCGCGAATTCAACATAGTAACTATACAGAAGCAAGATTGCAACAACAATGACTTATAATCATTTAGCGCAGCACACAACTTCTTTCATCTAGTGAAAAACTCGTCATCTCAATCAAGAACATGCATATACGTTAACAAACATTTAAGACTCGATCAATGAATAGTAGAAACAGCTGAGTCAGACATTTGCTTAATCAGAATATTAACTTGCAACACAGATGATGAAACGCAGATGCTAAGACTTTCAAACGTTTACAACTCATGCTCACTGTTTACTACATTCACAGAGAAATCTTCAATCATTTCTCGTTTGAACGAACTACTCAAGAATGACTGCGAACAACTGATCATAAAAGATTTCAATCTACATCATTCTCACTGAGAGAAATGAAGATGCTTCACTCGTCATACAACAACTGATACTCTACTAAACATCATTACAAACGCAAGACTGAAATTATTACTGAAATCAGACACTATTACTTGCGAAGCTCACAATCAATTTACGACGATTGATCTAGTCTTTAGCAGCGAGAAAATACAGTTCATGACACGCAAGTGCAAGATACAAATCGATCTGCATCAGAGATTGAATCATCTTTCAATCGTCACAGAGCTATATCTACAAACAATCTCAGTGCAATTCTCGACTCGATGACTTTGAAAGAAAATGAATACAGAAGCATTGAGTGCTTATCTGCGAATACATCTATCTTTGAAACGCTCTCTAGACGACAAGACTATGATGAATGACAGAGTGTGCAAGATTATCAGAGTGCTACAGAAGATCATCGAGAAATCTACTTTCTTGACAAAGTCATCAAATTGAGCAAAAGACTTTTGAAATCAAAGCTGCTTTGAAGTAGTAATGAAATCAAGACGACTGCAAATCATATGAAAAACACAAGATACATTAAAAGCGTGAAATGAATATCTGAAGCACAATGATCATAAAAATAAGATCATTCAACAAACGAAATGCGCACACTTCAGAACACAAATGCATGAGCTGAGCGAAACACTTCAATCAATATGATGCTTTGCAAAATGAGCTAGAATCGAAAGTCAGCTATCTAAAAAGCTTTCTCAGTTTTCGTCACTGAAGCGAAGCAACATCAATTATATGATAACGACGTTTGAGAAAAAAATTGAGATACTGCGAGAAAAGTTCTTTCTCTCATCTTTTTAAGCGAATGTCAGCGACATCGCAGAATCATTCATATCTCTGACAGTCTCATTCAATTCACGCATCACAGAAGATGAAGTGAAGCAGATAATCAGATGAGTAAAAGCAGACAAAGCATCAAGTGCTTCAGATATTTCAAACAGAGTGCTTCAAGCGAGTCTTGCAGAACTGATCTCAGTACTGACGAGTTTATTCAACGCATGCGTAACACACAAGTATCATTCGAAGCAGTTCAAAAAGACTCAGACAATAGTACTATGCAAATCAAAGAAAAGCGACTATATTGATTCAAAGACATATCGACTCATTGCTTTGCTCAATATCATGAGCAAAGCGCTGAAGTCAATCATGATCAAAAGACTGAGTGACATAGTCGAGACTCATCACATGCTATCAAATGCTCAAATGAAAGCGAGATGCAAGCGATTCATGATCTCGACGTTAGATTTACTAGTAGATCAAGTTCACACAGTGTGAGACTGTGAAATCAAATATGTGATCTTCATGCTAAGCTTAGATGTCGTCGAAGCGTTCAATCAAGTCTTACACGTCAGACTTCTGCATACGTTGAAAATGAAAAAAACGTTAAGCTACATAATTGAATGAACACGCAGCTTTCTAAAGAATTGAGAGACGTCGCTAATATTCGATGAACAAACGAGCGACATGCGCGAGATAAACGCAGACATATTGCAGAGATTTCTCATTTCATCGATTCTCTTTCTATTCTTCAATGCAAGTTTAATTGAAAAATGCGAAGCATTGAAAATTAAAATCGAAGTGCTTGACTTCGTAAATGATATTAACATTTTAGTCTACGACAGATTCACTGAAGAAATCTGCAGAACACTGAGCAAAGCACACGACGTCTGCGCGAAATGAGTTCGCACTCATGACGCAACGTTCGCATCAGAAAAGTACGAGCTTACGCATTTCACTAGAAAATCGAAGAGATTCAACATGATGACTAGCATACAAATAGAAAGCTCAGTTATCAAATCAAAATTAGACGTACGAGTTCTAGAGATGCAACTGAACACGAAACTGCAATGAGACGCGCATCTTCGATAAATAAAGATGAATCACGTCACAAGAATGTTGACACTTAGTTGTCTTGAAGTCTTCACATGAAAAGCTATCTTCACAAAAGCGAGACAAGTATACTCAGCAGTAGTGAGATCAGAAATTGCATTCGAAGCATCAATCTGACATCAGCGCGACAAGAAAGATGAACTGTTGAGCAAAGAACACAGACTAGAAACACTTCAGAATCAGACTCTGCATCACGTAGCAGAAGCATTCAAAAGACTAAACATCAAAACTCTAGAGACAGAAACATACATGAGTTTGCTACATGTTCATCTGAACATGCTACAGAACAAGATCACGCTACACAGTTGAGTCAATGATTGAACGCAAGAGATCAGACAAGCATGCGAACTAATACGCGCTCGTTTGACGAAAGTTAATCGCGTTATTTCTCGCTCACTCGTCATCAAGAAAATAGCACTTCTGAATGTCTTCATTCAAGAAGATGCAAAGATACAGTCGAGATGCAGACGACACATCTTCTTCTTCACAATGATTTCAACAAGCGATAGCATCGCAATAACGCAGTATCACAAAGATCAATGAAATCAACGATGAGAAAAGTACAGAGAACGCGTCGCAGACGTTAACGCAATTTCATCACAAAGATTGCATCTGAGCAATAAGACAATAAAGATGCGTGATGATTTTCAGAAAGCAGAAAGCATTCTTGCAATGCACATCAAAATTAAACGCATAGATCTGAACACTTATTTGCACTCTAGAAATGTTTCAGACATGAATAACTCATGATGCAACTGCGAATGAAGTCATCAGACGACGAAGCATGTACTCATGCATTGCTTGAACTGATTGCATCTGCGATCAAAAATGCTACAAGATGCTGACTTCTTAAACTATTAAATAATCGTCATCATCACGAAGAATCTCAGAGCAGTAACGAAGATGATGATGAAAATGAAGCTCTTGAAGCAATTTAAAGTGACTAAAACACTTGTTTTCTAACATGCAATCAACGTGAACAAATTTGATACATAGTCTCAAAACACACTGTTTCAACTGCGTGAAGCAATCATGTAGACTGCAAGTGATTTTCTATCTCAGAGAGTTTTGTTCACTCGATACAAATAGCATAAAGTTTCTCATAAGTCGATCTAATCGATGTCACAAGAATGTATGAATTTATTATTATTATTATTAACTTTCTGATCTTGCGCATCTTTTTTGTTTAAATCTGTCGTCAAGTTTGAGTTGCTCAACTTAACTCAGATTGAGTTTCAGTGTTGAGTTGAATTCAGAGAGATCAACTCAACTCAATCAAGTTGAGTCAGACTCTTGATTTAACTCAGTCAACTCAATGAATTGACTCAAACTCAATTGCAGATCTACTTTCTATCAAATTTTCTATTAAATTCTTTATCAAAGTGATCAAACTTTTTATCAAACTTTTTATCAAACTTTTTATCATGTTCTTTATCATATTTTTCATCATATTTTTCACTATATTTCTCATCATATTTTCTATCATGTTCTTTATCATATTTCTCATCATATTTTCTATCATATTCTCATCATATTTCTCACTATGTTTCTCATTATATTCTCTATCATATTCTCTACTACACTTTCTATCATATTTCTCATCATATTTTCTATCATATTTTCTATCATATTTCTCATCAATCTCTCTATCAAATTCTCTATCAAATTGATTGCAAAATTGATTGCAAAAAAAAATTGAAAAAAAAGAGAAAAAGTATACTATATTTAGTAACAAAAATTGAGTTCAAGCAACTCAATTCAATTCTGAGTTGAGCTTAAGTTGAGAAAGATCTACCTCGTATTCTCGACCGTCACCGCTGGGGTGACGCTCTCAACCCCCCTCGGCGGCGATCCGCTTGGCACGTCGATCCGTCACCCCACCCCCGGTCAATCCGTCACCCCACCCGAACGCCCCCTAAACGCGCTCGAGCTCGATACTTTCTATGACACGAATTGTCGAGCCGGCCGAGGCGACTTCAACGGTCCAGAAATCATGGGAAAAGGTGAAGGTTTGACTCAGCAAATGCATTGGGGGATATTGAGGGTGTTGGCGGCTCG
>JAABUV010002609.1_pt1 | contig 24104 bp, 21 predicted proteins | sample 5559971 | NCBI WGS metagenome assembly JAABUV01 (sample SAMN10711881, study PRJNA513362) | rock metagenome | isolation source: Antarctica rocks | place: Antarctica: Victoria Land, Knobhead nord | collected 2015-12-19
GGCCGAAACCACCGATGTGACGGAACCGATCGCGCCGGAGCTCCAGGGCATCCTCGACGCCGTCTGCTACGCGCCGTGATCGCGGTCATGCCCGACCCAGCTCAGCCCAAATGGGCAAAGTCGAGAAGGTAAGCTTACCGTCTTTTTTACCCCATTGATTTCAGCTATAATGTTTCCAGCTTGACACTAGAGAGGCGGAGGCGTTCTCAGTCATAGAGGCCCTCATCTTCGGCGCTGCATGACAAGAACTGGCGTCTCCTCGGGGCAATATTCGAACAGGGCCTCCGATGGAGCAACGTCATCTCCACGAGCGATGATGCGTATCGGGCCGTGGAACGCCGTTGCAGTAGGTCCCCAAGCGTCACCCGGCTGAGGCGGCCAGACGTACCACACTGGAACGAACTCCGTATAGTGCGGCGGTATGTCACGACAGTCTTTACTATCTTTCAAAAAGCCTAAATCATGCGGATCAACCGGCATCAGCCCAGAACTCTCGACAGAGACGCGCACGTTCCTGACTGTCCTATTGGATTTGTTGCGTATGCCTACACGGTATTCCCATAATGTAACGGCAAGCGTGTTCCCGTCTTTGTCTTTGGCCTGAGTTCTCTTCCAAAACCTCTGCGCCGGGTTGCTCGCGTCGAAGGTGATCTCAAGGGGCAGTAACATAGGCCCTTTAAGCGCTTCAATCTGACGATCCTTTCTCCCGTGAACCCAATATGATGCCTCGAACACCCAGAACAAAGCGGTAGCAGAAGCACCTAACGCCCACTGCTCCCACGTAAAATGCGGGATCATGGCGACGAGCTTCCACCTGGAGTCGTCGGTTGGTTGCCACCAATCGTCGCGTATGAACACGAACAGGCCAGCTAAGGTATAAATTGCGCCCAGCCACCTACCCCACAAGCCTTCTCGCCAGAGAGTGACGGCATAAGCCCGATGGCGACGCAAGGTTCTGAACATGAACCGAGGGTTAGAACTTGGCTGATGTATCCGGCAAGTCCCGCATGATTGCCTTTCTTAAGGAATGGGTTTCCAAAGGCCCCTGGCCTTTGGCGGGTCTGGGCAGAGCCCAGCCTTGCTTGCTGCGCTTGCCTCCTCCAATGTGACAAGGGCCATTTGGCGGCTAGACTGGCCGCCCGGCCGCACGGCCGCACGGCCGCACGGCCGCGCCGCAGGAGCCTCGCCATGCCCCGCATCGCCTATGTCAACGGCCGCTATCTCCCGATGTCCGAGGCCAGCGTGAACGTCGAGGACCGCGGCTACCAGTTCGCCGACGGCATCTACGAGGTGCTTGCGCTGGCCGGCGGACGGTTCCTCGACGAGGCGCTGCACATGGCGCGGCTCGGGCGCTCGCTCGACGCGCTGGGCATTGCCGCGCCAATGGGCGCCGCCGCGCTGCGCCTGGTGCTGCGCGAGGTGGTGCGGCGCAACCGGGTGCGCGACGGGCTGCTCTACCTTCAGGTCACGCGCGGCGTGGCGCGGCGCGAGCACGCCTTCCCGCCACCATCGAAGCGCACGGGGCGGCCGGTGCCGCCCGCCCTGGTGGTGACCTGCCGCAGCCTCGCGCCGCCGCCACACGACCCCGTGGACTGGGCGGCGGCGGCGATCACCGCGCCAGACGAGCGCTGGGCGCGCTGCGACATCAAGTCGATCGCCCTGCTGCCCAACGTGCTCGCCAAGGAGCGGGCGCGACGCGAAGGCGCGGCGGAGGCGATCCTGGTCGACCGCGACGGCCTGGTGAGCGAGGGTGCGTCGACCACGGTGTGGGTCGTGGACGCGGCCGGCACGCTGCGCACCCGTCCGCTCGGCCACGCGATCCTGCCGGGTTGTACCCGTGCGGCCCTCGTCGCGGAGCTGGACGCCGCCGGAATCGGCTTCGAGGAGCGCGCGGTCGCCGAGCACGAACTGCGCGCGGCGCGCGAGGTGTTCCTCACCAGCGCCACCTCCTGGGTGCGGCCGGTCACCCGGCTCGACGGCGTCGCGGTGGGCGACGGCACGGCGGGGCCGGTGGCGCGGCGGCTGTTCGCGTTGCTGCGCAACCCCGTCCGCGACGCCGCCTCATCGCCAGCGGTGCCGCATCGGGTGTCGCCAGGCGTGGCCGTCCCGGCCTGATGCCCGCGCCGCGGCCGCCACCGGCTCGCCGCCCAGGGTGAACGACGCGGCTGCCCTTGTTCGGCCGCCGGGCGCCGGCGTACGGCAGTTTGGTTCACCGGGCTGTCCGGCTCCGGCAAGTCCACGGTCGCCGCGCTGGTCCGACGTAGGCTGCACGCGCTCGGGCAGCCCGCCTTCGTGCTGGATGGCGACGCGCTCCGCGCCGGCCTCAGCCGCGATCTCGGCTTCAGCCCGGCCGATCGCGCCGAGAACATCCGCCGCGCGGCCGAGGTGGCGGCGATCCTGCTCGACGCCGGGCCTGTCGTGCTCGCCTGCTTCGTCTCGCCCGGCCGCGCCGAACGGCAGAAGGCCCGCCTGCAACTGGGCGAGGACGCCTTCGTCGAGGCGTTCGTCGACACACCGCTCGCCGAGTGCCGCCGGCGCGACCCGAAAGGGCTGTACCGCCTGGCCGATGCAGGACTGGTCGCGGAGTTCACCGGAGTGAGCGCGCGCCACGAGGCGCCGACGGCCCCGGAGCTGCGGCTGGTCACGGCGGAGGCGGGAGCAGAGGCGCTGGCGGAGGCCGTGGTGGCGTTCCTGATGGCGAAGGGGTTCTGACAGGAAGCAGGGGCGGGCCCTGCCCGGACCCGCCAAAGGTTCCTCCTGCAAGCATGGGGATTTCGGGGTAGTGGGTCGGTTTGCCCGGGATCGCCGCAGAGGGTGCGACAGGCGCAGCAAGTAAGGTTGAGGCTCTGCCTCAAACTCCGCCAAAGGCCAAGCCTTTGGAATCCTCCTCCTAAGCAAGTGGTTTCCAGAGGTCCTGTGCCTGAAGGAGGGAGCGTTTGGCGGGTCTGGGCAGAGCCCTGCCTTGCCTGCCGCTCAGCCCTCCTCGGCCTCCTCGCGCCGCAGCAGCTCGTCATCGATCTGGGTCAGCAGCCTGGCGAAATCGACCGGCTTGGGGTGGTAGGCGTTGCAGCCGGCGGCAAAGGCGCGGTTGTCGTCGCCGGCCATGGCGTGCGCGGTGAGCGCAATCAGCGGCAGGGTGTGGGTTGCTAGGTCGGCGCGCAGGGTGCGGGCCACGGTCCAGCCGTCCATCACCGGCAGGTTCATGTCGAGCAGCACGATGTCGGGCGACTCGGCGGCGACCTGGTCGAGCGCGTGCTGCCCGTCATGGGCGAGCACGACCTCGAAGCCGCGGCGGCGCAGGCGGCGGGAGAGGAAATCCCACAGCTCCTCGTGGTCCTCGACGAGCAGGATCTTGGTCATGGCGGTCCCTGGAGATGGTGGCGCTGCCGGCATCTTACGCCGAAACCTGGCGCGGCGGGACCTGGAGGATCGGTCCGGCCGCCGTTGCCTGCACGACGCTGCGGGCAGGGCCGGGCTCCGCCCGGACCCGCCAGAAGGCCGAGCCCTTCAAGAACCCGTTCCTGAAGGGAGGGACTCCCAGGCCGAGCCCCTGGCGGGGGCGAGGAGCAGAGCCTCTGGCCCGCTTCTCGCGGCCCACACCCTGACGCGGCCGATGCCGGAGTGCGTGGCCGACGCGCGGCCGGCGTCGCAGGCGGGCGGTGTTCATCCGCTTTCAAGCATTGTCGCGCATCGTGGCGCCGCCCCGTCCAGGACGCCGCAGTGACCAGAAGATCATCCGAGGCCGGCTTCACCCTGCTGGAGCTGATGACGACGATCGTGTGCATCGCGGTGCTGGCGGCGATCGCGACACCCAGGCTGTCCGGCACCATCCGGCAAAGCCGGCTGGAGGCGGCCAAGCCTTACCTGGCGCAGATCGCGGCCAGGGAGCGCATGTACAAGATCGAAGGCGGACAGTACTGCTGCACGGCGAGCGGCCTGAACGAGAACAACCTTGTCGCCGGGCTGGGTGTCACACTGGCCGACACCGGGGATTTCTGCTTCGTGGTCATCTGCCAGAGCGGCGCGCTGTGCCAGTCGGTGTCCGGACCGGGGTTCATCTCGCCGACCTCGGGCACCGCGCCGGACTTCGAGGTCTGGGCGATCCTGCAGGACGGCCTGGGCGCCACGAACCCCGGGCCGGGCAGCACCGCCTGCACCCCCGCCATCGGCAAGGCGGGCGCCACCGGGTTCGTGGCGGCGTCGGGGTCCGCCGGCGCGGGCCGCGGCGGGCAGGTCGTGGTGCTGCGCTACCCGCCGCCGGCCAACGGGCTGGGGGCGATCGGCAGCTACCATGCCGTGGCGATGGACTGGCGCGACGGGATCAGCGCCTCGGACGCGATGCGGCCCTGAGCGGGCGGCCCCGGACGGGCGGGCTATCGCACCAGGACCACGGACACGTTGTCGAGGCCGCCGGCGTCCAGGGCGGCCTGCAGTAATAGCGCGGACGCCTCGCACGCGTTTGCGGACGCCGCGAGCAGGGCCGCGATCGCGTGGTCCGGCACCATGTCGGTCAGGCCGTCGCTGCACACCAGAAGGCTGTCGCCGGGCAGCAGGACCCCGACTCCGACATGGGGGTCGATCGGCGCGATCGCGCGCTGGCCGCCCAGGCACTGGGCGATCTCGTGCGCGGACCGTCCGGGCTCGTCCGACGCAGCGCCTCGCCGGTCGTCGTGGCCGAGGCGGTCCAGCAGGCCGCCCCGCAGGCGGTAGATCCTGCTGTCGCCCACGTTGAACCAGCAGAACGCGTTGCCCCGCAGTGCGATGCCTGCGATCGTGGTGCCCATCGTCATGGTCTCCGGCCGCCTCAGCATGAGGTCGTGCAGGTGCAGGTGGGCCTGGCGGATGGCGGCCGCGCAGCCCTCCGGTGTCGCCAGGCGGGCCGGATCGGACATCAGGTCGAGAACGGACTCGCGGCTGGCGAGCGCGCCGTGCGGGTGGCCGCCCATTCCGTCCGCGACCACCATCGAGAGCGGGCCCGGACCGTCGAGCGCGCCGCCCAGGGGCAGGGCGGGCTCGCCGGTGAGCACGGCGCCGGCCAGGCCGATCGTGTCCTCGTTGGCGCGGCGGCGACGGCCGCGCGAGGTGATGGCGGCGAAGCGGCGCGAGGCGGTGGCGGACCTCATGCGGATGCGTCCGTGCGGTGCGACGCCGACGCCAGCAGCTGTCGGAACGAGTCGCCCGGCATCGGCCGCCCCAGGAAGAACGATTGTCCCTCGCGGCAGCCCAGGGCCAGCAGCGCGCGGCATTGCGCCTCGTTGTCGACGCCCTCGGCGACGATCGACAGGTCGAGCGCCCTGCCGACGGCGATCACGGCGTGCGCGATCGCGGTGTCCTCGGGGTAGCGCAGCATGCCGCGCACCAGCGAGCGGTCGAGCTTCATCACGGTCAGCGGCAGCCGCTTGAGCGTGGCCAGGCTGGCGTAGCCGGTGCCGAAATCGTCGAGCGCGATGCCGATGCCCAGGTCGCGGATCGCCGAGAGCGTCAGCAGGGTCTCGATTCGCGCGTCGACCATCATCGACTCCGTCAGTTCCAGCTCCAGCCGCGCCGCCGGCAGGCCGCTTCGCTGCAGGGCCGCGACGACATGGCCGAACAGCGTGCCGTGGGCGAGCTGGGCGGGCGAGACGTTGACCGACACCACCTGCTCGCCGGGCCAGGATGCCGCCTGGACGCACGCCGTCTCCAGCACCCAGGCGCCGAGCCGCACGATCTGGCCACTCTGTTCCGCAATCGGTATGAACGTGACGGGCGGGATCATGCCGCGGCGCCGGTGCGGCCAGCGGGCCAGCGCCTCCGCGCCGACGATGCACCGTCGCTCCAGGCACAGCCGCGGCTGGAAGTGCAGCGTCATCTGGCCGCGCTCGAGCGCCTGGCCGAGGTCCTGCTCCAGCCTGGCATCGCCCGCCGCGGACCCGGCGGGCGGGCGGGCGGCGGCGGAGTCCGGAACGGCCGGACCTGGAACGGCCGGACCTGGAACGTCAGGATGGTCGGTGTCCCGGCCTGGCGCGGCGGAGCCGGTGCGCTCGTGGTCGGTGGCGACGGTCGCGGTCTGGTCAGGCAACGGCATCGGCCCGCACTGGTGATGGGACCGCCACTAGGCACGTCTTCGATGACGATTGCGTAAAGGCTCGCGGCGAAAGGCAGGGCCGTGACGTCCACGATCCGGCGGCGGCACCGCGGCCGCAGGCGGGAGGAGGCCGGACATGGTCGAACGCCTTAACGGTGTCATAAGCGTTGCGTCCTAGGCTGGGTGCGGTCGCGCGTGGTTGGCGGACGGAGGGCTGCGGAATGCTTCACACTGCGATGGTGGGCGGGGCGATGGCGAGCGAGGACGCGACGCTGCTCGCCATCCCGGGCGCCGGCTCCGGCATGGCCGACGAGGTGACGCACACCCTGGTCGTGGCCGAGGAGGGTCGGGCGGTCAGGCGGGTGGCGCTCGCCGGCACACCGATCACGTTCGGCCGCGCGCCGCCCAGCGACGTGCTGATCGAGGGCAGCCTGGTGTCGCGCCAGCACTGCCGCTTCGAGCTGAGCGGGGACCAGGCCCTGGTCGTCGACCTCGCCTCCACCAACGGGACCTATGTCGACGGCGTGCGCATCTGCGGCAGCGTGCCGCTGCAGCACGGCGCCACGCTGCGGGTGGGCGCCCTGATCGTCACCTACGAGCGGCGCACCCGGCGCGAGACCGAGGCGGCCGCCTCGGCGGAGCGCGACCTGCAGGGTGCCAGCGCCTACGTGCAGATGCTGCTGCCCAAGCCGCTCCACGAGGGGCCGGTGCGCGCCGCCTGGTTGTTCCTGCCCTGCGCGCAGCTCGGCGGCAACGCGTTCGGCTACCGCTACCTCGATGACGATCGTTTCGCCGGCTACATGCTCGACGTCGCGGGACAGGGTACCGGGGCGGCCATGCACTCGGTCGCCGTGATGAATCTCCTGCGCCAGCACGAGGTGCCCCAGATCGACCTCGCCGATCCGTCCGACGTCATGGGCGGGCTGAATGCCATGTTCCGGCAGGAGGACCACAACGGCGTGTTCTTCCTCATGTGGTATTTCGTGCTCGACCTGCGCACGCGCCGGCTGCGCTACGCCTCGGCTGGCCGGCATCCCGCTTACCTGGTCCCGCCCGGGCGGCGCGCAGCCGTGCCGCTTGCGGCGGAGGGGCCGCCGATCGGCCTGGCGCCTGTGGGCAGGTTTGCGGCCACCGAGGTGGAGATGCCGCCCGGCAGCACGCTGTACCTGCTGAGCGACGGCGCCAGCGAGAGCCTGTCCAGGACCCGGGAGTATGCCGCGGCAGGCGCGGTGGAGGAGCTGGTCGGCAGGCCGGTGATCCCCGGCCTGCCGGAGCCGCTGCGCCTCTACCACGCGGTGCGCGGCGCCACCGCGCCGGACGACCTCGGCGAGGACTTCTCCGCACTGGCCTTCAGCGTCTGATGCCGACACAAGCAAGGCCGGGCTCTGCCCGGACCCGTCCTCAATCACGGGGCCTTTGGAAACCCCTCTTCTAAAGAGAGGCCTCCGGAGGTCTGGCGTTGGCGGAGTCCGAAGACAGAGCCTCCGGCCCTGCCTTCCTGCCTCCCCGGTCACACCCGAACGCAGCCGGCAGGATCACGGCGACCCGGCGTCCTGCTGCAGCCAGCGGCTCAGGCGATCGCGCAGCAAATGCGGATGGAGGAAGCGCAGGCCGTAGAAGCCGTCGCCCACATGGACGATGCGGGCCTCGATCGGGCCGAAGGCGTCGACCACAAGGACGATTTCGGGCGTGGCGACCCACCCCGCGGCCTGGGGGATGGACACCAGGGCGCCGCTCGCGGACAGGTCGGAGACCGTCACCGTGGATACTGCGTCACCAGACCGCAGCAGGCCGGGCAGGTCGACCTGGTAGCGCTTGTCACGTCGGCGCTCGGCACCGGTGGCGGGGACGATCAAGGAAATCTCCGCAACTCCGCTGTGTCGGATCAGTGTCGAGCAGACATCGGGATGATACCACCGGTTCGTGAACGGCTGGTGAAATCTCGCGGTGTCCTGGCGGAACCGTCCCGGCAGGCGCGCCTGGCTGCGGGACCGCGATCCGTCGCTCCGCCTGTTCGCGTCCGTCCGTCCGGCCCTGGGCAGGGTGCCAGCCCCCGTTGCCGCTCGCAAGCTGTTAACCTCGACCCGGTATGCTCGCGGCCAGCATCAGGAACAGGCCGCCGGCATTGCATGCACCAGCCGACATCTCTGCCGCCGGCGACCCGACGCTGGGGGAGCACCTCCCGGCGACGGCGGGTTGCCACGCGCCGGAGCAGGGATGGCCGTCCGACACGCAGCGGCTGGTGGCAGCGGCCAGGGACGCGATGTCCATCCCGAGATCGCGGGTCGCGCTGCTGCTGCGGATCTCGCAGCTGGCGCCGCCCCTGCCGCGCCGGCATCACCGCCGCATCGCCGCCGCGATCCTGGAGGATGCGGCGCGGCAGAACCAGGGGGAGTCGTTCGAGCTTGCGTCCGGCGACATGGTGCTGCTGTGCCACATGCCGGAGCATGCCGGCGGCAGCCTGCATCCGGACATCCTTCCGCAGGCACTGGCCCGCCTGTTCGCCGCCGACGTTCCGCCCGGCATGGTCCTGACCAGGCTGTGGCATCTGGAACGCGACGGCGCGGCGCTGCTGGCCTATGTCGCCGGGCTGGGCTGAGCGTCGTGCCGGTGCCCCTCACCGCGGCCTGCATCGCCGTGGCCGCGTCGATGCTGCAGGTGCCCGAGCCCACCCTGTGGACGATCCTGAAGGCCGAGGGAGGGCGCGTCGGCGCCTGCACGACCCAGGCCAACGGCTCGCACGATTGCGGGCCCGCTCAGGTCAACACGGAAACCTGGACCCCCTACCTGTCGCAGCTGCTCCACCGGCCGCAGGACAGCGTGCACGCCGCGCTGCGCGACGACGGATGCTTCAATATCTGGGCGGCGGCGTACGTGCTGCGGGTGAAGCTGGGCGAGGCGCGCGGCGACGTGTGGGATGCCGCAGGCTGCTACAACAGTGCCACGCCGGTGTTCAAGCTGGCCTACCAGGCGAGGCTGGCCAGCGCCTACGACCAGCTGTTCCGGCCTGCCCGCGCCAGGCGGCAGGACGCCCATGCCGTGGGGCGGCGCGACGCGGGAGGCTGACGCCAGCAGGCGTCGGCCTGTCAGCAAGCAAGGCCGGGCCCTGCCCGGACCCGCCAAAGGTCGAGACCTTTGGAAACCACTTGCTTAAGAAATGGATTCCAAAGGCTTGCCTTTGGCGGAGTCCAGAGGCAGAGCCTCTGGCCTTAACTTGCTGCGCCGGCCAAACCCGACCGCTCCTGATACAAAGCCTGCCACCGGGATGACGGACTCAGGGCGAGAGCGACGTCGGCCCGCCGTCCGCAAGCCGGTAGCGGGTCAGCACCCGCGACCCGTCCGGCGCGCTGCCGTAGCGGTACTCCATGCGCACGAAGCCCTGCGCGCGCGGGCTGAACCACCAGCGCTCGAAGCCGGTCCAGCCGTCGGCGAGGTTGCGCGTGCGCATCACCAGCACGACGCAGTCGAACTCGCCCGCCGGAACCTTGACGGTCTCGCGCCGCTCCACGGTCCACGAGGTCACGTGCGTGTACTGCACGGCGCCCGCCTGGTATTGCCGACGGTAGGTGAGCGGCGCCCGCGAGGAGAGCACGAGTCCCTCGCCCGCCGGCAGGTCCTCGAACAGCAGCTTGCGCAGCGTCGTCGCGGACTGGGCATCCTCGCGGAGGAAGCCGTGCCGGACCACCCATTGCTGCGGGTCGTCCAGGCGCCGGAACGTCGACACGGCGCCGTCCACGGCGGCAACCTGCAGCCCGTAGCCGTCGCTGTACTCCCACTGCGAGCCGACCTTCCAGCGAGGCGCCTGCACCGTCACCACCTCGGCGGAGGAGGTGGTGGCCGGCCGTTCCCCCGTCCGCAGGGCGGAACCGCAGCCGGAGACCAGGAGCAGTCCCAAAAGCGCAAGCAGGCGCACCATCACCTCGTGGCCGGCGCAGGACCGGACCGGTCGGCGCTCGACCCTTCATGGCCGAGTTCCGCGGGTCCGGCCAGCGTCCTCGCGAGCAGCAGCGGCACCACCCGTCCCGCCGCGATCGCCGCGGGCCGGCTCATCGCGCGCAGGCGCAGCCCCGCGGCGTCCGGCATTGCGTCGAAGGCGAAGTCCGTCTCGGCGGCACCCAGCTCGAGCCCGGGCAGCACGGCCTCGCGCTCGCCGGCGCCCGCCCCGAACGCGGCGTAGCCTTGGCGGCCCGGCGGGGCCGCCTGCTCGCGCGCCGCGATTCGGTCCAGCGCCGCCTCCGCAGCCGCCCGGCTGCGCGCCTCGCGCGGGCCGAGCACCAGGGGCGACCACAGCATCGCTGCGCCGAGGAGGATCGCCGAGGCCGCGAACAGCGCGAGGTTCGCCCGCGACCGGGTCACTGGTCCTCCTCGATCGCCGCGGAGGCGCGCACCGGCACGCCGCCGCTCTCGCGCGCCATGGTGCCGAGGCGTTGACGCTGCACGTCCATGTAGGTCGCGGTGTCCGACCCGAGCGCCACGTCGCGGCTCACCAGCTGCTGCTGCTCGACGACATGCGGCGTGATGAAGAAGATCGTCTGGCCCAGGCTCTGCTGGCTGTTGTCGGTGCGGAACAGCTGTCCGAGCAGGGGGATGTTCTTCAGCACCGGGATGCCGGACGTGCTCTTCAGCCGCGAGTCGTCGAACAGGCCGCCGATCACGAAGGTGCCGCCGTCGGGCACCAGCACGTCGGTCTGCACCTCCTGCGAGTTGACGTTGATCTGGTTGCCGGTGCCCGAGCCGGGCGCGGAGTTGGTGGCGTCCAGCGTCAGCCGCACCAGCTGGTCCGGGCTGCCGGGCGCCACCAGCACGATCGAGGGGGTGATTTCCAGCGTCAGGCCGGTCTGGATCTGCGACAGGCCCTGGCCGTTCAGCCCGCCGGTGTCGACCGGCACGTAGATGTCCTCGCTGCGGGTGATGCGGGCGGTGACGTTGTCGAGCGTGACCAGGTGCGGCGCCGAGAGCACCCGCGCCTTGTTCTCCGAGGCGAGCGCCTGGAGCTGGGCCTGAATCGAGATGCCGCTGCCGCTCAGCAGGAACGAGGCGACGGTGCCGCCGGCGGCGGTGGCCGGCAGCAGGCTGAGCGCGTTGTAGACGGTGCCCTGCCCGATCACCCCGCCGGTGGTGCCGGTGTCGAAGCCCACGCCGCCGTTGCCCTTGCCGCCCGTGCCGCGATAGGCGACGCCGAGCTGGTTCACCACGCCCAGCTCCGCGGTGGCGATGATGACCTCGATCTCGACCATCTTCACGGGCTGGTCGATCTGGTGCAGCACGTCGGCGACCGCCGCGATCGCCGCCGGGCTGCCGCGCACGATCACCGAGTTGGTGCGCTGGTCGATCGAGATGCTGGGCCGGCCGATCGCGGACATGGCGGCCAGGTCGGGGCCCGCCGGCCCGCCCGGGGCCGCGAACTGGCTGCCGCCCGGACCGCTGCCCTGGAGCGACTGGCGCGGCGAGGGGCCGGCGCCCACCGCGGGGGTGAAGGCGTTGGGCACGGGCGCCTGCGTCGAGAAAGGCGGGACCTGGCCGCCGCCAGTGCCGAGCATCGCCTGCAGCGTTTCCAGGATGCCCGGGATGGTGACGGCGCGGCCGTGGAAGTTGCGGGTGGTCGGCCCGACATCGGCGAAGCGCAGGCGGAACACCCTGGTCTGGACGTTGAGCGCGTCCTGGTAGGCGTGGCGCTCGAAGTCCGAGCGCTGGGTGCTGGCGGAGCGCTGGGTCTCGGCGACGCTCTGGTCGCGCTGGTCGCCGTAGTGCTGCTCCAGCGTCTTCACCAAGTCCTCGACCTGCGCCACCCGGGCCGAGTCGCCGGTCACGCCCAGCAGCGAGGTTTGCGGGTCGTAGGCGATGCCGTCGGTGCCGATGCCGAAGCTGACCAGCATCTGTCGCAGCGACGCCCACTCGACGTTCTGCAGGGTGATGAAGTGGCGCAGGCTGCTCTGCGCGCTCGCCGCGGGGCCGATCGTCACCGTGCGGGTGGCCGGGTTGAACCCGGCGCGCAGCCCGTTCTCGCCGAGCAGCTGGTCGAAGGCGGCTTCCAGGCCCATGTCGCGGAAGGTGAACGAGACCTTGCCTTCGACGCCGGGGCGGAAGATCACCGACAGGTCGCTGGCGCCGAGTACCGCGCGCAGGACGTTGCGCAGGTCGTCGTCCACCGAGGTGCGCGAGAAGGTGACGCCGCTCTTCCAGGGGATGCGGGCCGCATCCTCCGACGCCGTCGCCGGGCCGGCAAAGGCAAGCAGAGCGGCGACACAGGACGCGTGCAGGGCGCTGCGAAGGAGGTTCATGACGCTGGTCCCGTTTTGGGTGGACCACGCATACAGCCGTCATCTTTCCCGAAGGTTAACGCCGCGGGTTTCATACCAAGGGCGTCGGGGTGCGACGGGTTGGCAAACAAGGCCTGGCGCTCTGCCTCCGGACTTCCCTACTGGAGCAGGTGGTTTCCAAGGGCCTCGGCCTTTGGCGAGTCCGGACAGAACCCTGCCTTGCCTGCCGAGGGCCGGATGTTCGACGCCGCCGACGTCAGTCCGGCCGGGCAAGGCGGAGCCGGAAGCGGTGCGGTCCCGACGCGAGGCTCACCTCTGCGGGACCGATCGCGGTGATCGTCAGGTCGTCGAGCCGATCGCCGACCGCATAGTCCCGGTTGTTGATGGTCGCCATCGGCCCGGTGGCGGTGCGGGTGAGGTCGGTCAGCGCGAAGCGTCGGGACAGCGCGGCCCCGTCCTCCTCGGGGATGGGGGCGAACGGGTCCCGCGGCTCCTGGGCGGCCTGCGCGGCGGCGTCGGGCGGGGGCGCCGCAAGCTTTCGTGGCACCGCCAGGGTGAAGGAGACAGCCTGGCGTGCGGTGCCTTCGGGACGGTCCTGCGCGCTGGGCTGGGCGGGGCGGATGCGCACGCCTTGCAGCCTGGCGCCAAGACGCTCGATCTGGGTCGCGAGATCCAGGAAGGCCGGGAAGGACGCCACCAGCTCGACGTCGAGGAGCCGGGCGTCGTGCGCTCGCGGGGCGAGGCGGGTGATGCCGGCCGTGCCGTGCGCCGCCGTGGTCCGGAGCTGGCGGAGGAAGGTCACCGGATCGACCTCGCGTAACGCCTCGGCGGGCTCGGCGACCTTGTGCAGGCGGCGGCGCAGCGCGGTGTCCTCCTCCTCCACCTGGGCCGCGATCCCGGCGGTGTCGGCGGCAAGCCTGCGGCTGATCGCGGCGGGGCCGAGGCAGGCGAACAGTTCCGCCGACACCGCCAGCGCGACCAGGCCGGGCAGCACGGCGCGCAGCCGTGCCGGTGGCGCCATGTCGGCAAGCCGCAGACGCAGCGTGTCCAGACGCGACACCCTCAGCCCCGCCCCGCCGCGTCGGGCGATGCGGCGGCCGACGCTGCGCCGGGTGCGGCGGCCGGGCTGGCAAAGGCAGGGGCGAGCACGACGGAGATCGTGAACGTGGCCACGGCCGCGGCCGCGCCCTGGCCGATGGCGGCGCCCTCGAAGCCGATCGACACGACATCCTTCATGAAGGCGGGGTCCGCGGCGAGGCGGTCGATGAAGCCGGCGATGCGGGCGACGTAGTCCTCGCCGTCCGGTGACGGCAGCGTGCCCTCCAGCACGATCCGTTGCTGCGCCGGCGTGGCCGGGTCGGGCAGCGTGGTCAGGGAGGTCAGCCAGATCCCATCCGGGATCAGCGCGGCCATCCTGGACAGCTTCGCCGACCAGGGCTGCGCGCCGGGAGCCCCGTGGTCCTGCACCGGCCGGTGCGGGTGCAGCGCCGCGTGGCGCAGCAGGGCGTCGTCGGCCAGGCGGCTCGACAGCTGCGTGCCCGCGCGGGTTGCGGCACCGGCCGCACCCTCCACGGTCCCCCACAGCCCCGCGCCGAGAATTGCCGCGGCCAGGGCGGGCGCCAGCGCCGAGGCGCCGGGAAGGGCGGTCCGGGCGGCGGCGGCCACGGCGGCGGCGGTCTGGCGCAGCACCGCCGGGGTCAGCGGCTGGCCGGCAAGGCCGCGCAGGCTGGCGTGCGAACGCGGTGCGGCGCGCGACGTTGGACGGCCTTGCGCCTGGACGGACTGGAACCGCCCGTCGACGAAGCGGTAGTCGGTCCTGCCGATCTTCAGCAGCCCGGCGGGCGTGTCGTGCAGCAGGTTGAGCGCGCCCGCCTCGTCGGGGGCGACCCCGTGCAGGTCCGCAGGATGCGGGTCCAGCGCCAGCACGGTCCCGAGCCATTCGGCCAGGCCGCGCACGCGCGCGGCGTCGCCGCCCACGACCAGGCGCTCCGGCATGCCCGCCAGGCGCTGGAACACGAAATACTCCACGGTGGCCAGCAGCTCGGCCCGCAGCGTCGCCAGCAGCGGCGCCAGCGCCAGCTCGGTCGTGCCCGGGGCGGCGTGCGGGCCGGCGCCGGGCGCGAGGCAGGCGCGGCGTTCCAGCCCCTCGGCGGCTTCGCGCACGGACACCGAGGTCGCGCGCGCGACAGCCTCGGCGAAGCTGCGGGTGCCGACGGGAAGCTCGCGGCAGGCGACGGCGCCGCTGTCGGGATCGGCGACGACCAGGGTGACGCTCTCCCCGCGGATCTCGATCGCGGCGAAAGGCTGTCGCTCGGCGCCGAAGCGCAGCAGCCAGGCGGGCACGACCTGCGTCAGCTTCACCGCAAGGCTGTCCATCGCGCCGAGGTAGTCGCTCATGCGGCCGGCGGGAAGGAACGCGTGACCCCGCGCTCCATCTCGTGCTCGCTCGAGCTGCCGAAGGGCTGGAACCCGTACACGGCGCCGGTGCTGCCCAGCTCCTGCGCGCCGGCCTGGCGGATCGCGACCGGGTCGACGCTGCGCAGCTTCAGCACGCGGTTGTCGATGATCGAGGTCGCGCGGTCGTGGATCACCAGCCGGATGCTGCCGATGCCGTCGCGGGTCGCGGGGCTGATCGCGCGCACGGCGCGGCGCAGCATGTCGGGGGCGGACAGGGCGGCCTCGTCCGGCCCGGCGGTCTCGGCGGTCTCGATCGCGGGCGTGCCGTCGCCGGGCCGCAGCGTCGCGCGCCACCCCGACTCCGAGACGGCGAGGCAGAGCAGCGACTGCGCCTCGCGCTGCGGGCCGCGTGCGGCGAGCCGGTCCTGCAGCCGCGTCCAGCCGGCACGCGCGCGCGCGGCCAGCACGGCGGTCCCGGCCCGCAAGGCCGGCGGCATCCGGGACGCGGCGAGATCGCGCAGCTGCGCGACGGCTGGCGCGATCCGGTTCCCGGACCCGGCGATCCCGGCGAGGGCGGCGCGCGGGGTCATTGCAGGGCTCCGGGCATGTCGAACACCGGCAGGAACGAGGCCACCATCATGCCGGCGGTCGAGGCGCCGACGAACGCGGTCAGGATCGGGTTGATCAGCCCGGTCACCGCCTCGATGCGCTGCATCAGCAGGCTGTCGAAGTAGTTCGCCGCCGACAGCAGCAGCTCGTCGAGCCGCCCGGTCTCCTCGCCGGCGGAGATCATCTGCAGCACGATGCCGGAGAAGATCTCGCGCTCGCGGAAGGCATGGGTGATGCTGGCGCCCAGCTCGATGTCGGTGGCGATGCCGTGGACCAGGCCCTCGACGTAGCGGTTGCCGGCGGCGCCGGCGGCGAGATGGAGCGCGCGGATCACCGAGACGTGGTTGCTGACCTGCACCGCGAGCGTGCGGCTGAACCGCGCCAGCGCCGCGAGCCGCCACACCGCGCCCATCACCGGAAGATGCAGCTTCGCGCGGTCCCAGCCCTCGCGGCCGCGCGCGGTGGAGAGCGTCAGCGCGACCGTGGCCACGAGCAGCAGCCCCGCGCCGGCGAGCCCGGCGGCGTGGTCGCTCAGGCCGTGGCCGATGTCGAGCAGGAACTGGGTGGGTGCCGGCAGGCCCTTGCCGAACCCGCGGAAGATCGTTTCGTACTTGGGCAGGATGAAGAAGATCATGCCGCTGGCGACGCCGAGGAAGGTCAGCAGAACGAAGGCCGGATAGACCGCGGCGGCGACCACGCGTCGGTTCACCTGCTCCACCCGGTCGAGGTAGTCCACGATGTGGGCGAGCGCGCCGCCGAGCCGGCCGGCCTCGATCCCGGAGCGCACCAGCCCCACGAACACCCCGTTGAACAGGCGCGGGAACCGCTCCAGCGCGTCGGCCAGGTCGCGGCCGTTGGTGACCTGTCGCCCGACCTCGGCCACGGCCAGGCGCAGGCGGCGGTGCGGCGTCTCGCGCGCGAGGTTGTCGAGCACCGAGACGAGCTGCAGCCCGCTGCCCATCATCGAGGAGAACTGCTTGGCGAAGATCACCAGGTGGGCGCTGCCCCGGCCGATCATGGCCGCGCCCGCGGCGCGCGGCGCGTCACGAGGTGCCGTCGCCGAACACGCGGACGATCTCGGCGTGGGTGGTCAGCCCGTCGGCGACCAGCGACAGCGCGTTGTCCACCATCGTGGCGTTGCCGCCCGCCTGCACGAGGTGGCGCAGCTCGTCGGCGCTGAATCCCTTGGCCGCGATCAGGTCGCGCATCGGCTCGGTGATCTCGAACATCTCGAACACCGCTTGGCGCCCCGCGTAGCCGGTGTGGCGGCAGTGCGGGCAGCCCGGCGCGTGGTTGCACGGCTCGCGCGCGTCGATGTGCAGGCCGAGGCGGGCCATCTTGTCGTCCGAGACGCCGTCGGCGCGCAGCATCCCCAGCATCTCGCTGCCGTCCACCGTGGTACGGCAGCGCGGGCAGAGGGCGCGCACCAGCCGCTGAGCGATCGGCAGCGACAGGGCGGTGGCCACCAGGTAGGGGTCGATCTGCATGTCGATCAGCCGGCTGATCACGCCGACGGCGTCGTTGGCGTGGATGGTGGAGAACACCACGTGCCCGGTCAGCGAGGCCTGGATCGCCATGCGCGCCGTCTCCACGTCGCGGCACTCGCCGACCATGATGACGTCGGGGTCCTGGCGCAGGATGTTGCGCAGGCCGCTGGCGAAGGTCAGGCCGATGCGCTCGTTGACCTGCATCTGGTGCACGCCCTTGAGGCGGTACTCCACCGGGTCCTCGATGGTCAGCACGTTGCGGCGCTGGCGGTCGAGCGCGGACAGGCAGGAGTACAGCGTCGTGGTCTTGCCCGAGCCGGTGGGGCCGCTGAGCATCACCAGGCCGTGGGGTGCCGCGATCTTGTCGAGCAGCAGGCGCAGCAGGCTGTCGCGCAGGCCGAGCTGCTCGGGCGCGGGGCGCAGCGCCTTCTCGTCGAGCAGGCGCATGACGATCTTCTCGCCGAGCACCGTGGGCGAGGACGAGACGCGGATGTCGAGCGGCATGCGGCGGATCTGCGCGGTGATGCGCCCGTCCTGCGGTCGGCGGCGCTCCGCGACGTCCATGCCGGCCAGCACCTTGATGCGCGAGGTCAGCGCCGGGTGCAGCGCCAGCGGCATCCGGCACTCCTCGTGCAGGATGCCGTCGATGCGGTCGCGCACCACGGTGCCGTCCTCGGCCGGCTCGATGTGGATGTCGGACGCGCCCTGCTCGTAGGCGGTGTGGACGATGAAGTCGACCAGCGTGGGGATGTCGACCGCGTCGGGCCGGTCGCGGATGCGCTGCTCCTGCTCCCAGTTGATGTCGATCGGGATCAGCGCCCTGTCGGTCTCGCGCAGCTCGACGCGGGTGCGCAGCCGGCCGATCGTCTCCAGCAGCACGTCGGGCAGCGTGGGGACCGGGACCGGCAGCAGGCCGGAGATGCGCGCGATCCAGTCGCGCAGCAGCAGGTCGCACGGGTCGAGCGTGGCGTAGGGCGCCTCGCCGTCGCGCACGGGCCGCAGGGGGAGCACGCCGCGCTGCTCCGCCAGCGCCACCGGCAGCCACGCCGCCTCGGCGACGCGCTCGGCCAGCTCGTTCTTCTGGCGGATCAGCGTCTGGCCGCAGCGCTCGGCGAGGAACTCGAAGATCGGCTCCAGCTCGGCGGCCTGCAGCTCGCGGGCGAGGACGCGCATCAGGGTCTCGCCCGCCTCGCGCGCCTGCAGGCCGAGCGAGACGGCGCGGCGCTCGCCCAGCAGCTTCGCGGCGACCAGCTCGGACACGATGCCCCCGAGCAGCGAGCGCGGGGCGCCGAGGAGCGGGCGGGCGGCGACGGCGGACGAACCAGGGGTGGCGGGCGAACCAGGGGTGGCGAGCAACCCGGAGGCGGCGCCGGCCGGCGACGCCGGCATGGCCGGCAGTGGCGTTGCGGGTAGCAGGGCAGGAGACTGCGCGGCGTTGCCCGGGCCGGCGGGCGCGTCGGCGATGCTGTCGGCCGAGCGCAGCGTGGCGTCCCCGGAAGCGTCCGCGATGGCGGCGGGCCCGACCGCGGGGAGCGTGGGATCGGCACTGGCCAGGTCGCCGGCGGCGCCACGGTCCGGCACGGCGGGGGCGAGCATCGTCGCATCGTCGGACGGCAGGGAACGCGGGATCGTCCGCCCGCGCGGGGGCACGAGCAGAGGGTCCGGGACCGCGGCGCCGGCCGAGCCCGCGTTCACGGTGCGCGCGGCGAGGCCGAGGGCACCCACGACCTCGATGAAGCTGCTGCCGTCGGCCGATGGGGCAGGAAGGGCGGCTGCCAGGAGGGTCGCGTCGGCCTGGTCAGCCATCCACCGGGTCCGTCACGATGCGAAAGCCGATGTCGGCGCGGCGCGCGCCGGCCTCCGCCCGGTGGCGGAAGCCGCAGCGCCCGGTGGGCGCGAAGCTGTCGAAGCTGCCGCCGCGCAGGGCGCGCATCCCGTCCTCGCCGCGTCCGACCGGGTTGCTCTCGCCCTCGGCCAGCCTGCGGACCAGCGCCTCGTCCCAGGGGTCGGCGCACCATTCCCAGACGTTGCCGCACATGTCCCACAGCCCCCAGCGGTTGCGGCCGGCCGGGTAGCTGCCGACCGGCGTGGTGTGGTCGCAGAGGCGGTCGAGGTTGGACTGCGTCGCCAGCGGCGGGCCTTCGCCCCAGGGATACTCCGCCGCCGGGTCGCCGGCGCTGGCCGCGACCTCCCACTCGATCTCGGTCGGCAGGCGAGCGCCCGCCCAGGCCGCGTAGGCGCCCGCGTCGTCCCAGCTGACGGCCACGACGGGCGCATCCGGCAGGCCGAACACCGGATGGTCGATGAGGTCCGGGCGGCGGTAGCCGGTCACGGACAGGAAGCCACGGTACTCCTCGTTGGTCACCGGATGCACGGCGATGCGGTAGGGCGACAGGGTCACGCGGCGCCGCGTCCGGTCGGCGCCGGGGCGCCGGGCGACGAGGGCATACGACGCGCCCGCAACCTCGACCGTCGCCGACCGGGCCTGAGGGGAGGGCGAGGCGGTGATGGCCAGGCGCAGCTCGACGTGCTCGAGCACCTCGCACACCTCCTGCGCGGAGGCGGGGCGGCTGTCCGGGTCGGTCTGCACGAGCTGCAGCACGAGGCGGTCCAGCACCGGCGGGATCGCCGCGCAGAACCGGCTCGGCGGCGTCAGCTCAGCGTCGGCGACGCGCGGCACCACGCCGGTGCGCGGCAGGTGCTGCAGGCTGCTCTCGGGGATATGGCCGTCGGTCAGCATCTCGTAGGCGCACACGCCGAGCGAGAACAGGTCGGCGCGCCGGTCCACCGTGGCCGGCGCGAGATATTGCTCGGGCGCCATGTATTTCGGCGTGCCGCCCGCGAACTCGCGCCCGCCCGGGCCGCCGTGCAGCGACACGCCGTGCAGCGACAGGCCGAAATCCATGATGAGGGGACGGCCGATCTCGCCGTGCTGCAGGAAGATGTTCGCGGGCTTGAGATCGCGGTGGATGATGCGGCGATGCGCGATCGCCAGGGCCTCGGCCACGCGCCGGAACGCCGTCAGCCGCTCAGGCAGAGTTTCCAGCAGCCGGCCGCGGCCGGCGGCGAGCCACTGCTTCAGGTCCTGGCCCTCGAGCAGGTCCATGATCACGCCGACGCCCTGCGGGCCCTCGTAGAGATCGTGGATCGGGCAGATGTTGGGGTGGCGCAGCGCGCGCGAGATCAGCACCTCGCGCCGCATGGCGTCGATCTGCCCGGCGTCGGCGCACAGCTCGGGCCGCAGGATCTTGACCGCGAGCGCGATGCCGAGGTCGCGGTCGAACACGCGGAACACCTGCGCCGTGCCGCCGGTGCCGATCAGCTCCCAGCCGGTGTAGCGATCGGCGGCGGCGTGGAAGGCGGCCGGCTGGGACGGCGGGACGGAGGGCTGCGACATGGTGGCCTCCGTCCTGTGGGGCCTAGCTGTACGACGCCTGGGAGGTGCCGGTGGCGCTGCAGTAGCCGCCGGCTGTCGCAGTGCCCAGCGTGGCCGCTCCGCTGACGTAGGACTTGTTGTAGACCCGGCCGGCCCAGCCATTGGCACCGGCGGTGCCGGTGGGAGAGACCGCCGAGGAGGAGTACAGAACGACGCCGCCGGAGGCGGCATTCGCGGTGGCCGTGATGCAGTAGGCGACGTCGAGGTTCTGCGGTCCGCCGCTCGCGGTGATCGCGGACACCGCGTAGGTGAAGGCGGCGTTCCCTGGCAGGCTGAGCTGCGGCAGGATGGCGGCGAGATTGCTGGCCGGGGTGGTGCCGGCCGGTGCCAGGGTGGTGCCGCTGAACAGGGTGGCCGCCGCGGCCGGGGTCAGGCTCTGCGAGTCCGCGTAAGACTGCATGGCGCTTACCATCAATCCGGCGACGTTGCCGACCTCCGCCGTCTGGCTCGACCGCAGATAGGTGATGTAGCGCGGGATCGCCACCGCCGCCAGAATGCCGATGATCGTGACCACGATCATCAGCTCGATCAGTGTGAAGCCCGCCTCGTCAGTGTTCTCGACGAATTCTATCTGCGCCATGTCGCTTATTTCCGTCGTTCTGGTTGTTTCTTACACGAACCCTCTTGTTCATCATCTTGACGGAAAATCCTCAATTCCCGGTTAAGACAGGGCAGTCCGGGCGGCAGCCGTCGCGCGTTCGCTGCAAGGCGGGCGGACCGGCAGCTGCGGTCGCGGCGCATTGACCGGCATGGTCCCGCATCCGGTGCGTCCCAAGGAGCGTTGCCATGCCGGCGTGGCCTCACGGCCGCCCGAACGGCTGGCGCGGCCGCGGATGCGATGCAAGCCGGGGTGATGCGCGCCGCCGCACCTGCCATGATGGGGGCCGACGCCCCAGCCCAGGACCCGCCATGCCCCTCGACGACGCTGCGCCCTCCGGGCCGCCGGCCTCCGTGCCGTCGCTCGCGGTCTCCGGCCTGGCCGCGCTGAACGCGGGCGCGGTGGTGGTCGCGGCGCTCTATCTCGGGCGCGACCTGCTGGTGCCGCTGGTGCTGGCGGTGCTGCTGGCGTTCGTGCTGGCGCCGGCGGTCACGCTGCTGCAGCGCGCCCGGCTGGGGCAGGCGCTGTCGGTGGTGCTGGCGGTGCTGCTGGCGTTCGCGGTGATCTTCGGGGTGGGCTTGGTGGTGGGGCGGCAGATGACGCAGCTCGCGCGCAGCCTGCCGGGCTACCAGGCGACGATCCAGGACAAGATGCGCTCGCTGCGGATGGGCGGCGAGGTGATCGAGCGGCTGAGCGGCGGCGTGCAGCGCCTGGTGGGCAGCGCGGCGCAGGAGGGGCCGGCGGCGGTGCTGTCGTCGGGCGCAGGCCTGGCGGTGGTGCCCCTGGCGCGCGTGCCGGCGGGCGGGGTGCAGGGCACGGCGGGGGCAGCCGCCCCGGGAGCCGCCCCGTCGGGAGTCGCCACGCCGGGGACCGGCGCAACGGGGGCCGCGGCGACAGGGCTGGGCGGGGGCGGGCTGGACGGCGGCAGCGCGCTGGTGGTGGTGCGCAGCGTGCTGCAGCCGCTGCTCTCGCCGCTGGCCACCGCGGGCATCGTGGTGGTGTTCGTGATCTTCGTGCTGCTGTACCGCGCCGACCTGCGCGACCGGCTGATCCGGCTGGTGGGGCGACAGGACCTGCACCGCACCATCCTGGCGATGAACGACGCGGCGGCGCGGCTGTCGCGCTTCTTCCTGACGCAGGTGGCGATCAACACCGCGTTCGGCTGCATCATCGGGGTCGGGCTGTGGGCGTTCGGGCTGCCGAACCCGGTGCTATGGGGCATCCTCGCCGGGCTGATGCGCTTCGTGCCGTTCATCGGCAGCTTCGTCGCCGTGGTGCCGCCGCTGCTGCTGGCGCTGGCCGTGGTGCCCGGCTGGTCGATGGCGGTGTGGGTGCTGCTGCTGTTCGTGCTCGGCGAGATGGTGATGGGCCAGGTGGTCGAGCCGCTGCTCTACGGGCACAGCACCGGCCTGTCGCCGGTGGCGATCATCGTCGCGGCCGCGTTCTGGACCTTCCTGTGGGGGCCGATCGGGCTGCTGCTGGCCACGCCCTTGACCGTGTGCCTGGTGGTGCTGGGGCGTCACGTGGAGGCGCTGTCGTTCCTCGACGTGATGCTCGGCGACCGCGCGCCGCTCGACCCGCCCGAAACGTTCTACCAGCGCGCCCTGGAGGGCAACCGGCGGGGCCTGGCCGCGGACGCGCTCGGGCGGCTGCGCGGGCACTCGCTGGCGGAGTACTACGACCAGGTGGCCCTGCCCGGCCTGGCGCTCGCGCAGGCGGACCTGTCGCTCGACAAGCTGGAGTTCGAGCGCCTCGACGCCATCCACCAGCAGATCGAGGGGCTGCTCGGCCAGCTCGCCGCGCGGGCCGGCTCCGGCCAGGCGCCGGCCCGCCCCCGGACGGGTGCGTTCGGGGGCCTCGCACGCGCCAGGCGCGGCAGGTCGGGCGGGCGGGCGTCGCCGGTGGACGCCAGGCTGGCACAGGGCGGGCTGGCACAGGGCGGGCTGGTGCGGGCCGGGTCCGCGGGGCCGGACGCCCTGCCGGCGCCGTCCGCGGCGCCAGAGCTTCCTGCCGCCTGGGCGATGGATGGCGGCGTGCTGTGCATCCCCGGGCGCGGGCAGCTCGACGACCTCGCGGCGACGATGGCGGCGCAGGTGCTGCGCCTGCACGGCTTCGGCGCCCAGGTCGAGCCGAACGCCAGCCTCGGCGCCAGCGCGGCGCACGCGCGCAGCCCGGGCGCCGCCCGGCTGTGCTGCCTGTCGGTGCTGGAGGAGGGCAGCACGCCGTCCTCGATCCGCTACTTCCTGCGCCGCATTCGCCGCACCATGCCGGACGCCACGGTGATCGTGGGTTTGTGGCACGCGGCCGGTGGCAGCCCGATGCTGGCGGCGCTGCGCGCGGAGGGGCCGGGCGAGACCATCGTCACCTCGCTGGGCGAGGCGGTGGCGCTGTGCCTCGCCCTGGCCGCGCGGCCAGGCGCCGCGCCCGGCGCAATGCGGCACCAGGAGGCGGGACAGGTCGCGGAGTAGCGGCGCGGACCGGGGATGCACAGGCTGGCACGGTTAAACTCTCTTTCCGCTTGCCCCGCTCACCGCCGAGATCTGTCGGCCTGAAGCCGGCTTGGCGGTGTCGAGGTGATGCCGGCGGTGTCTGGGACGTGACCGGGCGGGCAAGCAGGGCCAGAGGCTCTGACTCCGCTCAAGGCCCGTCTTGGGAATCCACCTGTCTGGGAGATGGGGTTGCGAAGGCCCAGGGCCTGTTCGAGCGGCCGGCGAACCTGCCTGGTCCGGCGCCGCAAGCCACAGCAAGAGGTCAGATGGCGCGCCGGCCGCTCGAACAGGCGTTCAGGTCGGCAAAAGGAGGCCCTGCCTTGTCCTCCGGCAGGTCGATGTCTGGGTCTGCCGGGTAGTGGGTCGGTTTGGATCGCGCAGGCGGCAGGGCGGTCATGCCAGCAAGCTAAGGCCGGGCTCCGCCCGGACCCGCCAAAGGCAAGCCTTTGGAATCCACTTCCTAAGTAATACCAACGGCCCTTGAGTGTGACCGGTCAGGCAAGCAAGGTTGAGGCTCTGCCTCAAACTCCGCCAAAGGCAAACCTTTGGAATCCACTTGCTAAAGGAAGGGGTTTCCAAAGGCCCCTGGCCTTTGGCGGGTCTGGGCAGAGCCCGGCCTTGCTTGCTGACAGGTCAATGCTTAGGGCGTGTGGACGGAATCCCTGACATGCGTTTCTGACGGATCCCGAATCGGTCTTTGTTCGAATCACTGCGTGAGCGGTATCACGGAGCCGGACATGCTGACGGGAATGATGGAGCGCGAT
>JAABUV010002611.1_pt1 | contig 24100 bp, 21 predicted proteins | sample 5559971 | NCBI WGS metagenome assembly JAABUV01 (sample SAMN10711881, study PRJNA513362) | rock metagenome | isolation source: Antarctica rocks | place: Antarctica: Victoria Land, Knobhead nord | collected 2015-12-19
ATGCGTCGTGATCCTCATTAAAGGAAGAGCGTATCCGTACAAGCGATGGGCCGGGTCAACGATCTCAACCATGTCGCCAGCGCGCACACTCTGATCTTCGGTGGTCTTTTGCTCATCGGGGTATCGCGCGAACAGTGGGACTCTCCCGTGAGACGGTCCAGCGGTTCGTGGAGGCCGACGAGTTTCCCGAGCGGCGAGAGCGTGCGCCACGGACGCCGCTGTTCGCCCCGTACGAGCCGTACCTGCGCGAGCGATGGGCGGCCGGCTGCCAGGAGTCCGCCACGCTGTGGCGCGAGATCCGCGCCCAGGGCTACACCGGGTCGGCGTCGGGGTTGCGCCAACACCTGCGGCAGTGGCGAACCACGCCAGCTCGCTCGGGTCCCCGACCCAAGCGACTCGCGCGGACACACGCGCCCGCGCCACCCAAGCGCCGGACCTTCTCCGTGCGCCAGGTCAAGTGGCTGCTCTTGCGCGCGCCCGTGGCTCTGGGCGCGGGGGAGGCGGCCTTCCTCGATCATCTCCGTACCTTGTGCCCAGAGATCGACACCACCTATCGCCTCGCGCATGAGTTCAAACGTCTGGTCCGCGAACGGGATCAGGCCGCTCTCGACCTCTGGCTCGCGCAGGCCGCGCATAGTCATATAAAGGAGATGGAGGGGTTCGCCGGGGGTATCCGCAAGGACCGCGCGGCAATTGACGCGGCCCTCACGACGGAGTGGAGCAACGGGCAATTGGAGGGCGGCGTGAACAAGCTAAAAACGCTGAAACGCCAAATGTACGGTAGGGCCGGCTTCGACCTCTTGCGTCAGCGCACGCTGTACGCCGCCTGACTCACCAAAAGAGGGCATGATCCGGATTTCGTGTAGCGAACACATCCCCACCCGTGGTCGACGACGGGCTGCCCGTGGAGCACCTGGAGGATGCGTCAGGACTGGGAACGCAACCAGGCGGTGGGACGTGTGAACGTGCTGGTTGTCGCCCTGCCCTCGCCCTACGCCGCTTGGAGCACCGTGCACACCTCGCCCCAGCGCTCTTGGCATAAGCGGCGCTGTTCGGCCAATGAGACCGTCTCGTTCAGGTGCTGGCGGGAGCGGAGATGGTCACGCCGTTCGTCGTGGGCAGCGCAGAAGCGGGCGGCGGCGTCAAAGGAGCCAGAGCCGCGCATGGGGTCATAGCGTTGCGTGATGCTGCGGTGATCCTGCTCGATGCGATTGTTCATGTCGCGGCGGGTGCGCTGCTGCACGTCCGGGCCGCGTGTCTTGCGGATGGCGCGCGGATAAGCGTCGTGCCCGTCTGTCGTTACCGTCTCCGGCACGTGGCCAACGACGGCGCCCGCCCGCGGGAAGAAACGCGTGGCGGCCGCCATGTCCCGTGTCTCGCTCCGCAGCGAGTCGACGAGGGCGCCCTCGGCGTCGATGACGCGAGACAGATAGCACCAGCGCCCGTCTATCTTTATAGACGTCTCGTCGCAGTGCCTGTCGTGGCTCCCGTCGCCATCCATCACCTCCGTCGTGGGGTATATAGCGGTCATGCCGCCCGTCGATAGTCGTGGTGCAGGCCGCCCAAAACGGGGATGGACACGACGGCTGTCCCCGGTCGATGCCCTGCGCTCTGCTGTTCCGCTACATCGGGGATGGCCTGCCCTACCCCTTGATGCGGCCGGGCCTCGTTGAAGTACCTGCAATACGCCCGGAGCACGCGCCGCAGCTGGCTCTCGTGCAGGATGAGGAGGTGGTCGAGGCACTCCCGCCGGACGCTGCCGAGGAAACGTTCGCAGATGGCGTTCGCGCGGGGCGCCCGTACGGGCGTGCGCAACACCTTGATGCGGCTTCCCGCCGCGACGCGCGCGAACTGAGTCCCGAACGTGCGGTCGTTGTCGCGGATGAGGAAGCGCGGTCCCGCGCCGAAGGGCGTCGCTTCGCGCAGTTGCTGGGCGACCCAGGCATCGGTCGGGTGGCGCGTGACGCCGACGTGGACAACGCGGCGCGAGGCGAGGTCGACGATGAAGAAGGCAAAGAGTGAGCGGAAGCCCACGTCGATGACCGGCAAGACGTCGCAGGCCCACACGTCCTGGGCGTGGTTGTGCAGGAACGTCGCCCACGTCTGGCGGCGCGGGCTAGGCGGGCACGCCGCGCGCATGTGGCGCTGCACTGTGCGCTTGCTGACCCGGACCCCGAGCTTGAGGAGTTCGCCCCGGATGCGCTCGGCACCCCACAATCGGTTCTCCGTCGCCATCCGCTTGATCAGAGCGACCGCTTCCTCGGGCACCTGCGGCCTCTTCGTGGCCGTCGCTGATCGGACACGCCAGACAAGGCGATAGCCTTGGCGATGCCAACGCAACAGCGTGTCCGGTTGGATGATGAGGAGAGCGGTCCGCCAGCCGCGCGCGAGGCGCGCCAGAAGCACAAGCCACAGACGGTCGCGAGGCGTGAGCGCGGGGCGCGTGACGTGGCGGTGGAGCACGATCAACTGCTGCCGGAGGAGTGCGTTCTCGGCCACCAGTGCAGCCTTGGTCATCGCGACATCGGCGATCGCCCCTCGTACGGGCGTCCGCGTCGCGGGCTTGGTCCACCGCAAGAGACGGCTATGGACGGCGCGCGGGATAGCGTCCGCGCGCTTCTGCAGCCTGCCAAGGATCGTGGTCATCGCGTCATATCCTTCCGCTATCTCAAGTCCGGCCCAAGGGGCACAGCACCTTGCCCGGTCACCTTCTCCCTGAGCATATCGGGTTTGCCAACGTACAGCGTGGAAGCGCGGATGGCGACGGGAGCCATGACAGGCGTGCGCCTCAGCGGTTCGGTCGGTGGTCAGGCCGCGACAACACCCACGGGCGGTGTGACGTCACCGACAACGACGCCGCGTCGCGCCGCCGGCGATACCGTGGCCCGCGCCGTGCAGATAGGAGGAAGAGATGCGGTCCGCCGCACCGCCTCACACGATGACCCCAGGGTCTCTCGCCGGCTGCCGCCGCGCCCTGGAGATGTAGACGAAAGGACACCTACACGCTATGGACTACCGCACGCTTGGTCGGACCGGAGTCAAGGTCAGCCCCCTTTGCCTCGGAGCGATGATGTTTGGACAGTGGGGGACGGCGGACCACCAGGAATCGATCCGTATCATCCACCGCGCCCTCGACGCCGGCATTAACTTCATCGATACGGCTGACGTCTACTCGGCTGGCGAGTCGGAAGAGATCGTCGGCAAAGCGCTCGCCGGCGGCAAGCGCGACAACGTCGTGCTCGCCACCAAAGTGCATGGTTCCATGGGCGACGATCCCAACGCTCAGGGGAACTCCCGCCGCTGGATCATGACCGAGTGCGACAATAGCCTGCGCCGCCTGGGAACGGACTGGATCGACCTTTACCAGATCCATCGTCCGGCCCCCGACACCGATATCGACGAGACGCTTGGCGCGCTGAGCGATTTGGTGCGCGCCGGCAAGATCCGCTACTTTGGCAGCTCGACGTACCCGGCGTACGAGATCGTGCAGGCGCAGTGGGTGGCGGAGCGCCGCGGCCGTGAGCGCTTTATGTGCGAGCAGCCGCCCTACTCGATCCTGGTCCGCGCGATCGAAGCCGACGTGCTGCCGGTGTGCCAGGAGTATGGGATGGGCGTGATCCCGTGGAGCCCGCTCGCGGGCGGGTGGCTTTCCGGCCGCTTTGGGTCCGGCAAGGACAACTCCAGCCGCCGCGCGGAACGCATTCCGGCCCGGTACGATATGTCCGACCTGGGCAATCAGCGCAAACTCGAGGCGGTCGATCGACTGGCGGAGGTGGCCGAGCAGGCCGGCTTGAGCATGGTCGAGCTGGCCGTGGCGTTTGTCCTGAACCATCCTGCCGTGACGGCCCCGATCATTGGCCCGCGCACGATGGAGCATTTGGAGTCGCAGCTCAAAACCGCCGAGATCACACTTGATGCCGCGACCCTCGACCGCATCGACGCGATTGTCCCGCCGGGCACGAACGTCAACCCGGTCGATGCCGGGTATCAACCGCTGGCCGTGACCGATGCCCGCGTGCGTCGCCGCGCGTGACAGGCATCGGTGGGCGCTCATGGCGCTAACGACCGACCCGGACTCCGCGTCGGGGGCCGCGCCCTCAGCCACCTCTGGCAGTGAGGGCGCGCTCTCACCCCGCCTGGTCTGGGTCTTTGCCGGGTTCCGTTGGGGCCTGCTGAGATGGCGCATTTTGGCCGAAAGATCATCGGATAAGATCGGATAAGGCGATCGTTCCAGCCCGATCAAGCCCTCGGTTCGACATGGAAACCGTCGCGCGACCGTATGATGGATGGGTAACGGCGTGCATGCCGAAGACTTTTCAACCATCTCAGCAGGCCCCAACGGAACCCGACTGAGCCTCCCTCATTTTCCACATCGACGTGCACAGACGATCGCCGCCTCCCGGCGTGACAGCACGGACCAGCATGATCCACGCCACGGGGATCTGCCAGAACTCAGAACTTGGTCGCCCCACGTTTGGCGATAAAGAGCATCAATCGGGTATAGTAACGGCAATGACCGTAGGCGCACAATGGCGGCGTTTATTATTTAGGTATAGACAGTAGAGAGAGCGTGGGCCAACGCTGGCCGGGAAGCCGAACCCCTACAGCGCTCTGTTCGGACCCGAAAACCGCCTATGACACGTTTCTTGTTGCGCCGCGCTGCTCTGCTCCTGCTCACCCTGTGGTTGATGTCGATCGTGGTGTTCGTGGCCGCACAAATCGTGCCCGGCGATGTGGCGCACACCATCTTAGGTCAGTACGCCACGCCCGACTCGGTGCGGGCGCTGCGCGCACAACTCGGGCTCGATGAACCGGCGCCGGTGCAGTATCTGCGCTGGATCGGCGGGTTCGTGACGGGGCAGTGGGGCGCGTCGCCCAGCTACGACACCCCCATCGCCAGCCTGATTCCGGGACGCCTGGGCAATTCGCTCATCCTCACCGTGGCGGCGCTGGTCGTGATCGTCCCGCTCTCGATCGCCCTGGGTATGGTCGCGGCGCTGCGCCAGGATCGCCTGGCCGACCGGCTCATCTCCATCATCGGCCTCTCCCTGATGGCTATCCCCGAGTTCGTCAGCGGGATCGTGCTGCTTTCCGTGTTCGGGGTGTGGCTGCATGTGCTGCCCACCACGACCGTTTCCGGCGGCGGGAGTCCGCTGACCACGCCGCAGTACTTGATCGCGCCCACCCTCTCGTTAGGTATTGTCTTCTTCGGCTACGTGGCGCGCATGATGCGCGCGAGCACGATCGCCGTGCTCGACAGCCCCTACACACGGACCGCCATCCTCAAAGGATTGCCCCGGCGGACGGTGCTACTGCGCCATGTATTGCGCAACGCGCTCGTCCCGACCATCACCGTGGTCACCTCGCAGATTGGCTACCTCGTCGGCGGTCTCGTCGTGGTCGAAACGCTTTTCGGCTATCCCGGCATTGGCAGCTTGCTGCTCAACGCCGGGTTGCACCACGATATTCCGCTGCTGGAAGATTGTGTCATGATTATCGCCGTCATCTACATGCTGGCCAACCTGGCCGCCGACCTGGTCTACGCCTACCTCAACCCGCAGATCCGCCACAGTTAGCGCCTTGCGCCGGACGTCGCCCTACGGAGGACCCTACCCCGATGATCGAGACACAATCGACACAGCCGGTTTCCGCGCTCGCGGGAGCACGGGAGAGTGTGCCGGGCACCATCGTGGACAGCGCGGGCCAATCGGCGCGGCCGGCCCATTTCGGCGTGGCCCTGCGCGCGCTGCTACGCTCGCCTAGCGCGGTGGTCGGCCTGCTCATCGTCCTCTTCTGGGTCCTCTGTGCGGTCTTCTGGCCGCTGCTCGTGCGCTACGATCCCAACGCCCAGGACTACACCGCGATCCTAGCGCACCCCTCGGCGGCGCACCTCCTTGGCACCGACCAGTATGGACGCGACGTGTGGACGCGCGTGCTTGCTGGCAGCCGCGAGGTGCTCATCCTGGCCCCCGCGGCGACGCTCATCGGCCTTGTCGGAGGCCTCGTGGTGGGGCTCCTGACGTCTTATTATCGTGGTTGGTTCGACGAGATCGTCATGCGCGTGATGGACGCCGTGATGGCCTTTCCTGTCGTGGTGCTCGCGTTGCTGGTCCTGGCCGTCCTGGGCGCCTCCCGGCTGAACGTGATCCTGGTCATCGGCCTGACGTATATCCCGCTCTCCGGTCGCGTCATCCGCGCCGCGGCGCTGAGTGTGCGCGACCTCGACTACGTATCGGCGGCGCGGCTGCGCGGAGCCGGTGGGCTGGCCATCATGCTGACCGAGATCCTGCCCAACATCACCGGCCCGATCATTGTGGAGGGGACGGTGCGCATCGGCTACGCCGTCTTCGCGGCGGCCTCACTCAGCTTCATCGGGCTCGGCATCCAACCGCCCTCGCCCGATTGGGGCGCCATGATCAACGACGCGCACGTCTACATTACCACCGCCCCCTGGATCGTGCTGGCTCCGACCTTGGCGATCGCCTCGCTGGTCGTGGGCATCAACGTGCTAGCCGATGGCCTGCGTCGGGCGCAACGGGCATAACGAGCATAACGACGATGGATAGACAGGATACACAGACGACTCAAGCGGCGCCGGCGCCGCTCCTTGCCGTCGAGAACGTGACGATCTCCTACCGCGGCGAGGACGGGCGCCGCGACGCTGTGCGCGACGTGTCGCTGTCCGTGCACCCGCGTGAGGCCTACGGGCTGGTCGGCGAGTCGGGCTGCGGCAAGAGCACTCTGGCCTATGCCGTGATGCGCCACCTGCCGGCCAACGGGCGTGTCGCGTCGGGGCGCATTCTGTTCGAGGGGCGCGACGTGTTGACGATGCCGGAACGCGAACTGCGGCGGTTGCGCGGTGACCGTATCAGCATGGTCTATCAGGACCCCGGCGCGGCGCTGAACCCGGCCATGACCGTGGGCGACCAAGTCGCGGAGGTCTACCACGCCCACGCGGACATGAGGTCCGCGCGGGCGCGCCGCGCCGCGGTGGAGATGCTCGACCGCGTACGCATGCCGGGAGCCGCGGCGGTGGCGGCGCGCTACCCGCACCAGCTCAGCGGCGGCATGCAGCAACGCGCCATCATCGCCATGGCCCTCGCCACCAACCCCGCGCTGCTGATCCTGGACGAGCCGACGACGGGGCTCGATGCGACGGTCGAAGCGGCCGTGCTTGACCTCATCGCTGCGGTGCGGGCCGAGTTCAATGCCGCCATCCTGTTTATCAGCCACAATCTCGCGGTCGTGGCGCGGCTGTGCGACCGCGTCGGGGTGCTCTACGCCGGCGAGCTGGTCGAGCAGGGACCGACGGAGCAACTTTTTGCCGCCCCACAACACCCCTACACCGCCGGCCTGATCGCATGCGTCCCACGCCGGGGCGCGCGCAAAGGCGTCGATCCCCTCGTTCCCATCGCCGGACGCATGCCGCGGCCGGGTGAGGACCCCGGCGGCTGCCTCTTCGCGCCGCGCTGCACGCTGGCGCGCGAGGTGTGCCGCGCCGAGCATCCGCCACTGGCCGCGACGACGGCGGACCGTCTGGCGCGCTGCTTCTTCTGGCGGGAAACGGCTATACCGATCGCGCCACTCATGGCGCGCGCCGAGAACACTGCCCGCGCCGGGGACACGGCCGCCGCCGGAGTCGGGGCAACGGGGTCAGCGGCGCCGCCGCTGCTCGGCGTGGAGCATGCCGCGCGCCGCTTCGGCCGCGCGGCCCACCCTGTGCGTGCCGTCAACGACGTGTCGTTCACGGTCGAGCGCGGGCAGATCTTCGGCCTTGTCGGAGAGTCGGGCAGCGGCAAGTCCACGCTGGCGCGCTGCGTGGCCGGCCTGCTCCGGCTCAGCGACGGCCGCCTCACGCTCGACGGTGCCGACATTTCGCGTGAGGTAGAGCGGCGTAGCCGCGTGGACATCAAGAAGGTGCAAATGATCTTCCAGAGCCCGGCCGCCACGCTCAACCCGCGCCAGACCGTGCGTCAGATCCTGGGCCGGACGGTCCGGGCGCTGACGGCGCGGCGCGGCGCCGGCGTGGAGCGACGGGTCGACGAGTTGGCCGCGCTCGTGCAGCTCGACCCCGTGCTGCTGGACAGGCGGCCGGAGGCGCTCAGCGGCGGCCAGCGCCAGCGCGTCGCCATCGCCCGCGCCTTCGCCGGCGATCCGGAGATCGTGCTGTGCGACGAGCCGGTCTCCAATCTGGACGTCTCGGTGCAGGCCGCGATTCTCAACCTGCTGGGCGAGCTGCAGCAGCGCCGGCAGGTGTCCTATGTGTTTATCTCGCACGACCTCGCGGTCGTCCGCTATCTGGCCGACGTGGTCGGGGTCATGTATCTGGGTGAATTGGTCGAGGTCGGGCCGGCGGCGCGCGTCGTCGCGCCGCCGTTCCACCCGTACACGGAGACCCTGTTCGCCGCCATGCCCACCCTCGACGGGCGTCCAGCCGGCGCGGCGACAGCGGCGGTTCGCGCCGGCGGCAGCATGCCCAACGCGGCCGACATCCCGCCAGGCTGTCCGTTCCACACGCGCTGCCCGCGCGCGCTGGGTGAGCAGTGCCGTACCATGGCCCCGCCGTGGCGGCAGACCGCCGAGGGCCATGCCTACCGCTGCTGGATAGCGCCGGACGAGCTGTCCGGGCTCCAGGAGCGACAAGAGGAGGCGCCCACGATCGAATCCGCGTAACCCGAGCGCGTATGACGACGCGCCATCACACCGCGCATGTGTCTAGCGCCTATCTTAATGTATGAAGGATGCGGAACTATGGATGATAAAGATCAACACCAACACGCACAGGACCTGACCGCCGCTTATCGGGCCGGCCGTATCGGCCGTCGCGATGCCCTCAAAATGGGCGCGTTGCTAGGGCTTGGTCTCCCGTTCCTCGACGCACTCCCGGCCCGCGCCACGGCCCCGCGCGCGATTCGCCGCGGTGGGACGCTGCGGGTGGCGACGACGTCGCCGACATCGATCGAGCCGCCTCTCCTGATCGACGGGTCCGGCATTGCCCTGGTCCAGCAGGCCTGCGAGTATTTGGTGAAGGTCGGCTCCGATCTGACGCCGCGCCCGTTCCTGGCCACAAGTTGGAAGCCCAGCGCGGGGGGCCGCACATGGACATTCACCCTGCGCCGCGGCGTGACGTTCCACAACGGCCAGGAGATGACGGCCGACGACGTCATCGCCACCTTCAAGCGCCTGGTCAAGCCGCCCTCGACCGCACAGTCGGCCTTCGCGTTCCTCAAGGCCGAGGGCATCAGGAAAGTCGACCGCTACACTGTCGCTTTCCACCTGGACTCCGTACAAGTTGACTTCCCCTCTTATATGGCGTCGTACCAGGCGGTGATCCTGCCGGCTAACTGGCCCGGTCACTTCGCCAAGAACCCGATCGGGACCGGGCCCTACAAGCTCGTCGAGTATGTGCCGCAACAGCGCGCCCGCTTCGTCAAGAATCCGCACTACTGGCAGAAGGGCCTGCCCTACGTCGACAGCGTGGAGATCTTGCTTGGCCTCGCCCCGGAGGCGCAGGTCACGGCGCTCCTGGGCGGCAGCGCCGACGTACTGGTGACGACACAGCCCAATACGCTGCAGACCTTGCGCGCCAGTTCCACAATCAAAGTGCTGACCACCCCGTCGAGCGGCTTCAACGGCCTGTTCGTGCGCACCGATAAGGCGCCCTTCAACGACGTACGCGTGCGGCAGGCCATGGCCCTGTCCATCAACCGCCCTGCCATCGTGAGCGCGGTCGACGCCGGGCTCAGCGTGGTTGGCGACGACTCGGTCATCTCCTCGGTCTTCCCGCTCTACTCACCCCTACCCCAACGCGCCCAGGACTACGCCGCGGCTAAGAAGCTCCTCGCCGCGGCTGGTCACCCCAGCGGCTTCAGCGCCACGCTGAGCACGGCCTCCGATACAGCCAGCCTGGTGGCTCTAGCCACGGTCGTGCAGCAAATGCTCAAGCCGGTCGGCATCGACGTGACGCTCAAGACCGAGCCGGCGAACACCTACTACACCGCTGACTGGCTCGACCAGCCGTTCACGATCACCGAGTGGACGCACCGCGGCACGCCGGGCCAGTTCCTGGATGTCGCCTTCCGCACCGGAGCTAATTTCAACGCATCGCACTACTCGAATCCTCAGTTGGATGCGCTGATCACCAAACTCGACTCGACGCTCGCCGTCGCGGCGCGCAAAGCTATCGCGAAGCAGATCGAGATGATCCTGTACACCGACGTCCCCGCGATCCTGCCCTCGTTTGGCAAGGCCGCGCGCGCGATGCGCGCCAACCTGCAGAATGTCGTCGCCGACCCCTCGTCTTACCTGGATCTATCGGCGGCATACCTGTCGTAACAATGGGCGCGGTGGCTCACAGATCATTGAACAGCATGATATGAAGTGAGAGTGCTCTCAACCGTCGTCGACCGTGAGAGTGCTGAGAGGATAGCCTTATGCGCGCGGATATCGTACCCGGCGCGACGTTCCCGGACTATGAGTTGACCGATCACTTGAAGCGGCCGCGCCGCTTGAGTGAGTTGCAGCGCGAGCACCCCTACGTGCACGCGAGCAATCCCATGGTGCTGGTCCTGGCGCGGGGACATTTCTGCGCCAAGGACCAGCAGCAGCACCACGACTTGGTCGCCTTCTATCCCAAGATCGCCGTGGCGTACACGCAAATCGTGACCATCATGCCCGATGAACTCGCGCGCGTACAGGACTTCCGCGAGGGTGTCGGCGCGCCCTGGACCTTCCTGGCCGACCCTGACCGCGTGGTGCAACGGGATCTCGACATTGCCGAGTACACCGACGGCGGCCACAACGCGCAAATCCCCTATACGCTCGTGCTGGGGCCAGACCTCGTGGTCGATAAGATGTACAACGGCTACTGGTTCTGGGGCCGCCCCTCAATCGACGACCTATGGCGGGACCTGCGCGACCTGACGCGGCGTATCCGTCCCGACTGGGACCTGTCCGCTCCGGGGCTGCGCGAAGCCTGGGAGGCCGGCGAGCGCACGCGCTTTTATCCCTATACGGGGGCGCGGGGATGGTGGACACAGACATGACCGGCGTCGGCGACAGCTGGTATCTCGCTGCCGTGACGCACGGCCATACATTAGGTACCGCTTGACAATGTATAGTGGCCGATGTGATACTGATTGTAGCCGGAGGAACGGGCAACGCCAATGCGCGGTCGGCGCGCGCGAGGGGTGTCCCTCCTGACTACGTCAAATGATTAAATGATTACGCCCAGGGAGACATACCATGGCAACCGACCTCGCAACCCCCGGTATCATCAACGCGACGATAGAGGATGTCGCCGGCTCTCTCCGTGACCACAGCCACCATGGGGTGGTCATAGAAGACTCGCCAAGACGCGTGCGGGTGCTATTCAACAATGAGGTGATCGCCGACAGCCACAGGGTCACGCTGCTCCATGAGACCAAGCATCTTCCCGTCTATTACATCCCCCTCGACGATGTACGCCAGGACCTGCTCGTGCCCACCACGCACACGACTCACTGTCCCTATAAAGGCGACGCGCGCTATTGGACGGTGCGGGTTGGCGATCGTGTGGCCGAGAACGCTGTGTGGAACTACCCCACGCCAATCGAGAGCTGCCCCACTATCAGCGGTCTGGTGGCCTTCTACTGGAATAAGATGGACGCCTGGTTCGAGGAGGATGAAGAAGTCTTCGTCCACCCGCGCGACCCCTATCACCGTGTCGACGTGCTGGAGAGTTCGCGGCACGTCGAGGTGTGGATCAACGGTGTGAGGGTGGCCGATTCCCACCGGCCGCGCATGCTCTTCGAAACCGGGTTGCCGCCCCGCTATTACCTGCCCAAACTCGACGTGCGGCAGGACCTGCTACGCCCGAGCGACACGCACACGGCCTGCCCCTATAAGGGAACAGCCTCGTACTGGTCCATAGAGATTGACGGCACAGTGGCTAAGGATCTGGTCTGGGGCTATCCAAGCCCGCTCGTCGAGGCGTCGAAGATCGCCAATCTGGTCTGTTTCTATAATGAGAAGGTAGACCTTGTGGTGGACGGCGAGCGGCAGGAGCGTCCTGCGACCCCTTGGTCGTAGGACGCCAGCCTGGTTAGGGTCTGTGAAAAGTCCTGGGACCGCCGGCTGCCAGCCGGCAAGCCATGGCGGGCGAGCGGGTCGGTGATGACATGTGTCCTGGTCTCGACCGGGGCCGGCTAGCAGTCGGCGGTCCCAGGAACGGGGGCAGCCGACTTTTCACAGACCCTACCAGCCTGGTGACGGAGCTTGCTTGGCTGAACCTCGTTTCGATTGAGCATGTGCCCGAGCAGCTCGTCGCAGTCAACCAAGTGCCTTGATCATCTCCTCCTGTTGAATGTACGGGACGCGCGCCTGCACTGGCCGTTTGGGCCATCCGTTCGTGCTTTACCGGCGATCTATGCCGCGCGTCGATAGTCGTGGTGTAACCCGCCGAGGATAGGGATGGCCCGCACAGCCCCGTGCCCCTGGATCAGGCGAGTTGGCGTAGATGACGTAGGGATCCGCTGCTGGATGCCTTGATGCGGTCGTACATCGTTGACGGGTTCCGTTGGGTTCTGCTGATGTGCCTGAAAGCTATTCGTTTCTAACGCTCACAGCATCGATTCCTTGCCCCTTTCAAGGCCCAAAGCCGTCAAATCGGCCGACATTGCCAGGATCTATGCTCCTCACCTGAAGGCCTTTCGGCCATAACAGGTCACGTCAGCAGAACCCAACGGTACCCGGCCTCGTACTACATCATCCCCTCGCGCGGGGAACAGACTCAGTCGCTCCATTATGCGCCAGCGCCCAGATCCGTCAGCGCGCGTGGGACGATGGCCAGGGTGCGACCGCTGTGCGTCGCACCGGCGGCCGAGGCCTCGTGTACCCTATGCCATGCCCCGTGCCATCACGCGACCCCGTGTGTCCGCTTGGCGTATACGCCATCCTGACGTCAGGCACGCCCGCGAAACGCCTAGCCAGAATAGGCTCAAAGCGCGGTACACTGCGACTGACGGGCTGAACTGAAGAAGGCGCACTGCCACGACCGGGGGACGGCTCCAGACCCCGGTTGAGCCCCCGCCCGCGCTCGTCGTGCAGACGAGCGGGGGCCACGATCAGGCCTGAGGCGTAGCCTATCTGGGGGATAGCGCGGCGGCGGCGGGAACGCTCATCCTAGCAGGAGTAGTGTTCCGCCCCTGCACGGACGTGCCCGCCGCGCCCTGTGGCGGAGCGTTGCCGGGATCTCGGCGCTGGGAGGAGATTGAAAGATGGAGGCGCACGCGACGGTCACATGCCACGCTGTGCGGGACGCGCTCGCCGCCGCCTTGACCGCCACCTCGGCCATGGCTGGGAGTCTCGAGTGCGCCACCGCCGGTCGCGCGACCACGCGCGCACTGCGTCGGTTGCTACCAGGAACCACCGTCGCCCTTTTCCTGCGCCGGGAGCCCCACCGACTCGATCTGGTTGACGCCGCCGGCCCGCACGCCCGTGGTCTCCGGTCAGCGTGGCAAGCCGGCATCGCGGTCCACGGCCAACGGCTAACCGCGCATGCGCTGCCGCCCCTGCTCGGCCGGACGCACCTCGTGGTCCCCCTCCGATCCCGCCGGCGCTTGATCGGGGTCCTGGCCGTCGCCTCTACGTCCGGCACGGAGCGGGAGCGGAACATCGCGCAGACGTTCGCCCGGCGCATCGCGCCGCCCCTGGCCCACCTGGTGGTCGCGGCCGAGGTGCAGGCCGCCGCGCGCGCCGCCGAAGAAACAAGCGACCTCGCGGGGACGCTGCGGGCCATCCTGGCCGGTATCCGGCGGGTTGTCCCGGCGGATGCCGCGGGGATCCTGGTGCGCGAGGGCGCGTTCGCGCGCGTGATCGCCGTGGACGGCCACCCCGCCGAGGCGTTGAACCATATCCTGCCGTATGCCGGCGACCCCTCGTTGGACGGGCCGCTGGAGCGCGGCGAGCCCGTGCTGCTCGATGAACCGCAGTGGGGCAACAACGCGGACTCGGCGCCCGGCGCCGCCCGCGTCCGCGGCTACATCGCGGCCCCATTACGGGCGGGCCGGGAGATCGTGGGTGTCTTGTGCCTCGACAGCTGGCGGCCGGGCGCGTTCGACGCCGAGGACCTCCGCCTGGCGTGTCAGTTCAGCGCCCACGTCGGCACGGCGCTGGCGCGGGCCAGAACCTACTCCATGACGCTCTCCGAGGCGACCGCCCTTCGCGAGGCGGCGCGTTTAGCCACGCATGACCCGTCGCGTGGCGGTGATCTGACCGCTGATATTCTTGACGGCCTGACGCGCGTCGTCGCCTGCGATGGGGCGTCGCTCTTGCTCCGTGACGGTGACACCGCCCGCGTCGCGGCCGTCTACGGGCACGCGCCGTCCATCCTGGGTCACCGCTTTGAGATCGATGGGCGCCCCAGCTTCGAGATCCCGTTGCGTGCCGGCCGTCCGCTGCTGCACGTCGACCTGAGCGCGGAACCCGACTATCAAGCGCTACCCGACGCCCTGCCCCTGCGTGGCCACCTCTCCGTCCCGTTGATGGTACGGGGCGAGGCGCTTGGGATGCTGAGCGTGGACAGCAGGCGACGCGGCGCCTACGGACCGGACGATCTCGCGCGCGTCGAACTCTACGCCGGGTACGTGGCCGCGGCCCTGTACAACGCGCGCCTCCATGAGGCGGTGCGCGCGATGGCCGAACGCGACCCCGTCACGGGGCTGTATAATCATCGGGCTATCCATGATCACCTCGACCGCGCTTTGGACCAGGCCAGGGCCGTGCGCGCCCCCCTGGCTGTAGCCATGCTGGACCTTGATGGCTTCAAGCTCTACAACGATACGCACGGCCATCCGGCCGGCGATACGGCCTTGCAGATCGTGGCCGCCGCGCTCCTGGACACCTGTCGTCCGGGTGATGCGGTCGGACGCTATGGGGGTGATGAGTTCTTAGTCGTCGTGCCCGGATTGGGGCCAGCGGACGCCGCTGCCCTTGGGCGGCGCCTGCGCGACGCGGTCGCCGCCCGCACGCTCCACCCCGTGGCGGGACACGCCCTCCCGCTGCGGGTCAGTGTTGGCGTCGCGGCCTATCCCGCCGACGGGGCCGACCGCGATCTGCTGGTGGCGCAGGCCGACGCGCGTCTGTATGAGAGCAAAGGGCACGGCGAGGTCGTGGCGCAGGGGGACGCCCGTGGGGACGGCGTCGCCGGTGTGGCCGACGCCTTCGGCGTCCTCGACGGCCTGGTCACGGCCGTCGACCGCAAAGATCGCTACACGCGGTCCCATTCGGAAGAGGTGACGCGCCTGGCCCTGCTGTTGGCGGCAGAACTGGGCTTCTCGCCCGACACGCTCCGCTCGGTCCGGCTGGCCGGCCTGCTCCACGACGTTGGCAAAATTGGTGTCCCCGACCGCATCCTGAAGAAACCCGGACGGTTGACGCCCGAGGAAAGCGAGATTATGAACGGACACCCGGCGTTGGGCGAGGCCATCGTGGCCGGCTTGCCGGACCTCGCCGAGATCCGCACCGGGGTCCGTTCGCACCACGAGCGCTGGGATGGCCGCGGCTATCCCGACGGCCTCGCGGGGGCGGCCATCCCGCTCCTGGGCCGGCTACTGGCGGTGCCCGACTGCTATAGCGCCATGACCACGGACCGGCCCTACCGCGCGGCGCGCTCGCCTGTGTCCGCGCTGGCAGAGATACAGCGTGGGTCCGGCACGCAGTTCGATCCGACGATGGCGGCGGCCTTCCCGCGCGCGCTGCGCCGCGCCCACCGTGGTGAGGCGCGGACGACCGGATGGGTCGCGCGCACGGCCTGAACACGGCGCGCGCGGCAGTGGACGCGACGGTAGACGCGTTAGGATGCAGAACGCACGTGGGCTGTGGCGCGCGTCCGCCTGTGGTAGCTCCTGCCTGATGGTGCCGACGCCGCCTGCAAGACCGCGCACACCTCACCCTACCGGTCCTGGACCAGGCGGCGCTGGGCGCCCAAGGACGCCGTTTCATACATGGGTGACGATAGCGACAATGGTCGCGCCGTGCGTCAATGATCACGAGAATGTGGCTTTGCGCCACTCCTGATGACGCGGGACGCGGGAGAGGGGGGCTGCGGCCAGCCACGTCGGTTGGTTGTGCCAGCTACGTGGCTCATCCGAGTTGTCTGTTGCGCCGGATGAGTCACGTAGCCGGCACAGGTGGTTACAGGTCCGACGATTGTTGTCGGCGCTGGGTATTGGCACGGGGCACAACGCGCGTGGCCCGGCAACTCTAAAAAACACGGGGATGCTGGACATTGGCACGGCACGTCCCCCGACACCCCTGGCCCTGCCGCAGGCTGTCACGCGCCGACCGTGTGACGCATGACATACCTGTGCCGACGACGTGCGGTGTCCGTCAAGGCATCGTGAAGGAGTGCGGCGCAACGACTTCACGCCGGAGTCCATGATACGAAGGGCGTTTCCGCTACCGTCGTGGTCTGCTCCGCTATGCCCTGTGATGGTTACCTGCCTCATCCGGACGTTTTCCGCGCGGATGAGGCAGGTAGCCATCACAGGTGCATCCATATCCACGGCAAGGGCGACCGTCCGCGCGAGATGTTCTTCTCCCGCCGCGTGTCAGGCTACCTCGACGCCTACCTAAAGGAGCGCGGTGAGCCAGCCCACGGTCCGCTCTTCGTCACGGCGCGGCGGGCCCGGAACCCGCGCCACGCCGATCTCACGGCGGAGGGCTACGCGCGGCTCTCCTATCGCCAGGTCGACACTCTGTGGAAACAGTACACGCTTGGTTGGGATCTCCACCAATTGCGCCACACGGCCATTAGCGTCCGTGCGGCCAAGGGCTACACCGAGGTCGAGCTCAAGCGCTTCAGCGGGCACACGTCGTTGCGCAGCCTGGAGGTGTACATCGCCCACAATCGCGAGGCGGCCAAGCACAAAGCCCGCGAATGGGAGAGGCACGGTCACGCCGACTCGTAGCTCAAAGGCTTATCCCGACTTTTCGTTCCATTGGTTGCGGAACCCCTACTCAAATAACGTTCGCTATTTGACGCCTCCAGGTAGCGCCACTCTAGGGGGCAGCGCGGGTCGCCTCAGTTCAGCGGTAGCCCGGGCATCATTGCATTCCTTACGACGCGTCTGTGCTCTGCGTGACGGGTTGGCCGATGAGCGCGAGCGAGACTGTCCACAGTTTCTGTGCGGTGGCGGGGTCAAGCGCCCACTGCTTGACGCCGTCGCCATTGGCGAACAAGTCGGCGTCGTTGGGCACGGTGTGGGCCTCGCGGCCGTCCGTCAGATAGTGCCCGCCGGTGTGGGCGAATGCGGGGGCGACGGCCGCGACGAGGGTGGTGGCGGCGCCTTGCTTGACCGTCTTGTAGACGAAGACGCCCGCGGCCTCGGCGTCGGCCAAGTACTCCTTTTGTTGCTGTGTGAAGTCTCTTTGCAGCCCGGTGGCGACGCCGCCGGGGTTGACCGCGTTGGCGACGATGCCGTCGGCGGCCCAGCGGCGCGTCGCTTCGACCGCGAATAACGCGTCGGCGGTCTTGGACTGGGCGTAGGCCGCCTGCGGGTCGTACGCGCGCCGCTCGAAGTGGAGGTCGTCGAACACGATCGGTGATCTCATGTGCGCCGTGGAGCTGACCGAAACGATGCGCGCCTCGCCCCGTTCGCGGGCGCCAACGGCGAGGGCGTCATGCAAGCCGAGGCTCAGGGCGAAGTGGCCCAGGTAATTGGTGGCGAACTGCAGTTCCCAGCCTTCCGCGGTGCGGGACAGCGTGCGCGGAATGATCCCCGCGTTGTTGATCAGCAGGTGCAGCGGGCCGTGCCAGCGCTGGACAAAGGCGGCGACCGAGGCTTGATGGGCGAGGTCCAGGGCGGCGACGCGCACGCGCTCATTCCTGGTCGACGTCGCAATGTCCGCGGCAGCCTGCGCGCCAGCGTCGGTATTGCGGACCGCGAGTGTGACGTCCGCGCCCGCACGGGCGAGGGCGCGCGCGGTCTCAAGGCCGATGCCGGACGAGGCCCCGGTAACGATGGCACGGACACGGGTGAGGTCGAGACCGGTCACGACGTCCTCAGCGGTGCTTGTGGCGTCGAATCGGGTCGTGATGAGTGCAGCGGGTGTTGTCATGAAAACCTCCTGAAGGAAACGTGCGTGTGTGCGGTGCTATCTCTAACTATACAGAGTGGGCATATATTGTCAAATACGTTAAATTTCGTGTATACTATCGCTTATGAGTTCGACCAGTTCCGACATCCTCCGTGCGGGCGAGCACGCGGGTGGTCGTCGCCAGCACGTTTTGGACGCCGCCCTGCTGATCTTTGCGCGCTACGGCTATCGGAAGACCTCAGTGGAGGATGTTGCGCGCGCCGCGGACATCTCCCGACCGGGCCTGTACCTCTACTTCCCCTCAAAGCAGGATCTGTTTCGGGCCGCCGTCACCTATGCGCTCGATGGCGATGTCGCAGCCGCCGCGCGCACCCTCACAGACACCGATCGCCCTCTCCGCGATCGGCTCATTGACGCCTTCGACCACTGGACCGGGCGGTACGTCGGACCGCTGACGACAGACGTGGCCCTCTTGATCGAGACCAACCCGGACCTCCTCGGCCCGCTGGTCACGGACTACCCCAAGCGCTTCGCCACGATGGTTACGGACGCTATTGCCGCCGACCTGTCTGCCGAGCGCGGACGTCTGGCGCGCGATGTGGCCCAGACCTTGCTTAGCACGGCGTACGGTATCAAACACGACACGCGCACGCGCGAGGAATTTCTCGCGCGCATGACCATCGGCATCGACCTTCTCCTGTTGGCCCTACAGCGCAGCATGTTGTAAAGCAGAACGTCTGGACAGGGTCTCGCGCATTGCGATCTCCTTGCGCATCTGAAATGAGACGCGCGTTTCGCGCTGCCGGACGGCCTCGCCGCCGCCATCGCGGGCAATCAGCCCCTGCTCGATGCGCCGATGCTGTCTCATTTCAGATGCGCAACGACGGCCAAAAGCGCGAGACCCTGCTTTTCCCCTCCGTCGTGTAAGCATTGGGCTCGATGCGTATAGCGGGCGCGACGCGAACATCGGGGGCCTCGCGCACAGGTTGGCTCAGTTCTTCCCCGTTTCCCTACCATCCCAACTAAAATGCCGCTTTGTTTTCCGGGATACCCACGTCGCCCCTGTGGATAGCTCTCTTGCCGCCGTGTCACGCCCGCGGTACACTCGTCGCAACCCGAGAAGTGCCCGCTCTTGGTCTTCTCGGCACTTTCGGGGCCACGTTGCGCCTCTATCGATAAAGCTAGTTTGTCCCTGGTTGCAGCTTCGCTTATTCCAGACCCTATACGACCGTTCACCACTGACGTCGCCGAGGGGCGCTTGGCGATGAGGCTCTCTGCGCAATCGACCATCATAGTGGAATGGTCGATAGCAAGGCACGCGTCTCGGCGACGACGCGCGAGGTGAACGCCGGGTCGCGCACGAGCGTGGAGCCGCGCATCGGATGGCCGCCCTCGTCGTAGTAGATGCCGGTCTGGCCTGATTGATTGATCAAGATCGTGGTGATGACGCGCGCGGCGCGTTGCGGAGTGCTCCAGTATTTGACGTGGGGCGCAAGCAGCGGAAGGATGTAGTTCGCCACGACGCGTAGGAAGACGTTGGCCTCGCGCCCGAGGCCGGTGTTCGGAGTGAAGCCTGGCTCAACCGCGTGAATGGACAATCGCGGGTTCTCGCGGGCGAACTCCATCGCCGTGGCGAGATTGCACTGCTTCGAGGTGGCGTAGGCGTCCCCGCCCGGTAGCGCAGAACCGCCGGGTTCCCACTCGCCGCGTGCGCTCGCCTCCGCGGAGATATAGCGACCGCCGCGGAAACCGGCAGCCACGGCGGGTTTGCGCGCGGGGTCTTCGACGGCGGAGGCGACGAAGACGACGTTCGTCCCATTGGGGAGATGCGGCACGAGCGCTTCGGTCAGCGCGAACGGGCCGAGGTGGTTCGTCGCGAACGCCATGTCCCAGCCCCGCGCGTTCTGCGTGGCGCTCATCGGGAAGATGCCTGCGTTGTTGAGCAGGCCGGCGATCGGAAGATGGAGCGCGATGATCTCCGCGGCCGCGCGCCGCACGCTCACAAGATCCGCGAGGTCGCACACGACCGACACCGCGTGCTGGCCCTTTTGCGCGATGGTCTGCTGCAGCGCGTCGAGCTTTCCGCGGTCGCGACCGATGAGCACGACCGTACCGTGCTTGGCCAGCTCGAGTGCCGTGCGGCGACCTATGCCGGAGGTCGGGCCGGTGATGATGTACGCCGTGCGATCGGTCGGGTTGTCGACCAGAACAGTCTTCACCATAGGTCCCTCCATGTAATTGTTCGTCTAGTCAGTCAGCTTTAGGTCAAAAAAATTAGGCGATCACGCGCCAGAGAGCCTCGAACCCGACCGTGCAGCGCTGCTCCGCGTTGGCTGGGTCGCGGATGATGGCGTCCATCGTGGCCTCCGCCAGCGCGTTCATGAGCGCCACGACAAAGCCCAGCGGGGCGTCGCGCAGGGGACCGTTGGCGCGACTGCGTTCCAGCAGGTCGGCGATGCCGGCCATGGTCTGATGCGCCGCCGCGCGGCTCGCGGGCGTGATCTCGTCAGAGACGTCAAGCTGCGCCAGCGCGCGCCGCATCTCAGGACCGGACGCCGCCCAGCCCATCCACTGTGACCAGAGGTGAAAAACCTGCGCACGCAGCTCAGCCCCGGCCGGAAGTCCCTCCAGGACAGCAGACGTCTGCCCGGCTTTCAGGTCAAGATAGAGCTGGTTCAACAGATCAGCCTTACAGCCTATCCGGAAAGTGCCTAAACACGCGCTCAGCGGCTGCATAAGCCTCTCTAACGATTTTCCGGATAGGCTGTTAGTCTCGAAGTAGGTGAACAGCGAGCCGTTCGCGACGCCAGCCTCTTGCGCGATCATCGCCGTCGGCGCACCCAGTCCGTGCGTCGCGATCACGCGGGTCGCCGCCGCCATGAGCGCGTTCCGCTTATCCTCGCTTCTCGGTCTGGCCATGCTTAGACCACACCTCGCCGCACGTGGAGGGGCAGATGATCGTCGTGGGTTTGACGGACCGATCGGATCGTTTTCGGCCCCACAGGTCCCCGCTGACGCCTCGTCACGCGCCCTACAGCCGCGTCAGCAGCGGTTCTCTCCATCATCGATCCGACCGGCATAGGCACTCCTCCTTTGACGCCGTGTGGGCCATGCTCACCATTATAATACAGAGTGAGTGGACAGTCAAGTATTCGAGTGAGCGGCCGACCCTCCTCTAGCCGCACACCATCTCCACGCTTTTCCGGCCAAAACTATCGTGCTGATTGGGGACATATCATCTGGCTAAGACCGTTGACCACGTTAAACGAGAGACGATGCGCATTTATGCGAAACGGAGCGACAAGCTGCTCCGCGAGACGCTGGGCCGGTGGTGAGAGCTTTCGGGGCAATGCTCGTATGCCACCGCGCGAGCGACCAGCGCATCACCCGCTGGAAAGTGCACCTTTTTGGGGGATATGCAAAAACCTGTAGGGGGCAACAGCATGTTGCACAAGCACCGGACGAGTCCTACGCAGATCACCCGACTGCTCCCGATGCGAATGCCACTATCTCTCCGTGCATCGACGCGTACGTGTCGCTGCCAGTTGTGTGCAACATGCCCCTAACAGGATATGCACAATACCCCCTGATGGACTAAAATAGGGGCGCAGGTCACCGTCAACATCCACGTCCGGCTGGCCAATCTGGGAGCGCCCTTCGTCGTCCAGGCCGCCGAGCAGACCGCCCACCCCAGGAGTCAACATGGGAAGAAAGGCAACTGTGGTCCTTTACGTCGTGCTGATGGCAGCCAGTGTCGTTGCTGTGGATGTCCTGTTCTTCAGAAACCGGTTCTGGGAACGGCTACTGGTGAATATAGGAATTGTCTTGGTGTTCGCAGCTTTCTACTGGAGATTCCTGAAGCGTCCATGAAGACGTGACGGCGTGGTGATCGCTGCGACCGCGCATCAGCCCGACACGCGACATGGGCGACGGGGGACGTGATCCCCCGCATTGTCTCGCACACGGGTGGCGAGTAGCAATAGACCAGCCAACCGGGTTAAGCGTTTAGGAGCCGTCCATTCTCTTGCGTTTTTCAGACACCTTCGCACTGGGATAGACGACGCTTACAGGCGTACGCCCACCCTGCGCTACCCACATAACAGAATAGAAAGGATATTCCCTCCCGTTTTATCCACGCGTGCACCATGGCTACATTAGCGCAGCGAGCGCCGATCTATCACAATGATCCCCAGGCTCAGGGCGGCCGCTGCCGTGCCCACGCCGTAGGCAAGGAGGGAGTGGGGCATAGCGAGCACGCACACGGTGATGCCGACGAGTACGCCAACATCTGCGGTCAGTCGGATAGGGAGGGGAGGACTGGCGGTCGCAGCCACGGCCAGCGTTGTAGTCCCCCCAGGCATACGACCGGTAAGAACCTCATAGCATCCCAGGACGATGGCGCTGACCTCACGTCCTGTTGCGCGTGTGATAAGCATACTGACAGGGTGTCGCGCTTCATAGTCGGTCGGGACATCTAGATTGGGATTGCAGTCGCGGGCGTCCCGTTCTAGATGTCCAAAGGTGTGCCGTAGCGCGAGACCCGGACTGACTCCTGTGCCCCGCTACGTGGGGATGGGCGTTAGAACGGCAGCGGTGACCAGCGTTAGGGCGATACCCCTACTCCGTCGCCTTCGCGAGGAAGGCGGCGCGGTGCGTCACCAGGTAATAGACGAACCAACCAGCAGCGACGAAGTTGATATACCCTATGCCGAACACGATGAAGAGGACGGGGTCTGAGGGGCGGATCACGTACAAGAGGACCCCGTGGCCACTGATCAACTGCACGACCTGGGTCTGCACATAGAACAGGAACTCGACCGACAGGAACGAGATGAGCAGCAGGTAGCCGCGTGCGCTCCCGCGGTGCAGCCCGACGATGCCGAGCACGAACCAGAGGAGCGTGGCGGCAAGCAGCGCCGCCCCCAGCACGCTTGGGGCGGCGTGATACGTTGCATAATATTGGTGCAGGTAGTACGGCACTTGCGCGAGGTAGTTGACCGCTACCACCAGTGCTACGGCGCGGAGTAAAAACGTCCTACTCATCGCCCTATCTTACCTGATGCGCCTAGACACGGCATCAAGGACATCGGGTTACGCACGTCTCGTCGTATGATTGGTGACCACGCCTCGCCATTTGATTGGTGACGTATCCGTCCTGTTCCCGTTTTGGCAAGATTTCGGCGGCCAAAGCACGTGTTTCAGGCAAGAACTCGGCTCTTTTCGGCTCACTTTCTTGCCAGAGCAAACAGGACGGATGTGTCACTGAAGTTGTGACGAGGCGTGATTGGTGACACATCCGTCTTGCCCTACAGAACGAGACGTGCTTAACCCGGTTGGTTGGTCCATTACTACTCGCCACCCCACACCGTCGTGTCATGCGTCGGCCAGGAGTGGTTCTACCGCAGGAGAAATCGACTGCACCCCGCCGCCGAGCAGACCGGCCACTCCGTACAGGCCTCTCGCCGTTCCTTCGCGTGGCCTGAAGAGAAAATGACGTGAGCTATATCAACGCACTGTGCGCCTTCGCGTACGATTTCTGACATCTTCTGCGATGATCCCACCAAGCCGTGGGAGGTCGTGGGGGTGGTGTTATGGAAGCTGCAGCCAGCCGCCATGCGGTTGATCGCCAATGCGATCATCTACTATAACTCGGCGATCCTGTCGCGGCTACTCACCCGGTACGAGGCGAGCCAGAACACCAGAGCCTTGGCCCTGATCAAGACGTTCTCGCCAGCGGCGTGGCGACACCTTCTCCTGAATGGGCATTACATCTTTCGAGGCGGGGGGCGGATCATTGACCTGGATGCGATCGTCGCTGGGCTCGATTTGACCTGACGGAATTTTCTGGGGTTTGGGCTTACACCCCCAAAGTACGAGAGATCCTGCGCGTGGACTGTGCGCTCCCGGTCGCGGCGCGTCTGGATTTCCCGCACCCCCACCTCACCGAGCGCGAGCGTGCGCACCTCGGCCCACACCCCGCCCACCAGCGGGACCATCGCTCCGTCTACGCTCAGGTACTGCA
>JAABUV010002612.1_pt1 | contig 24090 bp, 15 predicted proteins | sample 5559971 | NCBI WGS metagenome assembly JAABUV01 (sample SAMN10711881, study PRJNA513362) | rock metagenome | isolation source: Antarctica rocks | place: Antarctica: Victoria Land, Knobhead nord | collected 2015-12-19
GTAAGCCAGCTGTCCTGAATATTGCCTGATATCGCCTGATAAATGATCGAAGGGGGTATATGAGTCATATCCATGCAAATGGTTGCAATCAAGGTAATTCATTCTCTATTGCCGTCTTGACCAGCACCCAGCAATTTGCCACTGTCAAGATGCTTTAAACTAAAGACTCTTCGAGTCTTTTGAAGAAGTTCAAGTAGAAAGCCCTTTTCGTTCATATTGTATGTGTTTGAAGGAAGAATCTCATATTCTTCGATTTTTTGCTTTACCTACCCTTATATTAGTATGAAACTAAACGTAATGAAGGCACTTACAAGGTCAAAATAAAGCTGATATTGATATGCATTATCGGCTTTCTTTCGCTCTAGATCAGCGCCTTGTAGAAACTTTGACTGCAGTATATCTGAATGACGTCGAACGAACTCATAAGACCAGTTTTTGCCTGGCTGTTTTCCAGATATATTATACGCAAAAACGCGAATCATGGCATTGAAAGAAGGTATACCACGCTCGATAAGCTTGTTGATGTAGCGAATAAGCTCTTTTTCTTGTTGGTTCGAAAGAATTGACGTCGTTTGCTTGCTTTCCTTCACGAAGACCGTTTTGCCCCTATGTCGTCGCGACAGCGTGCTTCGATTGATATTGAATTTCTTTGCAGTTGCAGTGTAGTTAGATGAGTCTTGCAAAGCTAGATCTGCAAGCGCTGTCTCAATTGAAGTCATATTGAATTTGTAATTGATTTTTGAAGAAAGATGAAAGTAGTAAAGTGAGGTGTGCACGAAATCGAAACGTGCATCGAGCCGAGAATACTTCTATGCTTCTCAGCATATTGAATTCAATTCTCAACAACGATGAAGAATATTCTACAGAGCTCGAAACTACTTCCTTCTAATTAGCAACGCAGTTGCTTCTACTGACTGATTTTGACCTCTATTGTGTCAACCTTAATTATTTGATCTGTAAAATGATTGACTCTTTTATCGAAGTCGCGAAAGTCAAATCTATTACAGTTAATAATTTGAAGTTAAATCTATTACAGTTAATCATAAAATCTTAAATGTTCGACTTTTCTATTTGACTTCATGTTTTCACTGCTTCACATCGTTCTTTACTTCGTTCTTCATCGCTAACAGCGTGCTTTTATCTTCTGCAATATGTCTTTTATATTCTTTAACAGCTATATAAATAAGAAACGTCAGAGCAATGCTCAAAAGACTGCTGCTGTCATCACATGTCACAGACAGTTCACATTTCAGATTCATTGAAACTTTTCTGCTCAATCTTCTTCTTTCGCTCATCTCTCTTGAGTTTCTTCTTCGATAATGATGCTGTAAGAATGCAATTTCAATATAAATGTGACTTCAAAGCAAAGAAGAGAACATTCTATCAAAGAAGAGACACAGTCGATGTTACTCATCAAGCAAAGAAAAATTGCTCAGAACATGAAGTTTGCAAGACAGAATCTTGAAGATCGCTCTGATATATGCAAATTGCAGAATCGATGAAAAGAAATTAAACAACGACATCAACATTATTGTGAAAGAGCGACATGTTTAAATTGCAGTTCATCGAGTTCTTTGCTCATCACTTCACAAAAGCTTCGCTTAACTTCAATTTCATCATTGATTTTGCATTGTTATGATCTGTATATTGATTGTGATCTGACAAGAGTCTTGACTGACTTTCTCTTTTAAGATTTGATTAATTCGCTTATTTTATGTATTTATTGCATTGACACATCATGTCTTTCTGAAAATGAGATGCATTGATGCTTAAATGATAATCACAATGTTCTTTGTTTAATCTTTCAATGTATCAATGATCTTGAATTCAGTCAATGTGTTGTTTATAGACTTGTATCTTCTGATTCAACATCATTTACTCATGTCACATTGAATCAATCTCTTGTTGCTTTGAATCAATCTTTTGATGCTTCAATTATGTTTGAGAATGATTAAAATCTCATTCATAAGTTTTACAACACTCTTGAAAACTTTGAACAAGATGATTATGACATTTGCAACGAGATTAACTTTGACATGAAGCTGATTAATTGAAAGAAACGATGTTCTTGTCATCAATGCATCAAAGACAGAAGAATCAATCTCAATGATCTCATGCTGTGATTCATCAAGAATGACATGAATTTACTGTGTTTATTCATTAATCTTTTTAAATTGTTTCTGATCAAGAAAATGTTGATAGTCAAAGTTCACATCATCATGAAATTTCATCATGTAAAGAAACATCAGTATAAATATATTGATCATGTAGTTAACTTTGTGCAAAACATTCTCAAGATTATCAGTTAATTATTCTTTCTTTCTTTCAAGTTGCAAGTTTTTCTTTTAAAGCTTGTCATCTTGATTATTGAAAACAGTAATATGAATCATCAATTTAAGTGTGTCTTTCATGTACATCATTATAACATAGAAGTTTGATTGATTTTTTTGAAAGAACATCATTTTGATTACGCAAATATTATCATTGATGTTGAGTGACTTTCTTAATTATCTTAGAAGAATTTCATTCGGAATCATTTATCTTGCATTCTTCAAAATGAGAATAATGATGAGATTAAGACAAAGTAAGAATTGAATTAAGATGCTCAGATCTTGAACAAAGAATTGATCATCATTGATATTGCTTTCATTTTTGACTTAATCATTGAACTTTTCAAGCTCGCTTAACTTTGAACTGAACTGAAGCAGTTTCAGTCTGTCGCAGCTGCTTTGCATGCTCAGCAGACTTTGTTTTTCATGATTACTTTGAGTTCTTATTCTCTTAATAAGCGCGATTTCTCTTTACACATTGCTTATATGATCTTTTCTACTCTTTTTTCTATCGAAGTCATTTTCTTCAACAACATTCATCTTTACGTTGTAACTTCTTTAATCAATTATCACAATCATTTGATGAGATATAAAGATGATTGTTTTGCACATCATTCTCAGTTTCACTATTAAACATTTAACAATCAACTGCAAAAGCAGATTTGTCAAATCAGTTAATGATACATAAGTTGCAATGCAAAGAAAATAAATAATATCAATGTACTTTAAGAAATGATCAAGAATTCAGAATTTCATCTGATTGATATGATTGTTTGCAAAACAGTGACTGTGCAAAACATTCAATCATATTAAAACAGAGTCAGAATGAAATTAAAAACTATAATTTATGATTTTACTTGTTTCTTATTATTCATTATTTTTAATGTTGCTGATTTACAATGACGTGATCTTTATACATACATGTCTGATTGAAAGACTTACATGACAGTAAGCGAAAGTAAATGAGTTAAGATTGCTTGAAGATTGCTTCAGAAGAATTCTCACATCATCATTGAATGTTTGAAATGCAGAGTGATGCTGTTTATAAAGCTTGTTATTAAGAAGAAGTTCAAGATTCAGAATTTCTGATATCGCTATGAGTGACAGTTTTGTGAAAGCGATCATATTCATGAGTTTCTGTGAATTAACAACGCTTCAAATGTCACAGATCTTGATCAATATTTTGCTTTTTAAAATGTACAAATCATGATCTTCAATCTTGTTGATGAATTGTCAATGACTGCTGTTCACTTAAACAATCATTCTTTCTCAAAGCATATTAATATGCTTCGTGAGCTGATTGAACTGTTGAATCGCTTTCAACATCACACTTGCTGCACTTTGAGTTACTGTCAGCATAAAATCAGAGAAACAGATGAGCTGACTTGTTGTTTTCACTTCTCTTGATCAAAGCAATCTTTGCTTGAAGTCTTTTGCAAGATGAACTCAAATCATCATGTTTATCTTCTTGCTTGAAATGATGCTCTGCTCAACAGTTATAACATCACAATGATCATGAGATGAATGATTAATATGAATCTTTCTCTTTTTATGAATCAAACGACAGTGATGCATTATTTGATCAAGTATTGCTTCAAAATCAAAAAGAAGTCTGAATCATTCAAAAGTCTTCTTCAATTCATAATGCTTAAAGTTTCTGACAGAACTTTTTTACTGTTTCTTACTATTAAGTTAATGAACAAGTTAATTGTTAAGCGAAACTGATCTGCTCAAGAGATGTATCATCATTTTCTTCAGCAAAATCTACGAAATTTCTTACAAATCATGCAGAATCTTGATCTACGATCAATTAAAAAGCAATGACATACTTTAAATTTTCAGAATAACAATGTCACTATGTTCAAAATCTTTCTGAAACATTATTATGAGCAATCTGCTCATCAGAAACATTTAATTCTTTTGATTGCAGCTCAAGAATACACATGAATAAACAAAACTCAGAACTTTTGCTCTTGACGTGATTATTTCAAGATGATTAACTTATTTTCTCATTACTTAAATCAATTGTCTCATGTTGATTATTCAAATTTCTGCAAAGACAAGCTCATGCTTTATTATTGCTTTCAAAATGTCATTCTTGATGATTTATTAAATAATGATGATGAGAATTGAATGTCTGCTTATGTCGCTTGCGCGATCAATTATGATCACTTGCGCGATTCATTGAGAATTATGCTTAAGATGATCGAGACTGACTCTGAAATTGAGTCTTTAAAGCATGATGAGATCAAGCAGAATAAAAATCTTCGTCACAAAGAACTGCTGAATCAACATAGATTGAATCATGATGACAGTTTCATGCAGATATTTATCAATTTGAGCGAAAGATTCATGAACAAGAATCATGATTGACTGCAATCTACATGTGACGTGACTTCAATTATCATTCGAGATCACTCAATCATTGCTTGCGTAATTCGCAAGAATGCTTTCATCTCAGCTACTCTTGAGAAAATCAATAGTCTTTTTCTTTTGAATGTTGAGCAACGAAACGTTGTTTGTTACAAGCGTGCTCAGTCGTCTACTGAAACATGTGTTCTTTGAGCGAGTTTAAGACTTTATTGAACTTAGTGCTTCTCTTTTCTCTGTACATATAGTTTTCGCATTTCGTAGACCTTGCTCTTTAGCTTTGAATTCTCGTTTATCTGATTTACTCTTCGTTTACCTGTATTTCTATGACTTGCTTCAGACATGATTCTAACATTATTCAAAGCTTTGTACATATCACATAACAGTGATTCACTTTCTAGTTGAGTCGATTTTTGCAGCTCTATGATTGAAAGCAGAAGCTCTGCTACAGACATGTAGTAGACGTGAAGACAACAGTTAATCTTTTTACTGAGCTTGTCATTGAATCAAACAAGTTTTGTCATGTGTTGCAGACAAGAAAATCTCGACTGAGCTCTTGACTGAGCTCGTCATCGAACAAGCTCTGCAACGCGTCACAAACATGAATCAACTTCTCGATTGATCTTTTGACTAAACTTATCATCAAACAGAACAAGCTTTATCAAACGCGATAGACAGAAATCGAAACAAGTTCTATTAAATGTGATAGGCAGAAACAGAGAGTGTTATCAAATGCAATAAATGTGATCAGAACAAGCTTGACTTTAAGAGCGCGTCTGATATTGATCTCATCATTGAGATGATCAATGAACAGAACAAGCTTTGCAATGCATTGCAGGCAGAAATCAGAAGTGAGTCTGCTACAATCACAGACAAGAATTGATCTCATCGTTAAGTCAGTCACTCAATAGCTAGTCTGCTTGAAAGACATGAATTGACAGTGAGTCTGCTTTAAAAACGCGTTCAATATTGATCTTTTGATCAAGTCAGTCACTCAATAGCTAGTCTGCTTCAATGACACGTTTGATAGTGAGTTTGCTTGAACAACATTCGAAATTGAATTCAGTCACGAATCTTCTTTTATTTGCATCTTTTACAATTTATCTTTATTCACAACATTGACGACAACAGCAAGATGATATGTACTGCAGACAGAATGAAACATGTACTATATGTCTCAAGAGAATTGAACATATACTACATGTGTGAAATCACGAAAATATGAGCTGAAACTCATTCATCATTGAATATTTGAAGCTGAATAGAAAGAGTCTGCTTGAATGACAAGAATAGTGAGTCTGCTTCAGAGATAAATAGTGATTGATCTCGTTGTCAAGCTCGTCATTCGAAGTGAGTCTGCTACAATAACAAGTCAATAATTGATTTTTTAATTGAGTCAGTCATTGAACAGAAGACAAGCTTTATTGAATGCAATAGACACGAACGAAACAAGTTCTGCAATGCGTTGCAGACATGAATCAAAAGACAACGATTAATCTCATCGACTGAACTCGTCACTCGATAGTGAGTCTGCTTGAAAGACATGAATCGATAGTGAGTCTGCTTTAATGACATGAAAAGAACAAGCTTTACTATGTAGTAGATCTGAATCAGAAGTGAGTTTGCTTCAATGACATTCAACAAGAAGAAATAGACTTGAAACGTCTGATGAGCTTGAAACACTTTATATCAAGAAGAAATAGACTTAAAACGACTGACGAAATGAGCTTAAAATGCTCAATGAAATGAACAAGAAAGAAAGAAGCTGATTGAAGCAATAAGATCATTGCTTGATTGAGAAGAGAGAGTAATGTTACAAGCATGCTCAGTCTTCTACTGAAACACATATTCTTTGAGCGAGTCTAAGAATTTATCGAACTTAGCGCTTTTCTTCTCTTTATACATATAGTCTTCGCATCTTGTAGATCTTGCTTTTTAGCTTTGAATTCTCGTTTATCTGATTTACTCTTCGTTTATCTGTATCTTTATGACTTGCTTCAGACATGATTCTAACATTGTTGATCAAATCATTGATCATTATTGCTATTACTTTGATGCTCAACTTCTTCTGCATCTGAATGAGATTGTCAAGATTGAAAAGTTGATCTGCATCAATTTAATCTTCAGTCATTTGACGTACTATGCTGCACAGATTAATATGAGCATTTCAGTACTGCAAACAGCTTTCATCAATGTAGCTGTCTTTAACATTAAGAGCTTTATTCTTCATCAATTGTTGAATCTTTTCATTCAGAATGTCTTTGAGTTTCTGAAGTTGAAAAGTCTTACTCACTTGCAGAATTACTTTCATCGTTATCATTTTCTTATCATTAACAAGAAGTTCATGATTGATTTAAAGACTTTTCATTACATTAATCAACATCTTCATCAAATTCATGCTTAATTAAATGTCTTCTTTAAAGATTTTTTCATTCTTTTTTGCAATAACTTCGATCAACTTTCTTTGATCAGCAATTAAGCATTGTATAATTCTCATGTTACATCTTTCTTCATGAAAGCTTTGACTGATTTGCAAACATATCTCGCTTTTGATCAGATCATTGTTCTGTCTCAGATCATAAGACAACAAGATGAAAATGCTGAATCTCAATAGTTTCATGATATCTTGAATGAATTGCAAGATGACAAGCTGAGTTCTGAGAATTGAAACTTTCTTTTAACTCGTGAGAAGAAAAATATGATACTGAGAAGCTGAATTGATTTTAATGAAGCATTACATCTTAACATCATTAAACATGAGATTGACAAGTATAATTTTGATTGTCTTGAGCGATTAAATTAGTCGATTATTAAGATATGCATCAAACACATTGATAAGAAGACTAAGAAGATCTTATTCAATGATGCTGATAAGCTCTCTTGCACATTGCTTCTCAGCAGAGACGCTTAAGTCATGTTAATGTTTAATATGTTTATTGAGAAGAGCTTGATTAATAACTTGATGAACATTGTTGTTGATATTATTTAAGATGATGACACAGATGATTCATTTACAACTTTTTCTGCAGTTATTTTGATGAAGATGAATGACTATGTCAATTTTATCAGCATGCTCATCAATGATCAAAATGTTGTTTCTATTTTTCTCAAAACAGCTACGTGAAATAATGATGACAATACATGTTCTTGTGAGCAATTTTCTCTGATTCTGATCTTTATTATCATCATTCACAAAAGTCAAAGACTTATCTTAGTCAAAGTGATTCTTAATCTTGCTATGTTGAACTTCTGTCAAGATTTAACATATGTGAGTTTATCACAAGTTCATTGAATTCAAGATCTTGCTTTTAACATTTCGTTTTTTTATGATCATTTCTTTTAATGTAATGATGAGTTAATTTTCAAATGCATTAATGATAATTATTGTCATGATTCTAGTCTTGTCAGACTCAGTCTTCTAGTCTTGTCAGATTTATTCTCACTTCATCATCTTAATTAGTTTCTATTGAGTCTAACGTTGACTGAGAAACACACATATGTAGTCAGCTTCTTTTCTGTAGTTATCTTTCTTTCTTAGCATTTATCTTCTAGTTAAATAACATCTTTATCTGACTCGCTTTAGACAGATCTTTAACAATTGTTATAAACAGAGATTGTCATCACTTCTCTTTTTTTTCCTCAATGTTAATGTATAATTTATGTATGTAGTTTAATCTTCGCTTACAAATGAACATATAATAATGTTTGATCGATTGATTAGCAAGATTGAATTAGTAGCATGAAGTGAATATGATTCTTTTACGACGAAAATAGTCATCTACATACAATCAGCTTACATCTCAACTCATCTTTCTTTCATTTACTTTCAGTACATACATCTTCTTTTGAACTACATCTTCAATTCAAACATTTACGCTTAATTTAAACATGTACGCTTACGCTTTTCTTTCAAACACTATTCTCAATTCTATCTCTTCATCATGTCAAATTCACGCTCAAAGATCACAAATTCAAACTCAAACATGATGTTCTTTGCTTTTCAAGCAAACAAACTTTCTGTGCTGAATGTACTAAATTACAACTATCATCAGACTCATTTCTTCAATGAAACGATTAATACTAAATTTAGACTGATCATCAGAATTCTTCTACATCATTTTGACATAGCAAATCTCTTTCTTTATGCTCAGCATAAAATTAATGTCGCAAGAAACATCTTGATTGCTTCAAAGAAATGATTAATTGTCATTTCTGATATGATTACTCATGAGATTTGATGATGAAATTCTGACGCAGTTAAGATGAACTTCAACGATTCTTTTGTCATTGACACTTCACTCTCAGCATCATAAGTCATGAGTTATGTGCTATGTCATTACGTTCGCAGAAATCTTTAATGCTGAATATAGTTAATCATTCATCTCTTACTTCTCACATTCTTTCTCTTTTTCTTTTGTTTCTTCTGTGCACACTTTATTTCAAACATTTTCATCTGATTATTCTTCTCATCGCTCTTTTTCTTTCTTCAGATGATCTCGCTTTTTCTTTGTCAACATCTATGATGAAGAATATATACAAAGTTCTCAAGATCATTTGAATCAATCGCGTGCTTTTTCAAAACATCATCATTGCACATGAACTTCTTCATTTCTTCATGCATTTTTCTTTAATAAGATTGTCATAATCAATTCACGTCATCATCATTATTATTTAATGATGACTTCAAAATTAATTATTCAAGATCTGAGTTCAGATGAGACAGTTGACAGTACATCAACTAAATCTAAAGATAAGTTTGAATGAACAAAGACAAGAAATCGCGAGAGAAAATCTTATATATCAAGCTCATCAGATAGATACAAGTTTAAAAGCTTTCATTCACGCTGTTTTTGAATGTTTTAATTCATATATTCTAAGTAAAAATCTTAAACGACGAGTCTTGCATCATTGACATCAATGACTTTCTCACTATAAAAGTCATTGACGTCGACAATCAACTCAACAGTCTGAGAAATAATATCATCTTCAAGATCAACTCACTAAATTGAGAATATTTTCAAGTGTTGATGTTGAACGCAACATGCTTCAATGTCTTTCAACGTTTGCTTGCAGACTTCAACAACTTGATTTCTTCTGCAAAGATAGTTAATGATTTATGAAATGTTGATCAAATGAAAAGCATGATGATCATACTCATCAGAGATCAAATAATGTGATGATTTGATCATAAGCAGATGAAGAAAGACAACTGAGTTTTCATTATTTAATTTATTTAAGATAGTAAATTAAACTTGATTCTCTTTTTGACTTGATAATGCTTGAAAGTGTGTCTTCTTTACATCATGATTATAAAGCTATGTTATGAGCGTATTAAGACTGAATAAGGCTGAAGCTTTAATCAATTCGCAGTGAACGCTAGCGAGTACTCTGCGTATTGATTAGAGCTAGTCAGTGTCTCTAGTCAAGATCTGACTCAGTCTCTATTTTCTTTTCCCAACATCTCTTTGTTCAACATCATCTTTCTTTCTACATCACATTTTACTCATGTCACAAACACATCTTCTTTGAGCTTAGCGCAGTCTCTGAATATTACTTAAATAGAAGCTTTTATACTCATCTTCTTCTGTATTCTTAATATTCAGTTATAGCTATCTTTAAAGATCAAGCATTATCAACTTTGATCTTCATTGATTGTATCATCTAGACATGATTCTGACATTATATTAAGAATTCGTTAATCACACGATACTGATCTCATTACTCATTCAACATACTCGTCTAGACAGAACAAGTTTAAAGAAATTCATTTACCTGATGATCAATGATAATCAAAAGATAGAACAATATTAAAGAGTTGAATAGAATTAACGACAAGACTGTTTGAATTGCTAGACTACTTATTGCTCATTAAGTACGCAAAGTTCATTCAATTATGAGAATTATGATAAAGAATCTTCGTGAATTACTCAAGAATCAAATCGATTGATAGATTCAATGATAAAGAATCTTCGTTGTTTGCTAGAGAATCAATCAAATCAATCAATAAATAAATCTCATCTTCTTTGTTGAAGATTAAACATCACTCTATATATCTTTCTTCTTCAATCGTCAAGCATCATCATTCATTCAATTCTCTTTCAAAACAAATCTCATCATGTTTAGTCATTCATTCACTGAAGAGCGTTTCAAAGAATTTCAAAATCATTTCTCTCAAATCTCTGATGCTAATTCATTGAAATCACGAACGAAATCATTAAGTGCTGCATCATTCATTCATGAAGATGATAAATCATTCACTAAAATGATAATACTTCTTATGTTCTACAAAATCTGAAAGACTTAAAGTCTAGCTCTTGATGAAGAAACAGATCAACTCTATGAGTTAAATAAACAACAAGAAGACGAAATCAAAAAGTTGAAGACTAGACTTTAAGCTAAAGAAAACATCTCTTTTTAATTTCATCTACTCTGAGCGTTCTAGATCTTAAAAAATATCTGATTCTTCGCTGTTTACTGATGAAAAGAACTCTACTTGAAAGAATTGATACGAAAAAATTCAGAATAAACTAAAGATCAACGTTGATCTCTTTTCTAATGAATGAGTCAAATTGAGCTATGTACATTCTAGATTATTTAATGACGCAGCTGAGATCACTCAAGCTAGACGCGAACGTGACTATGTCAATCTTTATAGAATCATCGACGATCTTTTGAAAGAACTGACTCAGTTGTTTAATGATTTGAATAAGAAAGTCAACTTTCGTAAAGAATACTACAACTTGATTCAAGAATCAAAGAAGTTCAGCAAGTTCTACACTCAGTTTCAACAATTATCTTTCTATCTGAAGTATCACAAAAAGCAACTGATCATCAATCTGAAAGATAAAATAAACTCTCGTCTTTAATTCATTTGAATAAATCAATTAGTTCAATCTGATTCTCTCAAAGAGATTCGTTTCTATCTGATTCATTTGAATAATGATCAGCGAGTCATTTGAAAAATCAAGAACAAAGTCAATCTCATTAAATATGTCGATGATTTGTCAAAGATTATCTTTCATAAATCTGTTATTACTTAATCAGTTGATCATTCAAAATCTGATCATCTAAAGTCGTGTGACGCGATTTTAACTAACGTCAAAGAAGCAGATGTTTTAGTCAACATCTGTTTCATATGTCATAAATCAGATCATAGCTTTAAAGAATGCTCTGATCAACCTACTAGAATCAATGCAGTGAACAATGAATACAATCATTTTAAGTTCGATTTTAATTCAAATTTCGATTTAAAAAACTAGTCATCTCTTCAAAAGTCATCAAAAAGATAGAGATTATATTTTTGTACAAACTAGACGAAATTCTATCAGAAGAGAATTACTTTGAAAAGTTGTTTCTAATTGACATTTCTCTCAACTCTCAGAATCAATCTTTTAGTCTTCATTCTCTGATAGACAGTGATTCAGTCACTTATATGCTCATATATAATAATCTAGTCAATAAAGTATGCAAGAAACTAGAAATTCAATCTATATCACTGACAAAAGAGAAGTTAATAAGAGATTATGATGAAAAGATATTTAAGAAGATCATCACTCATAAAATTCTACTCAATCTCATCATCGAAAGTCATAAGAAATTGACTGTATCAATGCTGATAACTGATATTGATCATCATGAAGTCATATTGAGTAAGCTCTGAATGAACAAAAACGAAATATTATTGAATATGCAAAATGACATCATTGTTTTTTTGAATCAATTAAATACTTCTATTTCGATTTTTTCAATCTTTCTCAATTCAAAGCACTCAAGTTGATCGCGATCAACTTCGCTGTCTTTTATCATTCAGACTAAGATCTCTATTATGCTGAAACAATCTGTTTCAACTACAACTAAGAAAGAATCATTCTTGATTCAAAGCATAAATGCAGCTTCATTCAAAACACTGTTGAATCATTCAAAGAAAAATTAAACTGAAGTCTTTGCTTTATCAATGATCAATATAAATAGAGAAATTGCGTACAATACTCAGTGCAATTTGAACGCTTTAAACATCTCTTCAATTAATGAAACAACTCAGAATTTGAAAGTTATTAAAGCGAAGCTGTCATTAAAATATTATAAGTTTCTGAATGTTTTTGATCGAGCTCAATTAAATAAACTACTCTCTCATCGCTTCTACGATCATAAAATTGAGTTCACTAGTGATTCAACGCTTTTTTGCTGTTGAGCATATCAAATGTTATCTGTCAAACTTCTGAAAGTAAAGAAGTATCTGAACGAGAATCTGTTTAAGAAATTTATCACTTCTAGTCAGACTCTCTATTTCTTTCTTGTTCTATTTGCTCTCAAAGCAAATGAAGATTTTTGATTCTGCATGAACTATTGAAAGCTAAATGTTATTTTCAAAAGAAAGAAATATTCTTTATCATTAATAGACGAGATCATTGATAAAATAGTGAATTGCAAGCATCTGACTAGATTGAACATCATATCAGCATTTAACAAACTTTGAATGCATTTTAATAATAAGAATTACATCACTTTTATCACTGCTTTAAAAGCATATAAATACAAGATGCTATCATTCAAACTAATTAATGAATTGATCTTCTTTCAGCAATATATGAATGACATTCTATGAAACTTTCTAAACGACTTTTGTCAAGTCTATCTAGATGACATTCTTATCTATAGCAAAATGAGAAAGAAGCATAAAGATCATGTCAAACTAGTATTGAGTTGACTACGCGAAGCTGAACTGCAGATGAATATTCAAAAGTGCGAATTCAATGTAGAAAAGACTGTCTTTCTAGAAGTCATTGTATCAGAACTAGATCTTCATATGAATTTCAGCAAAGTAACAGTCATAGTCAGCTGAATCACTTCAATCAATCTAAAAGAAATTCAAGACTTCGTGAGATTTGTTAACTTCTATCGTCGTTTCATTAAGAACTTCTCGAAGCTAGTTAAATCATTTACTCAGTTAACTAGAAAAAATATATCTTTTGTTTGAAACAAGATTTGTGTTCAAGTCTTTGACAATCTAAAGAAACAAGTCAGCTCAATCTTAGTACTTCGTCACTTTGATCTTAAACGACAAGCTATTTTGAAGATTGATGCTTTGAACTATGTAAAAGATGAAATATTATTTCAGTACAATGATGAGAAAGTTCTTCATTCAATGATCTTCTACAGTAAAAGCATGATTCTCGCTGAAATCAATTATCACATTTATGACAAGAAATTGCTAGTCATCATTTAATGCTTCAAACATTGATGACTTGAGCTGAAATGCACTGAACTACTCATTCAGATATTCATTAATCATCAAGCTTTAAAGATCTTCATGAAAAATAAATAGTTGAGTTGATAACAAGTCAACTATCTGAACATTTTGTTAAAGTTCAACTTTCAAATCATCTTTAGATCAGGCAAAATGAATACTAAAGTCAATGCTTTAACTTGAATGTTTCTAACGAACGTCTCTGAATCAGCTCAACAACTTGAAGATTGTTTTCAGACTATTCTGATTCTTGATAAAGTCAATGTTCTATTCATTGAATCAAAAGCAAATTTCTATCAGTGAGTATATATGATCAATTAAACAAATGAGCTTTGCAATGAATATAAACAAGCTATGAACGAGAACAAGCTCAAATTTCATATCATTAAATTAAAGAACTGTAAAATCATTGATAGCGTTCTCTTTAGAAAAGACTTACTGTGAGTTTTCAAGAATATGCATACGAAACTGCTACAGAAAATTCATGATCAGCTTTTAATCTCTCATCTCAACAATAGATGAACTATTGATCTAATTCAATGATTCTACTATTGATCAGATCATCAAGTCACAGTCAGACAGTACATTTGAAACTGTCATGTCTGTCAGCGAAGCAAAGTCTCTAGAAATAACATCAATGAACTTCATCATTCTCTACTCATTTTACAAAAACGCTGAAAAGATATAACTATGAACTTCATTACTGAGCTATCTTTATTAGAAAACTATAACATCATTTGCACAATCATATGTTGTTTCATCAAAAAACATCACTATGTTTTCTGTCATTGAGAAGATGATGATATCTCAGTCGAAGAAACAGTTTGAATGTCAGAATTCAAGTCTATGAAAGTCAGAGTTCTTCAAAGAATAAAGAATAAACATGAGAATTATTCTTCAACATTATCATCAAACTCTCAGACAAGAATCTGAATCTATGAGAATTGAGACACTGAGTCTACAAGAGACTTTACTGTTGATTCTCAGAAACATTGAATCTATGAGAATTTCTATCGTTGATTCTCAGAAACTCTGAGTCTACAAGAGTTCAAGTCACATACAAATTTTGACATTTCATTGATGATAAGAATTCAAGTTATATATGATCTTCAAGAAATCTCACATGAGTTGCATGTAATTTCGCTGATCTCATTAATGATGCTTGAGCTTAATCTTCTGAGTATATAAAGAAGAGTTCACTTCTGTATTTTGTAATTTAATGTTAACTTTCTATATGAATAAATATTATTAAGCTACTATCAAATTTGATCATATTATTTATTGTTATGAGCGTGCTCAGTCTTCTACTGAAATATGTGTTCTTTGAGCGAGTTTAAAACTCTATCGAGCTTAGCGCTTTTCTTCTCTCTGTACATATAGTTTTCGCATCTCATAGATCTCGCTTTTTAGCTTTGAATTCTCGTTTACCTAATTTACTCTTCGTTTACCTGTATTTCTATGACTTGCTCTAGACATGATTCTAACATTATTCAAAGCTTCGTACATATCACACGATAGTGATTCGCTTTTTCTCTACATTTGAAAGAAACAGAATAAGCTCTGTCAACGACACGTTGCAGAGAATTGATTTTTCAATCAATCTCTTGAGTGAGTTCATCATTGAACAGAACAAGCTCTATCGAATGCAATAGACAGAAACGAAACAAGTTTTATTGAATGTGATAGACATGAACGAAACAAGCTCTGCTACATGCGTATAGTAGACACGAACGAATAAAAGAACATGAACGCGTTGTTCTTGACTAACTCTTTACTAAGTTGATCACATGAAGTGAGTCTGCTAGAACGACACTTGAAGTGAGTCTGCTACAAGAACAAATAACGATTGATCTTGTTAACAGAGTCAGTCACTCGATAGTTAGTCTGCTTGAACGATACTCAAAGTGAGTCTGCTACAAAGACATGAATTGAACAAGCTCTGCTACATGCGTGTAGTAAAAATGAATCGATAAGTGAGTCTGCTTCAAAGACAGATAATGATTGATCTCATCATTGAGCTTGTCACTCGATAGTGAGTCTGCTTGAACGACATTTGAAATCGAATTCAGTCACGAACTTACTTTTATTCGTACCTTCTATGATTTATATCTATTCACAACATTGACGACGACAGCAAGATGATATGTACTGCGAACAGAATGAAACATGTACTATATGTCTCAAGAGAATTGAACATATACTACATGTTTGAAAACACGAAGATATGAGCTGAAATTCGTTCATGACTGAATATTTGAAGCTGAATAGAAAGAAGACTGCTTGAATAACAAGAATAGTGAGTCTGCTACAATGACACGTTTGATAGTGAGTCTGCTTGAAAGACATGAATCGAAGTGAGTCTGCTACAAGAGCAGATAACGATTGATCTCTTGATCGAGTCAGTCACTTGATAGTCAGTCTGCTTGAACAACATTGAAAGTGAGTCTGCTACAAAGACAGATAACGATTGATCTCGTTGACAAAGTCAATCACTTGATAGTGAGTCTGCTTCAATGACATGAACGAAACAAGCGCTATCAAATGTGATAAGTCTGAATCAGAAGTGAGTCTGCTACAATGACAATCTACTTGATTCAGCAACGAATCATCTTTTATTCGTACCTTCTACGATTTATCTCTATTTACGACATTGATGACAACAGTAAGATAATATGTACTGAAGACAGAATGAAACGTATACTATATGTCTCAAGACAGAGAATGAAACATATATTATATGTCTAAAATTACGAAGATATGAGCTGAAACTCATTCACAGTTGAATATTTGAAGCTGAATAGAAAGAGTCTGCTTGAATGACAAGAATAGTGAGTCTGCTACAAGAGCAGATAATGATTGATCTTATCATTGAGTCTGTCACTTGAAGTGAGTTTGCTACAATGACAAGTCAATAGTTGATCTCTTGATTGAGTCAGTCATCAAACAGAAGACAAGCTTTATCAAATGCAATAGACATGAACGAAACAAGCTCTACTACATGCGTATAGTAGACATGAACGAAACAAGCTTTACTACATGCGTGTAGTAGACACAAACGAAACAAGCTCTATCGAACGCGATAGACACGAACGAAACAACTCTGCTACATGCGTATAGTAGATACAAATTGAAAACAACGATTGATCTCATCAACTGAACTCGTCACTCGATAGTGAGTCTGCTTCAATGACATGAAAAGAACAAGCTCTACTATGTAGTAGATCTGAATCAGAAGTGAGTCTGCTTCAATGATATTTGACAAGAAGAAATAGACTTGAAACGTTTGACGAAATGAGCTTGAAACGCTTGACGAAATAGGCTTGAAACGTCTGAGAAGCTTGAAACGCTTGATATGTCAAGAAGAAATAGACTTGAAACGTCTGACGAAATGAGCTTGAAACGCTCAATGAAATGAACAAGAAAGAAAGAAGCTGATTGAAGCAATGAAATCATTGCTTAACTGAGAAAAGAAAGTAATGTTATGAGCATGCTCAGTCTTCTACTGAAACACATGTTCTTTGAGCGAGTCTAAGACTTTATCAAGCTTAGTGCTTTTCTTTTCTCTGTACATATAGTCTTTGCATCTCATAGATCTCGCTTTTTAGCTTTGAATTCTCATTTACCTGATTTATTCTTCTTATCTGTATCTTTATAACTTGCTCTAAACATGATTCTAACATTTATGTGCATATTCTTTAGTGTGACTGCGCGTTTCTTGAGCTACTCACAATTTTAACACTCTACTCTATTGCAAAGATGATAGTTCATACAATCAAAAAAAAATCGTTGACTTGAACAGTAATTCTTCGAATATGACACTCAATCTTTGTAACAAATCTCAATCTCTTCTCATTCTTGAAACTTCTGCATCTTTGATTCAAATGATCATCATCACTGACATCATAAACGTATTCTTCAAGCATTATGATCAAGATACAACTTTTCTTGATGTCATCATTTCACTTCTTGAAAGCAATATTTACATGTTTTTCAAAAGTATTATCTCATCTACTTTCATTGTTTTCACAAAACTCATATTCATTCTACTTGATCAAACTTCTTGCAATAATAAAGAAGAATCTCAATTGAATTTAATAAAAAGTCTTGCACAGCATCAAGCAATTATCATCAACATCATGATTTCATTGACTCAATCATCTTCTGATTTTACAAGCATTAGTTTGAAGAATGTATTAAAGACTCATTGTCATGCAGCATTAAATGAAAACATCAGAAGTGTTTGCATTGATGTAGAAAGAAAAGAGAAATAATGCACACTGCTTCAGATAAGAATGAAAGTCGTTGAGCATGAATTTTCATTTATCACTCTTGATGAAATTTAAAACATTATCAATAATGTGAAGATCTTGCAAAGACAACAAAATTATTTGAAGATGTATGCTTAATGCAAAACATTGTTCATTGAAAACATCATTTTGTTAGAAAATCTGAATTAAGCATTTTGCACATTGAACTTTGATTACTTTTTAACATGACGAAGTCGTGCATCTGATCATTTTGAATTGAAGTTTTGCAAAAGAATCATCACTAAAGTTATAAAGAATTCTTTCATCAATGATGATTTCTTTAAGAAGAAAGCAATCACTTTTAAAATCATTTTCTCGAATAAGTTCTTAAAAGAAAAGAAGTTCAAGTTCATCATTAATGAGAATCTGAAGTTGTTTCTCAGAAAACTAAAGTTGAACTTCATCAAGATAAATTACATCAAAAATGATGACAAGCTTAATTATGTCATGAAATATGTAAAGATCACAGCGATGCACTATCTTCAACAGATCAAGAAAACTGTCGAGAAGAGAAATTGTAGAATTACATGAGCAAAGTTTCTCAAGACTCTTCAGCAATGCTTACTTGATGTGAAGTCACATCAAAATCAAGTGAACAATTTATGAAATATCATTATAAAAAGAAGCAATTAAACATGCATGTTGTTCTTTCTGAAACTCAACAAGACACATTTTTAAAATCATGTTAAAATTATGAAGTTTAAAAAAGTGTTATTGTTCAGATTTTTAAGTGAGTTACTTCTTTTGAACAAGATCAAGCTAATCATATTAACTTTCGCTTAACGAAGCAAGATGTTTTGTTGAAAATTGATGAAGTACATTGACATGCAACATGCTTTGAACTATGCTCAGCAGAGTCAACAGTTGAAAATGAACTCATCTTTCAAAAATTGATTATATAAGAAGAGTTTACAGAGTTTCTTGCAGAGAATTAATAATCAAGAAAAAGAAAAATACTTTGATGATCAACAAGAGCAACAAGAATCAGAACTGAGAGAAACAATTTTTTGAAAGAAAAAATATTGCAGAATCAGTGAGAAAGCGTGTGTTAAATGCAAATCTAAAGATCACGCAAAGTTGAATTATTCAAATTCATGATTTATCTTTTTAGAAACTTTCTTCTCAGAAGTTTCTTTTGCTTTTAATAATATTCTCATTATTGACATCTTGAAAAAAGACTTAGCTCAATAAATTTCTCTCATTTATTGATTGCTCAAGAAAAGAAAGCAACTGAAAAGTATGAAACTCAGTGAATCAACTCAATCAGTCAACTGTCTGTTGAACTGAACGTGTTAACAATGTCAAAGAACTTGAACTCAGTCACAATATCATTCACTTTCATAATCAAGATTAAGTCAGAATGTCTTAATCTTCTTGAAACTTAAATCATGATGAACATTAAGTGTATGTTAAATGTGATTCATCACAGTCTTGTAAAACGTTTAAATAAGATTGAGAATATTCATTCTTGAAAGTTCATAAGAATTTTCTTTAATGATAAATCAATGTGATTACATGAAATAATACTACTTAATCTGAACATTCAGAACTTCAATGAAAGCAATTTATGCATCTTGAAGATCTTTATCATTGTCAAATATGCTTCAAAGAATCTCATGTTAAATCTTTCATTTTTTAAGAAGCACAATTTCATTCACAAGTTTGTTTATTAATGCTTATGCTAAAAAATCTTGTGTGCTCAGAATGAAAGAAAAAGACTATTTCATCAAAGAACAGTTTCAGAATCATCTTATGTGATGTTTAATGAAGTAAAACTTACATCAAGTTTCTTTGCATGCAATATTCATCAATCTAATTTTGCAAGAAAAGTTATTCTCAAATTTTCTCATCAATGTAATCATCAGAAGAAATGAGAAGTTTCAAACGCTTAATTAACTCAGAATCTCAAGCAACAAAGTATCATAATACACATTTGATCACTTCTAAATGCTTTGTATGACTTTTTGAATCTTTCAATGACAGAAGAAAACTTTCAATTTACATAAATCAAGAGTATTGTTGAGAAGTGCGATGACAGACTTGTTTCTAGCAGCTTATTGCAATAGCTTTGAATTCAGTCTGAATTCAGTCAGACTTGTTTCTAGCAGCTTTCTCTAGACTAACGTCAGAAATAAAGTTGCGTGTCGTGACTTTGTCATGCATGACAGTATATAAATAGAGCAGTCTGTGACTTCTCTTCACAATCTAAATAGATTTCATCACATGTGATACTGTTCATTCTATTCTTTCAATAGATTATGAGTTCAATTAGCAAGAAGCTTTCAACGTAATTAGATTGAAACACTTTAAGCATTTGATGCTCAACAACTTGATACAAGATTTATTCAAATGAGCAATCAGCAATCACTTACTATGCGTCTCACAAGAAGACAAATAAGTACACTGACTTAAAGAAGTTCAGTGAAATTCGACAGCTTACTACGCATCTCACAAAAAGATAAATAAGTACTCACATCAAGTTGACAGTTTACTATGAGTTTTCAAGAAAGCGAAAAAATAGACACATTCAATCGCGTCAAAGAATGCATAAACTTTTATCATCACTGACGAGATTAAATTCTTTTCACTTCACTCGTCAATCTATCTAATATCTTTATTTTTTTCTTCGATTTTAACAACAAGCTGAGTCTACATTGCACGTCATGAACTTCAATGACTTCTTCATCAAATGATGATCTGTTCTCATTCTCACTTGCAAGAACTGCGATCAATGATTTTCTCTCATGAAGAGATGACTCATTGAGAAAGACTTGTGATTTGTTATTGAAGACAAGTCTGACTTGAACACACTCGACAGCATCATCAGCATCATCAGCGAAATTCAATCTCTCGACTTTGAAAGTCAAAAGATTGACGTGAAAGCTCATTACTGACTGATTATCTGCATCATCATCGATGATCAAGAACACACTGCAAACAAAACATCAGCAAAAGAGATTTGAAATGCTCTGAGCTATAAATACAAAGAGAAGCTACAAATCACTGAAAAACAATATCTGATGAACTTCATTGATTACAAAATGTTGATGAATATCTTCATTGAAAAGACATGAACACATCTCGTCAAGTTGACTCGAAAGATCATCGCAATACAGAAAGACATGAGTGATTTATTCAAGTCAAAACGTCGCTTTCAAGTCTTACTTCAATCACTGTCAGATGAATACACAGTCATTCAAGATATCATTGATGCGCAGAATAAGTCAGACGTCAAGAAGAAACTTCAAAAGCTACAAGAAAAGAAAGCACAATTGAAGACAACAGAGACTGCGCTATGAGTTAAGCGAGAAAACGAACGTAAGCGCACTGATCATGAACAGAACAAACGTAAAATCAGTCATTGTTGCAAAAGTCTTTCAAACTTCAACAGTGATCAATCACGTCATCGTCAGTCACAACGATCTTTAAAATGTTTTCTCTGTGAAGATGAACATCATTTAGTCGATTGCTCTCATCTGTTTGCAGCTCAAAAGCTTGTGAAGAAACGCAAAGATAAAGGCAAAACAAAGCATAAAAGCGTTGATGATTTTCAAACTCTCACTGAGCTTCTGAAGAACAAGCATAAGAAACACAGAGTTTACAACGCGAAAAGCAATGACTCTGAAATCTCTGATGATAATGAGAAAGATGAGAATGAGAAGAGCGAGAATATTGCAGCTCTGTCAAAGAACATTGTCAGTAAGATTTCTGAATTCAACTGAGTCGCAGATTCTGATGTCTTCTTACACATGATTGATCAACTTCAACTTTTTAGTAATTCTCTAGTTTGCATTAAAAGACGCATCATCAAAGTTGAAGAAGAGAAATTGTATGTCAATCACTGTGACACAGCAGTCATGCAAGATCATCACGAAAACTCAGTCAAACTGTCTTCTGTTCTTCATGTTTCTAAGCTTGAAGTGAATCTTCTTTCTGAAAGAAGAATGTGTGAGAAAGATCTGCAAGAAAGTTTTGACGATAAAGATCTGTACATGCACGACAAGCGAGAGAAGCAGATGATTGAGACTTTAGAATGCAAAGACATTTACATAGTAAAGAGAATTGCAAACAATCTTGATGAATTTGCATTACTATCAGCTATGCAGCGTGACGTCTCATCAGTATTTTCAGCGATGCACAGTTCAATGAATCTTGATGATTCAATGAATCTAAATCACTTTGCATCTCACATTGACATGATTCATCATGAGAACGAGATCGAAGTTGATCACGATAAACTTAGTTTCACAAATGACAAAAGCTTCAAGTTGTACAAGCTGTGACATCGTCGTTTCACTCATCTCAAATCAGCAAAGCTTCGTCAACTTCATAAAATCATCACTCTGAAAAAATCTATTCTCATCAACAACAGTCACAAGAATATGTGTAAGATATGTGCGCTCATCAAGTTCATTAACAAACGAGAACACAATGTCAGTGATTGAAAGACAAGTATCTTGACTTTCATTTTCATAGACATCTGTGAATCACTATCATTATTTCTCAATAATGAGTTGTACTTTCTAGAGATAATTGACAATCACTTCAGAAAGACTTGATGCATTTCTTTGAAGCAACGATTCGATGCATCAGATGCTTTGCGAAAATAAAAACTCAGTGTAAAGCTTCACAGTAATGTCAAACTTCTCTCAGTATGCAGTGACAATGTCACGAAACTTAAAGTCATCTTGAATGACTGATGCTCATCAGTTGACATTGCTTCTCAATACATTGTTTCACACATGTTGATTCAAAATGAAGTAGTTGAAAGAGTTATACACATCACAGAAAACTTGATGCAAGTCATGATTAAGAATGCTGAACTTCTCATTGAGTTTTGAGCAAAAGCTGCAAAGACAGATGTTTATTTGCAAAATTGAATCATCACAGAATTCTTGATTAACGAAGTTCTCACGATCTTGAAGAAGACATTCATCAAGATCAAGCTCTCAATTGATCATGTACGAGTATGAGAATGCAAATGTTACTCATACGTTGATCTCAAGTCGTTGTCAATCGAAGACAGACGAGACAAATTCATGAACAGAGACAGATTCAACATCTTCATGAAGTATGTGAAAAATATTGACAAGCAATATCATTTCTGAGTCTCAGATCTCAATCGAGTCATCAAGAGTCACGCTGTCAAGTTCGCTGAAGATAAAAAGAATGAAGACATGAACTTGCAACTTCGCAAGCAGACATTCAACGTTCTTTCAGAGCGAAGATCTGTGAAAAGATCATCAAAGAATAACATTTCAACTAATGTTTCAAAATTTGACATTCTCATGATTGATGTTTCATCTGAATCAACTGATGCACTGAAGATTATTGCAATCAACTTGAATGCACTTAATTCTAAGATCACGTCACATACGTCAGATAAGCACGAAGCTTACGCAAATGTTCAGATCACTCAAAAAGTCTTCGCATCAAGCATGTTTAAGTCAGCAGCTCAAACATTTCTGTATGTAATCATCTCAAAGAGAAAAAGAGACAGCGAAGATCAACAACTGAAAGAATGCGCATTCAAGATCTTGCAAGCTATGATGATTTGATTCATCACAGAGAAAGTTGATGATAATGAGAGTGATTCTATTACAAGCATGTCATAAGCATTATTTGACATTAATGAATCTGACTCTTCTAAAGCAATAAGAATTCTCACGTTGAACATTTACAAAGACGCAGTGCAGAACTCAGTTTGAGAGAAACTTTAAAAAGAAGTGATCAACGCAGAACTTGTGACGCTAGTCGTCAATGAGATCTGACAAGAAGAAGTGTCGCTCAAAAAGATCAATATCGTGACAAGCAAATGAGTCTTCAAGTCAAAGAT
>JAABUV010002615.1_pt1 | contig 24045 bp, 24 predicted proteins | sample 5559971 | NCBI WGS metagenome assembly JAABUV01 (sample SAMN10711881, study PRJNA513362) | rock metagenome | isolation source: Antarctica rocks | place: Antarctica: Victoria Land, Knobhead nord | collected 2015-12-19
CTCGCGGCCGCGCTCGCCGACGTGCCGGCCGCGCCGCCGGTCGCGCGCCACAACCGCGCGCACGGCGCGCTGCTGCAGGCGCGCGTCCTGCTGGAGGCGGCCGCCGCCGCCGAGCCGCGGCCGCCCGGCGTGGCCGCCGCGGCGGCCGGCGCCGCGCCCGCGCTCGCGGCGCGCGCCTGGCTGCTCGGCCCCGCCTGCGCGTGCGCGCCGCTCGGCACGGAGTTTGCGGCGGCGTGCGCTGCCGCGCTGGCGCTCGCCAGCCCGGCCGGTCCCGCAGCTGCGGCCGACGGGCCCCCTGCCGGCGCCGGCGGCCCCGCCGCGGCTGCGGCGCCGGTGGCGCCCCAGGTCGCCGAGCTGGCGGCCGTGCTGGCGCGCGCCTGCGCTGACGCGATCGCAGCCGGGGACGCGCCGGGTGCAGCCGGGCGCCAGGGCGCGGGCGGCGCCGCATGCGGCCGCAAGGAGGGCGAAGTGCTGGGCGGCGGGTGGGCGGCGGGCGCGGCGGACGTGCTGCAGGTGAGTGCCCGCGGACAGAAGCGGGCGCGCCCAGATATGGCGCGCCACGCTGCCGCCCCCGCGCTGCCTCTGTGCCAGAGCTGGCGCGCGCGCATTGCTGCGTTCTAGCGCGCCGGGAAGCCTATGGCATTGGCCTGAGTGGCGCCTGCTCTGGCCTACAGACGCGCGCGACTCCTGTGTAAGACTGTGCAATTCTGACACCCCGGCTTGCTCCTCTCGCGCAGGTCGGCCGCGCGGGGGCGCTGCGCGCCGCGGCCGCGCTGCTGTTCTCGCCGGAGCTGGTGCGCGCGCTGCGCAGCGCCCCGGGCGCCAGCGGCGGCGCGTGGCCGCTGACCGTGGCGCAGGTGGGCGCAGCGCTGGCGCATGCGGATCATGAGGTCCGCGCGGCGACACTGAAAGCCCTTCACGCGGGTGCGCATCTGTGTGCCCTGTCAACGCTCGGCGACTCCTCACCCAGCAGCGCTGCTGCCGTGCTCTGGCCGGTACATTGCCGCTCAGTGTGTGCTGTCATGGGCTGTGCCTGGCCAGCCGCACCAGCGGCCCAAGCACACGAAGCCTACCTTGGCGGTGGCATGGCTCACGCAGCCTGCGTTCCACCCGCAGGGGACGCGCCGACGCTGGCTTGGCTGCCGCCGCTGCTGCATGCGCACCTGCAGCGCGAGCGGCACCCCGAATGCGTCAAGGCGGCGCTGCGCCTGCTGGCCGCCGAGCGCGAGCCCGGCGCGCCCGGCGTGCCCGGCCCCAGCCCCGCCGCCCAGCCCGGCGGCGCAGCTGCCGCAGCGCGACCCACCGCCGCTGCGGCCGCGCCGGGCGGCGCGGCGGCGGGCGGGCCAGACGCCGGCCTCCGCACGCAGCCGGACAAAGTGCTAGACTCAGAAGCGCGGGGCCCGGCCGCAGCAGCGACCCAGGGTGAGTCGCGCGGCGGCCGCCCAGCCTCGGAGAGCGGCGACGACGACGCGGCCGGCGGCTGGCAGCCCCGCGCCGGCCCGCCCGGCGACGACAGGGCCGGCCCGGCGGCGGACTGGCGCGGTCTGCTCGCGCAGCTGGATGCCACGCGGCACCCGGGCGTGCGCGCGCGCTGCCTGCTCGGCCTGGGCGCCGCGGTCGCGCCGCTGGTGACCGCGCTCCAGCGCCAACAGTTGAGCACATGCACATTTACGAACAGGCGCCCAGAGGACGACGCTCAGGCTCGTCTGGCTGGCGCAGAGGGTGAGCTCAGCTGGGCGCCCGGCGCGGCTGACAGCAGCGGGCGCCGAGGCGCGCCGGACGAGGCGGGCGGATGTCGAGGGTCCCAGACCCCGGACGTCACGGGCGCTGCAGCCGACGGTGCAGCAGGCACAGGCGCATTGGAGCGGGGCGGCGCAGCGGGGGGCGCGAGCGCCGGTGCAGAGCTCGCCGCCGGAGCGCGGCCCGCCGGAGCGGCCGCGGCCGTGAGCGCGCTGCTGGACGCAGCGGTCCAGGCGGCGGCGCCGGCGCAGCCGCTGGAGGTGCGGGAGGCGGCCGCGGGCGCGCTGGGCGCGTCCGGCCTGCTGGTGCAGCTGCCGCCTGCCGCAGGCCTGCACCGGCCGGCCCTGCGGGTCCCGCACAACCCCGAGTCTGGCGCGGACACGCGGCCGGCCGGCGGCGCCGCGCCGGCGGCCGGCGCGGAGCGCGCTGCGGGCGGGCGGGGGTTGTCGGCAGCGCGCCACCCGGGCGGCTGCGCAGCCAGCGCGGGTGCGTCCGACGGTGCAGGCGCACGCGGCGCTGAGGAGCGCGCCGGCAACGGCGCGGCCAGCGGCCCAGAGGACAGGCCGCCCCCTGCGAGCCCCTTGCTGCAAGGCGGGCGGCCCCAGCGGGGCGCTGAAGACGCGCACTCCAGCCCGGGGCGCAGTCGTTGCGCGCCTGCGCATGCGCTGGGCAACGGTGGGCCCGCAGGCGGCTCAGGCGACAGGGAGGGGCGCGCCTGCGCGCCGGAAAGCAGCGGGCGCCCAGGGGACGGGCCCGCGTGCGCGCCGGCGGGCGGCGGCAGCCTGGCGGAGGCCGCGGTGGAGGCGTGGGCGGCGCTGCTGGCGCTGCTGGAGGACGATGAGGAGGAGGCGCGCCCCTGCAGGGTCCCCGTGCTGGCCCACCCGCCGCAGCCTCTCGTACCATGACATCGAGCGTGCGCATGCACGTGCGCGGACGGTTGCGTGTCAAGCGCGCGTGCCAGGCAGCCATACCCCTTCCTGTGGAGGTGCCAGGCAACGCAAAAACTGCCTTTGCCTCCACATGGTGCCTGCGCCGCGTGTCCTGCGGCGCCGCCAGCCCGCGGCTCGGGCACGCCTGGGGGGCGCTGGCCGGGCATGGGCCGCCGCCATGCACCCGCGCGGCCCGCCGCCAGGCGCCTGCATGGGCCGCTGCCAGGCGCTGCGCGCGCGCAGGTGCGCGCGGCGGCGACGGCGGTCGCCGCGCGCGCGGCGGACGCGCTCATGAGCGGCGCGTGCGGCGGCTGCCAGACCGAGCTGGTGCAGCGCGCGGCGTTCCGGCTGCTGGGCGAGCGGTGCCGCGGCTCGCCCGCCCTCCGCGCGCACCTATGCCGCTGGATCTACATGTGCGCTGGGCTCCCGCTGCTCAGCAGCCCTCCCCGCCGCTGGGCGCGCTAGCAAGCGGCAAGCGAGGCAAGCTTCACTGGTGGCCTTACGTGCTCATCGCGCAGTCTTGCAGCTTCGGACGGAGGCACGCATGCGCTTTTTCTGTCCTGGTAGCGGGGACCTGCCAGGCCCGCTGGCCATGCCCTCGCACCACCGAGGCTCTGCCGGCGGTCACCCGTACGTCGCTGCGCGCGCGCGGCCGCGCAGCGCGGCGCATGCACCGATCAGCGCCCATCTTGCGCAGGCCGCAGCACGGCGCAGCGCTGCCCGCGCGGCTGGGCGCGCTGCGGCCGGGCGCGCCGCGGCGGCTGTACGACCGCGACGCCGCGCGGCCGCACGCCGAAGCGCTGCTGCTCGCGCAGCTGGCGGCGTGGCAGCTCCGGCGCATGCTCGCGCAGGAGGGGGCCGAGGCCGCTCCGGCAACGGGGCGCGCTGGCGGCCTGGAGGGGCGGCCGCCGTTTGCGGAGGGCGTGGCGGAGCACCGACCGTCTACGGAGAGCTGCGGCGGCCCGCGGCCAGGCGGCGGCGGCGGGGAGGGCCCAGCGCCCCGCGCGGGCGCATGCGGCGCCGCTGCGGAGCATGCGGGGCTGCCCGGCGCGCCGCGCGGCTGCGGCTGCGCCGGCGACCTGGCCGCGGCCACGCGGCGCTGGGCCTGCGAGGTCGCGCAGGCGCGGGCTGCGCCGTGCTGGGCATGCCTGCGAGTCATGTGCGTTGAACGCAGCTCCTTCTGCCCTTGCCAGACCGAGCTTGCTAGACCAAGCAGGAGCTGTAACATGTGTGCGCAGGGAGGGCAGTGAGGGTGACGCTCGCGGGGGCCGGCACTTTTGCCGCTGCAGCTCGCGCTCGCTGGCGGGCGGAGCGCGCGCACGCGCTTGGTTCCGCGAAGCGCACGGAACCGCAGGCTTGCGGCCAGCTGCACCGCCGTTGTGCGCCCAGCAAGGCCGCGCGCGCCCGCAGGAGCTGGCCGCGGCCGCTGAGGCGGTGGCGGCCGAGGAGCCGCGCGCGGCCTGGCTGGGCGGGCTGACCAACCACGAGGACGCATTCCAGGCGCTGTACTGCATGCTGCTGGCGCTGCACGCCGCCGCCGCCGCCGCGGCCGGCGGCCCCGGGGCCTCCGGCGCGCCGGACGGCTCCCCGCGCGCGCCGCCGCCGCCGCAGGCCGGCGGTGCATCGTCCCTGGACATTCGGCCAGGGGGGGCGGGCGAGCCGGAGGGCCGTGTGCCAGCCGGTGAGCCCATGCGCAAACTTCAGTGCCGCCATGCGACCGACGAGCGCGGCGCGCAAGTCGGCCCGGGTGACAGCGGCGGCGCCTCAGACCGCGCCGCGGGAGAGGGCGCGCGGGGGCCTGCGGAAGGGCGCGAGGGAGCCGTCTGCGGGGCGGCCGTCGCGGCGGGCTGGGCGTGGGAGGTTGGGGCGGCGCTGGCGCGCGCCGCGCGCGCACTGCTGCGCGCGCCGCTGCAGCCGCTGCTGGGCAACCTGCTGGCGCAGGTGCTGCGGCCCGACCCGACGCATGTCCTGGCTTGCGGCGCGCGAGGGGGGTGGCACGCCGGGGCGGCGCGCCTGTGCTCGCTGCAGACGCCGGCGGTCCTGTCAGCGCTCCCAGACTTTGCACTGCATGGTGCCGGGCGGCCTCTATCATGCGCCCCCATGCCCATGACTAGACATGATCAGCGGAGTGGTGGCCATGGTGTTTCGCGCACTGCGGCTCCACCAGCCACTTTGGCTCCGCATGGACATCCCCACGACATTTCGCTCCTGATGGCCTGCCTCGCAACCCAAACAGCATGTGCCCGGCGCGCCAGGTGTTACGCGAGTGGGAGGCGCGGCTGGGGCAGCCGCTCGGCGCGGCCACCGTCGCTGCAGCGCTCGGCTGCGCGCACGACCCCGGCTACCAGGCCCTGTCGCTGCTCGCGCCATACCCTGAGCAGGGCAGCTCTCACGGCATCCTCCTCGCAGACCTCTGACCCTGGCTCCTGCGGCTGCGGCGCTGCACCTTGCTCGCACGCTGTGCTGCTGCATGTTCACGGTCGTGCATGTGCTGCACTTGTGGCAGCTGCGTCTGTGGTTACAGCGTTGGTTACAACTGCAGCTTCGAAGGCAAACGCGGCGCAACGCCCTTTCGCGTACTTTACAGATCACTGCATACTTCATGTGGCCAAGCAGCAAAACCCCGCTCGCCGACACGCCATGGCTGATGCCACGATGTGTGCAAGTGTCAAGTTCTGGAGGCAACGGACGTGCCAGGCGGTTGCATGCCACCTCGCCTCAAGTCCAAGAAATGAGGCCAGACACATGAACCCTCGCCCCGCCCTCTGCTGCCCAGTCAAAAGTGATCGATCGACTTCGCCTTATGCACCATGTCGTCGATGTAGGTGCCCATGCTGCTCTTAAACGTGTAGTGCTTCTTAAGGTCTAGACGAAGCTGCACGCCCGCCGCCTGCAGCGTAGCCGCCAGCAGGCTCCTGGCACCAGCACAGTCCCCGCTCAAGGATCCCATGCAGCATGGCTGCAGGCATTGATTGTTTGGAGTTCCCCAGCTGCTCTGGACACAACAGGACAGCGGCCCACAGACTGACCATCATGCAATCATGGGCTTACGTGTCAGTTCTGAGGGCCTGACAGCACATAGAGTGCCTGCCTTAACCATTGTTGTGACAGCCTCTCAGAACTCGCGCCGAAGTCCACTGCCATTCAGTGCTTCACACGTACGAGCTCTGAGCAGCGCGGGAGGGCACCTGTGCAGTACGGCTTCTCGCAGCTCGTCTAGCACGGCCTGGGGAGCAGCAGTGTCAACCTGCAAGACGGCCAGGCGGATCAGGCAGTGCGTCGGCCAGTGGTGGGCGCTGCAAGCGCGCCCAGGCCATGCATGCGGGCCATACAGGCGGCGCCAGGCGCATATCAGCAAGTGCTCAGGGCCCAGAGCAGACAGGTCGCTCCTATGACCAGGTCCGCACACGTCTGCCCCAGACTCAGGGAGAACCAGGGAGCGCCAGCAGCGCGCGCGGGGGCCTGCCTGGGCGGTGGTGCTGACCGACGCCAGGCTGGGCGCGCCGCCCTGGCCCTGTGCTGCCGGCGCCGCAGCCTGCTGCCGGTACTTCCCCTCCGCCGCCCAGCGCACCGTGCCCAGCGACACCTGCAGCACCGCAGCCCCAGCTCAGCCCCAAACCTTGCCCCCCCACCAATGCCAGGGCGCAGGTCAGCAACCAGTTTCTGCTAGGTCAACGCAGCCGGCGCGTCCCACGCCTTGGCACCAAGCCGTGGCTGCAGCAGTGCAACTCTGCCAACCTCCTGCAAGCAGCCCGCAGGGCGAGGTGCTCCTGCGCGAGCCGGGCTGTGCGCTCACCTGGCCTTCGGCCGCCGTGGTGTGCAGCGCAGCCTGCAGGCAGCCGACCAGGGCGCCAATCAGGTGCTGCGGCGGCGACGCCGCAGTCCCCCGGCCCCCCTCCTCCGACGGCAGGTCCACCGTGAAGGAGAAGCGCTTGGGCGGCGGCACGTCCCCAGGAAGGAGCGCTGGGGTGGCCACCAGCGTCGCGGCCTGGTTGCCCACGCCGCACACCGTGGCAGACGACCACTCATCGGTGCTCAGCGTGCGTGCGGCCAGCGCGGCGCTGCGTAGGCGCGCTGCGACGGCGCGCGCGCGCAGCATCCCGGCGCGAGCAGAGCCGCAGCAGCAGCCTGGGGCTTCAGGAGGTGGGCCGGGGACCGATCGGACCGCTTCTCACGTTTTGGGAGTTTGCTTCCGGCTCGCTTCTTATTATATTATGGCAGCCTGCTTTCCCGCCTGCTGCCTGGTTCATCACAGAAAGCCGTTGCTCCAGGTGAAACGGACGTGAACAACTCTGTGACAGGCGTGCACGACCTCACCGCAGCCCGTCTGTGACCCGCGCTCTGAACATGATGTCCGGCAAGTTGGATTTCAGGCAGACGAAAGCGGCCAGCGAGCCGCGGAAGGCTGTGCTGCGGAGCGCATCGAAGGAGCCTAAGCCCGAGGCCTCGGCGCAGGCAGCGCCCCAGGCTTCTGGCAACGCAGGTGCGCTTTCAGACAGTGCGCAGAGCCAGGTGGGCGGGTTGCGCTGGCCAGCGCGTGTGCGCGCCGGCACGCGGCGTGAGAGCAAGGTGTGACGCACCAGATCCTGCACGCAGGCGGCCTGGGCGAGCATGAGCTGGAGGCGCTGCGGCAGTTTGACCTGACCGGCCGCTACGGGCCCTGCACGGGCATCACGCGCCTGCAGCGGTGCGCGCACGCGCTGCCGCAGCAGACAGGGAGGCTGGCGCTGGTGCTCACGCGCTTAGACCGGCAACCATGACTTGCACGACTTGCACGCTTTGGCCTCCCCGGCATGGCCTTCCCGGCCGTTTGCACCCAGCAGCTGGGTCACGGTGCAACACCAGCCAGACCTGTCTACCTCTGCTTCAGCAGAACGCATAGGCACCACTCTGAGCCGCAGCCCCAAGTTCAGAGGCAAAGCTGCAGCCTCAAGCTGAGACGCTCTGCACCTGGACGAGCAGATGTGTCTGGCCTGGCGCCAGGGGGTTGTGGGCGGGCGACTGCGAGTCCCAGCTCCGGCGCGCGTCCGCGCAGCGGCCCAGGCCGTGTGGGGAGCCGCCTCTCGACTGGCGGCTGAGAGTGCGGGGTGTGGGCGCAGGTGGGAGCGCGCGCACAAGCTGGGCCTGCACCCGCCGCCAGAGGTGAAGGCGCTGCTGGAGCAGCAGGCGCCCGGCTCGGCGCACCTGGAAAACCTGTGGAGCGGGCGCGTCTGAGCCGCCGGGCGCGGCCGGCAGGCAGGAAGGGGGCGTGCAGAAAGTGCGGCTGCCTCTACAGGCCGCCTCTGGCCGGCGCGCAGCGGAAGGCTCTTGTCCTGCCCTCCTGCAGTGTGCGCGAGTGGCTGTTTTTGGGAACCTGCTGCTTGGCCCGCATGCTAGCAGGGCACGGAGCGCTCATCACAAGCTGTGAGCTAGGGCGGAGCCTGTCGCCAACAAGGAGAAGCAAGCGAACAAACTGTTTGGAACCAAGCGCGACTCGGCGCACAGCTCGTGGTGGAACCCGAGTACGAACAGTGCTCCAAGTGGAGTGGTACGTGTTGAACATGCCATCAGTCTTTGCAACATCGTCGACTTGTTAGCTAGCATCCGGGAATGCATGCTGTGTAATTGCTTCATTCTGAAAACAACAAGGCAGGCTGGTTACTTACTTAGGGACCTAGGATCAGCAGGCTTCACAGGGCCTGTCCCTACCATCGCCATCAACACACCGGTGTGAGCTAAAACTGCACAGAAACAGCCACAAGTAACCAACGCACACTCGCAGGGTGTCCTTGCCACACGGCATGGCCTGGAAATCCCGACCTGCCGCCCCTGCCCCGCCTCACCCTTATTCACCTCCGGCGCATCTTCCCCCCTTCACAATGCCCAGGCCAGACCATGAGAGCACAAGCAGCCGCCTCCGGTCGCGCTACTCTCCCTGCGCAGCCCCGCCACCGTCCGGCTGCGCATCGCCGGGCCCCTCTGGCTTCAGTACCGCCGCGGGCACGCCGATCGCCGGGCCGCCGTCCTGCGGCGCGGTCACGGGCGTCCCCAGCGCCGTGCCGGCCTCCGCGTCGCCCGCGGCCAGCGCGGGCGCGGGCGCCACGGGCGCGCCGCCCGCCGCGACCGCGGCCGCCGCGGCGGCCGCGCCAGTCATGTACGCGGCCTCTGCGAGCGCCGCGTCGGCCATGCACTCCAGCCGCGCGCCTGGCGCCACGCGGTGCAGCCCTCACAGCACGGCACGGCACATCGGCTGCCCCGTCAACAGGGTGACACACATGTCATTACCCATGACACAGCCGCATGCCCCGCCTCTGACCAGCGAGCGGGTGGGCCATGGTGTCCACACGTGCGTGCAAGCAACGTGCTTGTCATCCCGCATGCGCACTGGATCCCAGCATGCAATGCAGACGTGCATGCAAGCAGTGACGGAGGCGTGGGGCGAGCGCAAGGAGCGCGCTGGGTGCGCGTGCCCGCACCGCCTGCCGGCGGCTGCGCGGGCACGTAACCAAACTGCTCCGCGGCCGGGTCCAGCTCCGGCTGACCCGTCACCTGCGGCCGCGCCCCCGCTGAGCCGCGGCGCCGGCACCCCAGGCCACGCCTTGGACAGCGGGTGGCTGACGCTGGGACACAGGGAGAAAGGGATCGCTTGGTGCGGCGAAGCCGTGCACTCAATGCAGCACGCTAACGCCTGTCTCTGTTTCCAGCACGCTCACGCCTGTCTCTGCTGCTAAGAGACCTGCCCCAGGAGCTCAGAAGGCGGACGGGTCCCCACACAAGGTGACGCAGCGCAGCACTGCTCCGCCCCGGCCGTGCAGGCGGGCCGGCATGGGCAGGGAGCGTCCGCGCGGGGGGCGCGTGCCTGCAGCGCGGCGTCGCGCGCGCCCCAGGGCGCCATGGCGACCGCGTCGGACGCCCGCGCATCGCCCTCCGCCTCCGCCTGGCGCCGAGCGCGCGCCGCGCATCAGGCCGCTGCCGCGCGCGTGCGGTGCGTCGCCCCATGACAGTTCGCGTGAGGACGACAGCGGGCGCGCGCTCGACAAGCGCTCGGCCTCGCAGCGCGCGCCTGGCGCCCCTGCCACAACTAGTGCGCCAGGAGGCTGCAGGCGCTGCGGAGGCGCTGCGGAGGCCGCAGGCGCACCGGGCCGTGCGGCGGCACGAAGAGCACGCGGTTGTCGGCGTCTGCCTCGGCGCCCGGCGGGTGCGGCATGACCTCGGTCGCGGCCTGCCCCGCGCGGCGCGCAGCCCCGTGGGCCCCGAGGCCGCTGGCGCCGGCCGCCTCGCAGCAACAGCAGGCGGGACTGCTGAGGGTCGGGCGGGGCAGCGCCCGGCGCAAACACTTGCGCCCGTATCCTGAGCCTGGACACCGCGGGCCTGCATGCGATGGGCGGGCAGCCGTGCGCAGGGTCCTATCCTAATGGCACGACGTGGGCTGTGTTGCAGGGCTGCGTGCTGCGTCCGCGCTTGGTGCGTGTCGGAGGCCGCGCGCCTGGGACGCGTCGCCCACGCCGGCGGCCATGCGGCGCAGCGCGCGCAGGTGCGCCGGCACCAGCGCCTCCGCAAACGCCGGCGTCGCGTACGCCCACGACTCGCCCTTGTCGTTGATGCAGAACATGAACACCTGCGCGGTAGGTGGAGCAGGGTTGCGCCCAGCCCTGCGCTCGGGGCGGTGGGGGCGCTGCAGGGGGACGGCCTCGCCCGGGCCGCCCCAGCGGGAGCCCCGCGCCCTGGGCGGCGGGCGGGGCGCGCCTTGGCGTCCGCGATCTTGTGCAGCTGGTACGCTTTCTGCGTCAGGCCGCGCTTGCGCTTGGCGAACGACTGCCGGATCTGCGCGGTGCCCTGCGCCGCCGCGGCCGGCGCTCAGCGCGCGGCGCCGCGCGCGCGGCCTGGCTCGCGCAGCGGCCTGGGGCGGGCGGCCGGCGGCGCACCGTGGGCTTCTCTGTCGCCTTGCGCCGAGCCTTGTTGCGGTACGTGGTCTCGCGGCCGCCGTTCTGCGGCGCCTCGCCGGCCTGCGCGCCCTGCTGCGCCGCAGCGAAGAGCTGCTGCTGCAGCAGGTGCTGGTGGAGCATCTGCTGGTGCATCTGCACGTGCTGCTCCGCATCGCCCGCCCCTGCGCGCAGCAGCGTACTAGTCGGCGCGCACCCGCGCCCGCCGCCCAGGGGCGCACACCGCTGGCAGACTCGGTCTGCAAGCCCTCGGCGGCGCACCCAGGTCGAGCAGGGCGCTCGCAGCAACAGCACACGTGCTGCGCGGTCTGCATGTGTGGCGCTGCGAGGGCCTCACCTGCGCCCTGGCCTGCCTCCAGCGCCTGCTGCTGCTCCGGCGTGAGCTGCGGGTACCCCGCGGCCGTCGCGTGCGCCAGCAGCGCCTGCGCCACGCCCGGGATGGCCAGCAGCACGGCGGGGTCGCCGCCCTGCCCGTACCAGGCATTAGCCTGGCTGTGATGCAGCAAAGGTTGAAAGTGGCGCCCTTTGAATGACAAGGGGCGAGCAGTGCAGGCTGCGTTTCACAACCTCAGAGGGGTGGTCGCGCGGAGCGACACGTTGGCTGCAGCATGCTTGGCCAGCAGCGCAGAGCGTTATCATGTGTGGATTCCTGGAACCTCGCAGTAACAAAAACCAACCAGCAGCCGTGGCAGGCGCTTGAGGCTGTGCCATGAAGCAGGGCCATGCCTCTGCAACAGGAGTCTCCCTGGCCCGCTTGCTGGCAGGCGCGTCGCCAGCGGCCTCTTCCATCACACCCGTTCCAGCTCCCCAGCAGCTGAGAGCGCGCGCGGGAAGGCGCTCGCCGGCAGCTCGGTTTGTGTTTCGAGCCCGTTTTGGCTGGAGCTTCAACAGGCTCGCTGTTCTGCGCATTGCTCTGTCCCAGACCCTGGTAGGTTAGGTGCCAATTCAGACCTGCTCGGGCAACAGAGTTCCAGCCCGATTTTACATATTCTCGTTCACATGCCCCAGCCAGAGCTACTGTTGTGGCGGCGGGTAGCCGCCCCACGCCTGCGCCGGCCAGGCGTGCGCGGGGTGCGGCGGGTAGCCTGGAGCGGGCTGCTGCCAGGCGCCAGGCCATGCGCCCGGCGGCGCCGCATGCTGCCAGTGCCATGCCGGGGGCGGCGCAGCATACTGCGGCGGCGGCGCCGTGTGGTCGTGGGGCCCAGCAGTCGCCGGGTAGCCTACAGGGTATGCCAAAGGGCCGGGCGGGTAGGCACCAGGTGCGACCGCCGCGCCCTGCTGCCCGGCCGGACCAGCCGGCGGCCACGCCTGGTGGCCGGCCTGCGGCTGCGCGGGGGAGGGCGCCGCGCTCTGCTGCCCGGCCGCGCCGCCGGGCGGCCATGCCTGCTGACTCGCCTGCGCAGACGCGGCCGCCAAGCTCGGCTGCCCTGCTGGGGCCGCCGGCGGCCACGCCTGGTGGCCGTGCGGCGGCTGCGGCGGGGCGCCCGCGGCCGCCGACGAGCCGCCTGCTGGCCAGGCGGGCCTGTCGGCGTGCTGCTGTGCGCAGTCGCGTTCGCCGCTGCCATGCTCGCCACCCACGGCCGCCGGCATGGATGTGCCAGCATGCTCGCCCCCGGCCGCGCGGCTGTCAGCGTGTGGGGCGGCCGCGCCGGCGGCAGCATCGCGCGCGACGTGCGCACGCACCGGCACCGCGCCCGCGGCTGCTTGCGCACCGGCGCTGCCTGCTTCGGAGGGTTCCGGGGCGACGGGCGCGGCGGCGGAGTCAGCGGCGGCCAGATCGCGGAACGAGGCGCCGCCGTCGCGGCGGCGCTCGCAGGCGTCGTCGCCGGTGCGCTCGCGCCCGTCGTCATGCCACACGAACTGCGAGCGCTTGCGCACCTCCCGCAGGCCCCTGCATGCGCGGCACGCACCCCCTCGGTGTGCATGGCCCGGCAGGTATGCGCCTGGCGCGTGAGGCACAGGGGTGAGAGCATGGCAGGCCCAGGTGGGGTGGGCAGCGCACTGGCCGATGCTGGCCTCCACGTCCGCGCGGCTCTGCTGGTATATGTCCTCAAAGCCCAGGTCCATGAGCTCGCTCGCGGCCTCCGTGAGGCGGTCGAACAGCCGGCGCGCGTCGGCTGCCGCGCGCTCCGCGTCCGCGTCTCCGCCTGCAGCGCGCTATACCCGCGTGTCACGAAACGAGCCTGGCGGCTGGGAGCGAGGAGCGTGGCGTACACGTCCTCGCTGAGGCCCCGTCAGGGAAAGCAGCGGGGCAAGGCAGGTCGGAAGCTGTGAGCAGGGCCCGCACCCTCCATCTCCCGCTGCAACTTCTCGGCAGCCCTCCTGTTCTCCTCCAGCTCCCGCGCGCTGGTGCCCCACACCACACTGCTCACCACCCAGCAACAGGCACTGCGACACGCCCTCAAAAGCACCGGTCAAGCAGCACGCGCTCACCGTTTCCCGCCTGCCCGTCGGCCTGCTGGCCCCTTTGGCGCTGGCCGCAGGCGCTTGAGGGCCCTGCAGTTGTAGGCGCTCCTTGTGTCTTAAGGTGACAGCCATGATAACGTTGCTAGGACAGCACAGTGGGTGGGAGCTCTTGCCTGGTCACGCTCTCGCCGTCCTGCAAGATTTCTATGACAGTGCGCTTCAGCATGATCGTCCCTGCCCCCTGGATGTTCTCACTGAAGCCAAGCTGGCCGCCAGACACCCATGACAGTGCGTTTGTCTTGGCCCGCTTGCTGCTTTCCATGCTGTCGACGTCAAGCACCGCTTTACCTGGGAGTGCGGCCTCCTACATTGATTGCATTCTGCCGTCTGATCCGGCTGCGCGCATGCGCAATCGAGCTGAACTCCCAAGTGCAGCACAACCTTTGCAACGGGTGGACTCGCGGGCCTGCAGCCGACCTAGGTGTTTTTTTCGAAAGGCCAAATTCGGAGGGCCGAGGACCTGCCAACCAAGTTAGTCCTTAAAAGTTAGTCTCCACTGCCACAGAACACGAGCGCCAAGCATGCGCGTCCAGAAAGCGTGCACCTTGTGCAGAGCGCCTGACGAAACAAGGTAGCTTGTAAGCTAATTAGCGCAAAGGCTGCGATGTTTTCGAGGTGTGTCGCGCTGCTGAGCCTGTGGCGCACGTGCTTGTCTGGGCAGTGCCTGTATGCATCACTGTCAGGCGCAGCAGCGTCGCGCAGCCACCAGCCCGCGTTCAACGCCGTGCAGCGCCACGCCGCTGCATCTTTTGCAGCCTCCCAGCACAGCCCACCAGGCAGTGATCCGGTCAGCGCGGCGCGCGTCGCATGCTTACAGCGGCCAGAGCAGGGGTAAGCGACGGTGTCTAACGCTGTTTCCTTGACCATCACTGCGCCACAAGTGCTCTGGTGAGAAGTTTATTATGGCGGGTACAATTGCTCTGGTGTGACGACAGGCGTGGTGCGGCCCTGTGCTGCGCAGGTCTGGCGGAGCTGCAGGGCCTTCGATTGTCGAGGCCGAGGTGCACAAGTTCGGCAAGGTGGCTGCGGAGTGGTGGGACCCCAAGGGCAGCTTCAGGCCGCTGCACGAGCTCAACCCTGTCCGCGTGGCCTTCATGCGGGACGCCATCTGTGACACCCTGAGGCGCGCTCCCTGCACGCCGTCGTGCCTTGCGCTGGCTCTGTCGCGTGCGCGCTCTGCCCACCACTTCAGCACTTCGTACGTCTCACAGCTCCGTTGCCCCGAGGCGCCAGGCCCAGCGCAGGCAGGCAGCGCGCTGGCGCAGCCGCGTCACACCGCGCGGTCCGCGCAGGCGCAACGCGTCGCAGCCGGCGCCGCTGGCGGGCCTGGCGGTGCTGGACGTGGGCTGCGGCGGCGGGCTGCTGGCGGAGGCGCTCGCGCGCCTGGGCGCGGACGTGACCGGCGCCGACGCCAGCGCCGAGTCGATCGGCGTCGCGCGCGCGCACGCGGCGGCCGACCCGGCGCTCGCCGTGGCGTACCGCGCCGCCACCGCCGAGCAGCTGGTGGCTGAGGGTGCGCGCGCTTGGAGCGGCCCGTCCTGCCTTGCGCGGACTTTGGGCCGCGCGCGACTCGCGCTGTCCTGGCCAGCACCTGCCTGCTGGATGCCGCTCGTGCGCAGGCAGGGACGTTCCCAGCTCCGACTGCCGAAGCACTGCGCGCATCAGCCAGCGCTTGCATGTGACCAGGCGGGATCCGAGCAGAGTTGCATCAGGACAGAGTGCCTAGGCCTGCAGCTCCGTCGGCGCCCTGCCAGTGCCACGCAGTACCATTCCCGCGCCGCGATTGCCCGGCAGCCGGCTGACTGGGCGCTCGTCGCCGCGCAGGCGCGCAGTTCGACGCGGTGGTGGCCTCCGAGGTGATCGAGCACGTGGCGCAGCCGCGCGAGTTCATGCGCGCGCTGGGCGCGCTCGCGCGGCCCGGCGGCGCGGTTGTGGTGTCCACGCTCGCGCGCACGCCGCGCGCGTTCGCGCTGGCCGTGGTCGGCGCGGAGTACATAATCAACCTGGTGCCGCGCGGCACGCACGACTGGACGCGCTTCATCAACCCGGGCGCGCGCCCTGTTGCACTCACGCGCTGGCGTCGCTGTCTGACAGTGTCCGACTGTCAGTGTGCCGCTCTCACTGTCACAGCAGTGTCACTGTCGCAGCATTGTCGGAGCATAGAGCGTGGGCGCATGCGAGTTGGGATCTGAGCTAGCGGCGCGCGCGCAGAGGAGCTGGCGCTGCTGGGCGAGGAGGCGGGCCTGGGCCTGGAGCGCGCGGCGGGCATGTCGTACAACCCGCTCACTGGCCGCTGGCGGCTCAGCGGCGACACGGGCGTCAACTACATCGCCAGCTTCCGCCGCACCTCCGCCGCCGCACCCGCAGACCACCCCGCGCCGGCGGCCGAGTCAGCGCCAGCGCACCCTTCTGCCGCCGTTGAGCCGCCCGTGTTCCGTCCAGGCGATCTGGGCCTGGGGCCGCTGGCCACAAAGGCGTGACAGGGTGCGCGCGTGCGCGGGGGACGCGCTGCGCCGTCGGCGCCGGCGGCGCCAGCGACTGCCGCCCGTGCGCTGCGGCCGCGCCTGCGGGGTGTGTTCACCCGCAGGGACGTGCTGGCCGGGGCAGAGCGGTCTCTGCGCATGCCTGTTTCACAAAGGTGGGGCCGCCGGTTAGGGAGGTGCACGCCCCGCGAAACGCATGCCCTGTGTGCACGTGACGCGAAGCTGGGAACTTGGAAGTGAGGTCCCCTGGAAGTGCTGCGACGCATGCTTTCGCTCCCGGTGTGCCCCGGGCTGCTTACACTTGGCTAGCACAGGAGCTGCTCGCTCTGCAATGTATCTTCCCCGTAGGTACTACTCTCAGTTTGCGCCTCAACATTCTGCTAGTGGACTGCGACATGTTTGCTGTAAACATCCAGCTCAAGACAGTGGTCTCTCTGCAGTGGGGCGACATCAACCAGGCATACGGGCAATGACAGACACTACAGCAACAAGCAGATCGCAACCTCTAAAGGTCACCAAAGGCGGCGATGCATCACGTATCAGCCTGCTGAAGCCCGCGGTGCCACTTGAGTACGGCGTCGAAGGCCAGGTTGCCGCCGAAGATGTCCAGCGCGCTGCCGACGGTGATAGCCACGCGGCCGCCGCCGGCCTCCTGCACCAGCTCCAGGTCCTCCTGCAGGCCCGCCGCGCAGGCGCCGAGCTCAGCGGCTGGGGTTCCCGAGGGTGGAGGGTCGTGGACACGAGCAGAGACAGGCGCGGCGCCGGCTGCCGCTCCAGCCTCAGGCCGGTCGCGCGGGAGCGGCAGGGCGCCCAGGCTCTGCTCGGCCACGCGGCCGGGCGCGGCAAGCTCGCCGCCTGCCAGCTTTGCACATGCCGGGTCGGCCCACAGCGAGCGCATGCGCCTTCGAGCCCCGTCGTGGCCATGCAGCGATTATAGCAAATGGGGAACCTGATAGTCGTGAGCGTGAGCATGGGCCCAAAGGCGGCGACCATCCAGTATTCACTTTGGTCCCTCCACTGCTTCAGCGTTCCGCCCGGGCCTGCGACCTCAGCGGCAGTGCTGATACGGTCGCCGGGGACTGGGGTGGCGCGCCAGACGTACGCCAGAGCCCGGCGGAGTACGCAGCTGCAGCCGCCCATCGCAAGTTTTCGGCTCTGTGCTGCACTGGGCTATGGCGTACGTCTGGCGCGACACCCCATTCCCCGGCTAACGTACCAGCACTGTGGCCTAGCTCGCAGGCAAGGGTGGGAAGCTAAAGCAATGGACGGAGCACGAGCGAACACTGGATGGGTCTCCGTCTTTGGCCCCGTGCTCGCGCTCGCCATGTAAAGCAGGCCGTTTGCAACTCAACCCTAGCAAGACCCTGCCTGCCCCCTGGGCCCGGGCGCGCGCCAGCGTGCGCACGCCGCCGGCGTAGGTGACCGGCAGCGGCGAGGACGCGCCGAGCAGGCGCACGAGCTCCTCGTCCACGCCCAGCCGCATGCCCTCGACGTCCACGCCGTGCACCAGGAATTCCGCGCAGCTGCCGCCTGCGCGCGGCGCGCGCGCGCGGTCCGTGCCCGGCCGCCCCCCATATCCGCGTCCGTGCGCGTGGGGCCGCGCCGCTGCTGCCAGCGCGCGGGCGCCTCGCACAGCTCCTCTACTGCAGCTCCACCTGTCTATCTCATCCAACCCCACATGTCACACATCATTCCAGCCTTCCGTAGTGGCGTCGCTGTGCCAGCAGAGTCCACATGGACTTGTATTCAAACGCATCAAGGGTGCGAGCAGCATGGCAATCACCATGGGCATTATTGCGCACTGCCCCTGTGCACAGTAGGCCGCCCATCTGGCCCGGTGTGACAGGGCTGACGTCTGCAGCTTGCGTGGTCGGCTCACAAATAGTGTCTGAGCGCGATCGTACCAGAGCCGTACTGGCACCAGCAATTTGTTTGCTTACTTGCGCAGCCAGCATGCAGGCAGTCCAGACAGGTGCATGGTGGGAAGCGTTCCGTCACGCAGCTGCTCAGGCTGGACAGCTGCACACGAGCGGCGTCTGACAGACCCGCGGGAGGGAGCTCTGCCTTGCTGCGCTGCAACGTCCCAGTGCAGCCGAGTGCACAGCACCCTGCTCCGCACAGCCGCCGACGCCGCCGCTCGGGCGCGGGCAGGGTGCGCGCCCAGGTCTGCGAGCGTGGCCGCGTCGACGACCAGATTGCTGAAGCGCTGCCAGCGGTCCGTGACGACGTAGTAGCGCCCGTCGTCCTTTCTCCTGCAGCTCAGGTCCAGCACCAGCCGCTCGCGGCCCGCCGCCTCCACCTGCCGCACCTTCAGGTTTTGCCATGCACTCCGTGATGACCGGAGCGCCCCGCACCCAGGCAGTACGTGCCATGCCCCACACAGCCGCTCCTGTGTGCCAATGCGGACGCACCAGCGCCGCCACGCGCGTGCGACCGGGGCGGCCTGCCCAGAGACCCTGTGCACCCTCTGCCCTGGCCGCTCGTCCCTTGCACTGCCAGGCACCAGGCCTGCTGCGCACATGGCGCGGACGCTCCTGCGCACGAGGGTAGGGTAGCCTACCCTACCCTGCGCCGCCGTGCCGCAGCTGGCCCCCCTCGCGCAGGCCGCACCAGCTCAGCCAGCCGCTGGCGGTCCAGGCGGCCCTCCCGGAAGACCCAGGATGTGACAATGACGTGCGACGCGCCCGCGCCCAGATACATTGCCGCGTTGTCAGCAGTCACGCCGCCGCCCAGCTGCATGCCGCCCGGGTAGGCCATGAGCGCCTCGAACGCAGCCGCCCTGCGTCCACAAGCGCACCGTGCATACGCGGAGACGCGCATCAAGCACGGAGATAGGCATACGACATTAATTAAGCCCGGCTTATCTCTGACAGTGACTCGTGGTTTTGTGCGGGTTTGATTGCCATGTTTGCTTTGCATGGACTCGCTTCCGTCTCCGCATACGCCGTCGGCAGGCTCTGCCGCTCAAGCAACCACCGTCACACGGCGCGCCGGTGAGGCCCGGCACCTGCTGGCCGCATCATCGCCCAGCATGACGATGTGGCCGCCGGGCAGGCCGCTGTGCCTGTACAGGTGCGCGTAGAACGCGCTCGGCAGGTCCGACTCAAAATTGGTCACGAGGCCCGCCGCCGCGCCCTCCCTGCGAGGTGTTGCCTAGCGGATTATATGGTGCTTCAAGTACGCGTGTGATAAGGCACGCCCCTTGGCTCGCGTGTGCACAGACAAGCTGGCTGGGCCGCACTGCAAGCGCAGGTGAGCCGCTGCTTGCCCAGCCGCACTGCCGAGCGCACAGGTGCCACATCTATTCTTAACGTGGCTTTGCTTGGTACTTGTCTGGCAGCCCACTGCGGAGCCCTTACTACGCCGAACAGGCCAAACAGGCTGCAGACGCACTGTTATCATGCTTCAAGGATAGCACTTGTCCTGCACTCCTGCACTTACATTTCATCTGTGTGTCCTCGCTGTGTGCTGTGGAGCTGGCCGAACAGCTCTGCGTGCCACTCCACCCATGGTCCTGCTCAAGGAGTCCAGCATTGCTCGGGCAAGGTGCATGCAGAGAGCACCCATCCCAGTCACGGCAGGCGCGCCTGGCTTTCTCGCCCAGGTCCTGCAAGGTGGAGCCCACTATCTGCTTCACCTTGCCCTGCGAGCACAGCAGCGCGCTCCTCAGTCTGACGCCGGCAGGTTCATGTTAAGTGCATTGTGCGCTCCAAACGTATCTTTCCTCAGCACTTCCTGGGTGCGCTCGCGGGAGACCAGCCTTGCGGCCTTGACGGGTACCTTGTGGATGTCGATGCATGGGCGAAAGCCTGCCGCGGCGTGCACCGCTGGCCTGTGCTGCGGGCGTGCCTCCACAAGCGGCGCTGCCGGGCCTACACCAAGCACCACAAGAGGCGCACGCACTCTCAAAGGCATGCCTTGCCTGTACTGGCCACTGCACCATTGCCCGCCCAACAACATTGACATCATCAATCTCTCCAGCTCCACACGCTATCACCAAGACACCAAGGGTAGTGCAAGAAGGAGCAAGCCTTACTCAGCAGACTCCCACAGGTGCAAACTCCCACAGGACCTAGCTGTCCAAGAAACAACCCTTGGACATTGCAAAGCAATGCACATGATGAGTGGTGCGAGTGCTTTGCAGGCAGAGGAGGAGCATAGCTTTTAATCTCGCATACATAGCGTCACGCTGTCCCTTACAATAAGCTTGGGCACGATGTGCAATGCCAACGCATGCAACCTGCTCCTCTGTCTTGCTGGCTCCTGAACTTGCAACAGAGACTTCCGCTGCACGAGGCAGGATGATGGCGGCGGCACCGATGGCCAGCGGGCGCTCCGCGGCCGGCCCGGAGGACCCGCTGGCGGCAATGGAGGGCCAGTTCGAGGCCGCGCGGCGCTTCGTGGACGAGTGGCTCCTGCAGCTGCGCGACCGCGGCGCGGCGCTGGAGGACGAGCTGCTCGCGCCCGGCTACGCCAACCTGCGCCCGGAGGACTGGGCGCCGTGCCTGGTGACGGACCTCCCCTCAGCTCTGGTGTCGAGCAGCAGCGCCACCTGTATGGGAGCACAAACACATAGTTTTTCTTGAAGCGAGTGCGCGTGGAGGAGGTTCACGTTTTCCTGGCGCTGCCTGCTGAGCACTGGCGTGCTCAAGCGTCTAGCATAAGCCCTCAAGACTGCCTGGCGGAGCCCTGTGAGGGTTGGAAGCCTGGGCAGCCCTACTTGGGTGACAGGGGCTGCTAGGCACATGCATGTCGCATGCATGTTGGAAGGCATGATTTGCCGCGAGGCAGTCTGGCTCGGCAGCAAGTGTTCAGGTGAGAAGCCTGGTGTCCAGTGCAGGGCGCGGCGCGCAGCCACAGCAGCTCTGCAGGCAACCGCCGGCTGAGCCAGGCGCGGCGCGCGCAGGTGGCCGCGGCGCCCTGCGAGTGGCCCAGCCCGCAGGGCCTGCTGGATTGCGGGAACGCCGCCTTCAGCAAGCTGGGCGCGCTGCTGACCTACCTGGCCACCGAGCTCGAGGGCCTGCAGCGCCAGGCGCGTCGCGCATGCTCACTTCCAGCACGCATGGCATCCGCAGAGCGCAGGCGCCGGCCCGACCAGCATCATACCACACCCCGACAGCGCTCCGCGGCGCTCCGCGGCGCTGGCACTGCATGCCTGTGGCTGTGCGCTCCCCAGGATGCAAAATTTTGCATCGAGCTGCACCCCGCTGCTTGCGGGGCGGCCGGCATGCATCCCCACCCCTAGACGCCACCCCATGCTGCTGCTGCCGGCCATCCGCGAGGCAAGCAGGCAGCCGCTCGCGCGCTGTCTGACGTGAGCGCGCGGCATGACGCGGCTTGGAGACAGCTTCTCGGCGGGGGCCCTTGTGCTGACACACGACCGGCGCCCCGCGACGAGCGCACCGCGGCGGCGCGGCAGGCTGAGGCGGACTTCTACCCCGTGCTGCTGCTGTTCGGCGAGGCGCCGGGCGGCGCGCGCGGGGACGGCGAGGCGCAGGCGGCGCTGGCGGCCGCGCTGCCGGCGCTGCGCGCGCTGGGCCGCCTGCTGGGCCGCCTGGAGGCGGCCGCGGCCAGCCTACTCGGCCAGCTGGGCGCGCTGTGCTGCGCACAGACGCGCAAGGCGACCATCCTGCAGGGCGCGCCCTGCGCGCCGCGCTCGTCGCAAACCAGCGCCGGGGCGGCCCGCGCTCGCGGTGCCAGCGGACGCGCATGCAGCTATGAGCGCCGAAATGGCGCTGCCCGACAGACCGCCTGGCTGCATTGGGGACCTGACGACCCTGCCCTGGCCCAACCATGATTTCACCCTCGCGCGCAGGCGCGCACGCGGGCGCGGCGTTCCGCGCGCTGGCGGAGGCGCTGGGCGTGCTGGCGCGCGTGGAGGCGCTCGCCGGCCACAGCCGCCACCTGCACGCCGCGTTCGCCGCGCTGCGCAGGCGCGCACTCCGCCGCGTCGCTAATTCCCCCGCCCGCGCGGACCGCGGCGTGCGCGTGGCACGGCCGGGTCACACCGCAGCAAAGGCTGATGCGCGGCTGGGGGAGGGGGGCATGCAGCTACCTCTTGTGTTGGAGTGCGCGTGCAAGCAAGCCATTCTGAGATCTGCCCGCGCAGTGACTGGCCCGCGCAGCAGGCGCAGCGCGTGTCCGCCAGCTTGGTCACTGCCACAGGCTCGGCATCACGCACCATGCGCCTCGCGCGCTCCGCACAGCCGCCAGACCTGCTGCATCCCCGGCCGCTGCGCACCACCTCAACGTGCACCCCCCATGGCAGACGCCCGTGCGGCGGTGCGCGCAGGGCGCTCGCGGCCGCGCAGGCAGAGCCGGGCCGCTTCGGCGAGGAGGCAGCCGCGGGCGCGTCCGCCGCGGCGGGCCCCGCGGCCGCGCTGCAGGAGCGACTGCTGGGGCGCGGCGTGTTTCGGCGCTTCCTGGAGGCGCACGTCGCGCGCGGGGCGGAGCACTACGAGGCCTGCGCGTCCGCGGGCTTCCTGGCGGCCGCGGGCGGCGTGCTCAGGTGCCGGGCCCCGCGGCGCCGTACGCGCCGCATCGGCTTGCTGCCGCCCTGACTGTCCTCTGGTCATCATGTCATCAGGATATGCGGTAATGCCACAGGATACTTGGAGCGCCGTTGTCCAGACCGTGCATCGTCGAAGCCGGGGCTGCCGCCGCGCCTGCCCTGGCAGCCCACCGGGGCGTCCGCCGCGCACGCAGACAGGAGGTGGCGGAGCGGCAGGCTTACGGACGGCTGGAAGGGATGCAGGGCGTGTGCACCACCAAGCGCCCGCGCCGCGCGCAGGCAGGAGCTGGCGGAGCGGCAGGCGCGGCTGGCGGCCGGCGGCGAACGCGCGGGCGATCGCGGCGGCCTGGTCGGCCTACTCGCGCTGGGCGTCGTGTACGCGCGGCTGACCACCGACGAGGCCCCGCCCGACCGCCGCCTCGTCCGCCAGCTGCTTGAGCTGCACGAGCAGGCGCGGCGCGCGCTCAATCCAAGCGCAGTGTCACCAGAACACCCGGCTTGGCGCAGTCACGGGACAGGGGCTGCTCGAGTGGGCCGAGCGGCGGAGCGAGCCCCAGCGGCCCGAGCAGGGGCAGGGAAGGCTGCAGGGCCATGCCTTCTTGGTGTTACCATCACCCTACCCTAACCATAGGCGGCGGAGCGCGGCCGCGCAGGTGCCCGTGCTCGAGGTCTACCAGGGCGTGTCGCTGCAGCCAGCCGCGTTCCTGAGCCTGCACCTGCCGCCCACGCTGGACGCGCTGGTGCCGCCCACCTTCACGCGGCAGGCGCGCCACGCCGCCCGCGCTCGGGGCAGCTGGAGGTGTCGTGCTGCGGGTGACAGGTGGGCCCGCCGGGGCTGCGGGGGCACGTGTGAAGATGTGGATCTTGAAAATTCAAGCTCGTCGTCTTTACAGTCCCTTATGGACAGCATCTGACTTCCTATCACTCGTCTAACACCCTTTCAATGGCACTGCGCCTTCTAATGGTCTAGGACTCGCTATCCCCGCCAACATATGCAGCACACGTTCGCACTTAAGTCCCGCCTGATACGACACAACTCCGCGGCGGCGCTCGCGTGCAGGCAGCGGCGTTGCGGCCCGCGCAGCTGGAGGGGCTCCGCGAGGCGCTGCCGGCCGACGTGGGCGCGCTCAACCTGGCCGCCGCCGCCTGGCTGTCGCGCTTCGACGCGCTCATGGCGCCTCACCGGTGCGGCTTTGGCCCGCCGCGGCCGCCCGCAGCCGCGTGCGAGCACGGCGTCGTGCCGAGTGAAGCATGCCGCTGTGCCCGCGGCGAGGGTTTCCACTTTGTGCAGCATCTGCTGCGTGTCAAGCGGCATGCTGTCTGGCTGCAGTCATGCCCGTTTATCATGCGCCATGCAGTGACCTGTGCACCGCACCGATGAGCAGCGGGCATGCGACGCCTGCCGCAGGTCCAGCGAGGCGAGCCTGACGCGCACGGCGGCCGCGGCGGTCGCGGGCGTGCACCTGGCGGCGGCCGCACGCGCGCGCGCGCAGGCCGCGCTCGCGCTGCACGAGGCGGCCGGCGCGGCGCTGGCGCCCGAGCTGCTGCGGCCGCTGGCGGGCGCGCTGGCGCTGGCGGCGGCGCTGCGGCGCGCGTTTGCGGCGCACGCGCCCGCGCTGGCTGAGGCGCTGCCGCACCTGGTCACGCACGCGCGCTCCGGGCTGCTGGCGCGCGCCCTCGAGCGCGCAGGGGCCGGCCAGCTGCACTGCAGCTCAGAGGGCGTGCAAGCGGCTGATGGCATGCTGGGGTAGCAAGGCAATTTCAACGAGCGCACGACATGCTCTGTAGCATTCGGTCCCCGCCGTGCCCTGCGCATGCGCCACGCCCGGCTTGCCACGACGGGCCGCGCCGCGTGCCGGCGCAGGGCCTGCTGGCGGCGGCGGCGGCGGGCGTGCGCGCGCGGCTGCGGCAGGCGCAGACGCTGCAGCCGCTGCTGCAGACGCGCGCCGGCCGCGAGCGCGCGCAGGCCGCGCTGCTCGACGCGGGCGCCGCGC
>JAABUV010002616.1_pt1 | contig 24033 bp, 16 predicted proteins | sample 5559971 | NCBI WGS metagenome assembly JAABUV01 (sample SAMN10711881, study PRJNA513362) | rock metagenome | isolation source: Antarctica rocks | place: Antarctica: Victoria Land, Knobhead nord | collected 2015-12-19
CGAGAAGGGAAGGCCAGGCTCCCCCGGAGGCGCGCTGGACCGTCGGCCCGCGGGTAGGGCCGAGGGGCCAGTCGCCATGGGCGGGGGGGGCGAGAGAGAGAAATTCTGTGGACATGAGTGGGTGACAAGCCACATAGGCCGCATAAGCGGCCACGCCGGCCACGACGAGCGCGGCGGGGTACTCGCAGAGCACGGCCAACCCGCAGAGCGCGCCCGCCGCCGCCCAGCGCCACCACGCCGCCGGACGACGGCCTGTAGCGACAGGATAAAGCAGCATAAAAGCGCCAAAGGTGGACATAGCCGCGATGGTGTGGCTGAACAGCAGCGCGGAGAGCGCCCAGACCATCGTGCCAAGTCCGTAGCCACACGCCAGTAGGGCGCCGCGCCGGCGGCCGATCATCGTCGCTAGGAACGGGTACAATAGCCCCACGAACAGGGCCGACGGCAACCCATCGATGAGAACCGTGAGCAGGTAGCGAACCACGAAGAACAGGCCGGGCGCGAAGAAGGCGCGCGGCAACAGCAGGCGCAGCAGGGCATAGGCTGGAACGGCCAGCAGCGAGAGCCCAGGAGCTTTGTCGGTGTAGAAATGGCCCCTGTACGCGGAGCGGTCGGCTAGGCCCGCCGCGTAGCGGTCGATGCGCAGCGTGTGGTCGTCGACGATGGCCCGCGCCAAGGCGATGTGGCTATCGGCGTTGGCGAGCGCGCCGCGCGGGATCGCGTAGGCATAGGCCAGCAGCATCATCAATACCAGGCATAGGGCGGGCCGGCGCAGCCGCTCCCCCTTATCATCTTTTCCTGGCGGGGGCTTTCTCAACATGCGCCTATGCTAGACGCCAAAAGGGAGGGGTGCAATAGCAGCTATAGGCTATCATTTTTCATGTAAATCTGACTAGTATGTTCTGACGTAGACTTTGGCGACATGGCGACGCCGGGACCCCTTTGGAGGGGTCCCGGCGTCGCGCATGAACCGTCCGTACCTGTCCGTGTCGGCCTTGATGGACGACTAGCCTGTTAATCTTAATGCGAGGCGTGGTCCGCGCCTCTAGCGTCGACCGTGACGCCGAACAGCGTGTGGAGCCGCGCGTGCCCCGCGCCGGCCTTGACGGGCGCCGGGCGCGCGTGCGGGTGGTAGGTGAGCAGGAGGACGCGTTGCGCCGTGGCGCCGTGCCTCTGCGTCGTTACGCGCAAGAGGCCCCGCCGCGCTAACGCGCCCGCATTCGCCGGCGGCGTGTCCCCACGCGGTAGCGCGATCGCCAGCGTCACCGCACTTCCCGTGGCGCGCGCCGCGCCCACCCCTGTCACCCGGCCGCGCACCTGGAAGGTCATGACCGTCTCAAACACGCCGCAGGGCTCCTGGGCTACGACCTGCGTCACGATCGTGCCCGTCCGTGCGGTGCGGGGGATCGCGAAGGTCAGCAGCGCCAGGCCCGACGCCGCGACCCGGAAGGCGTAGCGGTAGCCGCCGCCGGAGGCATGCGCGCCGGCGAGGATGACCCCGAAGCCGCCGGACGACCCCAGGCTGCTGTCGGTGTAGAGCGTCGCTTGGGCCGGATACGTGGCTCGCACGGTGAGCGTGATAGCGGAGTCAGGCGCGGCGTCCACGAGCAGGGCCTGGTTACCGCCACGCGGGACGGTGTCGAAGGCGGGCAGCGCGAAGAGTTGGCACACCGGCAGGGCCGTTGGCGTACCCGTCGCCGTCGGTGGGACGGCCGTGCTCGTGGCCGACGGCGCTGGAGCGCTCGTGGCCGACGGCGCTGGAGTGCTCGTGTTCGTCGGCGGGACGGCGGTGTTGGTCATAGTCGGCGCGGTCGTGCTTGTGGCCGCTGGCGCCGATGTACTCGTGCTCGTGGCCGCTGGCGCTGTCGTCCCTGTGCTGGTCGCGGACGGGACGGCAGTTGTCGTACTGGTTGCCGTCGGCGCTGACGTGCTAGTACCTGTCGCGGACGGGACAGCGGTCGTCGTGCCCGTCGCCGTCGTTGTGCCGGTCGCCGTGCCAGCCACGGTTGTCCCCGTCGCGGTACCCGCTACGGTCGTGCCCGTCGGAGTCTGCGTGTTCGTGCCCGTGCCGGCTAGCGCCGCGATTTGCGCGTCGCTCAGCACCCCTTGATAGAGGCGTACTTCGTCGATGCGGCCGGGGAAGAAGTCCACCGGGTTGTCGTTGAACTTGCCGCGGCCGATCGCGGTGTGACCCGTCGCCTGGAAGGCGCCGAAGTACGGCTGCGTGTCTTGCAGGACGCCGTCGACGTACAGCTTGATCACCCCTTTAGCGGCGTCGTAGACACCAGTGAGGTAGTACCACTGCCCGACTTTGGGCGTCCCGATGGTGGCCTGGGCGCGGATCGACGCCGGGTTGAGCGCGTCGCTGCCGGGAGCGGCGAAGGCAAACGTGCCGCATACCCCGCAGTACTGCAGGAAGAAGGCGCTGATATGCTGGCCGTCGATGCTGACCACCGTGTGGAAGCCGCCGGTATCGTTGAGATTGACCCAGGCTCCCACCGAGTAGCTCTCGGCGGTGTTGATCACGGCCTCCGGCACGTCCACGTTTCCGGTCGCGCCGTTCGTGTCGGTCAGAACCAGGGTGTAGGGGCTGTTGTCCTGCCCCGGCGCGGCATAGCCGGTGACGCCCTGTAGCGTCCCCGTGTGGCCGTTGCCCGAGGAATCGTTGGCCGTGGTTCCGCTGCCCTCGTCGAACTTGTAGAACGCATTCAGCGCCAGCGGGACCGGCGTGACCGTCGGCGGGACCGGCGTGGCCGTGCTCGTCGGCGGAATAGCGGTGACTTGGTGTAGCGTCGCCGCCTCCAGCACGACGCCGCCGCCAGCGTAGTCGACCGCCGTTTCCCAGTCCACGGTCAGCGTCTGGCCGGCCGAGGCGGCACGGTAGTAGAGCGTGTAGACGCCGGCCGTCGTGCCGCTCTGACTGCTCAACGAGTCGTCGCTATAGACCGGCCCGCTGTTGTCGCTCAACGAGGCGGTCAGCCGCCCCCTTGCCTTGGATGCGCCGACGTAGACGCGCAGTTCCCGCGTCGTCGTGTCGGCGGATACCTTGAACTGGAAGCCGCTGCCGGAACTGGGCGGGTTATTGGAATCATTGACATTGCCGGACACGTAGACGCCCTGCCCGTTGTTCGTGCCGCTTTGCGTGGGCGTGCCGTCGCTCCACGTCAGGACCGTCCCGCCGCCGCCGGACTGGCTCTCCGTGCCGTAGCCGACCGGGTTGAACGTGCTGATCAACGGCGCCACGCCGGCCTTGCGATTGTAGTCCCCGGTGTAGTCGCTGTTGGTGGCGCCGGCCAGCTGGTCGCCCCACTCGATCCAGTCCGTCGTGCCCTCGGTCGTCAGGTTAGCCGAGGCCGGGGCGGCGTCCTGGCTGCCCTGCAGGGCGCCCATGGCCGTGCCGGGCGTGGCCGGCGTGGAGGCCGGCCCCGAGGTCGCCGTGTTCGCCGGCGTCGCCGTCGGTATAGTCGTGCTTGTCGCGGTGGGGACCGAGACACCGGCCAGCCCCGCGATCTGCGCGCCGGTCAGCACACCCTGGTAGAAATGGACATCGTCGATCTTGCCGTTGACGTAGTCGCCGGGACCACCGAACTTGCCCCGCCCGATCACGGTGTCTCCCGTGCCCTGGAAAGCCGTGGTGTACGGGGCGCTGCCCTGGAGTTGTCCGTTCACGTATATCCGGATCTGCCCCGCCGCCGCGTCATAGACGCCCGTCAGGTGGTACCAGGTGTTGGTGTTCGGCACGAAATTGGCGACAGCGCGGACACCGCCCCCGCCCGTCGAATCGGAGTTCTCGACGGCCATGGCGAACTTATGGCCGACCGCGGGGTCGCCGACTATTTGCAGGTAGAACGCGCAGACATTGGCGCCCTCGATGCAGGCGAACGTCTGGAAGTTGTCGCCGATGGCGTTGAGGTTGACCCAGGCCGCTACCGAGTAGCTCTGCCGCGTGTCCAGGACCTGCCCCGGAACATCGAAGAAGGTACCGGCGGAGCCGTCGACGCCGAGGGCGGCGGCGCCGACCTTACCCGGCGAGACATAGGTGGCGGCGCCTTTGAGCGCGCCGGTGTGGCCGTTGCCCGAGGAGTCGTTCGGCGTATTGTCGAACGTGTAGTACGCCTGCAGCGAGGCAGGGGCCGGTGTGGCCGTCGGCGGGATTGCCGTGGCCGTGCCCGTCGGCGGGAGCGGCGTGCAGGTCGGGGCCGGGGTGCTGGTGGACATGCCCGTCCCGCCGCCCGTGGCGCCCCTCGTGCCGGTGATCCGGGCGACGAAGGCGCTGGAGGAGTCGCTGTTGGCGTCGTCCGCCGCGCCGGTCGTCGTGGGGAAGTTGCTGGAGTAGGTTTGCCCGGTGACGTACGCGCCCGTGCTGTTGGCGGCGATGCCGTAGCCCGTGTCGTCGCTGCCGCCGCCAAGATACGTGCTGTAGAGCAGCCCATGGCCGGCCGCGTCGAGCTTGGTCACGAAGGCGTCGGCGCCGCCGCTATTGGTGGCGGCGTAGGCGTCGGTCGTGGTCGGGAAGTTGGTCGACGTGGTCGAGCCGGTGACGTAGGCGTCGCCCGCTCTATTGACGGCGATGCCATAGCCCGCGTCGGTTCCGCTGCCCCCCAGGTACGTGCTGTAGACGAGCGCGCTGCCGGTGGGGTTGAGCTCCGTCACAAAAGCGTCCACGCCGCCATTGCCGCTGGGACCGCTGCATCCTGACCCGGTAGCGCTCAACGAGTTGACTTGGGGGAAATTAGCCGAGCCCGTCGAGCCGGTGACATAGGCGGCGCCGGCGCTGTTCACGGCGATGGCCTGACCATGGTCGTCGCCGCCGCCGCCAAGGTAGGCGCTATAGGAGATGACGCCCGTGGCGTCGAGCTTCGTCACGAAGGCGTCGGACCCACCGCTGTTGGTGGTGGAGTAGGCGCCGGTCGTGAACGGGAAACCGGTCGAGCCCGTCGAGCCGGTGACGTAGGCGTCGCCGGCGCTGTTCACGGCGATGCCGGCGCCCGTGTCGAAGCCGTGGCTGCCAAGCAGGGTGCTGTAGACCAACGAGTTCTGTCCGGACGCCGCTGTGTTCAATGCGGCCACGAAGACGGCGCCGCTGTTATCGGCGGCGCGGTAGGATGTTTTGGTCGGGAAATCGGCCGAACTCGTGGAGCCGGTTACATAGACTTTGTGCGGCCCCGCCAGCGCGATGGCGGCGGCGCTATCCACGTCGTTACCGCCGAGCAGGGTGCTGTAGACGGGCGCGGCGCCGCTCGCGTTGAGTTCCGTCACGAAGGCGTCGGAACTGCCGGCGGTCGCGCTGGAGTAGGCTCCGGTCGTGGTCGGGAAGTCGGTCGCGCTCGTCGTGCCCGCGATGTAGGCGTCGCCGGCGCTATCGACGGCGATACCGGCACCCGCGCTGGTATCATTGCCGCCGAGGTAGGTGCTGTAGAGGATGGTCCCTCGGGGGTTGAGCTTCGTCACGAAGGCGTCGGTAGCGCCGCTGCTGGTGGTGGAGTAGGCGCCGGTCGTGGTGGGGAAGCTCGTCGCGCTTGTATAGCCGGTGACGTAGGCGTCGCCGGCGCGCGTCACGGCGATGGCGTTCCCCGCGCTGTCGCTGCTGCCGGCGCGGCCACCCAGGTACGTCGCGTAGCTCAGGATGGGGTCGATGACGAGGGGCGCATGGGTATCGTGGCGACCAACCACGAAACCGACTTCGTCATGGCCCAACAGCGCGTAGCGGCCGGAAACGGCGACGCGCCGGCCCCCAACCTGCTGGTAGACGACGGGCCGGGCCTGGCTCAGGTCGCCGTTGGGCAGGCGCAACACCAGATTGCCCGCCCGGTCCAGGCGTAGGCCCCGCGCGCCCAGCACGTCCAGTTTGATCGTGGCGGGGGAGACGCCGGGCGTGAGCACGAAATCATACTCCAGTTGGCGTTGCGCCCCGTGGTAGACGAGGTTGACGCCGTGGTAGATGTCGCGGTAGGACACCCGCGCGTAGGACTGCACGCCCGTGCGCCACTGGCTCCGCTTGTGCCCGAGGAGGTAGTTGCTGGCGCCAGGCAGGCGGTCGAGCCCGCTGATGGCGGCGTGGGCGTTGGCGCCCACGAGGCGCAGGCGCACCACGTCCCCGCCCGTGGGGCGGGCAGTAGTTGTTTTGCCCGCGCGCGCCCGCCCCGCGGTCAACGTCGTCACGTTCAGGACGGCGGCGGTCGCCGTCAGAAACAGGGTGTAGCCGCTGCCATGAGCGAGGAACTTGACGCGGCGGTCCGTCTGGCCCCGATTGAGTTCGAAGCCGGCGGGCAGCGCGGCGCCGGCGCGCGCCCGCGTCGTCGCGGCCGGCTTCGCGGAGCGGTGGGCTGCGGCGGTCGCGCCGGTGGGTGGGTGTGAAGAGGCGGCGGTTCGTCCCGGCGCGTTGAACGCGCCGACCGTCAGCATGACGAGCGCGGCGACGGCGAGGATACGCCACTTGGTCGAAGCAACAGTCATGAGTCTACTCTCCTTAACGACGCGCACTGCTAGTCGATTTAGCGGATGACGTGGATGATACCGGCCCCGCCAGCGTGCCCGCAGTCAAGGTCAGGATGGCGAACATGCCGCCGACGACGGGGCGCGCCTGGAATCCGGCTTGCTGTGCGGTGTTCTGGTTGTAGAAGTCGGTGAAAGGCACGCGCGACGGCGAGTTGTTGAGGAACGCGTAGAGGAGGCGGATGATGTCGGCGCGCAGCGTCGCGTCGTCCGTCGAGGCGGCGGTCCACAACTCCCAGTCACCCTTTGTATAGGTTCCTTTGTTGCCTGGGGCCGTGGTGTGCCGGCTGTCCAGCGCGATGCCGTAGGTATCCTCCTGCGTCTTGTACCAGGCGGCCTCTTCCGTCAGCACCGGCTCATCGTTCGGATCGCCCCCGGTGGGGTTCGGCTTCAGGCCGGCCAACAGGTTCAGGCCCAACAGCTTATCGGGGAAAGCGTTGTACTTGAGGCTCCACGTCCCGGCGCCGTCGGTCGCGGCATTGCCGCCCTCGGCCGGCTCGGTGTACTGCAGCATGAGGTGCGCCTGGGAGGGATCCTGCCCCATGTCGGCCCATTGCTGGATGTAGCTCTTGGCGAGGCCGCTGTAGGTTTGCTGGTCGGTCGTCTGGCCGGCGAACCCGGCGATGATGCCCATGGCGCCGACGCCGAGGATGCCCTTGAGCGCCAGGTTGATGCTGTGGCCGATGAAGCCGCTGAAGTCGTCGGTCTGATTCTGGAACAGCGGGTCGAGGGCGTTGGAGTGGCCCTGCCCCGCGCCGTTGTCGCTGGTGAGGTAGACGCCCCACTGCTTGAGGATCGCGTAGTGCTGCGTCGCGTAGGCGGACGCCTCGCTCTTGCTCACACGAAGCATATAGGCGGCCGTCATAATCAGCATGTTGGCTGACTCTTCGACCGGCATGTCCTCCTCGTTGCCGTCGGGGTGGCCGGCGGCGTCGGGATAGTGCGAGCCGATGTCGTGGATGGCGAACTTCTTGGGCCAGCCGCCCCGGTTCACGGGGGTCTCACAGTTGGTGATGATCGGGTCGAGTAGAGGCTTCATCAGGTGTGGGTTCATGTAGAGCAGGGCTGGGCAGCCGGGATAGACCACGTCGACCGTCGAGACGTTGCCGTCGGAACTGATCTCCTTGAGGTACAGCCAGGGCGTCCCGCTCGGGCTTTGCACGAGCTCCGTGCCCCCGAATGCCTGGCGCAAGGCGAGCGCGCACAGGGCGTAATAGTCCGTCCCACCGGCGCTCACCGCGTCAGCCTTGATCTTGGCGTCGAGGGCGCCCGCGCGGGTTCGCGCGGATGCGGCGTCATCGAAGGCGAAGGACACCATGCTCTGCCAGCGCGGCCAGTAGGTTCGCCACAGTGGCAGCAAGGGCCGGCCGAGGTAGTTCACGGCCGGTTCGCGTACATGCCCGATTATCAACGAGAACGGGCTGGTGAGTTGGGCGCCGACCGTCCCGAGGTCGCTGTTGAAGGCGAGGACGGGGTAGCGGTCGTTGATGGCGCGAGGCATATCCATGTCGATCGTGTTGTCTAGCCGCCCCTTCGACGCGCCGGCGGAGCGCGCGACGGTGTCCGCCGCGATCTGGAAGGTCACGTTCGGCGCGTTCTGGGCGGCCAGCGTGGCAATGCCCCACGACGGATACTGGCTATACAGGTTGCCGTTGTCGTACTTCTCAGCCAAGATCGTTGGGTTGGCCGCCGTGACGGTCAGCGCCGTCAGCGAACCACGCGTGGTCGCCGCCTGCTGCCGGCCCCAATTAATGAGGGCGGCGGGGTTGGGGTGCGCCCACTCGCCCGAGATGTCGACGTATAAGCTGACCTGGTGCGGCGCGCCGTCGTTGCTCTGGACCTGCGCGAAGATGTAGCTGAGCGGCATGGAGAGGCGCCGCATGTCGTTGGCCTCGACGGGCGAGAGGAACGTCAGCGTCAGCGTGACGCCGCCGGCCTGCTGCGTATAGATCGACTGCGTAGGCGTCACTGTGAGATTGATTTGCGTCACGGGCGGCGCGATAGGGGCGCCGTTCACGCGCGGGTCGCCCATGAACACATAGGGCGTGCCGTCGACACGGATGATGCCGGCAAAGCCCTTGATAACGCCGTTCCAGAACGTCGGCCATTGCCCCGCGAGGTTGTCGCCGAACTGCCATACGCTGACGTAGGGAGCGCGTACGACCAGGGGGACGGCGGGCGGGCGGACGGGCGTGAAGGTCGACGTCGACGCGGCCGCTCCCCTGGTTTCGGCGTAGGCCCTATCCTGCCGCTGGAGGAGCGTCTCCGCCAGCGCGGGGGAGAGGCCCAGCACGCCGGCCCACTTGAGAAAATCGCTACGCCTGACCCCTGCCGACGCCGTAGGCTGCTCTTGCTCTTGCTCATCCATCTTTGGATTCCTCCTCGCTATCGCTATGGCTATCTAGGCTCATACACACTTTTGATGATGGCGGTTGGTAGCCTGAGCGCTATCTACAGTGAGACCGCCTCCCACACACATTTGAGGAGGCCCGTAAGCCCTGTAGCCCGGCTTTGGGGCGTTCTACCAGCCAATTGTCTCGCCACTCGCCGCAGCCCTGAGCGACGTCAGCGCCCTCATCATCAAAAGTGTGTATGAGCCGCTATCTATGACCACTACCATGTGATCGCGGGCTGGCTGACCGTGCAGTGATAGGGGGGTTGGCTGACCGTGCTCGGCGCCTGTCGTTCCTCCATTCTCAGGCTCTTTTCCCGCCTCGGCATACGTTGCGGCGCATCCGCGGCGCGCGGCGTTACCAGGTGGCATTGATGTTACTAGTCAGTGTATAGACCAGGGCCGGCGCGGGTCTAGGCAAGAATCACCGGGTTTGGTTAGAAATAACCGGGAGATTGCCAGCACGACGGCCGGCTGTCGTTGGTCTGCGTTTTATCGAAGACATAGCAGACGAGATGGCCGTCGGTATCGTATCCTCTTTCTATATAGATGATGGAGGAGGGTGTGATGCGAGCGGCGCGGCTGGAAGGTGTCGATGATCTGCGTATGCGCCAGGTAGCCGCGCCGGAGCCGGGGTTGGGCGAGGTGGTGGTGCGCGTGGAGGCGTGCGGGGTGTGCGGCACCGACCGGCATATCCTCCACGGCGAGTACCCGGCGGCGCCGCCGGTGACGCTCGGGCACGAGTTCGCCGGGACGGTCGCGACCGCCGGCCCCGGCGTGCGGCTACCCGTGGGGACGCGCGTGGCGGTCGATCCAAATATCGCGTGCGGCGTGTGCCGCGCGTGCCGCCGCGGCGACGTCTGCCTCTGTCCGCGCCGCGTCGCCCTCGGCGTCGACCGCGATGGCGGCCTGGCCGAGTATGCCCTCGTGCCCGAGACACAGGCCTATGAGCTCCCGCCCGCTATGCCGATCGAGTGGGGCGCGCTGTGCGAGCCGCTGGCCTGCTGCCTGCGCGGGCTGGACCTCGCCGCGATACGACCGGGCGCAAGCGTGGTCGTCTTCGGCGGCGGCGTCATCGGCCAGCTGATGGTACAATTGGCGCGTTTGGCCGGGGCCACGACGGTCGTGCTGGTCACGCGGCAGGAGGGACGTCGCCGCCTGGCCGAGGCACTCGGGGCCACCGCGACGCTCGACCCGCGCGCGGGCGACGTCGTGACGCTGATCGCGGGCGAACCGGGCGGGCTTGTCCCTGGCGGCGCCGACGTGGTGTTGGAGTGCGCGGGGACAGTCGAAACGTTCGAGCAGGGCATCGCGCTGGCGCGGCGCGGCGGCACGGTGCTCGTGTTCGGGGTGGCGCCACAGACGGCGGCGGCTCGGGTCAGCCCGTTCGATGTCTTCGCGCGCGAGTTGCGCATCCTGGGCTCGTATCTTAATCCGCATACGCACGGTCGCGCCGTCGAGTTGGCGGCCTCGGGGCGCCTCGCGTTAGACCCGTTGATCACGTATCGGATCGACCTATCCGCTATCCCCATGGCCCTCGCTGCGCCGCCCGCGCGGGGCGAGGTCAAGTCGATGGTTGTGTTCTAGCTCTCGCCGGTTGGCCAAGGTGATACTAGTAGTCTGTCAAGCGAACTATGGACAGTTGCCGTCCCCTGTTGCACGGCGATTGAACTGTCAAGACGGCGCTTGACGGACTACTAGTCTTGTTTGCATGCAAGCGCATCGTTCGTCTACACTCTATATGAGGTGCGCAGGCTGCTCCCCATGCGCCCACGGACGCGCCGGCGACTGGCGTGTATCTCCTTATAAGGGGCGCACATAGGGAGGGACAGGCCATGAGTGTTGTACGCAATACCGTCCACACGCCGGGGCTGGCGCGCGCCGGGGGACTCGGGCGTGAGTTCCGCGACTTCATTCTACGCGGGAACGTGGTAGACTTAGCCGTCGCCGTTGTCATTGGCGCGGCCTTCGGCGGCGTCGTCCAGGCCCTCGTGAAGGACCTCATTACCCCGCTGATCGCCGCTATCGGTGGTCGCCCCGACTTCAGCACGATCTATTTCACCTGGAACAACAGTAAGTTCGCTCTTGGCGACTTCATCAATGTTCTGGTGTCATTCCTCATCATCGCAGCGGTCATCTTTTTCTTCGTCGTCAAGCCCGTTAACACCCTTCTGGCGCGTTTCAAGCCGACGACGGACCAACCCGCGGTCACGCGCGACTGCCCCTACTGCAAGAGCAGCGTGCCGGTCGACGCGACGCGCTGCGCCTTCTGCACGTCTGAGTTGACGGCCATAGACACACCCACTTTGGCTTGACTATCGGGGTGTCCCCTATGATGGCGCCGTGGGCCAGGCCCATGGCGCTCACAATCGCGCCTCAGGCATGGCGTAGACAGGTATAGCGCACACACGATCAGCGGAGGGTGACTAACAACTATGGCAGACGCTCCCCATGCCGCCGGACAGGCTCCGGACGACCCCCGCGCCGCGCGACCCCGCCGCCGGCTTCGTCGCGGCGTCCGTACGATCGCCTTGGCCCTGGCCGCGCTGGTCGTGTTGGTCGTCGTCGTGGTCGTCGTCGTGCTCCAGCGGGCGCAGCCGCCCCACCCCAGCTCGTTCTATGCCGCCCCCTCGCCTCTGCCCAGCGGCAAGCTAGGCTCCATCATCCGCACCGAGCCGTTGACTGATCTGCCGGTGGGAGCGCGGGGCTGGAAGATCCTCTACCTCTCGACAAGCTACACGGGCAAGCCCACGGCCATCAGCGGTATGGTGATCGTGCCGACTACCCCGGCGCCCCCTGGTGGACGCAACGTGGTGGCGTGGACGCAGGGGACAGTCGGCGTCGCCTCCCGCTGCGCCCCCTCGCTCCTGGGCGGAGCCGGCACACGCTTCATCGACGGGTTGTCCGTGTTCCTCAAGGCCGGCGACGCCGTCGTGGCCACCGACTACCAGGGCCTTGGCACGCCCGGTCCCCATCCGTACCTGGTCGGTAAGTCCGAAGCGATCTCCGTGCTCGATGGCGTGCGCGCCGTCCACAACCTATCGGCGACCGGGGCGGGGACCACGTTCGTCGTGTGGGGGGTCTCACAGGGCGGCCACGCCGCCCTGTTCACCGGCCAATACGCCGCCTCGTACACGCCCGACCTCAAGCTCGTCGGCGTCGCGGCGGGGGCGCCGGCCAGCGCGCTGATCCCGCTCTTCCGGGGTAAGATCGGGACCGACTTCGGCAACCTGCTCGCGGCGTTCTCGCTCGACTCCTGGGTCCAGGTGTATCCTAGCCTCAAGCTCGACCAGGTGGTGACGGCGGGGGCGCGCCCGATCGTGCGCAACATCGCGACGTACTGTATCCACAACATGACCCAGGCGCTCCCGGCGGTGTTGCACGCCAAGGTTCTGAAGATCACATTCCTCAGCAAGAAGCCGTGGGATATCGAGCCCTGGAAGAGCGAACTCGAGACTAATACCGCCGGGCACATGCCGATCCGCGCGCCGCTCTACATCGGGCAGGGGACCGCGGACCCGCTGGTTCTGCCCGCCGTCCAAGCCGATTTCGTGAAGGGTCTATGCACGGCGGGCTCTACGGTGGAGTACCGCACCTACCCCGGCATCGGTCACCTGGACGTGGGGCCGGCCGCGATGTCCGACGTGACGGCCTGGATCGCCGCCCGCTTCGCGGGCACAGCGGCCCCCAGTACCTGTGGTTAAAAGTCGACCGTTATACGTATCTGTATAAGGAGCTTGCCATGCCGGAGTTATCTATCTCGACCTGGAGCTTGCATCGTACCCTTGGGCCGGTGTACCCCGCGCTCGATGCGTCCACGGGGGAGCGGGCGGCCGAGACGCCATACGGCGCCGGCGCGCTGGACCTCCTGGATGTCCCGGCCTATGTCGCGGCGATGGGCATCCATACCCTGGAGATCTGCCATTTTCATTTTCCCCGCGCCGACGCCGCCTACTGCGATCTCTTGCGCCAGCGCCTCGCCGCCGCCGGCGTCCGCCTCGCGACGCTCCTGATCGACGCGGGGGACATCGCGGCCGCCGACGGGGAAGCGCGCGCGCATGACATCCGGCATATCGCGGGCTGGATTGATGTGGCGCGGCAGGTGGGGGCCGTGCGGGTACGTGTGAGCGCGGGCAAGACACCGCCCGACGCCGGGGGACGGGCGGTGCGCGCCAGCATCGACGCTTTGGACACTTTGGCAGAGTACGCGCGGCCGCGCGGGATCGCGGTCATCACAGAGAACTGGCAGGCGCTTGCCGCGCGGCCGCGGCCGCTGCTGACCATCGTGGATGGCCTGCGGGGCGCCGTAGGCCTCTGCGCGGACTTCGGCAATTACCCCAGCGAAACGCGCGAGCAGGATCTGCGCGCGATCTTGCCGTACGCGGTCACCGTGCACGCCAAGGCCGCGTGGACGTCGCCGGGCGTCGTCGACGCCGCCGGATTCGCGCGCTGCCTGGACGTGACGCGGGAGGCCGGATTCGGGGGCGCGTATGTCCTGATCTTCGACGACCCCGGCGACGAGCGCGCGAGCATCCTCCGACTGGCGGAGCTGACGCAGCCGTATCTCCACTGACCCCTCCCCTTGCCAGTGCAGAGATCTACCACCCCATGACCTTACCGCATGATCGCTAATCTGCCGCTGAGAGAGATTCGGCTACGACGGGGTCCATAATAGCGGACCATACAACCTCGGCAGCTTCGTTCTCGCGCTGGGGCATCGCGTCAATATGCCAGTCAGCGATGGTTGTGCCGGGAACTTCGCTCAAGACCACGGCATAGGTGTCAGGAGGGACGGACCCAATGATACGGATACCGACATAGATACTATCGAAGTCATCGCGTGTCACATAGACCCCGATAAGGCAACCCGCGATTTCGGCGCGTTGTTCCACCCCTTCGTAATGGAGGGCTGATTTGACCAGCGCCGGGAGGGTTCTGCTGAGAATAGTTTCTTGAGCGACAGAGTCTTCGAGGAGAAGCCGGTCGCGATCGTCATCGGTGGGCAGGAGAGAGTCGCTGTAGGTGTCGGTGGTTAGTGCTCGTGCATGATGCCTGTTATAGTCCTTGCGCCACGATCGGCACTGCTCGACCAAAGCCTGGTAAAAGTCATCGGGGCTTCCCTCTTGTCGGGAGCCGGCCGCGCATAACCATTGCCATTGCGGCGATGAATCGCGGTCAACTGCTCCGCGCCATCGCTCCACCTTTACTTTGAAGAAAACGTGATCATCAATGGAAACAATGCGTTCGCCGGGTGTTGTGCGCGTGGGATACAGTTGTTGCGCCTTTTGCAAGAGGACGTGGTCTAGCGTGTCGAGAGGTTGCGATGCAGGGGGGAGATGATTGACTCCAAGATCCTCGACGAGACATCGCATGGTTGGGCGAACTGTTTCGATGACCAGCGTCAAACCCCGCCGAGCTTCTTGATCCTCTCGGTCGAGAGTCCAGACAGCAGAGAGACTTTTGCCACGCGTGAGCCATCGAGACGAGCGGCAGCTTCTCGCATCCTACGCTCGAGTTCGTCCTTGGAAAGTTCGAGTTGGGCGGAAGGGACCTCTACGTTGTTTGGCGGCTGAATTGTTGTCTCCATTTTCCCCTCCTATCTTTCCCTTTACTACTTACTACATCAGCGTACTTGTGTCCGAAGACAAAATCAAGGGGGGAAGTTGTAAGACTTCAGGGCGCGTTTACGCCGCCCACGCCGCTGTGCGCTGCAGCCACAGAGCGTGCGCTGCCTTCTGCCGACCGGTACTCCTTTTGGCTGGTGGCCTCACCTCGGCAGATCCAGTGGGGCGCGCTCAGCACCTACCACGCGCTGCTCCAGGCCGCGCCCACCACCGTTTGCGACGCCTCGCGCTACGACGAGGGACGCGAGCGGCGTGTGGGCCGATCGACAAAGGCGAAAGGGTTGCCGACAAGCGCTAGCTGGCGATCCATGCCCCCTCTTTGGCGCTGCGGACGACGGCGTCGATGACGCGCATGTTGGCGACGGCGTCGCTGATCGGCGTCGGCACGGCCGTGTCGTCGAGGATGGCGCGCGAGAATAGGTCGCCCTGTATCGTGTACTGATCACAGATGTCGAACGTGATCTCCTCGGTCGTATCTCCAGCGCGTTGGTAGCGCCAGATCCGGCACGGCCGATCTGGCGGCGCGTTGAAGGGGATCTCGATCTCGACGCGCCCCTCCGTGCCGAAAATGTTGACGCGCTGGTACGGCGCGAGTTGTGTGGCGCAGGTAAACGTCGCCGTGCCGCGCTCGAAGTTCAGGACGCCCGAGGTAAGGCGATCCGTGCCGAAGCGCGGATCGTACTCCATGGCGCCGAGCACGCGTTTCGGCTCGTCGTCGAAGATGAACCGCGAGAGCGAGATGGTATAGCAGCCGATGTCCATGAGCGCGCCGCCGCCGCTGTCGGCCCTATTGCGGATGTTGTCTGGATCGTCGAGGTAGTACGAGAAGAACGACTGGATCGTCCGTAACTCTCCGATCCCGCCGTCGGCCACGATCTGCCGCGCCCGTTGCCACTGCGGATGGAAGCGGTACATGAATGCCTCCATCACCTTCAGGTGTGGATGCCGCCCAGCCTCGTCGGCCAGGCGCCGCGCTTCCGCCGCGTCCAGGGCGATGGGCTTCTCGCAGAGCACATGCTTACCGGCTTGCAGCGCCTTGATCGACCACGGCACATGGAGTTGGTTGGGGAGCGGGTTATAGACGGCGTCGATCGCGGGGTCGGCCAGCAGTTCCTCGTACGCGCCATACGCGCGCGGGATACCGAGGCGGTCCGCCGCCGCTTGGGCCCTGGATAGCTCGCGCGACGCGATCCCGACGATCTCACAAGCCTTACCCCGTTGCATCGCGGGGAGCACCTTCTCTACACCGATGTTTGCCGGACTCAGGACACCCCACCGGACCTTGTTCGCCATGACATGCACCCCCACGGAGGACTAATCGACGTGCTTGCATCAGGTCACAGGGTAGCACACGGACGAGGACGCGATGATGGACCTGCCCTCGCCAGCGGCGATCCCGATTCGTCTATTACGATCAGGTTTAGTTGGACGTGCTGTTGAGCCGGTAGAATTTTATCGCGTTGGCGCCGAAGATCTTGTCCCGCGCCGCGGGGGATAGGACGCGGAGCGCGTCGCGCAGCGTCGCGTGGACCGTTGGGTAGGACGCCGCGAGCAGGCAGACCGGCCAGTCCGAGCCGAACATCAGGCGATCCTCGCCGAAGATGTCGACCACGCGGACGATATAGGGCTGGAGATCAGCTAACGTCCAATCGCGCCAATCGGCCTCCGTCACCATGCCGGAGAGCTTGCAGTAGACGTGCTCCTGTTCCCCGAACGGCGCCAGCGCCGCGGCCCACGCCTCGATGTCGCCGCTTTGAATGGGCGGCTTGGCGCTGTGGTCGATCACGACGCGCAGGTCTGGCAACGCGCGCACGGCCTCGAGCGCGGCGGGGAGCTCGCGCGTGCGCACGAGCAGGTCGTAGGTCAGGCCGGCGTCGCGCACGGCGCGTAGCCCGCGCCGCACGTCGTCGCGCTGGAGCCAACGCGCGTCCGGTTCGTCGTGTACCTGGTGGCGGATGCCGGCGAGCGTCGCGCCGTCCGGCCGCGCCTTGAGCGCGGCGAGCCGTTCCGCGACATCCGGCGCGGTGAGGTCGACCCAGCCGACGACACCGGCGACGAACGGCGTGGCCGCGGCAATAGCCATGAACGCGCGCGTCTCATCCTCGCTCGACCGCGTCTGAACCAGCACGGTATAGTCGACTCCCGCGGCGGCCAACTCCGGTCGCAGGTCGTCGGGACAGAATGGACGCCTGATCGCGGCCAATTCATCCGTCAGCCAGGGGTAGCGCGCCCGCGCCGGGTCCCAGAAGTGGTGGTGGCTATCGACGACGATGGGTTTGTTCATGGTCACAATACACGATTGTTAGTGGGCCGGTTAGCGGTCTATCCTCGTCGCCTATCCCTTGTCGTCCGTCGCCTGTCGCGCTTTGTGCCGCAGGGCGGTGAGCCCGGCGAACTCATAGGCGATATTGGCGGCGGCCAGCGCGGTGATCTGGCCGTGGTCATACGACGGCAAGACCTCCACCAGATCGTACGCGACGAAGCGCGCACCGGTTAGCCCGCGCACTAGATGCTGCGCCTCGAACGTCGTGAATCCCCCCACCTCGGGCGTCCCCGTCCCCGGCGCGTAGGCCGGGTCCAGGAAGTCGATGTCGAAAGATAGAAACGCGGCGCCCGCGCCGAGGCGCTCACGGATGCGACCGATCGTCGCATCGAGCCCCAAGCGCCGCACCTCGGTCGCGGGCACGAGGTCGAGGCCGAGCCCGCGCGCCACGTCGTAGTCGCCGGGATCGTAGAGCGGGCCGCGCAGGCCGACCTGGATGCAGCGCGACGGGTCGAGCAGCCCCTCCTCGATGGCCCGTTTGAAGGTCGTGCCATGGTTGTACGCGCGGCCGAAATAGGAATCCCAGGTATCGCTGTGCGAGTCGAACTGCACGAGGCCGAGCGGGCCGTGCGCCCGCGATACGGCGCGCAGGTGCGCCAGGGTGATGGAGTGGTCACCGCCCAGGATGACCGGCGTGACGCCCGCGTCCAGGAGCGGGGCAAGTCCCGCTTCCACCCGCTCGTACGAGTCCTCGATGTACCCGGGCACGACCGAGAGGTCGCCGTAGTCGATGCAGGAGAGCGTCCCGAACACGTCGACGTTCAAGCCGGGATTGTAGGGGCGGAGCAGGATAGAGGCGTCGCGGATGGCGGCCGGCCCGAAGCGCGCGCCGGCGCGGAAGCTCACCCCCGTATCGAACGGCGAGCCCACGTAGGCCAGGTCGACGCCGTCCAGGTCCTGCACGTACGGCAGGCGGGCGAAGGTACGTATGCCCACGAAACGGGGCGTTTGCAGGGCATCGGCGGGTTCATAGTGCGGCATGCGCGGGCTACTCCTTTCTACTCCGCCAATACCGAGCCGACGCGCGCGATGGCGGAGGGGTTGCGGGCCAGTGTCGCCAGGGTCCACACGACGCTGATGACGAGCAGGGCCAGGATGTAGAGCCAGAAGGTGTTGCCGGGCGCGGGCTGGTTCGGCTGCACGAACTCGAAGATACCGTACGCGAGCACGGCGATCCCGATCAGCGGCACGACGAGGTGCCGCAGCGGATCGAACAGGTCGCGGCGCGCCCGCAGCATGTAGACCGGGAGAGCGATCGTCGCCATGAGGTAGACTAGCAGGATCGGCACGGTGCCGATGCCCGCCTCGTCCGAGAAGATCGCGACGGGGTTGCTGTTCGCCCAAAAGAAGGGCACGACGCAGAGCAACACCGTCAGGGCGACGTAGACGCCAACCGCGACGTAGGGGACGCGCGTCGTGGTCCCCACGCGCGAAACGACCGTCGGGAGCAAGCCCTCGCGCGCGCCGGTGAAGATGATGCGCGTCTGCGAGTTGGCGGCGGCCAGGAAACAGGCCAGCGCGCTGGTGAAGCCGATGAGAGCGATGGCCCAGGCGAACCAGGGCATGTAGTGCTTGGCCAAATCGAGGAATGGGGCGGCCTCATTGACATTGCCCAGCTGGCCGATGCCTTTGACGGGACCCTGCCACCCCACGAAGCCGGCAACGGCGGCCCAGGTGCTGAGCAAATAGATCGCGCCGACGACGAGGACGGAGGAGAAGATGGTGATCGGGATGAAGCGCCGCGGGTTGGACGACTCCTCGGCCAGCGCCCCCGAATTCTCCCAACCAATGAAACCGGAGACGGCCAGCGCGAAAGTGATGCCGACGAGCCCGCTGAAACCGCCGGGCGCGCCGCCGATGTCGTGCAACGGCGCGTCGCGGCGCGCGCCGGCCAATGCCAAAACGCCGATGGACAGAACGACGAGCCCGACGACCTCGGTGGCGAACAACACGAACGAGGCCATGGTCGAGATGACGACACCACGCAGCAGGAAGGGCAAGACCGCGGCGATGGAGACCAATGTGACGACGAGCCAGGCATACCCGGCCGTCCAGTTGAAAACCTGCGCCACCCAGGAGCCCAGGAAAACGACCACCGCGGCGATGGTGATGGGATAACACAGCAGGAGCAGGTAGAAGGCCACGCCGCCCAACACCGTGCCGGTACGGCGCGACGACACGCCGAAGCCGTTGCTGATGAACGTGACGAAAGAGCCGGCGCTTGGCATAACCTTGGCGAACTCGGCCATGGTGTTGCCCGCGGCGAGGATGGCCACCGCCGCGATGGCGAAAGCCCAGGGGGCGCGCGCGCCCATGGCCCCGACGACGAGTGTCACACTCAAAAATATGCCTTCCGCCGGCGCTAGGTTGGCCAGGGTGCCGACGATAGTCTCGCGCAGGTTGAGGGCGCCGCGCCGCAGGCCCGGCGCCGCCGTCTCGGCGGGTGTCGTGCGGATAGCGGCGGGTTCGCGGCTGGGTAGCGAGGTCATCGTGGACTCCTTGACTTGGGCGGATAATGCATAATTGGGCTAGCGGACTGTGTCGCGCGCATCTACACATAGGCGCCTGCGACACAGCCTATACCCTGGCGCCCCCGGTTGTCAAACCGCCTCACCCACTGGTTCGCGCATAGGCTCGTTCACCAGCCAGTGCGGCGCGAGCGGCCGCCACTCGTCGCTCTGGTCGGCGCTCTTGGCCCAGTTCTCCTTGCCGCTCCAGTTCTCGATGGCGATGGCATAGACGGAGGTGCGTTTGAGTTCCTGATCCGTGATCGGCCGGTAGTCCTCGCCGGCGGTCATCATGGGGAAGTACTTGCCGAGCAGGCCATCCAGCGTCCGCCGCCGCTCCGCGGCCTCGACAAGAACCCGCAGCGGCCCGAAGACGACCACGCTGGCGTATTGGATGGAGAACTCCAGCGCGACGTTCGACGGCAGCAGACGTCCGAACACGCTGGCCTCGAAGCACGCTCGCTCGTGACGTTCGCCGTTCGCACGCAGCCGCCCCACGACATTGGAGTGGAAGGCGATGGCGTGCCGTTCCTCGTCGTACCAAAACATCGTCGGGGTGATGAAGGGCTGCGCGTCCCAGCGCGTCGCCACATGGCCGACGTGGGCGCGGCGCAAGAAATCGCGCACCCAGGCGTCGTCACGCGCGTGCTCGCGCAGGCGCTGCTTGTTGGCCGGCGTGACGCCTACATCGTAGTCCTTTGGCATGAATTTTCCCTCTCGACACGGCGCCGCGTCTGGCGCCGCGTCGTTATCGCCCGCTGGCCGCGCGACCCGCATGCTTCCATACGGATGACGCGGGTCGCGCGGCCAGCGGGGCAAACCGTCTGCTGTCGCCGACGGTACGTGAGATGCGTTACGTGGGCATGACCGGCACGGGCGCCACCGGGCCGCCGTAGAGTGGGTGGCTGGCCTCCGCACCGGCGTCGCCGGGCGGGATACTCTTGGATACGGCCCACATGCTCTCCTCGGCGAGGGCGATGGTCCGGTCGATGTCCTCCTCGGTGTGCTCGGTCGACACGAAGAAGCGCTCGTACTGGCCTGGGTGGAAGTAGACGCCGCGCCGCTGCATCTCCTTATGCCAGGCGCTGTACAGGTCGGCGCGCGCGTAGGCCATCACGTCGCGATAGTTGACGAGCCTCTCGACGGGGCGGTCACCGAAGAAAATTTGGAACAGCGGCCCCACGCCCTGATCGACGCAGTGGTAGCCCGCGGCGCGGATCACGCCCGTGAGCCCCTTGCGCAGGCGGTCGGACAGCGCGAACAGGCGCGGATACATCGTGTCCTTGTCGCGCTCGATGCGCGCGAGCACGGCGTTGGCGGCGGCGAGCACGAGCGGGTTGGCCGTGTAGGTCCCGCCGTGCATGACCTCGTTGCGCGCCTCGATGCCCATCACCTCGGCCGTCCCGCCGAAGGCGGCCACGGCGAAGCCGCCGCCAAGCACCTTGGCGAAGGCGGAGATGTCGGGCATGACGTTGTAGTACTCCTGCGCGCCGCCGGGAGCGATGCGGAAGCCCGTCATGACCTCATCGAAGATCAGCAGCACGTCGTACTCCTTGGTGAGGCGCCGCACCTCCCGCAGGTAGCCCTCCGTCGGCGGGATGATCCCGCAGTTGGCCAGCACCGGCTCCATCATCACCGCGGCGATCTCGTGGTGGCGTGCGCGCAGCGTGCGCTCGAGCACCGCGATGTCGTTGAAAGGTTGGATGATGAGCTCGTCGGCGAACGCCCGCGGCATCCCCGTGCTGTCGGGTAGGCCGCGCGGGGCATTGTGCCGGCCGGCGGCCATCGTCAGCGCCGGGTGGTAGCTGACGAAGTTGAGGTCGCTCCAGCCGTGGTAGCCGCCCTCGAACTTGACGATCTTGTCCTTGCCCGTGTAAGCCCGGGCCAGGCGCATGCAGGCCATGGTGCTCTCGGTCCCCGAGCAGGCGAAGCGGACGAGGTCGATCGAGGGGACGAGGCGCTGCATCGCCTCGCCGACCTTGTAGTCGAGCTCGTGCGGAAAGCTGAAGTGGTAGCCCCTCGTCGTGACCTGCTCGACCACGGCGTCGATGATGTCCGGCGGGTTATGGCCGAACAGGAGTGGGCCGTAGCCGAGGCAGTAGTCGATGTATTCGTTCCCGTCGACGTCCCATAGGCGGGCGCCCGCCGAGTGGTCGATGCAAAGTTCGATCCCGGCGCGCAGCCGCGCGTAGGAGCTCTCGCCGCCGGCGACGCTGCGCTTGATGCGCTCGAACATCTCGCCGGAGCGCCGCGTATCGCGCCCGACGCTCTGTGCGACGACGGGTCCGACGCTCTGTGCGACGACGGGTCCGACGCTCTGTGCGACGACGGGTCTGGCGCTAGGCGCCGCGGCATCTATGCCGGCGTTAGTACTACGTTCTATTGTCGTTGTCATGGTGCGTACGTATCCTTGTTACATAGCGGTGACCCCGGCGTGGCGGCGCCATATCCAGCGTGAGCTGCATGCGCCCCATGTCACGCGCGGGGGTGGCCCCTCCAGAGGCCATGGGGGACTAGCGCTGAATCAGGGCACGACGTTTGATGGGACAAGTGATCCACCCACCTATAGTCGACGTGGTTCGCCATCCGGGCCCACACGACGTGGGGAGGGCGGTCGCGGGCGTGACCTCATCAAACGATGCCTTACTGAAACAGCGCCAGTAGTCCGTCAAGCGACCCAAGCGGCCTATGAACAGTTGACGCTGCTCGGGACCACTCCTCAGAGGGGTCTCGGGCAACGCGTACGAACTGCCTACTTTAGCCTTGACAAGCTACTAGAGACGCGCACAGGGGAAGTCTGGGGCGCCCCACGACCGATGCGATGGAGCTATCCCTGTGTATGACGTCCCGCCGCCGCTTTAAGAAGCGAGGCGGAGGGACATGAAAATAGACAAACGCTCACGAGGCGGGGGACGCCCCACGATGCCGTTGCCGCCGGAGTGGAAGAAGGGTAGGGTAATCGGGTACATGTACCGCCTCCTGGCCCTGAATCATTACTTGACATCATACACCACGCGCGCCACGCTTGTATAGTAAGTAGCGAGTAAGGGCAGGGCTCGTGAATTATCAGCCAGGACGTCTCCACAGGGACTGCGGCGGTCCCCGTGGAGACGCCTGCGTCGCGCGCTTCAGGATCTCTGTGCCCAATAATTCACGAGCCCTGCGAGTAAGGGGTGCGCCACAGCAAAGTTCCCCCCCGCGCTGAAGGCGGTACCCTACCGAGGGGTGGAGGTGCAAACACACCTCCGTAGCGGCCCCTCGGAGGGTACACATGCTGCGACCCGTTAGCCCCAAAACCGACTGAGAGGCCGGGTGGGGGCGACCAACTGCAAGAGTTGGGACAACTGATTGTCCGTCGGTGGGTGCGACGCCCACCCCTCATAGTGAATGGAGGAATAGCACGACCCCTACGGTAGCGACTCGTCATCAATCCGTAAAGCGGGGTCGAACGGGGACCAACGATAAACTCGCTATCGGTACGCCCCAAGCACAGCCGCCATGGTCAGGCAACAAACGCGCGTCCGAACTGTCGTCACCCTCCACTGGCCCACGCGAGATCAGGCCAGCTCCAACACGGACACGGAGCAGGGGTGGACGGATCATGGGCCGTCCGCTCATTCACTCAGACGCTCCCGGCAGACAGCGCGGACCTACAGCGGCACAGCACGGACAATCGGAACGGGATAACCACCCGGTCGCTCTCATCGGCGGTCGAAACGATGAGCAGGTGACGAAACCGCAGGCGACCGGGCTGGGAGGATTGCCTAAGAAGCAAATGCCGGGTGTAATGACCTGGATAGGCTGACGTAGGCACGGTGACGTGGATGGTAGAGGCACGAGTCGTATGGTCGAAACGGAAGCAACGGCGGCGGTAACGCCGACGATTGAGGACTGGACACAGACGCCCTGGCACACCCTGGAGCGTCATGTATACCGCCTGCAAAAGCGCATCTACACAGCCCAATCCCGCGGCAACGTCAAGGCAGTCCACAGTCTGCAACGCTTGTTGATGAAGTCCCGCGCCGCACGAACACTCGCTGTCCGGCGGGTGACACAGGACAACCAGGGCAAGAAAACGGCGGGAATCGATGGGATCAAATCCGTCGGCCCCCTGGTCCGACTCCTGTTCGTGGAACGCCTGCGCCACCCGCACTCGATCAAGGCGCAGCCGGTACGCCGGGTGTATATCCCTAAACCGGGCAAGGACGAAAAACGCGCGCTTGGCATCCCGACCATGCTGGATCGGGCACACCAGGCGCTCGCCAAACTCGTCCTGGAACCGCAATGGGAAGCCCGCTTCGAGCCGAACAGCTACGGTTTCCGGCCGGGACGCTCATGCCACGATGCGATTGAGGCGGTTTTCCTGAACATCCGCCAACAGGACAAATATGTCCTGGACGCCGATATTAAGGGCTGCTTCGACCACATCGACCACGCCGCGCTGCTTGCCAAGATGGAAACGACTCCGGCGCTACACCGTGTCACCAAGGCATGGCTGAAGGCCGGGATCATGGAAGGTGAGGTCTTCGCACCGACGACCGACGGAACACCCCAAGGCGGGGTCGTCACCCCTCCCACAATAGTGCAAAAAAGGCGTTAGAGTTCACGGTAGCCATTCCACGGGCTGAGTTGCGTCCGCGGTATGGTGACGGATTCGCCGGAGCGCCGATCGGTCAGCGCCGCCTGGGGCGC